>JACKQG010002145.1_pt1 | contig 26197 bp, 27 predicted proteins | sample 8237621 | NCBI WGS metagenome assembly JACKQG01 (sample SAMN15677084, study PRJNA649215) | marine metagenome | biome: marine; feature: Black Sea; material: saline water; isolation source: suspended particulate matter (SPM) from the Black Sea western gyre | collected 2013-06-09/2013-06-10 | depth... | reverse complement strand
AATGCCCTTGTTCGGCAATTCTTTTTTCTCTTTTTTTAATTATAGGAATTAATGACCGCAAGGCGTCATTTACTGAGTTCTCGTCTGGAAAAAATTCAGCTACATCGGAATCGATGATTACAACATTTGTTCCTTTTTTGTATTTTTTAGCGTATTTGCCTCTTATGCCCTTGCTAAAATCATATTCTTCCATCATGTCTGGATCATTAGACATTACCTTCATATTCTATCCTTTCCTTTTTTGTTGCTTTTCTGGCACTGATAATCCTTATGTGGTCACCTCTTTCAGTATGAACAACAACCAACATGCTATTATTATACGATATCCCAATAAGAACCAATCTTTTTTCATCGCTTGAATGTAAAGGATCATCAATGGTTAATGACAAAGGATCTTTAAAAGCGGTGCTTGCTTCCTCAAAAGAAACACCATGTTTTTCCAGATTAGTTTTTGCCTTTTTAAGATCCCATTCAAATATTAACATATACTGATCCTTATTCCAAATTTATATTATCTGCCAAGATCACCCGCAGCGGTTGGTTCGGCCTAAAATGCTGGAAAACAGTGCTCACAGAGGTAATCGTCGCCCGAGATTGCAGTACTAGGGGACGTACATAAGTTCATAAGTTCCCATCAGTCTGGGTGTGATTATGCATTGTTTATTGGGTCGTTTATTCCTCCATGGTTATTTGAAAACTTACTCAATTCCATGTGAAAATATTTTTAAACTTATAAACTTATGTACGTCCCCAAACTTCCCTGTTGTTATATGGCAATATCCGTATTAAATTCACCGAAAAAAGTTTATTCCATAGAAAACAAAATACATAAACACTATTTTTAAAAATTAAAAACTTTGGCTTCTGCAGCCAAATCTATCAAATGTGGGCCACCATCTAAAATCATGTTTGAAAAGAATTTTGACTCGTCAACCTGACGATTCTTGGCACAGGGGATTCAGACGCCAATCGGAACTTCATTTTCTACCAAGTAGGGCAAATAATCATTTGGGCAATCACCTGTTCCCGTTTTCTGTGTAAAATCTCTTTCATTATTTGTCCACAATACACCACCGTCTATCACGAAAACATTGACACCGTGTTCTTTTGAATGAGCAATTTTGGCGAATTGAAAACACCTGGTCGCCTTTTCATTGTCATCCTGACTTAACACAAACAAAAAATTGGCCATGATTTACCTCCTTTCTTTTTCATTAAATTCAAAGCCATATAACGACAGGTGTCAGTTGGCGGCGGATTAAAACCGAAAAAAGTTGAAAACCTTTGTACTGACTTTCACAGATAAAAGTTTTGCAGCGATAGTGGGTAGCCGGTCAACTGGACACCATTGTTCGGTACCTGTGCACCGCATTGTCAAGCTGACGCCACTTGATATATAACAGGACGATATTCTGGAGGTGGAATAGGCTTACCATCTGCTCTAGCCGCCTCCAGCCATAGTTTTTTGGCCTGTTGGACCTCACGCAATGCTTCCTCAGGTGTTTCACCAAATGCGGAGCATGCTTCAAGGTCGGGGATATCTGCGATATATCCGCCGTCATCTTCTGAATAGAAAATGTTAATATGATAATCTCGCATTATTCATCCTCCAGTTTGAGATTATGTTTTTCAACCAGTTTTAGAAACTGTCGAATTTGATAAGGTTTTGCCTGGCCTTTAACCTCCTGAAGATTCACAAGTTCAGGGATATCAGGTCGGGCAAAAATGTGATGGCTACCTTCAGTTCTCGATATTTCAAAACCAAAACCTCTTACAAGGTTTATCATATCAGAAAATCTTATATTTTTAGAACCACTAATTATTTTTTTGAGCAGTTTTCTTCTGTTCATATTTCACCACTTGCTGGCCGAACGCCGCGGGTAACCAGCGGGCCGAAAGCTTATCGTGAACCACAAATTTTAACGAAAACCGCCGAGCTTCTTCCCGTCTGGTTCACCCGCTATGTTAGCCACTGTTAGAATAGCATAGTATTCATTTGCCTCTTGGCACAACCTGGACCTTAAGCATAACCTCGCCATACCCATAACATTCAACACCGGCATCTGGACACCGGACATATCGCATAAAATGAAAATTGTTAGGGTCAAGCTCTTCGCTGAGCCTCTCGTTTATGAGTGCAACAGGGATGGAGAGTTGCGAAATCAAGTATACACACATTCTTTTCGGGCAAAGCTTTGTTATGAAATTACCATCGACATCGAGTATGAAGGTTTGGCCAACCTTATGCCCAGAATTGCAGTGCTTGGCAGAAACGATTTCCGCTAGGATTGAATATTTTGAGGCCGCCTGAGATAGACGCTTGACCTGCCGGATGCGGTGACCACCTTTATGAAAACTCTCGGTCTCCGATTCTGTATATCCGACTCTCTCCGCATACTGTTTAATGATTTCTTCTGCCATCCGGTTTCCCCTGTTCAGATTTTTTGTGTTGCGGGCTAACGCTTGAACTGTGCCGCCCGGCTTTTTGGGTCGGCACAAGTGAATTGTTATACCTTTTTTAACCATTTGATCTTATTTTATTTATCACCTTTTTTCTTTTTTAAGGCACGCATGTATTCGATCACCGGGCTACTATGTTTTGCTTTCGTTATGGATGAAAAAAGTTTGTTAACTTTCTCAACACCCGTTTCGCTTCTAATAATATTCTTGGTGTTTGAAAGTTGCTCATGTAAGTGCTCAAGGGTTCTTTCTGGTTCATCTTCAACTGGGGCGTTAATATTATGAGTGTCCATAAAGAGTGTGCAACACTGTACTATTACCTCGTCATTGAGATACAATTGGTGTTTATCCGTAAATTGGCAAATATCAAGGACCACCGCCGATTCAATTTCAAATTTTTCATCTTTGGATAGTTCTTTGTTGTTTATGGTTTCATTGATTAACTCGGAACTGGCGTTAATTTTATTAAATAACTCCTCATAAATATTAAGCTTTTTCTCGTATACAAGAGAGGAGAATGCTTCAATTCGACTTCTCTTCCTGAGCCATTCAGTCAGAATGACACCTAATATTACTCCCCCAATTCCTATTAAGGATACTGTGATTGGATCACTCATTTGAATTCAATTTTACTGTAATCATTTGTTGAGGTATAACGCAGAATTGAGCCAGAGGCAGGCGCTCTTCCCTGCCGATTGGCTCCAATGACTTGTTCGGTAAAATACTCTTCATTAATTTGTATCAAAAAAATTATCATCAACAACTTTTACTTCATAAATATCTTGCACTTGGACTCCAACGCTATACTGATATAAAAGGTCAACCAGTTTCTTACCATCAATTAGAATTATTGTGTGGTGTGCATCATGCGCTTTTTTGATTGCTGGCTCATCGAATTCAGAGGTTGTCACAAATACCCCCTTTGTCGTATCACCACTCATGGCTCCTATAAAATTCCGAATTTCTTTTTCTCTAACCTTATTTTCATTATACCGTTTTGCTTGAATATAAATTTTCTCAAGCCCTAATTTATCCTGATTTATTATTCCATCAATCCCGCCGTCGCCTGTTTTCGATGTTTCAATAAATTCGCCATACCCCATTTTGCTCAGCAAAATAAGAATTACTTTTTCAAAGAAAAATGGGTCTAAACTTTTGAGTTTTTCCAGCAAATCAGATTTTACTTGAGCTTCAATTGCTGAAAATCCAGAGTCTATCAGGTCTTGAGGTGATGATCCTTTCATCTCCAGGTCCTCTAAGCCTTTTGTCTTTTCTTCCTTATAAAAATCGAATATGCCAGATTCGTTTATTATGTCCTTCAAATTAACCTTATCTTTATTAACTTCTTTCCCTTTTTGAGTGATTTGTACTGTGCCTCTCTCTGGATAATGAATATATCCTGCTTTTTTCAGGTATGATTTCCCCCAAGCTATTCTATTAAGTATTAAAAGTTCCCCGCTTTTCGTTTTCTTTTCTAACAATTCCCTTGGTAAGTCTGAATAATATTTATCAACTATTTTATTAAGTAATTCCCTGTGATGAACTATTTTGCCATCAGCAAGCATGTCAAGAATTGGAATAAATGTTTCATGAAATTTTGGCATATCCATTGATATTCATCTCCTTTATTTCAAGGCATGTTCATAAGCAAATTATCGTTACCGAACGAAAAGCTCACCAGACAAAAAAACGCGTCAGCGTTTTTTGTCTGGTGGAGCGCCAGGTTATGTTTATTTTTTCCATTTATATGGTTCTGTCAAAGGTTTAATAAACAGCTCCTTATCCAAATCTCGAATGCTTTGTCCCGAATTCATTCTAAGACATCCATAAAAATACTTAATCAGTTTGCCATAATGTTTTTCAATCTCTTTAACCTGACCTCTGTATGTCTCTACCCCATCTTTGATGTTTGCTCCATTTAAAGCTCTCCTATCAAGTATTGGTATCAAGGAAGGGTAGTGAAAATGGAGAATCGTCGAAGCATATGAAGGGCCAAACCCATCTATTTTAGAGTTTGTTCCCTTAGTAAGCATGAGAAACTGATTGCACAAATCAATGAGAGATTCGACCTCATGTTTATAAAGTTCGGAAAGGCTTTTTTGCCCAAATTGGTCACGAATTTTGCGTAGTGTAAAACAGTATTGATTAAGTTTTTTCCCAAGTGTCGTTTCGGGTTCATTAATAGTAGCACTACCTCCTTTGAAATTGCTGATGAAGAGAAGATCAATGATGGAAAGATTAAACATATCTACTTTAGAATCTAAATAATGTCGGTAGTAACTATATGCGGTTGCGGATTTTTCCCATTGTCCTTTTGCTTTTTTATCAGTATTGGCCATTAGGAACTCCTCATTTGAAACATAACTAGTGAGTGAGTAGAAAAAACGCGCAATATTGCCGCATAACTAAAAGAGCAACTTGCTGTCTAATTCAAGTAAATTCAATTTGTTATAATGCTTCCAAAGGGATATTGAAACCGGAAAAACGAGAATTTTTTCTTCAATATTCCAATATGCGAGAAAAACTTCTTAATATTCCTGATATTACGGGTGTTTTATAGAAAAAAGCTAAAATTTAAAAAAAGGTTGCTTTTTTATATGTTAATGTAAAGTTGATTATATCCTTCCGCTTTACATTGTCCTATTTGGCAAAATCTGAGGAAACTAAACCACGGTAAGCATCTTAATAAACGCTCTGACAATAATAAATAACCATTTAAAAATCAAGGGAAATATGATGGAAGGGAATGTTTTAACGGCTTAGCGCGGGGCAAAAGAAGTTTCCAGGCTTAGCAGTTTGGGGCCCTGTTTGAGGATAAATTTATCGTCGACCGTCTCCCAGATCCAGCCCGAGCAGCCGTAACCGCCGACCGCTTTGTTGACAAAGGCGCCCACCCATGATTCCGAACGGCTCAGGTTGACACCGACCGTGCCGAAGCGTCCGAAGGTGATTTGATCGACCGGATGACAATAGGGTTCACCGGCAAGCTCATCCGCCAGTCTGCGGGCCTCATCCTCGCGGCCGTAGACGGCCGCTCGCAGGCCGTAACGATTGTCCCGGGCCAGGCGGACGGCCTCTTGGTCCGTTGCAAAGGCGCTGACGAACGTAACCGGTCCGAAGATCTCATTCTGCATGCCCAGCATGTCCTGGCGGGCATCCACCACCACGGTGGGATATACCAGGTTGCCTTCGATCCGGCCCCCCAAAACGATGCGCCCGCCCCGGGCCACGGCGTCTGCAAGCTGGGCCTTGATGGCCGCAATTGCCCGCGGGCTGGCCACCGCCCCCATCTCGGTGGCCGGATCTTCGGGATCGCCGATTTTCACCGCCCGGGAAAACTCCAGAAACAGCTCGAGAAACTCATCGTGGATGGATTCGTGCACGTACACGCGTTCGGGTGCCGTGCAGGTTTGACCGGCATAAATGTATTTGGAAAAGGCCAGTTCCCGGGCCGTTGCCTCCAGATCGGCGCCGGCCAGAACGATAAACGGGTCTTTGCCCGGCCCTTCGAAGATAAACTTTTTGCGGTGAGCTTTGATGGCCTCGCGGTAGTGGATCGCATATTCGTCGGTGCCGAACAGGCAGATGGCCGGTGTGTCGGAATCGGTGATGGCCCTTTCCAGGAACGTTTTGCCGTTGGAGTAGTCAAAACAAATCGCGTCGCCGAAAATGGGCGTATAGATCGATTCGATCAGCCGGGAGATTTCGGAGCCGCGGGTGGCGAACTTGACGCGCACCCGATTTCCCACCATATAGATGGAGACAATCGCCGTGTTCAACCAGGCGCTGCCGTTATAGGGCAGCACCAGGGCAACTTCCTGCCCGGGGCCGCATATGGGCCGTCTGGGTGCAAACGCGGACGCCATGTCCTCAAAGTTTTTCAGGTTGGTAAGGACAAGCTCCGCTTCGATGCCGCATTCTCTGCGGGTAAAGCCGGTGTCACGTACGGCCGTTAAAATCAGTGGCTCCCGGCGGGCTGCGATGGCTGCAATTAATTGATGAACCTTATCAAGCCGTTCTTGGATGTCTTTCATGATAAAAAATTCAGTCTGCAATGTTAAGGACTAATGAAAAAAATAAGTGCCTAAAGTTGTGGTCGCCTTTGGCGGGCAATTCATGTGGATTCTAAAAATGATAAAATAAATTAACTTTAGGCACTTTAGATCACTTTAGGCACTTCAAATTTTATTTGTCAGATGTCGCCCAAGGCCTTGTCGCGCTGCTGGTTCCAGAGGACCCAGTTGCTTAAATCCTTTTTGATGTCAAACCGGAACGGCTTTTCAACCGTGCCGTCCGGCCGGATATTGATCTGCTCCAAAGACCTGACGATATAAGTCCACTCCTCCATGGATACCGGATGCGGACCGGGAACCGGATGCGGGCCGGACACCGGCGTGGGGGTCGCAAGCTTTCCGGGCTGTGCCGTTGCTTCCGCCTTTGGCAGGCTGTTGACAACGACTTCGCCCCAGTAAACTTTCACCATAACGGAGTTGTCCGGGTTAACGTTCAGCCGGTATACCGTGCCGCGCACTCCGGCAACCGCAGTCCGGGTGGTTACCGTAAAACGCCCGCCGCCACCGAAAAACCGGGCCACCTTGGCCCAGGTCTTTCCGACAATCATGCTCACGCTGATGTTGCGCTCCTTTTTTTCAACGTCAACCGCAGCGGAAACCAGCTCGAACGTTGTGGATTCATCATAACGGACATAGCTTCCGTCCGGCATCTTGATCTCCACCTTTGATTTTTTTCCGGTTTGAACCCGGTCGCCCTCGGACAAAACATCTCCCTCAGACAACGGCTCGGCGGCGGCCATGCCTTTTTTCGTCCGATGAACACTGCCTTCCAGCCAGTTAACCATCGCCTGGCCGCTGCCGATTTCAATTGAAACCGCTTTGTCCTTGGCAGTTGCAGGCAAAGGCATCAGGACAAGGGCCATCAAAATGATCATTAGCATCTTTGGGTTAAAACGTTTCATGGCAACAACCCCATTAGGAGTTTATAGTTGAACCGGATACTGGCTGCCGGATAATGGATCATGCAATCGTTTTTACATTTTACAAATCAACCAATTACAGTTGCGTTTTCAACACGCGAATGCTCAAAAGGGCTTCAGCGCCGGAAACCGGCTCCATCGGTGCGAACACGCCGGTTGCAACGTTTCTGGTTTCCAATATATTGCGCGTGGTGCAGACCATGGCGGCATTAAAAAACGGCAAATCGTTTCTCAGATCCGGAAACGGTGACGGGCTGCCGATAAACCTGGTGGCAAGACCATCGTCTCCGGTGATTTTGACCAGGATGTCCTCAACCATCATCGCAAATTCAGCTCGGGTGATGACTTTCTCGGGTTGAAAGGTATGGTCGGGAAAAGGCTGCAGTCCTTTAATTCCGGCGGCAATGACCGCATCAATATCGGCCTTGAGAACATGGTTCTCAATATCGGTTGCCGCAGGAGTTTTGACGTACTGACCGGCGGCAAGGTTCTTTTCCGGGTCCTTAAACGCGGTATCGAACGTCTTTGGCATCCGTTTCTTGAAAAGCGCATCAACTTCCAGCTCTTCGATAAAAAGCGCGGCAACGTCGGCCCGCGTGATCTGTTCCAGGAGCGCAATTTTCTTTCCGATCACCGAACCGGGCATTGCTCTTTGAATTTTTTGAACCGTCGCATATTCCCTGTTTGCTTCTTCAATAAATTCTTTGTTGAATTCAAGCACTTTGGCAAATTGAGCGGCGGCCTCGTTAAACTTATAGGAATTTTTAAAGGCAATGCCCATATAGAAATACGAGTCCGGCAGGTCGCGGATATAACCGACCGCAGTATTGAATCGGTTTTCCACCTCGGTGAGCCAATTCTTGGTCACCTTGTCTGCGCCCATGATATATAGCCGCATAAAGGCAACGTTGACGGCCGCTTTTTGCTCCTTGCCGTCGGCATAGCTGTCGGCCTTTTTCATGGCCTTAAAACCATCGTCATATTCAGCTTTCAAACCATGCACCAAACCAAGACCCATGTACGCCGGCGAATACTTGGGATCCAGCTCCCTGGCCCGGTTAAATTCGCGGAAGGCGGCCTCGAGTTTGTCGGACTTCAGCAGCTTGTTGCCGTTTTTGACATGGTGCATGGGCGTATCAAGCTCTGCTTCCGGCGCCACGGCCTTCGGTCCGCAAGCGAACAGAAAAAGTATGCAAATGCCGACGATGACAAAAAAGAATTTTCTGGAAACCATAATTCCTCCTTAACCGAACATTACGAAAAATCTATGCATTTTACGGGTTAAAGCTGTCCCTTAAATGTAAGATATTTGATTTCATGTTAATTTTTTTTAACCGCAAAGTACACCAAGGAAAAGTCGGATATGCGCTTAATTTAGTCAACTACAATCATAACCCGGCATTTTTTCATGAACGAAAGATTCTCAGAAGCACTCCGAAGCCTGGACGCATCGGCATTACTGATAACGATATCGGATTGTCCGGGGCCTTCTGTCCTTAGACCTTTTACGGTCAAAGGATTGTCTGTAACCCTTTCATTTTTAAGAGCCCCGGCAAGGTCCTTGGCATAGCCGCTCATGCCTTGCTGAACAGCAAATTCACGGCTGACAAACGCCGATCCATAGACCTCCTGGCCACTTTCATCCAGTATTTTCGGAGACATGGCCGGCCGTGCTTTCAATCCTCTGGCATCAACCACCATCCCTGTAAAGACCGCGGATGAACTCTGAACCGGTACCACCGCCTGAATCGATTCCAGCGGCTTGATCTCTTCGGGCAGAATGATCTGGGAAAACCCTCCCCGCAAATTCATCTGCATCGTTATTTCCACGGTGCCGTCCGAAAGATATTCCTTTTTGACGATCTCGGCGCCGTGGACCATCCCCTCGACTTTGGACATAATGACATCGCTTTCGACCGCATAATCTTTAACGACGGTGGTGCTGTCGATCCTGACGCCATTCACCACTTCAAGGATATTGCGATACGCATCCAGCGTCGCAGCCCTTAAAGCCATCGGGCGGGCACTGGGTTTGCCGTATGCATTTTCGGGAGGCGCCCCGATTCCCGTAGCCTGAACAATTCCGGTACTCCAGTTAATGCTGCCTTTTCCCTTTTGCTCAACAAGATCCTGACCTTGATCACCATATCCATGCCTAGGCATTGCAAGCAAAACAACAATTATCAAAGCAAAAAACGACTTACTTTTCATAATACCTCCTTGGTTAACATCCTGGCGCTGCTATAACTATTAAAAAACCTTTGAAAAACAAGGTGTTAATTATACCAAAATCAAAGTTTTTCAAAGGTTTTCGAAAACTTGCCGATTAAAACACGATCACCACCTTGCAGCCGGCCAGGAAGCTGTCCGGGACATTCATGAGGGGTTTCAACGTGCTGTAAGATTCGCCGCCTACCTCCAGGCTGCGCTTGCCCTTCGAGGTTCCCTTGGCATTGATGGTGTAAGGAAGTTTGCCGACGCGGTCGCTTTGCTGCGCTTGTCCGATTTGGCGATAATAACGGACATAGCCTTTGCGGACCGCCTGCTGCATGTCGACATAAGCACCGGGATAAATCAGCTCTCCGTTTGCAAAAATTTCAGGCTTAAGACAGGGTCTAAAGTCCGTGTTGCGGGCATCGATCACCACGCCGGAATATATGGCCTCAGCCTGGGATTTTACGGCCTCGGTCTTGGGAGCGGGCTGGATGCCCGCTGTTTCCAGTTTGGCCAGACGACCGGCCATCTCGTCAAACCTGACGGCAAGCGCCGTAAGACGAGATTCCTGCTCTGCCAGTTTTTTCTCGAGATTGGCATCCTCTGAACCGTAACCGGCCTGAATAATTAGGGGACGGCTGGCCGTGTAGTCCAGCCAGGCTGTTACGAACTGCTTAAAGAACAGAATCATCTCCTGCTGTTGCCCTGTGACCTCTTTTAAACCGGCCAGCTTGTCTTCCAGGGCTTTAACACGGTCTTCCAAAAGACGGATACGATCTTCCACCGCCTGCGCCGGCATGGCCTCGGGAGCAACCCCCGGTGGCTGCGCGGCCATTTTAATAAGCGTTTCCCCCAATTCTCCCGTCAGCGGCATACTGACGATCACCTCCACCGTGCCGTCGGACATGTACTGGGTGTCATCCACGCTGGAGTTCTGCATGATGCCCTGGACCCTGGCAACGATAGTATCGTCCCGAACCATATAGTTATTCACCCGGGTGATTGAATCGATGTGAACTCCCTTGATGACTTCCAGAAGATTCCGGCGAGCGTCCGTAACGGCGGCACGCAGGGCCAACGGACGAGCCTGGGGTTTGCCGTAATATTTTTCAGGAGGAGCTCCGATTCCTTTGGCAATAACTTTTTGCCCCACCCAGTCGATGGTTCCGTAATTCTCTACGCGTTCAAGCGCAACGTCCTGGGCCTGGCAGGGTTGCCGCCAAAAAAGTGCCGCCACAACGATCAGAACAAGCCACGTATATTTCACACCGGATTTCATAGGTACCTCCACTTTATTTGATACGGGTCATGCCTATTTAATCGGGCAGGGAACGCTCGGTTTCGCCAGGGCCGGTTTCCATAGGACTTCACCCAGAAACCATTCGGCTTCAGGTTCGGAGCGGCCCCAATAGTTGCCCGTAAGGTCGATTTCTAAAGGGGTGTAACTCTGAACCTGAAAAGGATTGTTGTTTTCGAAAACGTTGTTGTGAATCACCGGGGCCAGGCCTTCGCCCTCGATAACAACGGCCCCCTGGCCTTCGTTGCCCGAAAATGTGGAACAGCTGATATTCGGCCTGGCGTTATCCTTAAGATACAGGGCCGCCTGTGAGCAGCGGGTTATGGTCAAGGAGCTGATGGACGGAGCGCTGTCGGCGATGGTCAGGCCGGTTGTAGCCCCTTCAATGGTCACATGCTGCAGGACGGCTCGCTTGGCACCTTTTAGGGTAACCCCTTGCCAGACTCCGGGCTCTTTTCCGGTTGCTTTGGGAGCCAGGCGGACCGGCTTTTTGCCCATGCCGTACACCATGAAATCTCCGCCGTCGATGTTTAGGGCCGTATTGGGGGCAAATAAAATCTCGACACCGGGTTCGACGTAGAAAACGCCGCCGGGCGTGACCGTCACATCGGAAAGCACCGTATAGGGATTTTTATCGGCAACCAGCAGGATTTTTTCCCCGATCACCCCTCCCAGGGCAGGACCCGGCTGCGGCAGATTATACAGCCCCGGCTCGGGCAGGGGAACCGCTTCGATGTATGGGCTGAAATCACCTGTATTGGCGGCCTTGTCGACCGCCCTGACCTGAACATAGATCCGGGTAAAATTGGGCAACTCTGCAATGATTGCTTCATGTTTTTCGCTTTTTGCAGCCAAAGCGTAGCCGCTCAACGGCGTTGCGCTCGACCATATCTCGTAGCCGGCCAGGTCGTCCTCCGGGTTCGGCGCCCAACTCAATTTTATCTTGTTATCGTAAGATTCCGCCATTAGATCTTTGGCAGCCTTGGGCGGAAGCCCGTCAATGTCAAGGAAATTGGCGGGATCGATGGCAGTTCCCTGAGTCCCGGCTGAATTGACCAGATAGCCTTTGGCCATCAGGCCGTAAGCCTGCTCTCCGGGCTGGACCGTGTAACTGCCTTCATAGATCTGGCGTGAATCCAGTTCCTGCTTGACGGCGGCGATAAGTTCCGGGGTCAGGGTATGTCCGGTATCCTGGTAAGCCTTTTTGATTGCCTCCAGCACTTCGGCCTGCAGCGCCTGCTTTACACTCCCGGGCACGGGAGCAAGTTCGATTCCCGCCTTGAAATCGCCCAAGTCCACGTAAGCCGAACAATCCGGGTCGCCAATGAGTCGAAAGGCGACTTTTTTACCGACCGTAAACGGTTTGCCGGTATTTATGGCAGCAAACAAATCGATCCGTGGCGGGGGCAGCTGGGCGAACCGTTCTGTTTCCGGCAGCTCGATGGTTGAGATAATCTCTTGAAACAGCTCGTCGGTCTGGCTCAGCATTTCGGTTGCGCGCAAGTTCCATACCGAAGCAACCGTAGCCATGACCAGACCGATAGGATTGAGGGATAAACCGCCGGCATGGGCACGGGAAACGTGCTTGGCGCGCCACAAGAGATTGCCGGTCTTTAAATCCCACATTTTCACTTCGCACCCCACGGCCACCTGTGAATAGATGCCCGCGAAGATTCGATCGAAGTGAGTCACCTGACCGGTAACGGCAGCATCCACTCCCAAAATACTCTTGAGTTTATTGGGATTTTCGGCAATGAGCGCTTCGACTTTGCGAATATCCTCAAAGCCGGTGTTCTTGATAAGCTTGTCTGTGTTATAAAGCTCCTGATCGTTAAACGGCAGGGAAGCAATATGGTTGTACATTCCCCGTCGGACGATGCCGGCGGGGTTTTCAGATTCGAAATCAATGGAATAGCTTTTTTGCTCCAGGTACTGGAAAGGAAGAACCGCCAGAGACTTTGGTTTGTGTTTCTTAAAATACTGGGTATTTTCGTATTCCCCTTTGAAATTTTTAAAGGCCTCACTCGTTGCGACAACAAACGCCTGTTGAGAATCGGTACCGACATGGGCACAGCCCATAAAGGTCACCGACGCGAAAAACACCATAAGTACGAGCAACCTGGCTAAAAGTTTCATGGTGAAAACTCCTGGATGTTTAAAAGTTTTAAGTTCCATTTTTATTGAGGCGGGTTGGTGGGAAATATGGAACGCCTCCTCGCTAGAAATAGTTTGCCGTAAAAAGCAAAAAATCATTATTTACGATAGAATAACGCCGGTTGTTTGTCAACGGGAAATGGATTTCAGCCGGCAGCAGTGCAGCAACTCAACCGAACCTTTAATTGTCCGGCGTCTCCTTGATTTTTTTCCAGTATTTTATATCCCGGCCTTCCTTAAAGACATCGATGAGCATCCAGGTCTCACCGGTTTTCGTATCTATTTTGAATAATTTTTTCTCGTTAAATTTGGTTGTTTGACTGGTTTGAATCATGGCTGAGTTGTATTCCGCATTAAACAACTGAAACCTTGCTTTTTCATCCACATTAACAAATTTGTACTTTACCTGTTCATCTGTTTCATCTGCGCTGTAAAGCGGCCCGGCGAATAAAACCGAGACAACGGCAACCGCCATTACAAAAAAAAGCCATTTCTTCATTTTTTCCTCCTTTTTTCTATTAAGAAACGAACCCCATCCTTGTGGGGATAATCAAAGCCGGCCCTTTGGATCCGAATTTTTACGCAGGCAGATTGCAGGATATCAGGGTGGCGGATTCCACAGGGCAGGCATTTTTAACTTAAAGTTCGCTTTGCTGGTTCAAGCAATCACTTTTTGGGCCTTTCGATGGGACTGGCAACAGCTTCGCTTTCCACAGGATCGCTTTCCAGGCTATCGTTGTCCTGAACGATGATCCGGTAGCGGTAGTCGGTCTCAGGTCTTAAATCCATGTCCTTGAAACTGGTTTGATCGGAATCCAGATTCTTAAGTGTCGACCAGTATCCCCCGTTTCGGCTGCGGGCTAGGCTGTATGCCCTGATATCGGGCTCGGGGTTTTTGTCCCATTTTATATTAATAAAATCAGATCCTTTTGTCGCAACAAACCCTTTAACGGGGGTGGGTCTTGGTTTTGTCGTCGCTTTGACGGCCTTGGTAGGTTCGCCGTCCGCACCAAAGAGATTATAACTGACGATGGCATAAAAGTAGTCCCGGCCGTCCTCCAAGGGTTCATAGCCCGCACCTTTATCCAGGTAACTATGGGACTGATATCCTTTTGCCTTGGCGATTCTTTTGAGGTCATCGGCCTTGGTTCCCCGGTAGATGGCGTAGCCGTCGACATCGGGATCATCAACGGGCGTCCAGAAAATCTTGACGGATTTCACCAGCCCGCTCTGGGACAGAACATCCTGGGGAGGCGGGGGCCGGTCCTTGGTTTTGGCCTGAACCGTTTTGGAAGAACCGCTCTCTGCCTTGGCATCATACACCGTCAGGGAATACTGGTAGGTTTGTCCATCTTCAAGGCCTTTATCATCCGTATACCTTGCTTCCGAATCGGCCCTTATTTTTGCTACATTTTGCCAGTCTTCCTGGGCCTGAGCCCGCTTGCGATACAGGTAATATCCAAAGACGCCTTCCCGGGGTTGCCAGGCAAGGTCTGTTTTCCTCAGCAGGTTATCCTTTTCAACAGTCAACACCGGGCGCTGGATCGTTTTGACGCTTACTGGATCCGACAGGGGGCTTTCGCGTTCTTTATCGTCCAGACTTGACACCGCATAAAAATAAGTCTCACCGTCCTCAAGATTTTTGCTGTCTTCTACATTGAAGGCCAGCTCGGATTGAGACTCCATTTTGGCACTGATGGACGCTAGATTTTCCCAACTGTCACCGGAGCTTTTCTTGCGGTACACTTTGTATCCATCTAGTTTGAATTTCTCCTGATCGTTCAGTAACGAAGGGACGAATTTGATTTCCGCGCGACGAACGCAGCCTTGCCCGCTCATAATCAGCGGCGGGTGGGGAATTTTTTCGCCGGCGCTTTTAATCTGGGTAGTCAGACCGCTTTTGATCTCATCCCCGGAACTGAGCATAATCCCGATCCGATAGTAGTAGGATTTGCCTTTATTGATCTGGGTATCATCGAAAAGATTTTGGTTCGTCCTGCCATGAAACTGATAGAAACCTTCTGAATGTTCCGAGCGGTAGACATTAAAGCCGACGATCGGCTGGGAGGGGTCAAATTTCCATGTCAGGACCACTTTATCCCCGTCACTCTTGGCTCTCAGGTTCTCAATGTCGACTGCAGCCTGGACCGGGGCGGCGCCAGGAACGGCATACGTTTGCTCCCTGTTGACGATGGCGCTGCTCAATTCCTTGGCAAATGCCGGGATTTCGTTCAAAATGGCTTCGCGGCCCGCAAAACTCTTATCCCAGGTTTTAATCAGCCGCTTATTTTGAACATCCATAAGCTTGAGTTGGGCAAGGATAGGCCCTGCTTTTTTGGTGACATTCCCGAAAAGGACGAAATTTATGCCCAGGGCTTTGCCGGCTTTGGCGATCGATTCGAGATCACCTCCCTGAACCAGTCCCGCATGAAACAGGATTTCCTCCATTTCACGCCTGGGCATCAGTTCGATCGTCTTTTCCCTTTCCAGGGCCGATAACAGCGCATATAAAATCTCGCCGTCGTAACCCATGGCCTCCATATTGGTCGGCGTGAGATTAAAAATTGCCAGAGCATTCCGGTCGGCCTCTGCAAAGGCTGCGGCTCCAAGCACCGTCAACATCACGACTGCCAGTACAATAATGTTCCTTCGACGGAGCATGCATCAGCCCCCTATGTTGACCTTATAATCGCGAAAAATGTCATTGAGATGCTCATTGGCTTTAAGGGTCAGCAGAGAACCCTGGATTCGTTTCATTTTTTCGTCAAAGATCGCATTGATAAAGTTTTCGGCGGCCTTGAGGTTATCGCGACGGCGCAACAGATTTTCACCGTTCTGAAAATAGGTCTTCTCCAGATTCTGCAGCGGTCGCAAGGCCTCCCGGCCCAGCTCGGCCACCACCTTATCCGTCATGCTCTGAAGCAGTTCGGTATCCGTAGGAATTTCCAGGGGATCGAATTTGATGTTGGCCTCCGGAATACCGGCACTAGTTTCATCCTCGGCCGTCTCCTTGGCCTCGATGGTTTTGACCTGAATGTTTTCCCCGGTGCTCACATCCACAATTCGGAAAGATAACTGAACAAAACCAACCTTTTTATACATGGAAACTTTATAGTCCTTTTGCTCATATACCGGAATTGTTACCTTGGCCGGCGGCGCTTGGGCAATCTGCTCGCGGCTGGGTTGGGGGTTTCTTTCTTTCCAGTTCAGATAATCGATATTGTCTTCGATCTTGGTTCCCACCTGATAACGCACGGATTTGGTGCCGTCCGAACTGTTTGAATCTACGTTATACAAAAGAACGCTGCCCATGATGGCCACATCGATGCCGTAAACTTTCCCCATCTGCTTGGCGGTGTTTCCGGACACCACACCGATCTGCCCCAGCTTCATCTCCTCTAAAATTGACTTTAGGTTTTCCCTTTCCAGAATTTTGATATCACCGCTGGCATTCTTGAACAGATAGGTAATCAGATTGTTGGCAACGATGACTCCGGCATCCTGGTTGCCGGACGGGCTGTTGAAATCAAACACGGCGATCGACTTTTGAACTCTCTGCCGAATGTTGTCTTCCATGGCCTGGGTAAGAAAGAAAATCTTTGAATATTCCGGATCAATGTTATGAATTTTCCCGTACCAGAACCAGGCAGCACCGGACAGATCCTGTTCCTTGAGTTGCTCGGCCGCATAGGCGGCTCGCGATGTAAGGTTTTTGCGAAAATTATTGATCTGGAAATCATCCTTATCGCTCATATATTTTTGGACCAAATCAAAACTTTCAAAAGCCTTGAGCAGCCAGCCTTCATCCATCTGCATTCTGGCCTGGCGAATATAAAACTCGCCGGCCTTTATGCGTACGTGACCGATCAGCTGTCTTAAATCCTGGTTGTCGGGTTCATATCCAAGGGCGCGTTCATAAGCGTTGACGGCCCGGTCCCATTTTTGAGCCATTACCGCTTCCCTGGCCTGCTGGACAAAATAATCTTTGCTGTCGCGCTCTGTGACAAGGTTCAGAAGCTCCCTGGCGGGCCCATAATCCGCCTTTAAGGCCAGGGTTTTGCGAAGGTGCTCCTTGGCGCCCGCAAAATCCTCCTGGTCAAACAATTCCTTGGACTGCTTATACGAAACTTCCGAGCCTTTTTCGGAGGCTTGCCGCAGGAGCTGGAACGAGTCTTCATAATTGGGAAACCTGGTTTGAATTTGCTGCAGATTGAAATAGGCCTGCAGCCATTCCCCGGCGTCTGCCTGCTGTTTGGCATTGGTGTAAAGCTCTTTCACTTCGGACAGGAGCGTATCCTGCCGCTGTCCGATTCTGTCCGCCAGGCTTTTGACATCAGCGTGGCCAGGATCAATCTCCTGGGCCTTTGCCAGCTTATCCTTGGCCCTGTTGATGGCTCCCACGGTCACCGGAGATTCGGAGCCAATCGCTTCCACCCCTTGGGCCACATACGTGGCGATCAAATTGCTCTTAATATCGCTAAGTGCCTTCTGGTATTCCTGGTTGCTCGGTTCTTTTTCGATGGCCTGCTGGAGGTAGGCGATAGCTTCCTTGTATTTACCGGCCGATTTGAGCTGCATGCCGGTATCGTAATGTTGTTTGCCTGGTGTTACACAGGCGCAAAGAAACACCGTTAAAAGAATAAAAAGCCCCAGGTGAAAAATTGTCCGTCTACTCATATCCTCTCTCCTGTAACAAATAATTAAAATTGGTTTTATTTTGTGATTGTAATTTGATTTCCCTGTATGCTTTCCAGTACCGGTTCAAAATATTTATTTTTAAAATACGCCATCTGGATCTCGTTTATCAACTGTTCAGGCCAGCCCCGGTATTTTAAATTGTATTCGGCCGTGTTTTTACGAAAACCGATTAAACTCGCATCAACAATGCCGCTGACATCGGACTTGAAAATTGAGGCGACCTCCAGGGCTTCGTTATGGGATGCAACTTTTTTCACGACCAGGTAAATATCCCTCTGGCTGTACAACTCCCGTTCCCAAAGCCGGGCCAATTCTTTGCGCAGTTTATTCCAGATGGTATCAATACAGAATGTCGCGCCCTTGTCCAAGGCTTCGAGTTTGTTTTCTCCGGGCAGGGACTTCACCGCACTGGCGGTGGCCAGAATTTCTTCATCCCCCGGCCGATAGATATTGGTGCTGAGACTGATCTCATTCAAGGTCAGCTCCATGCCCTGGAATGTGGTCTTTTTAGAGGAGAGTTCCAAACTGAGTCCGACCAAAAGTCCCATCTTGTCTTTATTCTCTTCCGAATATTTGAAGACGCTGAAGCCGTCCTGCTTTAATCGCTCGATAAGCTGGTTGGCGGTCTTTTTGGCAGCAGGCAGGTAGTCGTTTTTCAAACCCGGTTCGACGACAACACTGATGCGCGGATTTTTTTGCCATTTAAGAATCTTTTTAAAGCGGTCCAGATCGTCAACCAGCGCCGGAATTTCAACATCCGCTTCGATCTTAACTTCGTAGGTACCCAGATCCGTCTTTTTTTCCTCAAGGATTTTGATATTTTTAAGGTAGCCCGCCGAACGGCTCAAAATCTGATCTTTGATCACCTGATAATCTTCAACAGCGGTTCTTGATTCGATGGTGGTGCCCATGGCTTTTTCCACGGCCATGCGCTTGGCCTCATCCAGAGCTTTCTCACGGGCAATTAATTCTCTGCCGGGTTCAAAAAAGCTCAACCCTTTGGCTGTGACTAGATTGCCGGCCTGTAAAACGGCTGGAAAAATCAGCGTGGCGATCATCATTAAGAAAACGGTTTTTTTCATGGTCCGGCTGTTTCCCTGCTATGAAAAGATTAGGGTGTGAATGGATATAATTTTATTTCGTGTTAATATGGCACACTCCGCAAAAAATGACAAGATAAATGAAAACCTTGGGAGTTTTCGCGGTTGCACCGCTCCAGGGACAATCCCGGCTTAAAACGTGTAATCACGCCAAAGGCGGATAAAACTCGGGTATAAAGGCTCGTAAAGAAAACACAGGGGCCGGCGGGTTGCTTCATAATAAATTCAGGCTAATTCAGTTGACCTTCGCGTTTTGTATATTGTAAAATTCCATATTAGGATAGCATGGACCAGATTGTCGGAAACATAGGCCGTAAAACCATCAGGGAAAATCTGATTTTAATGAAGTCCTATTTCAACAATTCGCTTTCTCCGACGCTGGATGACAATGCCGCGCGACTATGCAAGCTCTTTAATCTTCAGGATAAACTTGATCTTCGCCCTGGTGAACTGCAACCGGTTGAGTTGCGGACGGCCGTCGCATGCGGGATCCTGAGGGACCCTTTTTTAGGGCATTCGACAATCTCAACAAAACGCTGGCGCACGTCGAAATGATTACCCGGGGGATCGAGGCCGGAGAGGGAACGGTCGGCGCCCTACTGCGGCCGTAATGGTATATATATGGCCAGAGAGCCTAAAATTTGTGAGGAAAGATACCCGTGCAGATTACATCCAACGTTCATGCCTTTATCTGGCGATCGACGACTGCAAACAATTGCAATACCTATTTGATTGACGGGCCGACCCGCATGCTGATCGATCCCGGCCACAGCAAGCAATTCGAGCATGTACGCAAAGGGCTCGGAGAATTGGGGCTGTCGCTCGATGACATCGGATTGATCCTAGGCACCCATGCCCATCCGGACCACATAGAGGCTGCCGGGCTCTTTAAGGAAAAGGCTGCCCTTGTAACGCTTCATCAAAAGGATTGGCGATTTCTAAAATCCATGGACAAATACCCAAACACGCCGCTGAGCATAAGTTCCAAATCGATCGCACCTGCTTTTTTTCTAAAAGAAGGAGACCTTTCCGTCAACGGCCTTGATTTTCTGGTGTTGCACACGCCGGGCCATTCACCCGGTTCCGTCTGTCTATACTGGCCGGATGAAAAGCTGCTTTTTAGCGGAGATGTGGTTTTCAAAGCAGGGTTGGGACGCACGGATCTGCCCGGCGGCAAGGGTTCGTTGCTCAAGCAAAGCATTAAAAGACTGGCCGGGCTCGAGCTGGAATGGTTATTGCCGGGACATGGTGATGTCATCAGCGGCAACGAGGCGATTAAGGCAAACTTTGATCAATTGGAGCAGGCCTATCTCAGATACCTCTAACCCGGACATTTCATTAAAATTATTGAGAAGACTCTATTTATTTTAAAAAAAATGAACGTCTCAAGCTCGTGAAAAATCCGGGCTAACCCGAATTATTCATAGCCTCCAATACGTCATTTACCTGATTTGATATTCTTCGCACATCCATTTTTTTTTATGGCGGTTTTTTCCCGGCTCAGGAGTTGATCGAAATTATCTTTAATTTCCAATAGCTTTTCATGCCATGGGTCGTCAGTCTTTATATTCGGCACGACCGCAGAACCTGAAATATGATGTTGTTGCGCTAAAATGTTTTTTAAGGCCTGAATTCTTGCCTGGGTCATTGATTGAATTTCGTCTTTATAACCATCGCATACGGACGCAAGGCCCGTTATGTCGATGCCGCAAATGTCATTGAGCAGGGCAAGCTGCACCTGATTGTCCCGGCCCGGATGAAGGCCGTCCAAAAGCTCATAAAGCAAAAGATCGTTTACAATCACAGCACTAGTCTCTTGCATGCTTTCCAATTCTTCGGCAAAGCGCTCATTGTTCAGCACAGCGTCCCGGTGTTTCTGAATCAGCCCTTTGATTCTTTGCCTAGCTTCATTGCGCGTTTGCGCTTGCTTTTCCTCCCGGCTCAACGTCAGGTGCTTGGTTTTTTCCATAACAAGTTCAAGGGTACTTTTGATTTCTGCCATAATACACCTTTTTGCGTAACTTTTTTTGGATATTATTATACAATCAGGTTCTGGACATGATCGGCAAATTCAGAGTGCAGGGTTTTTAGGATCTGCTCCTTGGAATAATACCTTCCACGGCCGATTCCGGGGCATTCCTTGGAGACCTTTCGCCATTTTTTAGCAGAACGCAAATTTTCAAACCAGAAAGGAAACGTCCGGCACTGGCCGGGGCGGACCGGATAAACAATGCATCCGTCCTGATAAAAATAACACCGGCCGTCCGGGTATGCCCTGATACTGTAATCTCCTTTTAAAGGATAAAGATAGGTATCAATAAAACTGGAAACTTGAACGGAAAGATATCGGGCCATCTTTTCGAATTCACTTTTATCAACATTTACGATTCCCGGATTTCCGGTACAGCAGGCACCGCACCTTTGGCATTCGAATAAAATTCCCTGATCAAAAAAATAGGAGCGATGGTATATACTGTTCAAGGCTATGGGTATAGTCATTTGCCGCCTATGGCGGATCATTCGTCATTTAAAATCTCGTTAAATGGTCGATGAGTTAATTGGCTGAAATGAACCATTTAACCGTTTAACCTATTAACCAATGGCCTGTGTCTATAGCACGGCGTGTGGACAATATCAATCATGGATTCATCTTGGGACGCTTTCGCCGCAGGTCATACCGCTTGACATAAAATCTCAATTTCACTATGTATAAAGAAGAATTTTGTTTTCATTATAATTTTAAGTGAAGATATGCCCCCAAAGGATCCCGACAGCTTTTCTAACTTTTCCTGGAGGCATTTTCAGGTTTTTCTTCAAAAGATCAGCCTTTCCATCACTTTATTTGTCAAAAACGAACTGTTCAATCATGCCGGAGCTGCGGCTTTTTTCTTCCTTTTGTCGATTCCGCCGGTCTTTCTTTTGCTGCTGATCGCCTTTGACCGTTATCTGGTTTCTTATGCCGGTGCCTCCGCCATCTTTTTTGACTTTCTCAGAAATATCAACGAAAATCTGGACAAGGACTTCTTGATAAGGATCGGCCTGCTGAACGTCAAAACCACAGCCATCGGCGTCTTCGGACTGATCAATCTGCTCTGGGCCGGGCGGGCGATTCTAACTGCCGTCCAGAGGTGTTTGGGAATTATCTTTCCTGCCGAAAAAGTGCGTCCGCCGCTGGTGGTGAACATCTTTTCATTTGTGATTCTATCCATTCTGCTGCTGGTGTCGATTTTAATCACCTTTACCAGTATCGGCTTTTATTTTTTTCAGAACCTTTTGAAGGATTACGTGATTGTTCAAACCTTATTCCAATCCCTGCTGCCGGTGATAAGGCGTGTTTTTCCGTTTTTGATTATCGTTATGCTGATTTTTCTGGCGTACCGTTTTGTGCCTCCCAGCAGGCCCAAAACGCTATCCAGTCTGCTCAGCGCCGTCTTGTGCACCTTTTCGGTCTTTCTGCTCCATATCCTGTTTTCCAAGTTTTTTACCGTCACCCAATACAGTGTCATCTATGGCGTCCTCGGCTCACTGATTTTAATGGTGATCTGGGTCTATTTTTCTTTTTTGCTTTTCTTTTTCTTTGCTGAATATACGTTCGTTTCCGACAAACTGGATATTCTGGTATTCGAACGCATGTATCTTTTCCGGCTTAAGCAAAACATGAAGGCAACAAAGATCGAAAAATTTCTTTTCAGTGATCCGAAACAGGTTTATGAAAAATATGCCAGAAAATACGAACCGGGGGAAATTCTCTTCCGTGAAGGGGATAAAAGCTCTGATATCTATTTTCTCGACCGGGGACGCATTAATATTTTTCGCAACATCGACGGCATTGATCATAAAATCACCACCATCCCCGAAGGACAGGTTTTTGGTGAAATGGCCTACCTTTTGAACGAGAGCCGAACCGCAACCGCCGTAGCTGAAACAGAATCGATCCTGCTGGTTGTTATGCCGGAAACTTTTGAGGAACTTCTCCAGGCGAGCGCCACCTTTTCCAGAGACGTTATTCAGGAGTTGTGTGATCGTCTCCACAAAACCCATCTCGCGTGCAATCCCTGACCCGGCTGTGTTGTTCGAAAGGATAAAAACAGCCCATCCCTTTAACGCTATCGGACAGGCATAACCCTTTTCGGTTGCATCGATTTTTTTTTCAGTATATGAATACCTTATGGCAAACGGGCAATTACCATGCTTTCAGGCAGGGACTATAATGAATAAATTGAATTTAATCAGCCTGTTATTTCTATTTGGAATTGTTTGCGGCTGCAGTTCAACCCCGACAAAGGTTGTTTTCGAAAGTCCCGAACAAATAAGAAATGTTAAAAAGGTAGCGGTTTTTCCTTTTGCTTGTAACCGAAGTGAAACCGGCAAAATAATCGCGGACGCGCTGGCTGCAAATCTCAATGATTCGCGTTTTTCCGTTATTGAAAAAGGCCGCCTGCAAACTCTGCTTGAAGATCAAAGTCTGACGCCAAATAGCGTATCGGAAGATCACAGGCCCGCACTTGGCAAGCTAAAAGGAGTGGATGCCATCATTACGGGAAGCGCTTCGGTAAGGGCGTTTCGCGGCTACATTGACTATGTCGCCGAAACCACTGCCCGGATGATCGATATGACGACCGGAGACGTTTTGCTGGAAGTTCATTTCACGTCTGAAGATATCAGCCGTTTAAGCATGAAAGGTACGATTCCTGCAAAACAGATCGGCAAAGAACTGGCCAAAAAATTTTCATCATATTAGCTCCGAACTCGGTTTTATAAACCCGGCGCCTCTATATCGGTTCTCAAAATTCCGTTCCGATTCAATACCGACTTACTCAAAGGGTTGTTTCGAAACACTGAAACGGTTGGCCGGTGTGCCCGTTTGCCATGCCTGTCCCGAAAATTTCATTCGGAACAAACAGATTGCTGGAGACATTTCAAGATGAAACTCGGTATTATCGGCCTTCCCAATTCGGGCAAATCAACCGTATTTGAAGCGTTGACTCAGACGCTTTCCACAGGCGAAAAAAAAGGAGAAAGCCGCATCAGTACCATGCAGGTGCCGGATGAGCGGTTGACGGTCCTGAGCAATATGTTCAAACCGAAAAAGACCATTTATGCCCAGATGGAATATTTCCTGCCGGGCGTATCGGGCCAAACAAAAGACCAGAAGATTTGGCACCAGGTAAGGGATTGTAACGCCCTGATCCATGTGGTTCGCAATTTCAGCGGGTATGGTTTTGATGAACCCGCGCCATATGATGATTTCCATGCCCTTGACCAGGAACTTATCCTGGCCGACCTGGTTGTTGTTGAAAAGCGGCTGGAACGTATCGAGCAGGATAAACAACGGGGACGAAAAGTCGACCCGGAAGAACTTTCCCTTTTAAACCAATGTCTCAAAAAACTTGAAACCGAAGTCCCTTTGAGAAAGTTTCCGGAACTTACCGCGGCACCCACGCTTAAGGGCTATGGATTCGTTTCGGCCAAACCGATCCTGGTGCTGTTTAACAACGACGACGATGATGATCGCCTGCCGGTTATTGAAAACTTGACCGATAAGGAAAGCTGCATGCTGATACGGGGTAAACTCGAACAGGAGCTCGCCCAGATGTCTGCGGAAGAAGTCGAGGATTTCCTTGAAGAGTTTAATATTCCCGCGCCGGCAACGGATCGAGCCATCAAACGATCTTTTGAAGTTCTGGGTCTTATCTCCTTTTTCACGTTCGTTAACGAAGAGGTAAAAGCCTGGACCATTACAAAGGATACCGTCGCTGTCGACGCTGCCGAGGTAATCCATTCAGACATGAAAAGAGGGTTCATCCGGGCGGAGGTCGTGGCCTACAACGATCTTGTGGATGCCGGCAGCTATGCCGAAGCCCGGAAGAAAGGGACTGTCAGGCTCGAAGGCAAACAATACATGGTCCAGGATGGGGATGTAATAACCTTTCGGTTTAATGTCTGAATCCCGACGGCCGAGCGCCGCAACAAATGGATTGCCTTTCCGGTGCTGCCCACGATTGCGAGTATTTTCATATACACCTCCTGTTCTATAGATAATTCCGATTAGGCGTTCTATGGCTTGTTGAGCTAAAATTGAGGAACTTGAGATCAACCTTGTTTTTAATACACAACATGATGTATGATAATTTATTAAATACACAAAATATAGTTGACATGCTCGAAACAATGGGGTAAAAAAGTAACGTAAACTATTGCTTTTCATTTTAACATAATCACACTGGAGAAAGCATCATGCGCAGCATTTTGGTCATTGACGATGTAGAGCAGGTTGTCTTCGTGATTACCATGGCGCTGGCAAAATACGGCTTTAATGTGGAGATTGCTTCAGATGGCCTGGAAGGAATCAAGAAGTTTGATGAGGGCCGTTTTGACTTGGTTATTACGGATATTTGCATGCCCGGCCTTAACGGCAATGCCGTTGTTCAATATGTTCGTAACTCCGAAAAACACTTTACTCCCGTTCTCGGGATCTCCGGAACCCCCTGGCTCTTTGGAGATGCCGGCTTTGATGCCGTCCTTTCAAAGCCGTTTTCAATCAAAGAATTGGTTGATACCGTTGAGATTCTGACCGCAGAAGCCTTAACCTCGATAGCAACCAATTAACTGCCGATTTTAAATCGTAGCATGCCCCTTAATCCAGCAAGCCTTCTTGATTGATTATTATTCTAGACAACAAGATCGAGAGACCCCTGCTGGCAATTCGGATACTCTTCAGAAGATAGTTCTCGGGCTAAATTACCTTTGGCATTATAGGTCTCCAACTCAAAGTCGGCCTCTTTGAGACTATCTTTGACAGCCGATTCCTTGGCAACATTTTCTCTGTGAATATCAAATTTAGAATCGTCGCTTTGGTTTGAATCTTCAATAGCCCTTGGCTCTTCGGTTTGATGTTTTTTTTCTAATTTGATTTCCACTGCCTGGGGTAACGGCAGGCTCCCTAATGAATCATAAATCATGTCATTGCTCTCCATTGCATGTAAAAGTTCAATAAAAAAACCCGCTTCCGAGAAGGGAAAGCGGGCTATGCACTGCATTCGCCTAGCAACCCCGCTATCTTATCCCGCCGCGCGGAACTTAGACCGGAAGCTTTGCGCCCCAACCTTTCGGAAGGTTTGCCCTTCAGCAGATCGATTGATACTTCTTAAATATATATCGGTATTCCATTAAAAAAACTTTAATCATTTTCAGGCCCCCACTATCGGAAAGATATTTTCCTTTATGCCGGCGACCACCGCTTCGGCCAGTTGTCGGGCCTGTTCGGTAGTTGCACGACCG
>JACKQG010002144.1_pt1 | contig 26200 bp, 22 predicted proteins | sample 8237621 | NCBI WGS metagenome assembly JACKQG01 (sample SAMN15677084, study PRJNA649215) | marine metagenome | biome: marine; feature: Black Sea; material: saline water; isolation source: suspended particulate matter (SPM) from the Black Sea western gyre | collected 2013-06-09/2013-06-10 | depth... | reverse complement strand
GAGGGGGCGAAGTAGGTCCACTTGGTGTTTCTCAATCAATTCCAGAAGGGCCTCGAAGTGTTCGTCGTTCTCGAAACCGATACGCATCTTTACCGTGAAACGACCCTTAATCGCCGCCCGCAGACAGCCGAGCACTTCGTTCACTTTGGACGGCTCGCGGAGAAGGCCGCCGCCGACGTTTTTCTTATATACCTTGGGAGCGGGGCACCCCATGTTGAGATCAATCCCGGCCACCGGCAGTCCAGTCCGCTCGATTGCCTCAACCGTCCGCTCTAAATCGGGTAAGCTCTCGCCAATGAGCTGGGCAAAAACTGGGCGACCGGTATCATGGTGGCAGATGGAGTCGACGATGTGTTGCTCTAAGTTAGAGTGACCATGAACACGAAAGTATTCCGTGAAGAGCAAATCCGGAGCCCCGTATTTACCCAGTAAGCGCATGAAGGGCAGGGTGGTGACATCCTGCATCGGTGCGAGCGCTGTCCAAGGCTGGCCGAGGATGATCGGGTCGGGTAGGGGCAGCATACGACTACGAACCTTGCTCCAGAATGCGTGCCAGGATCTCCGTCATATCGTCGACCGATTCGATCACGGAACGGGCTGCGTAAATCGGCTTACCCGTGGCCAAAGCCAGCACCATGGAGTCACTGGGGCGGGCATCGATCTCGATAATTTTATGCCCGAGTTCGTTCTCCATCGAGACGATGAGACGAGCAAAAAAAGTTCCTTTATCCACGTCGTTGATGACAACGCGCTCCACCTCGGCGCCAAGTCCATCGAGTAGTGTGAGCATGAGATCGTGAGTTAGCGGGCGCTCTGCTTGCTCGCCATCGACAGCACGCTGAATAGCCTCACCAATGCCTTGATCCACATAGATGACAAAGGTCTTCTCTCCGCTACCAAGAAAAACAGCGCACCCACTTGAAGTGGGCATGACGCCTTTGATCAGGACTGGAACGACTTGGTTATCCATTGAGTGGTGATTATTATAGTCCGGGAAGGTTTGTTGGCAAGCCTCCGGAATCATTGCCCATCTGCGATTTCATGGCCTTCATCATCTTGCGACCTTTGCCTCCGCGCATCATTTTCATCATTTTTTGCATCTGGGTGAATTGCTTAATCAGGGCGTTAACATCGCGCACCTGGACGCCGGATCCGTTGGCGATGCGCCTTAAGCGGCTGCCGCGTAGTAGGCGCGGGTTATGACGCTCTTGCACGGTCATCGACAGAATAATCGCCTCGGTGCGCGCCATTTTCTTTTCCTCTTTCTCGCCGATATCGACGCCGCTCATTCCCGGCATCATGCCGACAATGGAGCCAAGTGAGCCCATTTTTTTAACCTGTTGCATTTGCGAGAGGAAGTCTTCGAGGTTGAAGTCCGCCTTACGCATTTTTTCGGCCATCCGTTCAGCTTCGTTCTGGTCGATCGTCTCTTGAGCTTTTTCGACGAGTGAAACCACATCGCCCATCCCGAGTATACGGGAAGCCATGCGGTCGGGGTGAAAGAGGTCAAATTCGTCTGACTTTTCACCTGTGCCGATGAACTTGATCGGCACATTGGAGATCGATTTCATCGAGAGGGCGGCTCCCCCACGCGCGTCGCCATCGAGCTTGGTTAGAATGATACCGGTGCATCCGACGGCTTCATTGAAGTGCTTGGCCACGTTGACCGCTTCCTGACCGAGGGCGGCGTCCGCCACGAGTAGAATCTCGTCGGGTTGGACTGCATCTTTCAGCCGTTGGATCTCTTCGATCAAGTCTCCGTCGATCTGGAGTCGGCCGGCGGTGTCGAAAATGATCAGATTGGCATCAGCATTTTTAGCTGCATCGAGGCCGCGCGTGCCGATTTTAATGACATCCTTCTCCTCGCGGTCACCGTAAAAGATGCATGCTTCATTCTTGGCCAGCATCTCAAGCTGATCGATCGCAGCTGGCCGATACACGTCGCAAGCCACAAGGGCAGGGCGGTAATCGCGCTTCTTGGCGAGATAGCGTGCCAATTTCCCGCTACTTGTCGTCTTACCGGAGCCGTGGAGGCCGACCATCATAATACGAAGTGGTTTCTTATCCTCCAGTTCGGTCGCACCTTCACCGAGCAGCTTGACCAGCTCGTCGTGGATGATCTTGATTACCTGCTGGCCCGGCGTGACGGATTTGAGCACTTCCTGCCCGACGCACTGCGCCTTGACCTCGGCCACGAATTCACGGACTACCTTGAAGTGCACGTCCGCGGACAGGAGCGCTTGGCGCACTTCCTTCAGCGCCTCGGCCATGTTGTCTTCGCTCAGCCTGCCGATGCCGCGCAAATTGCGGAGTGCAGTGCCTAATTTATCGGTTAAATTTTCTAACATAATCTTTCTATCAGCCCTGCCTATGTTGAGTGGTGCCCGCTGGCAACGGGAAAGTAATGAACTGCTGGTATCGATCTGCCTATTGAAGGCATACGACTAGCCGGTATATGAAAAGCCCCATCCTTAAGGACGGGGCTTGGAACAAGATGACAGTGAATGTCTTATTTGCCCTTATCATCGTCTGGCGGGGCAGTTGTCTCTTCGTAATCCTCGTCCGCCTCTTCTTCTTCTTCTTCTTCTTCGTCCCATTTCATGGTCTCATCTTCTTCGATCTTTTCGTCAGTGACCGCATCAACATCTGCGAGATCTTTTTCGAGTTCCTCGTCTTCCGACTTGGGCTTGGACTCGTCATAGTCGTCGAGTTCGAAGCCCTCGGGGATGTATTCCAGGATAGCGGTCAGCTCGCTAAAGAAATGGGAGACGCGACCTTCGAGGAAATCAGCGTTCTGTGCTTCACGGATTTCTTCCTCGAGTTCTTCAACAGTCAGGTTCTGCGAGAAATCGATCAGATCGTTGAGCATTTTGACGCGTAGCTTCGTGATATGATCCAGTAAATCGGCGTAGGGCCCTTTTTCCTCGTCGAGCACGTCGGGCAAGGCGAAGAGCGGATCTTCACTCTCCAGTATGCTGTCTTGGACGCGCTTGAGGAGAACAGTCTTGTCCTTTTCCACCTTATCGATACCGAAGGAATAAAAGGCGTCGTCCACCAGCTCATTTTGGAGGCCGTAATCAGAGAGCGGTTCGAGTAGATCGATGATATACTGGAATTGGCGTGGGTCGATGATACCGAGACCATCCGCATCCCAATGGACAGAATCGCTAATTTCGTGAATCCACCAGTTCATATCCTCGCCTAGACGAGCTTTGCACCAAGTAAGTTTGTTAGTAGGTTTCGACATATAATATACAGACGCTTTGCGTAATTGAAAAAAAGCTGCCAAGATGAATTAGAACGCTTTAAACGTAATTGGTTAAACCCCCGTGTTCTTCTTTGTAAAGTGCTTTGTCAGAATATTTTCATATCCGTCTTTTTCATTGTTTTGCGTCAACTCGCTGTTAAAATAGCAATTTTATCTTCAGTCAGATCGTTATGGGATTTATTTACGAAAATATGGTGCGTCCGGTACTCTTCAAGATGGAACCGGAACAAGCACACGACCGCGGTCGCACTGCTTTAATGACAATGGGCGCGTTGCCGACCTTATGTCGATTGGTGCGGCATTACAATCTCGTCAAAGAGGACAAGCCGGTGAAGTTATTTGGACTGGAATTCCCTAATCGAGTTGGCTTAGCCGCGGGGATGGACAAAGACGGTGAGTTTCCCCGCGCGATCGAGGCCCTCGGCTTCGGCCACGCCGAAGTCGGCACGGTGACTCCGGAAGGCCAACCAGGCAACCCGCGCCCCCGCCTTTTCCGCTATCCGGAACAAAAAGCGCTGATTAACCGCATGGGCTTTAATAACAAAGGCGCCGATGTGATGCTTAACGCTCTAGCCAAAAACTACCCAAAGGGTAAGCGCGGTATGCCGGTCGGGGTTAATATAGGGAAGGCGAAGACCACTCCACTCGACCACGCGGTCGATGACTACATCGCTTGCTTCCGCAAACTGGCCGATCAGGCTGACTATTTTACTATTAATATCAGCAGTCCGAATACGCAAGGCCTACGCGACCTGCAAAGCGCCACTTATCTCCGCGACTTGCTGCAAACCATACGAGACGAAAACCTTGCTCACGCCAAGAAGCTGGGCCGGGATCCACACCCGCTCCTCTTAAAGATAGCTCCGGATCTGACCTACAAGGAGATCGATGGGATTGTGGGTGTTTTACTTGAGTTGAACTTCGATGGTATCATAGCCACGAATACAACGATTGAGCGCCCGCTGGGTTTTAGCAGCAAAGAGACTGGAGGCCTGAGTGGCGGCAGCTTCCTCCGCAAGCGCTCTAACGATGTGATCAACTACATTTACAAAGCGACCGATGGCAAGCTGCCGATCATCGGTGTCGGCGGAATCGATTCGGTCGAAAGTGCGGGCGAAAAAATTGATGCCGGCGCCTCCATGATACAATTATACACGGGTTGGGTCTACCGAGGCCCCTTCTTTGCCCGCGAACTGGCCAAGGCGCTCAAAGCCCATGGCGAAGACTGGATTTAAAGGTATTACGTGCTGTGGATCGCGTTGCCGCCGACGGCCAGTCCAGCTTCCTTCATCGCTTCGCTTAGCGTGGGGTGCGCGTGAATGGTACGGCCTAGGTCTTCCGCGCTGCCGCCGTATTCCATGTGGGTCACTGCGGCGGAGATGAGCTCGGACGCACTTTTGGCGATCACTTGCACGCCGATGATACGGTCCGTCTTTGCGCAGGCGGTGACCTTGACGAAGCCGTCGGTTGCATCGGTCGCGATGGCGCGCCCGTTACCAGCGAAGTTGAATTTTCCGGATTTGAATTCGATGCCTGCCTCTTTGGCCGCAGCTTCTGTCATGCCTACGCTGGCGATTTCCGGTTCGGTGTAAATGACGTTAGGAATGACGTCGTAATTTACATGCCCCGCTTGCCCGGCGATGCGTTCGACGCAGGCAACGCCTTCTTCTTCGGCCTTATGCGCGAGCATAGGGCCAGGAATGACGTCGCCGATCGCATAAATGCCATCGGCGGAGGTTTTGAAATACTTGTCCACGGGGATGCGGCCCTTGTCGTCTGTTTCGATGCCAGCGGTTTCCAGGCCGAGGCGATCCGTGTAGGGCTTGCGCCCGACCGCGACGAGTACCTTATCCGCCTCGAATACGATCTCTTTGCCGTCCTTCTCAGCTGTGAGGATATTCTTACCTTTTTCTTTTTTCAGACCGGTCACCTTGGTCTTGAGGTGGAAGTTGAGCCCCTGTTTTTTAAAGAGGCGTTCGGCCATTTTAGAAACGTCCTTATCGAAGGTCGGCGCGATGTTGGGGAGAAATTCAATCACCTCTACTTTGGAGCCAAGGCGCGCCCAGACCGAGCCCAACTCCAGTCCGATAGCACCCGCACCGACGACGGCGAGTTTTTCGGGAACTGTATCGAAGGCGATTGCTTGGTCGCTGCTAACGACTGTCTCTCCGTCAAACTGAAGAAAGGGCAGCTCGATAGACGAGGAACCAGTGGCGATAATGATGTGCTTGCCAGTAAGCACAGTCTCATCGTTCTTTTCCTTGATCCGAACCTTGCTGCCCCCTGCAAGCATGCCGAGACCGTTGAAGACTTTGATTTTATTGGCCCTCATCAAGTGTTGAACGCCAGCGCGGAGCTGGTCAACAGTCTTGCTCTTCTTGGCCATCAGCTTCTCGATATTGATAGAAAGATTCGTCAGGTCGATGCCGTGCGCGTCCGCGCGATGCCCGGCGAAATGATACATCTCAGTGGAGTGGAGCAGCGCCTTACTCGGGATACAGCCCACATTGAGGCAGGTGCCGCCGAGGTGCTTTTCCTTTTCGATGAGGGCCGTCTTTAGGCCAAGCTGCGCCCCGCGAATGGCCGCGACGTAACCGCCTGGGCCGGAGCCGATAATGATGAGATCAAATGTGTTTTCTTCGGACATAGAATGAATTGAGAATGGGTAATGGCGGATAGCAACATGCTCTAGATGCCGAAGAGGAGTCGGCTGGGGTCTTCGATCGCTTCTTTGACTTTGACTAGGAAGGTGACTGCTTCCTTGCCATCGATCAGGCGGTGATCGTAACTTAGTGCCAGATACATCATCGGGCGAGCGACAATCTCACCGTTGATGACGACGGCGCGTTCGGTGATATTATGCAGACCGAGGATGGCGGGCTGTGGGTGGTTGACGATGGGCGTGCTCAGCATGGAGCCATAGATGCCTCCGTTCGAGATCGTGAAGACACCGCCCTCGAGGTCGCTCATCTGGATCTTGCCATCGCGGGCGGCTTTCGCGTAGCTCAGGATATCACCTTCAATTTCGGCAAAGCTCTTCTGGTCGCAATTACGCAACACAGGCACCATGAGGCCCTTATCGGTACCCACGGCGACGCCGATGTCGTAGTAGTGCTGGGTGACGATTTCGTTACCCTCGATACGTGCGTTGACCTGTGGGACGGCTTGCAGCGCATGCGTGACCGCCTTCGTAAAGAAGGACATGAAGCCAAGCTTCAGACCATGGCGCTCGACGAATTTTTCCTGATGTTGCTTGCGAAGCTTCATGACGGCGCTCATATCAACTTCATTAAAAGTCGTGAGCATAGCGGCCTCCTGAGTAGCTGCGACGAGACGCTCAGCAATCTTTCGACGAAGCGGTGACATCTTCTTGCGCGTTTCGCGTTCGCCTTCGATTGAAGTGGAGAGTGCAGGTTTGGCTGGAGTTGATGTAGGCCCTGCCGAAGCGGGCACAGGGGCTTGAGCAGCTTCGAGAATGTCGCCCTTCGTCACGCGGCCATCTTTGCCGCTACCGCTGATTGCGGCGATGTGGACGCCGGTTTCTTCGGCGGCCTTGCGAGCAGCGGGGGAGAGGGATTTATCGTTGGCACTGGCGCTGGACACAGGCGTAGTTGCTGTAGACGTAGCGACCTTCGCAGCCGGTGCTGCGACAGCTACAGGCGCTACGGGCGCAGTTTCTAGGGGCGCAGCTGCAGTTTCTACGGGCACCTCGCTCTCAGGGGCGCTTGAACCGGAGGCACTTTCGTCGATCGTCGCGACTACTTGGCCGATGTCGACCTCCTCGTCGGCTTGCACTTGGATGGAGATGACACCGCTGACTTCGGCGTTGCCTTCGGATGTGATTTTATCGGTCTCCAGTTCATAGAGGACCTGGTCTTTTTCGACGTAGTCGCCGTCCTTGACGTGCCAAGCGGCTAAGATGCCGGAACTGATGGATTCGCCCATCGCGGGAATTTTAACTTCGGTAGCCATAATATAGAAATGTTTTTGTTTGAGAGTCGTGTAGCGATGCGTCACCAGTCGCGTCGCTGTGGGCGGTCTTTCGCCTTATGCAATCGACCCCGCTCGCGCAGGTTCGCTACAAAAAATAGAGTGTTGAACGTTAAAGTGAGAAAGCCGCTTCAATGAGTTTCTTTTGTTCATATTTGTGGACGGCGAGTGAACCGACTGCGGGGCTAGCCGACTCTTTGCGTCCAGCATAAAGAGGCAGTTTGCCGATGGTCTCCATCAGACGCGGGGCTATAAAGCTCCAGCCACCCATATTCTTGGGCTCCTCCTGGCACCAGACAATGTTCTCCGCCTTCGGATAGTTTGCCACGATGCGTTCGAGCAGGTCGGTGTTGAGTGGGTAGAACTGCTCGATGCGGATGATCGCGGTGTTTTTGATCTTCGATTCCTCGCGGTAGGCGCAGAGGTCGTAGTAAACTTTACCAGAACAAAATACGATGCGTTTAGCAGTTTTCCGGTTCACAGTTTCATCGTCAAGAATCGACCAGAACTCATTGTCCGTGAAGTTCTCTACCCTAGAAATACAATCCTTGTGCCGGAGGAGACTCTTCGGAGACATGATGATCAGCGGTTTTTTAAACTCGCGCTTCATTTGGCGACGGAGTAAGTGGAAATACTGCGCTGGAGTCGTCACATTACAGACCTGAATATTGTTTTCCGCACACGCCTGAAGAAAGCGTTCAAGGCGGGCAGAAGAGTGTTCGGGCCCCTGGCCTTCGTAGCCATGGGGGAGGAGCATTACCAGACCGCTCAAACGCCCCCATTTGGATTCGCTGCTGGTAATGAATTGGTCAATAATGACCTGTGCCCCGTTGACGAAGTCGCCGAATTGCGCCTCCCAGATACAGAGCATCTGTGGGTAGTCGAGGGAGTAACCGTAATCGAAGCCGAGTACCGCTGCCTCCGAAAGCAAAGAGTTATGCACGCAGAATTGCGCCTGGCCCTCTTTTAAGTCGAGTAGAGGGACGTATTTTTCGCGGGTCTCCACATCGTAGAGTACGGAGTGACGATGGCTGAAAGTGCCACGCTCACAATCTTGTCCGCTCAAACGCACAGGAGTGCCTTCAAGTAGTAGGCTGCCAAAAGCGAGTGCTTCGCCCATTCCCCAGTCGATCCCAGTGTTCTCGTTATACGCTTTTAACTTGGTCTTGAGCTGGCGGACGATCTTTTTATTGGCATTAAATCCTTCAGGGATAAAAGTCAACTGCCGGGCGATATGGTCCAACTGACCCTTCGAGATCCGAGTGTCATAGCCCTTAAAGTTGTAGGCGGGCTGCTTGATTGCGGTGGAGCCTTCAAACGGGTCCGACTTGTCGTTCGCTTTTGCCGATTCAAATGCAGATTCCAATCGTTTGTGGTAGTCGCTTTCGATCGCTTTAACTTCCTCCTCGGTGAATTCACCACTAGCTACGAGACGCTGAGCGAAGGCGCGCCCGATAAGTGGCATCTCAGAGATCGTCTTGTAGAGGACGGGTTGAGTGAAGGCGGGCTCGTCGGACTCATTGTGCCCGTGTTTGCGCCAGCAATACATGTCGATGACAACGTCGCAACCAAAGGTCTGCCGATAGTCAAAAGCGGCTTCGACTGCCGCCACGACCGCGAGCGGATCGTTGCCGTTGACATGGAAAATCGGTGCTTCCACGATCTTGGCCACATCAGTGCAGTAACGACTTGAGCGGGCATCCGATGGGTCGGTGGTGAAACCAATCTGATTGTTAATGACGAGATGAATCGTGCCGCCGGTGCGATAGCCCTTGAGCTGGGAAAAGTTGAATACTTCGGCTACGATCCCCTGACCGGCAATGGCCGCATCGCCATGGATGAGAATGGGGAGGACACGCTTTCGGTCCAGGTCGCCTCGGATCCGTTGACGTGCGCGCGCCTTGCCCTCGACAACAGGGTTGACGGCTTCTAGGTGACTGGGGTTGGCCGCCAGGCGGATGTCAACTTCGTGACCGTCGCTCGTCTTACGCTTGGTCTCATATCCGAGGTGGTATTTAACATCACCGTCGCCGTGGATCGTATCAGGCACATAATTCTCCGAAAATTCACGAAAAATGTAGTCGAAGGATTTACCGAGGAAGTTAGCCAAAACATTGAGGCGCCCGCGATGCGCCATGCCCATAACGATCTCGTCTACGCCGTTTTTACTGCAGCGTTCCAGTATGCTTTCGAGGCAGGCGATCAATGTTTCGCCGCCCTCGAGCGAGAAACGCTTCTGACCGACATAGCGGGTCTGGAGAAAGTTTTCGAAATCCTCCGCCTGCATGATCGTTTGTAATATGCGCTGCTTCGCCTCTTTGCTGAAACGGGGGATGAAACATTCGGGCTCAATGCGTGCCTGTATCCAACGGCGCTTGGGTGTCTCCTGAATGTGAATGTATTCCGCTCCAATCGTGTGGCAGTAGGTCTTTTCGAGGCGCTCGATCAGTTCACGGAGCGTCATTTCCGTGCCTCCGAGATAGTTGCCTGTGTGAAAAACACGGTCGAGGTCGGACTCGTCGAAGCCAAGACGCTCCAATGTGAGGCGTGGGTTGAGCGGCTTCTCCTTCGTCAGGGGGTTAAAGGCAGCGATCGTGTGACCGATCGAGCGATAAGCGTAGATCAGGCCGATGGCACGCGCCTGCTTGGTCGCGTCGCTGTCCACTAGCGAGGGGTTGACATTGGCAATGTCGCCTCGCGTGCCAACCGCGTCCTGGGCGACCTCGAAGCCCTCGTAGAAAGCACGCCATTCCGAGCTGAGCGTTTCAGGGCTCGTGCGCCAGATTTCGTAATTTTCGTCGATCAAATCGGCATTCCAGCGATTCGCGATTGTTGAGTGCATCATGGATTAGTAGGGAAAAGAGCAGTGAACCGCACAACGATTATGCTACAGAATAAGCTATTCAAATCTTAATGCAGGATTTTACCCATTATTCATAATGCTAATAGTAGGATCGCATATTTTATTCGTGTTGAATGGGGTTAATCTTGACATCAAGCTATTCTTCGCCTTAATGGATCAGACATACGTATGCGGCTTCCTTTAGGTGGCCGCCTGACACCGTGTTTAAAATGTCAACTTACGCGACCCGTGCAGGCAATTTGGCCGAGCCATGGGCTGGATTTTTCGGTAAATCTGTAACCTTTGCCCTCAAGATCTTGGCCGAGCGCGTTCATTTGTCGGCGACTATCAGAGATTGGCAGATTAGCTCCCGGAAGCCAATAACCTGCGAAAGTTCCCGCCTAGCAGGGCGTCTAATTCCCTTGTATTCAAGCCCCCTTCGTCCCGGATCTGATCGAGAAAACGTTCCATGTCCGGCATCTTCTGGAAGCGTGGATAGAGGCGGAGTGGATAGTCGGAGCCGAAGAGCAGTTTCTCGACGCCGACGAGTCTGACCATTTGCCTGAAAATGCTCATGTCGTAGAGCAGGGGACTCGCCGCTGAGTCGTAATACACGTTACGCAGTATCGTCCGCAATTTCGGGTTTTGCTCGAAATAGGCGAGGCCGCCGCCCCAGTGAGCGAGGATCATCTTCAACTCCGGTTCCGCTTCGGCCATTCTGACGAAGGCCTGCAGCGGCGTGGCCACCGCACCGGGGTGTTCGTGTCCCGCCGTCTCGGTCACATGAAAATTGATCGGCCAATTATTTTCCACGCACCAGCGAGTCATCGCCTGCCAGTGTGGACAGGTCGCTTTATAGTCTTGCACCCCAATGTGCTGCTCGCCGACACCGCGGAAGCCTAAAGCTTTTGCCGCTTCCAACTGGTCCAGGACCGCTGCATTCGGGTAGATCGCGGCGAAACCAATGAAACGATCCGGCGCGGCCTGCATCCATTCGGCCATCGATTCGTTATGCCAACGGCAGACGGATTCCTGTGTCCAATACCATCCGAGGAGCACGGCTTGCTCGACGCCGGCCGCATCCATGGCAGACAACATCGTGCTCGCATCGCTCCAACCTTGAATACTCGTGCGATCCGACGGCGCAACCAGCTCTGCCCAGTGCAGTTCCCCACGTGCTTCCGCCCATGCACGCGGCGCGGCAACGACTTCGGCGGGGTAGGCGTGTGTGTGGCAATCGATGATTGGTGGAGTCGGCATAAAAACTAACTTTGAGATTTGAAGAATATCCTAAGATACGTGCAATACGTTTCCGCTACATTATGCCCGAGCTCGCTGAAGTCGAATATTACCGAAAACAATGGCTGCCCGCTTACGGGCAGACGGTGACCGGCATCTATCTAAATGCCGGTAAGCGTGTCTTTCGTGGTGTCGATACAAATGCGCTGCAACGAGATTTGGTCGGACAATTGTTCACTGGCTCCGAAGCACACGGCAAGCAAATGTGCTTCCGCTTCGGCCCAAACATCTGGCTCGGCGTGCACCTCGGTATGACGGGGAAGACGACGATCCTCTCACGGCTGGAAAGTCCTAGAAAGCACGATCATCTTGTCCTGCGATTAGGAGACGAGCGCCAACTGGTCTTTTCCGACCCGCGTATGTTTGGGCGTATTCTGTATGCGTATGCGAAGCGCGAGCCCGCCTGGTGGGCAATGCGCCCACCTTCCATTCTATCCGCAGAATTTACCTTCGAGCGGATGCATTACTTCCTCGATCGACGCACCAAGTCACCCATCAAAGCTGTCCTTTTGATGCAAGAAACTTTCCCGGGGATTGGTAACTGGATGGCTGACGAAATACTCTGGAGGAGTCGAATTCTCCCCAGCAAGCGCTGTGGTGCAATCGGTGTGCGGACGCGTAGAGAGCTTTATACCCGCACACGTCAAGTCTGCGAGGATGCGATGCGGGTGATCGGAACGGACTGGGGGACCCCGCCCGACAACTGGCTCTTCAACCACCGCTGGAAGGACGGCGGCCACTGCCCCCAGACAGGCAAATCGCTGAAACGTGCACAAGTCGGTGGCCGCACTACTTGCTGGTCGCCGGCTTGGCAGCGGTAGTGCTGGTATTCGTAGCGTGCGCACTCAATTGTGGCTGATTGATTTTTAGGTCACCCGTGCCCTGAAACAGCTTTATTTTTTGTTCGCGCCCTACTGTTGAAATTTAACATAGTCGCTGTGATGAGTATGCAATCACAGTCGAAACCCAATCTCTACCTCGTCGGCTTCATGGGCGTGGGTAAATCGGCCATAGGTCGCCGGGTGGCTCGCGAGCTGGGTTTCCGCTTTATTGACTCGGATGACTTTATTGAAAAAAAGCAGGGCAAACGCATCCCCGAGATTTTTGAAACCGAGGGGGAGGCACATTTCCGTGATCTGGAACGTCAATTCATCGAAAACGGGCATCCTGAGACGAGCTGCGTAGTTTCCTGCGGTGGCGGACTTGTCGTTCAACCGGGCATGAAGGAACGACTAAAGGAAAAGGGCGTTGTTATCTGTCTATTCGCCTCAGTTGAGAGTATTATCGAGCGAACGCAGCGTAATAAAAACCGCCCCTTACTCAATGTCGACGATCCTGCAAGCAAGGTGCGCTCTCTCCTCAAAGAACGCGAGTCGATCTACATGGACTCGGGTGCCTGTATCACGACTGAAGGGCGAACGATTCCTGAAGTCGTCCGCCACATGATTCGCACCTACAAAAGCAACGCACGGAGTTTTAAGATGCAGTCATCGCAGGCCAAATCAGGCACTCTTTAGAGACTCCTTCGAGCCTGCTTCGTCAGCCTCTAGGCGCCCATGTCAGTGATCCAAGCGCTTTCGATCTTAGCCAGTAAGTCTTCAGGCGGCCGCTGTCCTTTGCCCTCAAGGTCCATGAACCCGTGGCTGGATTGTCCAATGGCAAGTAGCTCACTCTCACGAAAGACTTCGTAATCGAAGTGCATACGGGCACGAGGTTTCTTGCGCATGAAGAGGTGAATCTCTAGCCGGTCATCAAAACGGGCGGGGCTTTTATATTCGGCGCTTACAGTGAGCACTGGCAGGAAGAGCCCACGTGCCTCGATTTCGCGGTAGGGAAGGCCGATCTGGTCAAGCATTTGGATACGCGCGGTCTCAAACCAGACGAGGTAGTTACTATGGTAAACGACATCCATGCGGTCAGTTTCGGCGTAGCGCACGCGGACATTGGTGGAAGTGTGGATCATAGGCTAGAAGCTAAGGATTAGGCGTGATAGATTCAGAATTCCAAACAATAGAATTCGCTAGTTCCAGTAAGCTCGGGTAGGCGGCCAGCGCTCCGGCCTCAAGTAGCTCATCGATACTGTGTGCCCCAGTCGCCACTCCATAGCATATGAGGCCAGCGTTCAGCGCGACTGCGACATCAGTCGGCGAGTCGCCGATGATGATCGCTCCTTCGGAATCTGCATCGATCTGGCTCAGTGCATATTCCGTGAGTTTCGGATCTGGCTTATTCCATTCCGTATCTGAACTGCCGATACAGCTTGGAATATATTTGGAAAACCCTGTGTAGCGGCTGACTTGGCGTGCGGTGTCCCCGTGTTTGTTCGTAAAGAGGGCTTGCGGAATGCGTGCCTTGTATGCGCGCTCAATCAACTCCATGCCCCCGGGAAGAACGATTAAGCCGTCGAACATGATCTGAGGAAAACGTATACGGAAAGCTTTGCAGGCTGCGTCGATCTGCTCGGGGCCAACAAAGAGACTCATGGTAGAGACCATCGGCCCACCTAAACTGCGACGGATCACTACATCGTCTGGCTTGGCGTAGCCTAATGCTGTAACGACCTCCGCGTAGGCGCGAATGATGGCGGCAGTCTGGTCGATCAGTGTGCCGTCCAAATCCCAAAGGATGGCCGAAGGGCGAGGGAGCGTTGTAGCAGATGTCATGATTTAATTGTTCGGGCAAGCCGCCTTAAGTGTTGTTCGAGGGGCCAGCAGGGAGATGCTCCCTAGTTCGATCCTGAAATAATTATTGTACACTGACGGGCTTTGCAGGCTCTAGGCCAAACAAGCGTTCGCCTAGGGCGTAAAGGTCTTTGTGGATGCGATCCGCGTCAATATACTCGCTCAATTCGTCCGCGCTATGACTACCGGTAGCTACAAGATGACATTCGATACAGCCCGCTTCGGCCGCGGCCAGGTCGTAGGGCGAATCACCGATCAACATGGCTTCGTCGGAGGCGCACTCCATCTGCTCCAGAGCATAGGCAGTGAACAATGGGTCGGGCTTGCGGTAGGGACAGTCCGACTCGCCGGTGCCGAGGATGACGTCGAGGTATGCGTCGAGCCCAAGGTGCGCGAGGACTGTGCGGCTGTGCCCGGCATATTTATTGGTCAAAACCCCGAGTTTGACTCCGCCTGCTTTCAGCGACTGAAGCAGCCACTCGGCGCCGGGAAGGGCGAAGACATCTTCATAAATAATTTCATCAAAATGCGCACGGAAGAGCGGTTCGGCCTCGTCTACGTTTTCTTCACCACAAAGTTTACTGAGTGTAATTGGCACAGATCCGCCCACCGTGGCGCGCACTGTGGCATAGTCGCTCTCCGGCAAGCCGAGCCTACGTTGAGCGTAGGCCACGCTTTTAGCGATGGTCGTGAAATGGTCGATTAAGGTGCCATCGAGGTCAAATAGGATGTATTGCATGATAAATTAGGCTTTATTAGAAAGCGGATACGCTACAGGTTCGATGGTTTATGCATGGCCCCTTTGCCCTCTTTGGCAAGCGTAGGTGTGGGACAGATTGCTAATCATGACGGATATGACAAACAAAGCAGACTGGAGCAGTCGCCGAAAAGGCGATGCTTTCGTCGTCCATTTTTCCGGATCATGGGTCAATGGACAGCCCAAGCCGGATATGCATCTGCTGCACGCTGATATCGAAGCTGAGCCGGAACTGCACACCCTCCACCTCGAAGCAGATCACTTGGTAGGTTGGGACAGTTCCTTGCTCATTGTGATTCGTCAACTCTGTGAATGGGCCGAATCGCAAGGGCTGAGCACGCATCTCGAAGGGATGCCGGACGGAGTACGTAATCTCATCGTGCTCTCTCGCGCGGTACCGGAGAATAAACAGACCCAGGACACCTGCCCGGATGATTTCCTCAGCACTATTGGAGAAACGGCCTTGGCTGCTTATCGTGGGCTTGATGGATACTTCGCTTTCCTTGGCCAGTTGTGTATTGATCTATTCGCTTTCATTCGAGGACGTGGGAAATTACGGAGTAAAGACTTCCTTCTCATTTTACAAGCGGCGGGTGCGCAGGCTGTACCGATCGTCTCTCTGCTCAGTTTCCTGACGGGGCTGATCATCGCCTTCATTGGTGTCATACAATTACAAAAGTTCGCCGCTGATATCTATGTGGCTGATCTAGTCGGGCTAGCCGTGACGCGGGAGCTGGGTGCCGTCATGGCGGGCGTCATCATGGCTGGCCGGACGGGGGCCGCGTTTGCCGCGCAGATTGGCAGCATGCAGGTCAACGAGGAGGTCGATGCGCTGACTACCTTCGGGATCTCGCCGATGCAGTTTCTTGTCGTGCCGCGGGTCCTGGCGCTCATTTTTATGATGCCACTGTTGTGCGTCTGCGCAGACTTCGTTGCCATGGCAGGTGGCATGGTCGTGGCTGTGACGATTTCAGATGTCAGTGTGTTACAATACTGCCATCAGATACAGGTCGCTGTGGAGTTATCCGACCTCTTCGTTGGCATTTTTAAAAGCGTCATTTTCGGTCTGATCATTGCCCTAGCGGGTTGCTATCGTGGGCTCAATTGTGGTCGGGACGCCAGTTCGGTTGGTCAGGCCGCCACCTCGGCAGTTGTCACCTCGATCACTTGGATTGTCGTGGCCGATGCCATCTTCGCAGTCATGTTTCACATCCTCGGAGTCTAATTATGTCGACGACAGCAGATGCCATCACGGTCAAGAATTTAACCATGGCTTATGGCAATTACACGGTGATGCGCTCACTGAATTTCGCTGTGGGCCCAAGAGAGATCAAGGTGATCATGGGCGGCAGCGGTTGCGGTAAGAGCACTCTATTGAAACACCTGATCGGACTGGAGCCACCAGAGCAGGGCGAGATCTATTACGGCGATCAAGCTTTCCAAACCGGCAGTGAGTCCGCCGAGCGCATACGCCGCCGGTTTGGCGTTTCCTTTCAGAATGGGGCGCTTTGGAGTTCGATGACATTAGAGGAGAATGTAGCGCTTCCCCTGCAGCAATACACTGCTTTGAATGCGTCTGAGATTCGTGAGGTCGTCGACTTCAAACTGTCCTTAGTCGGGCTAGCTGGTTTCGGGCATCGCTATCCCTCGGAGCTGAGCGGCGGCATGCAAAAACGCGCCGGGCTCGCTCGCGCCATTGCGCTGGATCCCCACATTCTCTTTTTTGATGAGCCCTCCGCCGGACTCGACCCCCTGAGTTCGCGACGCCTCGATGACCTCATTCTGGAACTGCGCGACGCGCTCGGTGCTACCGTCGTGGTGGTAACGCATGAACTGGCCAGCATCTTCGCGATCGCCGACACAGCTCTCTTTCTTGATGCCGAAAGCAAGACCGCGCTCTGCGACGCCAACCCGACGGATCTGCTCAACGACTCCACGACCGACCCCAAAGTGCGCCGATTCCTGACACGCGGCGAGAGTGATAACGATTGAACTCCGCCTCTTTTCTGACCAAACCTTAGCTCCCTCCTGTGAAACGTAATTCTCCCAACCCAAAAATCATCGGCGCCTTCGTCTCCGTCATGCTGGGCCTCATCGTCGCGATGGTCATGTATTTCGGCTCGGCTAGTTTTCTCAACCGATCGACTCATTTTATCCTCTTCTTCGACCAATCGGTCAACGGACTGAATATCGGCTCGGCAGTCAAATTCCGTGGCGTCCCGGTCGGAGAGGTCAAACGTATCATGATCCGTGCCGAGGGGCAGCGCGTGGATTCCACCGCAATCCCGGTCGTCATTGAGATCAACCGCTCTCGCATGGAGAAGGATCTGGGGGTATCAAGCAGTGCTTTCAACCCGGATTCGATCCAGGACTCACTCGATCGGGGATTGGTCGCTCAACTTAATTTGGAAAGTTTTATCACAGGGCAGCTCTTCGTAGAGTTCAGCTTTGAACCAGAAAAAGCAGCGACCACCGTAACCCACTTGGAAATAGTCAATGGCATCTTTGAGGTCCCCACGCTCAATTCCTCGCTCGACCAGATCACTGCGGACCTTGCTCAAATTATATCCAACTTTGGTGCACTCGACCTCGATGAGCTCAATGCGAATATCAACGGCCTTCTGGTCAGTGCGACCGCAATGCTGAACGGCATCGACTCTGGTGGCATCAGTCGTTCTATCACAGTCGCCGCCGATCAAATTACCGGATTCGTCTCCTCGGAGGAGTTCGAACAATCGGTGCTTACCATGCGTGGTGCCTTCGAGGAAGTGCGCGACACGGCCAAATCGTTCAATTTATCTGACGGCCCCCTGGCGCACACTATCGAGACCTGGACGGTCCAGATTACAGAGACACTCGACAGTCTGGATGCGTTAACCGCCGATGCCAGCACGCTGCTCAAGCCGGGATCTGACCTGCGTTACGAGTTTGAAAATATGCTCCGTGAACTAGGCCGTGCAGCGAGTGCGGTGCGCTTACTTTCCGAATACTTGGAACGCAACCCAAATGCCTTGCTGACCGGACGCAGCGAGGAGGAATAAACGTTTACTATGAAAGCCCCTGTATTATATATCATCTCGTTGGCCGTTCTTCTCAGCGGATGTGTCAATCTCAAGCCGAAGGCCGACCACACTCAGATCTTCACCCTTGCAGCCGATGTTCCGGTCGCCGCCAATCTGGAGGGCCAGCCCATGGTCTATGTCACCCGTGTCGAGATGCCGGGCTTTCTTGAAGATACCCGCATCCTCTACCGCTTGGCCAATGGCGAACTCGAGTCCTTCGCGGGTGCCCGCTGGACGGATGCTCTTGATGAGGCCTTGCCCCGTGCCATCGCAATGCACCTCCAATCTACCAGCCGAGCCAACGTCCGGGCCTACTATCCCTGGTCGAACACCACACGGGAGGCTGCCAAAGTCGCTGTCCAGTTCGAGCGTTTCAGCGCCAACGCTGCGGGCCAGGTCGAGGTCGTAGCCCAATGGCAGATTGAGTCGCCTGATGGCCAGACGAAACAAGGCCGTTACATCGCGACAGGTCTGCTATGGGACGGCAGTGAGGTCGCCAGCTACGTCGCTCAACTCAACTCGGGTCTTGCCGGCCTCGCCGAAACCATCGCCCGCGAGTTATAATCCTCCGTTCTTTCCCTAGGCCGATGTTATGTAAGCTTCAGGAGTGCTATGTCTGGATCTTTCTGGCCGTCAATATTCTGACTGATCTTATTTGCTCGAGAGGGACTCACCACCCAATAGCGTGTAAGCGGTGTACTCAGGCCACAATATAGGGTTCTAGGAGCGTTAACATACGATCGGGCACAGAGCCGACCAGATAGAAACCTTCGTCGCGGGCTTCTTCCTTGCGCACGCCACCTTCGCGGTGGAGTCGAGCCACGAGGTCGTAGCGCTCATGGGGGATCAAAAGTTTGAGCTGCGCGAAGTCGGCTTCAATGATGGCTTCCATCTTGTCATGAAGCAGCTCAAGTCCTGCACCGGTATGGGCGCTGATGAAAATAGCTTCTGGGTATTGTATCGACAAATCCTCACGTGTGGACTCGTCCCAGAGTAGATCGATTTTATTGAATACGGTGATGATTTTTTTGTCCTTCGCGCCAAGTTCGTTTAAGACCTTGAGTGTCGTTTCGGCATGGGCGTCCACCTCCGGGCTGTTCACGTCGAGCACGTGTATGAGGAAATTGGATACAATTGCTTCTTCTAGTGTGGCTTTAAAGGCGTCGACAAGACGGTGGGGCAGGTTGCGCACGAAACCGACCGTGTCGGTGACAACGAGTGGCTGTCCGGAGGGCAGGGGACAACGCCTCGAAGTCGGGTCGAGGGTGGCGAAGAGTTTATCTTCTGCCAGAATGTTAGAATGGGTCAATTTGTTGAGCAGCGATGACTTCCCCGCGTTGGTGTAGCCGACTATGGCACAGGTCGGCACGGGGACTGTCATCCGCCTTTTACGCTGTGTCTCCCGGTGCTGGATGACACTTTCCAGTTCACGCTTCACGCGGGTGATCTGGGTGCGCACCATGCGTTGGTCAAGTTCGAGCTGGGTTTCACCAGCGTCGCGCTGCATGGAACCGCCGCCGCGTTGGCGACTGAGGTGTGTCCAGGCGCTTTTCAGGCGCGGCAGGTTGTGCTCCAGGCGAGCGAGTTCGACTTGGAGCACGGCTTCCTTGGTCTGCGCACGGTCGCCGAAAATATCGAGGATCACCTCTTGGCGATCGATGACGAGTATCTTGTCTTCGGCAAGTTGCTCCCAATTGCGCTGCTGAGCCGGAGTTAACTCGTTATCGAAAATAATAACGTCACAATTGTGTGCTTTGGCCTCCGCGACGAGTTCGGCCGCCTTGCCGGAGCCGACGAGGAGCTTGGCCTGCGGCTTGCGTATCGCCACCATGCGCTCGTGCATAATCCCGAAGCCGAGCGTGTCGACCAGTTCGCGCAATTCATCAAGTAAGCTGCGAGTATGGCGTATCGTATCGTCGGGGAGCGTCACGCCAATTAACATGGCGCGTTCGACTACTGTGGGTCTTTCTTTAACGTCGTGCACGGTCTCTGGGTCTTTGCGAATGCGAAGCTGAGAAGGTAGCCTTCTTTCGGCGTTAATCCACCATGAAATGGGCATATTTTGGATTCATTTTTGATTGGCTAGGCCTGCCATTATGGCTTCTTCTGGTGGTATGTTTAAAGCGTCCGACCTATTCGATTTCCCCGAGTCCTTACCGTTTAGTACTTTCTTCAGACCTGATTCGGCCCCGTGGGAGTGGTTGCCTTCAATCAAAGAGGCATTGGCGGGGTTTGATTTTCCTGAGCACGCGACCGATCTACCCACCGGTCTGGCGCTGTCGGGCGACGTTTTTATCCATCCCAGCGTTCAACTTCCAGCCTTCGGTTCCATTCAAGGGCCCACCTATATCGGCGAAGGCTGTGAACTGCGCCCGGGGGTGTTCATCCGCGGCTTCGTCATCGCGGGTAAGGGCTGCGTGCTGGGCAACTCCTGTGAGTTCAAAAACTGTTTACTGCTCGACGGCGTGCAAGTGCCACACTTCAGCTACGTGGGCGACAGTGTGCTCGGTAATGCAGCGCATCTGGGGGCGGGCGTGATCTGTTCCAATCTACGACTCGACCAAGCCACTGTGCCCGTCATCCTGCCTGATGGCTCCAAACAAGACACCGGTCTGCGCAAGCTCGGCGCACTGGTTGGCGACCGGGCAGAGGTGGGTTGTAACTCGGTGCTCAACCCGGGATCAGTTCTCGGCAAGCGTGCTTTGGTTATGCCGTCTATGGCCTTTCGCGGCACACTGGCGACGAACACGATCGCCTTCAAAAAAGAGCCGATCCTAAACGCACCGCGAATGGATTAGTGATGGAGTGTAGAATTTACGGAGATCGTGGCGTCTTACTCTCATCGTTGAGCGAAGCGGAGCGCTCTAGGCTCTTGCATCGTGTCGAGTCAGGCCTGCCTCCGGCTTGCGACGAATACGTGCTCGGCTATGACAGTATTCTGCTGATCGGTGCGCAGACAATTGCAGTCCAGGAGTGGCTAGAGCAAACGAATGGAACTGAGGTTCGCGCTATCAAGCCGTCGGGCTGCCGAATCATTGAGGTCGACTACACCGGTGCAGACTTGGACTCGGTGGCCCAAGCCTGTAACTTGACTGTGACTGAAGTGATCGAGCTGCACAGCGCCCCGGTTTACACCGTGCGTATGATGGGCTTCAGCCCTGGCTTCCCATATCTGGATGGCTTGGATCCGAGGCTGCATCTGGACCGCCGTTCTTCGCCGCGCGACCATATTTTGCCCGGCACCGTCGCCATCGGTGGGGCGCATGCTGGCATTTACTCCGTCGCCAGCCCTGGTGGTTGGCACTTATTGGGGCACACGGAACTGAATCTCTTTAATCTCGATGCGGCCAGAGATCTAGACCCGGACCCCGCCCGAGTCTTCGCTCTGACCGTTGGCCAGCGAATTCGCTTTCAACCGATGTCAACCCCATGATTGAAATCCTATCCATTGGATCAGGTCTGTCCTTGCAAGATGCGGGTCGCAGCGGCTGGCGCCGTTTCGGGGTGCCGTCGGGTGGGGCGATGGATCGACGGTCCATGGCCCTGGCTAATACCTTGTTGGGCAATTCGACGCAAGCTCCCGTCTTGGAAATCGCCCGTTTGGGCGCGCAGGTTCGCGTCCTGAGCGATGCTTGGATCGCGCTCGCAGGCGCCGACTTCTGCAGCCTTTTTAAAGCGGGCACGGCGAGGCTGGTTCTAGCCGGAGAGGTGCTCGTGTTCGATCAACGGGCGGCGGGCCTCTACGCCTACCTTGCTGTGCCTGGTGGCTTCCGCGCCGAACATTGGCTGGGCAGCGCCTCAACCGATTTGCGCAACGGGATGGGGTGCGCGCTCCGTCGCGGTGATCGGCTCGAATCCCTCAGGGCAACGCCGAATATAACGACCGAAGGTGTAGCCCGCCGCGTGGCGATCGAACCAACGGATCAGATTTGCGAAAATCGTGCGCATTTTGAGCTCTACCGTGGCACCCAATACGAAGCCTTCAGCGCCGCGACACGAGAAAAGTTCGTGCGTAGTGAATGGACGATCTCGAAGCGCTCAGACCGCACTGGCTATCGCCTTGAAGGTGATTCGCTCGCGGTGCCTGCCAGCATTCCAAGCGAGCCGGTGCTTCCGGGTAGTGTGCAAGTGCCGGGTAACGGCCAACCGATCATCACGATGCGCGACGGTCCTACCGTCGGAGGGTATGTAAAAATTGCTTTCCTCAAAGCCGACGATCTCGACCGTATGGCACAGTGTGCGCCGGGGAGTCTATTATCATTCTCATGGCTCGAATAATCCTCAACTGCGACCTTGGCGAGGACGAATCACTCGAGCTGACCGCGCGACTGGTCTCTCTTGTCGACGCAGCCAGCATCGGCTGTGGCTTCCATGCGGGAAACCCGGAAAAAACCCGCGCCACGATCCAGTTGGCGCTCGCAGCGGGCACCCTGATCGGTGCACATCCTGGCTTGCCAGTGGACGGCGGCCGTGGCACTGACTTGCCAACAGTGCAGGAATTCCGCATGCTGCTGGAAGAACAAGTCGGCTCATTCCAGAAAGCCGCACAATCTCTCGGTGCTTCGACATCCTACATTAAACTTCATGGCACGCTCTATCACGCCGTCGAAATCGACAAGACCTTGGCTGATACCTATATCGAATTCCTTAAGAAACGGACGCCTACGCCTGCTATCTTCGCCCTAGCGGATGGTGACTTTGCCCGGGTTGCCGAAGCATCGGGCCTCCGCGTCTACCACGAGGCGTTTGCAGATCGCGCTTACCAACAGGATGGCTCGCTCTTGCCACGCTCAGACGCGCGTGCCGTCCTCACTGAAGCAGAGGCACTACAGCGATTCCGGCAGTGGAAAGAGCAGGGGGCTTTACGAACGTGTGACGGCTGCCTGATCCCACTGAAAGCCGACACATTGTGCGTCCATGCTGACAGCCCTGAGGCGATGGGCATGATCGAATCGTTACGACGCTGGCTCTGACCTGCCATGACCACGGCGAGACCACTTTTGTTTTGATCAAGGTGCACGCCTACAATAATTAGCTAGCCTAAGAGGTCACACTTCGTATCTAGTTTCTATCGTGAGCATTTCAAAACAGAAAAAAGCATCCAAAGAGCTCCTGCAGGCTGCGCATAAAGTCTATCACTACCGCCGGGATCTGATCTCGGAGGGGCGCTTGGTCGAACTCGATAAGGCAGTCGGAGAGCTTCAGGCTTTGACTGAGGATAAGGCAGTTAAGTTAGAGCCGCTTTCTGCATGTATGGGACGTCTCGATGCGCTCCTGCGCAAGATCGGTGGTAAAATCTACCCGAAAACCTTTTGGAGTGACAATCTGGAGGTCGCATTGGTCGCCGCCATTATTGTGATCGGTATTCGCACCTTCTTTTTCCAGCCTTTTATTATTCCCACCAACTCGATGTATCCGACCTACAGTGGGATGAGTGCGGTCGTTTATGAGGACAAAAATGAAGCACCCGCCGCACTCACCAGGGCCTTCCGCTTTATCACCCTCGGTGCGCGGCATAAATCTTTGGTTGCAAAAAACAGCGGCGCCGTCCAATTGCCCATGGCCGCGAACAGATCAGGTTCTATGCATATGTATTCTCGTCAGGTGAAGGGCAAAAAATGGTTCGTCCTACCTACGGTATTGGCCGAATACACCATACTGGTGGACGGTGTGCCGCATACCATAAGGGTTCCGGCCGATTTTGACATGCAGAGCGCCTTGCTCGACAGTTTCCCGAGGAGCGAAGCGGAACTTGTGCGCACTCAAGGTGGCACGGGCTACGCGCTCGATTTGGGCACACGTGTCGAAGCTGGCGATGCCATTCTACGCTTCGATATTACCCTGGGCGACGCCTTATTTGTCGACCGGATCAGCTACCATTTCAAACGTCCCGAGGCGGGCGATCCCTTCGTCTTCAGAACTCGTAATATCCCAGGGATCGAAGGCGGTTCCGAAAATATCGTAGATAAATACTACATCAAACGTATCGGCGGTATCGGCGGCGAGACCCTCGAAATTAAAGACAGTGCATTGTTGGTCAATGGTAAGCCACGGACCGAGGTGGAAGCCTTCGCTCGGAACGCCCGCAAAGAGGGTGAATATGGCGGCTACGTTTATCCAAGCAGCAACCCTGCGAATCCTCCTAAAATCCTGACCGGACCCGGCGACTCAACGGAGATTCCCGAAGCTACGTTCGTCGCTCTCGGTGACAATTCCGCAAATAGCCTCGATAGTCGCTACTGGGGATTCGTTCCCGAAAAAGCTGTCATTGGCCGTGCGATCTTTATCTATTATCCCTTTACGAAACGCTGGGGCTTGGCTGAATGAGGATAAGAAAGTCTATTCCCGATGCCTTAAGATAAAACGCACAATATATATTATGTCTAATTTGTTTTAAGAGGAGGCCCTCTTGAGTCGGCTGTCTTGGATCAAAGCGGTGTTTCCCTACAAACTACATATTTTACAATGAGCGATACGCCTCTCTTTAACTGGTTAAATGAACGCACTGCGGGTGTGCTCCTCCATATTAGCTCTCTGCCGTCCGACACAGGGATTGGGAACCTCGGTGCTGGTGCATACCGATATATTGATTTTCTCTGCGCATCTGGTATGTCTGTTTGGCAGATCTGCCCACTCGGACCGACCAGTTATGGCGACTCGCCCTACCAATGCTTTTCGGCCTTTGCTGGAAATCCTTATTTTATCGATCTCAAACCGCTTGTCTCTGAAGGGTTGATTACGCACGAAGAATATGGCCACTTAGCCATGCTGCCACACGACCACGTTGACTATGGAGCCATCTATGAGACGCTCTGGCCACTCTTGCGGACGGCCTATGAGCGTTTCAAGGCTTCAAAGAAGGATTCGTTGTTGGATTATGGTTCTATCCGTAAGTTTCGTAAAGCTCAGGGTCACTGGATCGAAGATTTCGCCCTTTTCTTGGCGCTTAAGGAAAATTTCGGGGGGTGCTGCTGGCTGGATTGGCCAAGCGAGTATCGGGACGCCATAAAGGCCAAGTCTGAAAAACACTCCAAAGAGATCGTCGATACCGCGGATGCCCACGTCTTCTACCAATATCTTTTCTACGCACAGCTCGCCCAGTTACGTGCTTACGCCGGCACCCAGGGCGTGGAAATTTTGGGAGACGCCCCGATCTTCGTTGCCCTAGATAGCGCCGATGTATGGTCCAACCCTGAGCTTTTCCAGCTCAAGAAAAACGGACAGCCCAAAGCGGTCGCCGGCGTCCCGCCCGACTACTTCTCGGCCGATGGACAGCTCTGGGGGAATCCTCTCTATAACTGGTCGGCTCATGAAGAGACGCAATTTGCCTGGTGGATCCAGCGGATACGATCGAACCTCGAGTTTTATGATATTGTCCGCCTGGACCATTTTCGCGGGTTTGAATCCTACTGGTCGGTGCCGGCCGGAGAAGAAACCGCACGCAATGGCAAGTGGCTACCCTGCCCTGGGCTGAAGCTTTTTGAGGCCATCCGCAAGGCCTGCCCTGAGGCCAAGCTGCTGGCCGAAGATCTCGGCGTCATTACCGATAAGGTCAATGAACTGCGCAAGGCCACCGGCCTGCCGGGGATGAACGTCTTGCAATTCGCTTTCGGCGGCGAAGCGGACAATGCCTACCTCCCTCATAATTACGACCGCAACTCTGTCGTTTATTCGGGCACGCATGATAACGATACAAGCACAGCTTGGTATCAATCGCTGGATGAGGCGACCCAAGACCACATTCGCCGCTATCTCGGTGTTTCGGGCAATGTCATCGCTTGGGATATGATTCGAGCCGCGATTAAATCCAGCGCCCTTCTTGCGGTCTTCCCGCTCCAAGACCTCCTTAGCCTCGGCACTGAAGCGCGCCTCAACACGCCGGGCTCCCCCATCGGCAATTGGCAGTGGCGCTATCTGCCCCACCAGCTCGATCAACTCCAATCAGAGAGCGCTGCTTATCTGCGTGAGCAATTGAAGCTCTACGGGCGGTAATCAAAACTTGAGTATTGCATCATCTTGAATGGCTCTAAGCTCCGCACCGCAGTAGCTACAGGAGCGGTTATACGTATGCGTCCTCCTTTAGGTGATCGCTCGACTGTTAGTCATTCTTTCAACCGCCAAACCCCCGGCATTTTATGTAGCGCTTCGCCACGCCCCGGCAGGCGGGATACGCTTTTAGGATCCGCGCCAAGTTACCATCGAGCGCCCTCTTTTCGCAGGGTCGGTCACTGAATGCGATCACCCGGTTTTCGTATCCCTCTATTCGCTACATCACAGTCTCTTTGAATCGCTTCTTCCACC
>JACKQG010002143.1_pt1 | contig 26203 bp, 19 predicted proteins | sample 8237621 | NCBI WGS metagenome assembly JACKQG01 (sample SAMN15677084, study PRJNA649215) | marine metagenome | biome: marine; feature: Black Sea; material: saline water; isolation source: suspended particulate matter (SPM) from the Black Sea western gyre | collected 2013-06-09/2013-06-10 | depth... | reverse complement strand
AGGGGAATTGATAAAATGCGAATAATTCTCCTCCTTGGAGGAGTTAGAGGTGGGTTTAGATAGCCACATTCCTTGCGTAACTGGCTAAGGCAACAAAAAAAGATAAATACATAAACCTTTAGATTCCGTATCAAGTACGGAATGATTGTTTTTTATTGTGGTGTGCTTTTTTTATCCCTCAAAACTACAAAAATATAATTGCTTACTTTTACATCAATTATGAAAGACAAAAAGTTTGTAAAAAAGCCAGAGTATCCTGGAGGCAGTGAGGCGTTAAAGCAATTTGTAAAAGAAAACTTACGCTATCCGCAAGAGGCTAGTTTGCATAGGGTAGAGGGTAAGGTTTTTATTAACTATGAGGTAAACGATAAAGGCAAGGTGCATAGTGTAAAGCTAAAAAGTGGCATTGGATATGGCTGTGACAAGGAAGCAATTCGAATTGTAAAACTACTAAAATACCCTAGCCAAATTAATAAAGGCGTCCGTATAAATACCAAATTCAAGATTGCCATACATTTCAATTTACCTAAGTCCAAGCCAATACAAATCAATTATGTTTATACAAAGACCTCTTGAACAAATAAGATTTTTATAATTTATTATATAATCTCTATTTTATAAAGCAAAACGATTGTAAATTCGCAAAAACAAATTTTATATAATGAGATTACTTTCTTTACTTCTAATTTTTTCAATTTCTCTTGCTTCTTTCTCGCAAAACACTAGCCAAGAAATTTTACTAAAATCAGGCAGTTTTACGCCAAATAATGAAATCATACTTAGTGATTTTTTGGCTAATAATCAGCAAATTTTTGACGGTAAATATTATCGTTTTATGCAGTTCTCTGTTTTGCCAAGCACAAAGCAAAAACATAAAATGGAAAGTTTAGGGATTCACTTTTTGGAATACATCCCTAACAATACTTTTTTAGTTTCGCTCTCTAAAAATATTACCAAAAAGAAATTGGAATCTTTTAAGGTAAGCGCACTTCTTCCTGTAAAAGCCACTCAAAAAATTCATCCAAAGCTACAAAACGGTAACTGTCCTGATTGGGCAAAAGAGGGCGATAATGCCATTTTGGAAGCTATACTTTACAAAGATGTAAATCTTACTTTGGCATTCGAACAATTAAAAATTCAAGGATTTAACATAAAAGAAATAAATACTTACGCTCACGCTATCATTCTGAGCTTGCCTATTTCAAAAATACAAAAAATAGCAGAAAATCCTTTTGTGCATTTTATTGCACCTATCGACCCACCTTCTTATCCTGAAAATAAAACGGGCAGAACGCTTCACCGCTCTAATGTTATCAATGCAGAATATACAAGCGGAAGACATTATAATGGGGAGGGCGTTAATATCATGATGCAAGATGATGGGGTTATTGGTCCACATATCGATTACCAAGGGAGATTAGATCAAAGTGCTGTAAGTAGTAATGGTGGCGATCATGGCGATCATGTTGCTGGAACTATTATGGGTGCTGGAAATTTAGATCCTTCTGGAAGAGGAATGTCAGATGGGGCATTCTTGTATGTATATTCATCTTCTAATAATAACTATTATAGTGTTCCTGGAATTTACCAAAATAATGATGTGATTATAACTTCAAAGTCCTACTCTAATGGATGTAATGCTGGTTATACTACTCTATCAAGAGATTTGGATGAGCAAGTAAGAGATTACCCTTCTTTAATTCATGTTTTTTCAGCAGGGAATAATGGGACTAGCGATTGCGGTTATGGAGCGGGAAGTAATTGGGGAAATGTAACAGGAGGACACAAGCAAGCTAAAAATGTAATTGCGGTTGCAAACCTAAATTCTTCAAGTGGATTATCAACTTCTTCAAGTAGAGGGCCTGCACATGATGGAAGAATAAAACCAGATATTGGGGCAAAAGGATCTTCTGTTTACTCAACAATAGATGCAAATGATTATGATACTTTTTCAGGAACATCTATGGCTTGCCCTGGAATTGCGGGTGTGATGGGTCAGTTATATCAAGCATATAAAGAACTTAATGGAGGTGTGAATCCTCCATCAGGACTGATGAAAGGAATTTTACTTAATTCTGCTGATGATTTAGGAAACTCAGGACCAGATTTCAAATATGGTTGGGGAGAAGTGAACGCTTTGCGTGCCGTACAAGTTTTAGAAAATCAAAACTACAATGAGGATAGTATTTCTCATTTAGGAAACAATGTGCATAATATTTCAATTCCTTCTGGAACAGAGCAATTAAAAGTAATGGTGTATTGGCACGATAAAGAAGCGAGTGCTTCCGCAAGCATTGCACTTATCAATAATTTGGATATTATTCTTACTACACCAAATGGAGCTACTTATCAGCCATGGGTTTTAGATCATACAGCAAATGCTACTAACTTAAACCAAACAGCTACAAGAGGAATAGATGATAGAAACAATATGGAGCAAATTACTTTAGATAACCCTACTGCTGGAAATTATTCTTTATCTGTCTCAGGAACTTCCGTTCCTTATGGTCCTCAAACTTATTATGTGGTATATGATATAATTTCAGAAAATATAACCTTAACTTATCCTAATGGAGGGGAAGGATTAGTTCCAGGAGAAAATGAAATGATTCGTTGGGATGCTTTCGGAAATACCAGCGCTTTTACTTTGGAATATTCTATCAATAATGGAATAAACTGGACTACTATTTCCTCAAATGTAAATTCTTCAATTCGTTATTATAATTGGACTGTTCCAAATAATTATACAGCAGATGCATTGATAAGAGTAAGTAGAGGGGTGCAATCAGATATTTCAGACGCTACATTTACTGTGATTGATATTCCGCAAAACTTTATAGTAGATTGGGTTTGTCCAGATTCTATTTTTTTCTACTGGAGTCCTGTAACGGGTGCAACAGGCTATGAAATTTCTATGCTCGGACAAAAATATATGGATTCCATCACCTCCTCTATAGGACTTACTGCATTTTATCATAATACTACTGGTATTATTGATAGTTGGTTTTCTATTCGAGCTTATATAAGTTCAAGTCAAAAAGGAAGAAGGGAAGTTGCAGTAAACAAACAACCAACAAATAGCGGATGTACAGCTCCGCCAATTGCAGGTTTTTCTGCTATCAGCACTACTTCTTGCTCTGGGGAAGTAAGTTTTATTGATCAGAGTTCAAACAATCCTAGTAGTTGGATTTGGGATTTTGGAGATGGAAATAACTCTACTCAGCAAAACCCTACACATACCTATCAGAATCAAGGCAGCTATACCGTCAGTTTAATCGTATCTAATGCACTAGGAATTGATACAATTATCCAACTGGCTTATATTACTGTTACTTACAATCCAGGTCCAATTGCTTATAATGATACCATTTGTGCCGATTCAAGTAGTTTTACTTTAACATCTTCTTCAGGACAAATAAATTGGTATAATGATACTATAAGCGGAAACATTATTGCAACTGGAAATACTTATACCACCCCCATACTTTCTAGCTCTACCAATTATTTTTTAAGGGAAGAAGCTACTCCTGTTTTTGGAGGGCCAGTTGATAATAATATTGGTGGAGGCGGTTATTATAATAATGATAGGCATTTATTTATTGATTGCTATTCTCCTTCCACCATTGTTTCTGTTGATGTATATGCGGGTTCAACCAATACCATTACTTTTGAGTTAAGAGATGACAATAGTATTGTAATTGATGATACTACTATTACAGTTTCAACAGGGTTAAACACTTTGTTTGTAGATTTTGAGATGCCAGTAGGTAATGATTTTGAATTAGGAATAGCAGCTGCTGGTTCTAATTTATACCGAAACTCAACAGGAGCAGCTTATCCTTATAATATTGGTAATTTAGCCAGCATTACAGGGCATAATTCTCCTAATAGTGCTAGCTACCATTATTTCTTTTACAATCTGCAATTACAAGAAAATTGCAAATCGGAATATACAGAGATTACTGCTGTTTTAAACCCTCCACTTACTATTCCAATTATTACACAAATCGGAAATGTTTTATCTACAACAAACAATCCTTTATATACTTATCAGTGGTTTTTAGGTGGAGTTGCAATAAATGCTGCAAATTCTTCTACAATTAACATTTCCCAAACAGGAATTTATACAGTTGAAATTCATCATAATGGATGTGATATTTCTTCTGCTGATTTTTCAGTTGTACTCTCAGGGATAAATGAGCAAGTTCATAGAATTTCTATTTACCCAAATCCTTTTTCGCAGCTGTGCGAAATAAGTAGTGACACACCAATAGAGTCCATTTCTATTTTTGATGTAAGTGGAAAAGAAATACATACTTTTAAGGATATAAACACAGCAAAATTTCAATTAGATTTGAGTAAGATTAGCAATGGAATTTACTTTGCAAAAGTAATAAGCACAAATAGTATTACAGAGCATAAACTTATTGTTCAGAAGTAAAATGAAACATCAGAAAATAGTTCTTCTTATAGGGCTTCTATTTTCCTTTTTTATCAGTAAAGCGCAAGAGAAATCCAATATAAAGGAATTTACCATAATAGATAAGGATACAATTATCATTTCCAAAGTGCCGGAAGTAGAGGTTCTGGCTTTTAAGGATTATGATGAAAAGTTGCGATACTTCATCTTAAAACGAAAAGTATTGAAGGTATATCCTTATGCTTTGGCGGCAAAAAATAAGTTGGATAGCATACAAATTGGATTGGATTCAATTCCTAAAAGAAGGCATAAAAAACGCTATACAAAAGAAGTTGCTAAATGGATAAAAGATGAATATGCTGAGCAACTCAAAAACCTAACCATGAGTGAAGGACGAATATTGGTAAAACTAATTTACCGAGAAACACAAATTACTTCTTATGAGTTGGTAAAATCATACAGAGGAAGATTTAATGCTTTTTTTTGGCAAACTATGGCAAAACTTTGGGATAATAATCTAAAAACAGAATATGATCCTGTAAATATACATGAAGATATGCTAATTGAACATATTCTTATTCATGCAAAACTGGAAGGAAAGTTGGATTGAAGTTTTTAGAATTCATCTTTAGAATCAAAGTTGATATTTTACCAAAAATAAGTAAACAAAAAAATAGTTTCATATAACAAAATGATTTATGTTTGTGTATACTTACAAAAACAAATTATGAGTAAAAAGATATTTATTCTATTATTTCTTCCTCTTTTTAGTTTTGGGCAATTTACTTTTGTTCCTGATGATAATTTTGAGCAAGCTTTAATAAATTTAGGTATTGATTTTGTATTGGATGATTATGTAGAAACAATAGGGTTAGATACTATTACTTATTTGTATATTCCATCTAATTCTATTACTGATTTAACAGGTATTGAGGACTTTTCCTCTCTTAGAGAATTATTTTGCAATTCTAATCAAATTTCATCTTTGGATTTTAGTAATAATACTCAACTTTTTGAATTAAATTGTAGTGCAAATCAACTTACCTCTTTAGATGTAAGAAATGGGAATAATCAAGGGCTTTTGTATTTCTCCGCCATGAATAATCAGGCGCTAAATTGTATTGATGTAGATGATGTAGCTTGGGCCAATAACAATTGGTCGAAAGATACATGGACACTTTTTAGTGCAAATTGCAGTGTGTCTGGCATTGAGGTTAAAATTTCTAATAAAAGGTTATTAAAAGTAATAGATGTTTTTGGTAGAAGTGTTACGCCAAAACCTAATATCCCTCTTCTTTATATTTTTGATGACGGAACGATAGAAAAGAAACTGATAATTGACTAATTTACCAATCTGACAATTTTGTAATTTGAGGGGGTGATAAATTAGTGATTTCTAACAACTATTTTTTGGTGGTGTTTCACCAAATTATTAATCGGGTTTTGTATTATTTGCCCTATTTTACAATTCAATTCTTTAGCTACTTCTTTTAATTCATCTTCTAAAAAGTGAGCTACTGATCCAGCAAAATGTATTTGATGATTTTGGTAATTTTCATAACAACAAACATGCAAATCAAAAAATTCTCTAACACCATCTTTTATTATTTTTTGAAAAAGTACTTCTTCTTTGTTTTGGGTTAAAAACCTGAAAAATGTAGCCAAATACTTATTTGGTTTTTCTTTTTGATATACATTTTCAGAAAAATCCTTGATGTTTATTTTGTATTGTTTTCTAAATTTTTCTTTCAATTTTTCAGGTAATTTATTGTTGAAATACAGATTTAAAATTTTCTTTCCAAAATAATTTCCACTTGCCTCATCTCCAACTATAAAGCCCAATGAAGGAGCTGCTTCTAAAATATTTTTACCATCATAAAAGCAAGAATTTGAACCAGTTCCTAAGATGCAACAAATATTCTCACCCCCATTGTAAGTAGCAATACAAGCGGCATCTAAATCGTGTTTTACAGATATTGTAGCATTTTTAAAAAATGAAATCAAGCTATCTGCTATTAGCTTTCGCATTTTTTCATTGCTACATCCCGCTCCATAAAAATGAATCTCAGTAATATCATTTGCATAGTTATTTAGTTCACTTTGTTCCAAATGACTAATTATTTTTTCTTTGTCAATAAAATAAGGGTTAAAACCAATAGTAGTGAAATACTGTACTTCTTGCTTGGTTTTGCTGGGCAATGCCCAAGTACATTTTGTCGAACCGCTATCAGCTATCAGAATCATAAATTGTTGTTTTTTGAGGATGCAAATATAAGACAAATATCTGATTAAGATTTAATAGTTAATCTTAAAACAGAACAAGCTGAATTAATGGCAAATTTGTCTTTTCCAGTTCCGAACAAAATTGTAACCCAAGTATCTTTTCTTGGGGTTCCCAACACTAATAAATCGTGCTCAGCAGTAAGTTCAGAAACCGTTTCAATAGGATTTTCAGATGGAACAAGTAAAACATTTCCTCTAGTACCTTCTAGTTCCTTGTTTGCATTTGCTTTTATGCTTTCCAATATTTTAGGATCAGTATCTTTTGCAACTACATGCAATAGCGTAAATTTAGCATTATAATATTTACATAATTTATTGGTTGTTTCAATCAATTTTACTGAATCTTTACTGTTTGGGCGTATTGCTAATAATACTTTATCAAAACGCATAACCCCATTACATTTGAAAAGGGCAAAATTGGAGTTAATATGGCTTACAATCCAACCAATAGGGTTATTGAAAAAGATACCATTATAAGCTCTACCATTCCAACTTAATATCAACCAATCAATATTTGTCACCTCACTTAAAGCTTGCATAGTATCGGATAGTTTATGGGTAGCAATGGACTCAAAATTAATATTTAAATTCATGCGGTTACTTAAGGTTTTTACCATGAGTTCCAAGGACTTTGTTTTAGGTCTTTTCTCTCTAAAAGCATCCAAGGATGTTTGGTCAGGAACTTCTGTAATATTAAGGGCTTGAATTTTTTCTTTCGAATTTAAGGACGCTCCTAATTCTATTAAGGTTTCAGGGGATAATTCATTACCTAATAAAGGAACAATTACCCCTGCATCTTTGTCAATATTAATATGTACTAATTCTTCTCTTTCTTTATCTTCTAATTCTTTTAAGTGGGTGTAGTTTCTTTTTTTCCTAAATAATAGGTAAGAAGCCGGCATGTGTCCGTATCGTTTCAATACTCCTGTTCGGGAGGCATTTATGCCATAAGTATAGTATATTATAATACCAATAATTGAGATAAGCAGTATGGCAATAAGTGGCATCATTCCTAAGTAGAATAGTAAAATAAACCCACTAATAACACCAAATAATTGCACATAAGGATAGAGCGGTGATTTGTATTCTGGTGCATACCATTGCACAGCTGTTTCTCTAAGTACAATCACACAAATATTAACTAATATAAACATGCTCACCTTAAAAGCACTGGCTAGTTTTGCTATTTTTTCTACATCTAAAAATAAAATAACCAATGCCATTATTAAACATGTTAGTATTATAGTGTTAATAGGAGTAAGATGTTTTTGATGTACCTTAGTCATTTGCTTAGGTAGTAATTTATCAATTGCCATAGCAAAAGGAAAACGAGAGGAAGCCAATACTCCAGAATTCGCCATAGAGATTAAAGTTATAACTCCAATACCCGCAATAATATAAGCAAACTTTGGACCTCCTAAAATAAGCGCCAATGTATGAATAGGTTTTATGTCATTTCCAAGTTCTCCCAAAGGAATATTACCAACTAATGTATAAGTAATAGAAACATAAATAGCAGAAATAATCAGTAAAGAAAGCATCATTGCTAAGGGAATATTTTTGCTTGGATTTTTTACTTCACCAGCAATTGCTGCAATTTTTGTTACTCCTGCATAAGAAATATATACAAAGGCAATAGTGCTGATGAGCCCTCCCGTTCCATTAGTTAGAAATGGACTTAACATTTGTTTATCCACTATAGGTATTCCCATAAAAAGCAGAGAAACTAAACCGAGTAAACTTAGGATAACAACTACCAATTGTACTTTTCCTACTTTCTTTACTCCAAATATATTTAGGAGCATTATTAGAGCTAAAAACCCTAAGGAAATATATTTTATATAAACAAGTGGTATATTGATAAGCACGAGTAAATAAGCCCCAAAACCAACTAAAGCAAATGAACTTTTTAAGAGCAAGGAAATCCAAAGACCAATTCCTGATACCGTCCCCATTATTGGTCCAAAAGCCCGTTCGATATATACATATGCTCCACCAGATGTAGGCATAGCTGATGCTAATTCAGACTTAGATAGGGCGGCAGGAAGAATGCAAATTGCTGCTAATAGGTAAGCCAGCCAAATGGAAGGTCCTGTTTTAACAGCAGCAATTCCAGGAAGTACAAAAATACCACTCCCTAACATCCCTCCAATACTTATAGCAACTACCGATAGTAGCGTTAATTTTCTTTCTAACTTTTTCAAAATATTGTCTTTTTAATGTTCGTAAAGATAAGAAAGTATTTTTAAGAAATAAATCAATCTGTATTATGGAGCAAGATGATTTCTTACATTTGCTTTTTATTATAAAAAAAATGAAGCAATTAGTATTATCAGAGATGCATGAAAGTATTGGTGGGAAAATGGTTGAATTTTCAGGCTATAATATGCCCGTGCAATTTGAGGGAGTAAATGCCGAACATTTGGCTGTAAGGGAAAATGTTGGCGTTTTTGATGTCTCTCACATGGGAGAGGTTTTTGTAAGTGGAGAAAATGCCTTAGAATTTTTACAATACATTACTTCCAATGATGTTTCCAAATTAGTGCCAGGGAAAGTGCAGTACACATGTCTTCCAAATGAAAAGGGTGGTATAGTGGATGATTTTTTGCTTTATATGCTTGCTAAAAACAGTTATTTATTAGTGGTTAATGCCTCTAATATGGAAAAAGATTTAGCTTGGATTAATAAGCATAATACATTTGGATGTACGATCGATAATCAATCGGATAATTATTCTCTATTAGCTGTTCAAGGTCCTAAGTCAATTGAACTATTACAGCAGCTTACTGCCGTTAACTTGTCTGAAATAAAATACTATAATTTTAAAATCGGCAATATTGCAGGTGTTGAGGATGTAATTCTATCTCGTACTGGTTATACTGGAGAAATTGGGTTTGAACTATATATTAAAAATGAGTCCGTAAAAAAACTTTGGGAAGCACTCTTTAACACTTCTATTGAACTAAAACCTATTGGCTTAGCTGCAAGAGATACTTTGCGATTAGAAAAAGGGTTCTGCCTTTATGGAAATGATATTAATGAAACAACATCACCTATTGAGGCAGGACTTGGTTGGATTACTAAATTCTCTAAGAACTTCATTAATGCTGAAAATTTGAAAAAGCAAAAAGAAGAAGGAACAAAAAGAAAGCTAGTCGGTTTGGAAATTATCGATAAAGGAATTGCAAGAAAAGATTATCTAATTGTAAATAATAAAGAGCAGGAGATAGGAATAATAACCTCTGGCACTATGTCGCCAACACTTAAAAAAGCTATTGCAATGGCTTATATTTCTGTCGAATATTCTCAGGTAGGAACTGAGGTTTTTGTTAAGGTAAGAAACAAGCAGCTTAAATCAAAAATAGCACAAATGCCATTTGTAAAATGAATAAAAAGCTTCAAATAAATACTTGCCTTTCTCCTTTGTATTTTGAGAAATATTCCGACAATAAAAGTATTGTTGTTGTGATTGATATTTTGCGTGCTACATCTGTAATTAGTACCGCTTTTCATTTTGGGGTTAAAGAAATTATTCCTGTTCAATCTTTACAAACAGCTTTAAATTATAAAGGTAAAGAAAATTTTATTGTAGCAGCTGAAAGAAATGCTATGCCAATTGAAGGTTTTGATTTTGGTAATTCTCCATTTCATTATATGAATGAAAAAGTAAAAGAAAAAACCCTTGTTTTTACCACCACCAATGGCACAAAATCAATACAGATGGCAATGCAACATCATACCATTACAGCTTCATTTATAAATATTGATGCAGTAGCGAATTACTTAATAAATCAGCAAAAAAGTGTGATATTGCTTTGTGCTGGATGGAAAGGTTTTTTTAATTTGGAGGATAGTATTTTTGCAGGAAAGCTAGCAAGTAAACTGTTAGATAATGGCTTTGCAACTACTGATGATAGTACACTTTCCTCTGTATATTTACATCAAATTAGTGATGTGGATTTATTCTCTTTTCTTAGTAAATCCTCTCACCGAAAAAGATTAAAAACATTGAATATGGAAGAGGATACAAAATTCTGTTTATCACCAACATTCAAATCTGATATTGTTCCTGTTTTACAAGATGAAAAACTCATAAAATTATGAAACGGTTTTTAATATTTTTAATTTTTGTATTTATAATTCTTCCAATAAAAGAACTTAATTCTTGGGGATTTCATGCACATAAGTTAGCAAACCGATATGCGGTGTTTACCATGCCAGAGGAATTGATAGGTTTTTTCAAAAAACATATCGACCATTTAACAGAGCATAGTGTTGACCCTGATAAAAGGCGATATGCCCTAAAAGAAGAAGCACCAAGACATTATATTGATATAGATGTTTATGGTGAAAATCCATTTGAAAATATGCCTAGAAAATGGAATGATGCTGTGGAGAAATTTTCAGAAGATACTTTATTGGCTTACGGAATTGTGCCTTGGCATATACAAACCGTTTACAATCGTTTGGTAGATGCTTTTTCCAAAAAGGATGTGGACTATATTTTAAAAAATGCATCTGATTTAGGACACTATGTGGCAGATGCTCATGTGCCATTACACACATCTCTGAATTATGACGGCCAACTTACAGGGCAAAAAGGAATTCATGCTTTTTGGGAATCACGATTGCCCGAACTTTTTTCTGATAATTATGATTTTTTAGTCGGCTCTGCTGACTATCAGTATTCTGTTTTGGATGTGGCTTGGGAAACCATAGAGCAAAGCCATGCTGCCCTAGATTCGGTTCTTGATTTTGATAAAAAACTCTCAGCTACTTTTGAGCAAGATAAGCAGTATTCCTATGAGAAAAGAGGGCAGAAAACCATAAAAGTAAAATCGGAAGAATTTTCAGCTGCCTACCATGAAATGTTAAATGGCATGGTGGAAAGACGCCTTAGGGAATCGATTAAAACCATTGGCGATTTGTGGTATTCCGCTTGGGTGGATGCAGGGCAACCTATTTTGGATGGCATGAGAGAATCCGAAAACCCTTTTGTGGAAGAAATAATTATTGACAAGAAAATTAGTAAAGAAGATGCAAGGGGGCATCAGCACTAATGCGCATAGCACTTCTTGAAGCATTTTTTACTGGCTCGCACCAAAGGTGGGCTAAGGAACTCCAAACTTTCAGTTCTCACAAAATTGATATTTACGCTCTAAAAGGAAATTATTGGAAGTGGCGTATGCATGGAGGTGCTATTTCTTTGGCCAATCAGTTTTTAGAAAAAGCAGAAGATTATGATTTGATTTTGGCAACCGATATGATGGACTTAGCACTTTTCAAATCTTTAATTAGTGTAAAACATAAGGATACGCCCATTGCTCTTTATTTTCATGAAAATCAGTTGTGCTATCCTTGGTCGGAAACCGATAGAGATGTACAAAAAAACAGAGATTCTCATTATGCTTTTATCAATTTTTCTTCCGCACTTGTGGCTGATAAAGTTTTTTTCAATTCCTATTTTCATAAAGATTCTTTTTTAGGAGCTTTGACTAATTTCCTAAAAGGATTCCCAGATTATAATGAGTTAGATAGTATAAAAAAAATAGAAGAAAAATCGGAAGTATTGTATTTGGGAATGGATTTAAAAAAGTTTGATAAATACAAAGCAGAGCAAAATAAAAAACCCCTAATTTTATGGAATCATAGGTGGGAATACGATAAAAATCCAACTGATTTTTTTAATGCACTTTATAGTTTACAAGAAAAAAACATGGACTTTGAAGTAGTGGTTTTAGGCGAAAATTTTAGAAAAATACCAGAAGAATTTGAAGTAGCAAAGCGTAAGCTAAAATACAAAATTATATTTATGGGATATGCTGAAAATTTTAAAGATTATGCCACATGGCTTTGGAAAGCAAATATTTTGCCAGTTACTTCCAATCAAGATTTTTTTGGAGGAAGTGTTGTGGAAGCTATTTATTGCAATTGCTATCCTATTCTGCCAAGTCGCTTAGCTTACCCAGAACATTTACCAAATCAAGAAGAAAAATTTTATAACTCTTTTAAGGAATTAACTCAAAAATTAGAAAATGCAATTTTAGATTTTAAGGAACTAAAAAGTGTAAGCTCTTTTGTAAAAAAATATGATTGGGAAGCAATAGTTGGGGAGTATGATAAGAAACTAATGCAAATAAAAAAGCCCTGAAACAGGGCTTTTTTATTTAAGAAAATATTTTTATTATGGTTCTAAGTAAAAAGACATTCCAATTCCAAAATTAATAGCAAACTTAGAAAGTTTGTCTTCAGATGTAGTAACTGATTTTATACCTGATACTTCAGTAGTTGATTCATTACTATTTTTTTCTGAAATAATACCAATATTAAGGATAGGTTCTATTGCAAATGCATCTCCTAAGAATATAGAGTATCCAGCACCAACCCCAATAGTAGTATTGAAAGTTTTACTAATTGTTTCTTGTAGATCTCCTGAAGAACTCTCACTAGAAGTAAGTTGTTTGGAAGTTCCCATGCCAAATGATCCTTCAAAAAATAGTGCGCCTTCCCCTGCTTCTATGTAATATCTTACTCTAGGAATAATAGTCATAGCAGAAGAAGAATTTCTTGTTTTCCCACCACCAGCAGTATTTGTAAATTCTTCTTTATCGCCAAGCCCACTGATATTTAATCCTAATCCTACTAAAAATCCATCAGAAACAAAGTATCCTAAATTAATGCCATTAAGGAATCTTGTTTCCCAATCAGAGAAATTCATAAAATCAAAATCGTAATTGGAATTTGATTGTTTGTCATACATATCTTTCCAGTCGGCATCATATTCAGTGCCAGGAACCACTGTTCCGTCAACTGTTGTCTTTCCGCTTGTTGTACCTCCAGTAACTGATATTGATGAGAAACCAATTCCCGTACCTGTTCCTATTAGGAACACTCCTTGGTCGATTGTTTGTGCAGATAAGCTAACCGTAAGTAAGCCTGCACACAAAATTGCAAATGGTTTTTATGCAGCAATCTGTTTTATTCCACTCTAATTAATAGGGGTGGGGGTGTGTAAGGTTTGCCACATCTTTTCCAAGATTCGCTATGACAAATAAATACAAGCTTTTTTTGAATGGTAAAGGGCGGAATTATTACTAGCAACTAGTAACTAGCAACTAACAACTAGCAACTAACAACTAACTATTCAACATCACAGGCATCACAAGCATCAAAGTGTTTTCTCCTTCATCTTGTCCATCTAAGGGTAAAATAATTCCAGCCCTGTTTGGTGCACTCATTTCAATGCAAATTTGGTCAGCACCAATATTGCTCAACATTTCAATTACAAATTTGGAGTTAAAGCCAATTTCCATATCTTCTCCTTCATATTGGCAAGTTAGCCTTTCTTCTGCTTGGTTAGCAAAATCCAAATCTTCAGATGTAATAATAAGTTCACTTCCTGTAATTTTGAATTTTATTTGGTGTGTAGTTTTGTTCGCAAAAATAGAAACTCTTTTTACAGAGGATAATAAATCGACAGTATTAATGCTTAATTTATTAGGGTTTTCTTTAGGGATTACGGCTTCATAGTTTGGGTATTTCCCATCAACTAATCGGCAAATTATAGTAGTGTCCTCAAAGTTAAAAAGAGTATTAGTCTCATTATATTCCATTTTTATTTCTGTACCTTCCACCAAAGTGTTTTTTAGTAAAGTAAGTGGTTTTCTTGGTAAGATAAATGATGCTGTGCTATCAGCAGTTACATCTGTTCTGCTATGACAAACTAGCTTGTGTGCATCAGTGGCAACAAAAGAAATTTTCTCAGCTGAAAACTCGCAAAATACCCCTGACATTACTGGTCGTAATTCATCATTACCGGCAGCAAAAAGAGTTTTATTGATTGCTTTTATTAGCACATCAGCACTAATATTTGCTGAGGAAGAAGATTCTAGTGAAGGAACTTTCGGAAACTCATCTGCATTTTGTCCTGCTAATTTATATTGTCCGTTTTCTGATTGAATTTCTACTCCAAAATTAGTATTATCTACCAAAAAAGTAAGTGGTTGAGATGAAAAGGTTTTTAAAATATCTAAAAGCAAACGGGCTGGAATAGCGATTTTACCATTTTCATTGGCATTTGCTTTTAGTTTGGTTATCATTGTAGTTTCCAAATCGGAGGCATAAATACTGATTTTTCCATCAGAAACATCAAACAAAAAATTATCTAAAATTGGAAGAGTATTATTTGTGGAAAGTACGCCACTTAGTTTTTGTAATTCTTTCAGCAAAGCTGAACTTTCGACATTAAATTTCATTTTTTTCATTTTTTTAGTGCGAACAAATATATAAGATTAGTTTTAGTGCAAAAATTATTTTTCTTTCAATTCGTCAATAGTAATTAACAGTTTGTTGAAAACATAATTTTGAATAAGCATTACATCTCCATCATTTAAAATGGCGTACATTCTTTCTACAGTAGAATTTTTTTCTTTTGTTTTTGCATCCCCTTCTTTTTTCATGCTATAAATTATTAAAGAATCTACTTTGTTTTGATGAGCTACAAAAAGCGAATAAAGTTTATCAGAATTCTTTAATTGCTGTTTTAAATGTTCTTTTTTAAAAGTTTCACAATTAATTTCTTGATACTTATTTAGATAAGTAATTATTGCTTCTTTCTTTATCTTTTCTTCTTTACTTTGATAGTTGAAAAGCATTTGATTTCCATTTGTATTTTTAATGCTAAAAGAAGATTTTAAATCTTTTTCATTTATTAAGTTGATGGAGGTTATTTCTTTAGCATTGAGATCAAAAATAGTTCTATCTCTCCATATTGTTATATTTACTTCTTGCCCTTGTAAGCCATATCTCGGATTCATAATTCCATTAAATCCTATGATGTGCATAATATAGGGCTGCTCTTGATTTTTTAAAATCATATAAGTACCTGTATGGTCATCAGTATTGTTACCAATAAAGTAAGTTTTTGTTGGACTTTCATTATTGTTTAGGTAAATTTCAATTTTTACTCCATTAGTTGCTAAATCTTTTATTACCATATTGTATCTACTTTCCGATACTGGTCTTTGTACACTTATATTTTTAATAGTTTTTAGGAGAATATTTACAGTGTTTTCTCTAGCTTTGAAACGATTATTCACCCTCCAGTTTCCATCTTCTCTATCAAGTGTAATGCTTTTTCCTTTCATATCAGCAATAAATATTTTGCTAATACTTGCCGTATCAGAAATTGCAAAATTATAAGCTGCACTGCTATCGTTATTTCTTAATTTTAAATGCCATAAAAGCACAATTATAAGCAGTAGAATTGCTAAAAGTATAAAAGTATTTTTTCTATTTTTAGGCATATTTTTTCTTTTTGGAATAATTATAAAATAAAGCGATTATAATTATGATTATTATTGGTAAAAATAGGTTTATTAGCTGAATATATAGTTTGTGCTTATTTACTTTTTCTCTATCAAGTAATCTAAGTTTTAACTCTTTGTTTTTTAATGAGTTTAGATGTAAATCCTGTTTATTTTGACACAAATAATGTATAGCATTCATAAGGAATGTTTTGTTTCCTGGATAAATAAACTCCCCAAATTTATCATACCCAAGAGGATATACATTTCCTGTTTTTTTAGAAAAATTATTTCGTATCATATCGCCATCACTTACAACAATCATCTTGGCTTTTTCTCCTTGTTTTTTAAAATTAAGACTTTTATTTTTTGGTATTATTCTGTTTTTAAAAACCGACTCAAATTCGCCTTCCAAAAGTACAGCAATTGGAATGTCAGTATTATTAAAATACTCTTGTTTGGGAGGGTTTTTTATAATTCCTAAACTTACTCTATGAGGACTTGGAACAATTCTTGCATTTTTGGAACTATGAAGTAATATGGTTTTATTAATATTATTTTCTATGGTATCAATGCTACTTACAAACTCACATTTTATAGCATCTAAGTTTCTGGAAATAGAATGTTTACTATCAGACAAAAGTAAGGGGTAGTAAGGCCAAGAGAAAAAAGATTGTTGAGGAGTATTTCCGCTATATCCTGTAATAATTGGGATTTCTGTTGCTCTTTTATCTTGTAGTAAATCAGCATTAACTCTTAGGCCATATTTAAAAAGCATATCATCCAAATTAAGCTGTTTTTTCTTAGCCATAAAATATCCTTTAGATATTCTTAAGCTATCCATATTTGCGTTTACGCCATCCAATAACCAAAGGATGTTTCCTCCTGTCATGATGTACTGATCAATAAGCAGTTTATCCAGATTGTTAAAGGGCATTTGAGGTTTTGCAATAATAATTGCTTTAAACGATTTTAATTTTTGCAGTTGCTTTACTAAATCTGGCTCATTTGTAATGCTATCTACTTGAAACTCTGTAATATCAAAGTGCTGCAAATCATAATACTCTGAAAGGGAGTAATTATCGGACAATACCGAATAAGAAATGTCGGCAACTTCTCTTTCGTTTAATTCTTTATGCCCACTTAAAAAAGCAATTTTTTCTTTTCTACTTTTAGTTAGTTTAGATATAGTAGAAATAAATTCGTATTCAAGCATCTCTATTGAATTATTTAAAGCAACTTGAGGGGGGGCACCTGGTTCTTTTTTTAATAATTCAATAGCAGAATATTTTTCTTTATAGTAAATAACAGCCCCAGGAAAAATAATAGAACTGCTCATTCCTGTTTTTTCTTTTACTTGCAAATCCGTGGGGTGCAACCCTTGTTGTACCAATTGTTTATACACCTGATCTCTTTGTTTTTTGCTATTGCTTTCTGAGGGGTTGATAAACTCAAAGTCCAATTTATTTCTAGCTATATTCTTAAAGTTTTGTAATATTTCTCTACTTTGTTTTTCAAGGCGTTTAAATCCAGCAGGGTACTCTCCTTTAAGGTAAACTTTGATGTAAATAATATCATCCAAATTTCTTAAAACCTTTTTTGTTTCTTCTGATAGAGTATATCTTTTTTCAGTTGTTAAATCATATCGGAAATACAAAAAACTCCCAATTGCATTTAGCAGGATAATAAAAATAATACTATAAATTAACGGAAGAAATGCTTTGTTGTTTTTCATCTTTTTCTTAGTATTACACTTCTGCTAAGCATTAAAAACAAAAAACAAACACTTAAAAAATACATAATATCACGGCTATCCAATACGCCTTTACTCATCCTGCTATAATGACTAGCAACTCCTAAATTACTGATAAATAAACTCCAATTTTGCAAGAATGAAATATTACTTAAAATATCAAATCCGTAATAAATAGTAGTATTACAAATAATGGCGATAAGGAAAGCTACTACTTGATTGGAACTAATAGAGGAAGCAAAAATTCCGATAGTAATAAAAGCAGAGCAGAGCATAAAAACCCCGATATAAGACCCTATAATTCCACCACTATCTATATTACCAATTTCTTCTCCCAAATAATAAATACTCACAAAGTAAATAAGGGTTGGAATAATTGAAAAAAGAATCAACAAATTGGTAGCTAAGAACTTGCTAAAAACGATATCCCAAATAGAAATAGGTTTTGTAAGTAAGCTTTCCATAGTGCCCGATTTGTATTCTTCAGCAAATAGCCGCATACAAATTGCAGGAATAAAAACTAAGAAAATAATAGGTGCTAGCATAAAGAAAGAGTCCATATTAGCGTAACCAAAATCTAGCAGATTAAAATCGCCACTAAAGATCCATAAAAACAATCCATTTACAGCTAAGAAAATAACAATAGTAAGATGAGCTGTAAGTGAGCTCAAAAACTGACTTATTTCTTTCTTTAAAAGTGCTATCATTCTCCCTTAAACTCAATCCGTATATAATCATGAAGTTTTAGCCCTAACAAATCAGTTGCTCTGCCTTTGTTTTGAGCTATTTCTAGCATTCCATTTGTGCCAAAAATTGCTAATTTTTCTCCTTCATGTGCATCTTTGTATTTTTCTACTATTTTTGAAATTTTCTCATTTTCTCTTCCGAATAATATAATAAAATTTCTCCCTTTTCTTTCTTGTTCAAATAGTTTTTTATTAATATTGGTAGCGGCATTTCCATAACTATCAATATAAATAACTGCTCCTTTTATGATGTCTTTATTTATTTCTGATTCATGCTCTATTACTGGTTTTAATTCGGTTTTAACATCTTTAAATTCATTGATTTCTTTACCAATAATTTCAAGCGATCCACCTCTTGCAATATGGCAGGCGGCAATTACAAATACATCTTTTATTGGAAAAGTTAAGGAGTCGGTATTTTGAGAAATATTCAATTCCACAATTTTTTCTGGTTTTAGTTCATCAAACAAAAGAGAGAAACAGCCATTATCGGTTCCAATAAAATAATGCCCATTGGAAAATACAGCTAAATGAGAATTTTCTAATGAAAGTTCGGCATCTACTCCCAAAATATGAATACTTCCTTGCGGGAAATTCTTATAACAATTACGGATTACAAAAGCCGCTTGTGAGATATTGAAAGCTTCAATATTATGCGTAATATCAACAATAGTTACTTCTGGTATTTGACTAAATATCGCCCCTTTTATTGAAGCAACATAATGGTCTTTTAGCCCAAGGTCAGTAGTAAGAGTAATTATAGCCATATATTACTTAAAAAAATTGTTAATTTGCAGCCACCAAAAGTAATGATAAAACAATTGAAAATGATAATTTAATGAATGAAAAAACAATAAAAATTGAAGGCATAGATTTAGTAATGCTATTTGGAGCCAATAATAAAAATATTGAACAGCTTAGCAAATTGTTTCCATTACTTAAAATAATTGCAAGAGGAGATACAATAAAAGTAATCGGTCAAAAAGATGATATTGCATTTTTCCAGCAAAAATTTGATGCTATTTTAAAACATGTTCATCAATATGATAGCTTAACAATAAGTCAGATTGAACGCTTGGTTTTAGAAGATAGTAAAATAGTTCTTTCAGAAGAAAATGATTTAATACTACACGGGCAAAAGGGAAGATTAATAAAAGCCAGAACAGTTAACCAAAGAGAAATGGTAAAGCAATCAGAAGAAAGAGATATGCTTTTTGCCATTGGCCCTGCCGGAACAGGGAAAACCTATACAGCAGTTGCTTTAGCGGTTCGAGCTTTAAAGCAAAAAAAGGTTAAACGAATAATTTTAACTAGACCAGCAGTAGAGGCAGGAGAAAATTTAGGGTTTTTGCCTGGCGATTTGAAAGAAAAATTGGATCCTTATTTACAACCGCTTTATGATGCGCTATTAGATATGGTTCCTCCTGAAAAATTAGCCGATTATTCTGAGCAAGGTATTATACAAATTGCACCTTTGGCCTTTATGAGAGGAAGAACATTGGATAACGCATTCGTAATTTTAGATGAAGCACAAAACTCTACTGAAAGTCAGATGAAAATGTTCCTTACTAGAATGGGGAAATCTGCAAAATTTATTATCACAGGAGATATAACGCAAATTGATTTACCAAAACATCAACCATCAGGATTGGTGCTTGCACAAAAAATATTACAAAAAACGGAAGGAATTAGTTTTGTAAATTTGGATGAAAGAGATGTAATCAGGCACATATTAGTAAAAAGAATAATTAAAGCATTTAGTAATAATACCAAAAAATCAGAAAAATGACAAATACAATTACAAAAACCCAGTTCAATTTTCCAGGACAAACCAAACTTTATAAAGGAAAAGTAAGAGATGTATATACTGTAAATGAAGATACACTTATTATGATTGCTACCGATAGAATTTCGGCTTTTGACCATGTTTTACCAAAGGGAATTCCTTATAAAGGGCAGGTACTAAATCAAATTGCTTCCACATTTTTGAAAGCTACAACTGATATTGTTCCAAATTGGTTAGAAGCTACTCCTGATCCAAGCGTATCGGTTGGTAAAAGGTGTGAACCTTTTAAGGTAGAAATGGTAATAAGGGGTTACCTTACTGGGCATGCTTGGCGGGAATACAGAGATGGAAAAAGAATATTGTGTGGTGTTCCAATGCCGGAAGGAATGAAGGAAAATGATAAATTTCCTGAGCCAATTATCACACCAACAACTAAGGCAGAGGTAGGGCATGATGAGGATATAACCAGAGAAGAAATATTGGCGACAGGATTGGTGGCAGAGCAAGATTATATTGTTTTAGAAAATTATACTAGAGCACTTTTTGAAAGAGGAACTGAGATGGCTGCTGAAAGAGGTTTGCTTTTAGTAGATACAAAATATGAATTCGGAACGGATAAGAATGATATAATTACTTTAATTGATGAAATTCATACGCCTGATTCTTCAAGATATTTTTATAAAGAGGGCTATCAAGAAAAGCAAAATAATGGCGAAAAACAAAAACAACTTTCGAAAGAATTTGTTCGACAGTGGCTTATTGAAAATGGCTTTCAGGGAAAAGAAGGACAAAATATTCCTTTTATGACTGATGAATTTGTAAACTCAGTATCAGAAAGATATATTGAGCTTTTTGAGTATATTACAGGAGAAAAATTTATAAAACAAGAAGTAGAGGATGTGCTAAACAGAGTAGAAAATAATATTTTAAGTTATTTAGGTAAATAAAAAATGTTTAAATTTGTAGTCTTACTCTAAAAACTAAAAAGACCATGAAAAAGATTTTAACTGTACTATTTATTTGCATTTCGCTTTTATCTTTCTCTCAAATAAATGTAGGTAATAACCAAACCATTTGCTTGGGAGATACTTCCCAGCTAATAGCCACTACTGCTGTGCAAGCTAGCACTGATTCCTATCAGCAAACAAGCATACCTTTTGCTCCTGAAGTAACTGCAGGAACACTTATTACTCTTTCTGATGATGATGTGCAAGGTCCTTTTCCTATTGGCTTTACTTTTCAATTTTACGGTATAAATTATACCGACTTTTATGTAAGTTCAAATGGTTGGCTAGGTTTTAGTAGTGGGCAACCAACTGGTTATACAGCAGTTCCTATTCCAGATTCAGCAGGCTTTGGTGTACCAAAAAATTGTATTATGCTAAGTTGGGAAGATTTGAATCCTTCAACTGGAGGGCAAGTGCTTTATCAAACAATTGGTACAGCTCCAAATAGGAGGTTTGTATTAACTTTTGATAATGTGCCTTATTTTGGAAGTTCGACTACTGCAGGTCCAATTACTTCACAAGTAGTACTTTATGAAGGAAGTAATGTAATTGACAATCACATTACTGATAAACCCTTACATAATAATTCGTCTGTTCAAGGCATTCATAACTTATTAGGGACAAGCGCCACTGTTGTTCCTGGTAGAAATGCTACTGTTTGGTCAGCTAGCAATGAATCAGTTCGTTATTTTCCATCAGGAATTAGCTGGTATGATGTAAATTCTGGGCAAATGGTTGGAGTAGGCGATACCTTAAATTATTCACCAAACCAAACTACTTTTGTTGCAGGGCAAATTATTGATAGTAGTGGACAAGTCCATTCTGACACCATGCGTTTAACTGTTTTAAACACTCAGATTACGGCTTCTGGCTTATCTTTGTGTAATGGTTCTGTAACTTTAACGGCAGCATCAGGTTTTGCTTTTTATATTTGGAGTAATAATTCAGGAGGCCCTCAAATTCCAATAAGTTCAGCTGGTTCTTATTATGTTAATTGCACTACAAATAATAATAAGACTTGCCAATCACCACCTATTACTATTTATGCCGATACCATCCCGATATTACTTTCTAGCCCTGATTCTGTTGAGATTTGCCAAGGGGATACAGTAAATATAAATGGTCCAGCTGGTTTTAGTAGTTATAGTTGGAGTACCGGAGAAACTACGACTGATATTTCTACCACTTCTGTTGGGGATTATTATTTGACTACAATGGATGCCAATGGTTGTATAGGTGCATCAGATACCACTACAATTACTATTAATATTTTAAATCCTAATATTTGGGCTGATTATTTGACTATTTGTAATGGCATGAATAGCACTTCTATTTATACTGATAATATTTATCAATCTTATTTGTGGAGTAATGGGAATACTTTTAGTAATACTTGGACAAGTATTGCAGGAAATTACTGGGTAACTGTAACTGACCAATCTGGCTGCAGTGGAACTTCTGATACACTAACCATTGCCAACGGTAATTTCTCTTTTTCTTTATTACCGGCAGATTCTAATTTTATTTGTAATGCTGGCAGTAGTGTAACTTTAGATGCCGCTAATGCTGGTGCTGGCTTTGGTAATTATCAATGGAATAATAATGCAACTACATCTACCATTACTACTTCTACATTAGGTAGTTATTATTGCATTTTTGAAATTACAACTTTTGGAGGCAATATTTGTTATGGTTACTCAGATACGGTTATAGTAGCTGGCATTAATCCTCAAATTAATTATAGTGGATTATCTTTGTGTGCCGGAGCGGTTAGTTTGGATGCTGGTAATTATGATATTTTCCAATGGAACAGTGCAGATACAACCCAATCGATTAGTGTAAATTTATCAGGAGATTATTATGTGTTTGTAACTGATTCCAATGGTTGCACGGGCTATTCTGATACAGTAAGCATTTATACCAATGCTTTTCAATATAGTATCCAACCAAGTGGCTCTACTAATATTTGTTCTGCTTATAATGTTGATTTGGATGCTGGGGGAAGTCAGTTTACAAATTATTTATGGAATACAGGAGCAGTTACTTCTACTATTACTGCTTCCACAGTAGGGCAATACTTTGCAACAATGATAGGGCCAAACGGCTGTGCTGGCTATACCGATACAGTTGATGTGACTAACCTTTCAGTCTCATTAAGTACAACAGGTTATTCTTTATGTAATCCTAATGCCTATCCTGTCCTTGATGCTGGATCGGGTTATTATATTTACAATTGGATATTTAATGGAAATGTAATAGATACAGTATCCTCAATTACTGCAAATTATCCTGGTGACTATTTTGTAACAATCATTGATGAAAATGGCTGTAGTACAACTTCTGATACTATTACTATTTATCTAAATAATTTTGCTTTTAATGTAAATTCAATTGGAACAGATTCTATTTGTCAGCCGAGCGGACAAGTAGTAATTGATGCCGGAACTTCTTATTTTTCTTATAACTGGAACACGGGAGCCATTACTCAACAAATTACAGTGAATTCTACAGGTAGTTTTACTGTTGATGTAATGGATATGAATGGCTGCCAAGGTACTTCCAACCCATTTATAGTAAATAATATCGTGAATACATCTTCTATTTCTGGGTTGAGTAATGTACTTTTAAATGATATTGAAACTTATTTGGTAATACAAAATCCGACTTCTACTTATAATTGGGGCGTAACAGGCGGGGTACTACAATCAGGATTAGGAACAAATTCAGTTGATGTACTTTGGAATACCTCAGGGCAAGGTGGTATATATGTAATAGAAACAGATGTAAATGGATGTATTGGTGATACCGTAAGTTTAGCAGTTACTGTTTTTCAATCCACTGACATAACAGAAAACCAAAGTCAAAAAATAAGTATTTACCCTAATCCATTTACAGAAAGTACAATTGTATCAATCCCAAACATTAAATCCAATTATACCTTAACCCTTTATGATATGACAGGGCAGAAGGTTTTAGAAAAAGAAGATTTAAGCGAAAGGACTTATGAGTTAGAAAGAGGATTGCTTTCAAAAGGCATTTACTTTTTAGAAATCAAAACAGAGGAAAGTAAACAGTTAAAAAGAGTGGTTATACAATAGGGTTTAAGCTTTTTTCTTCTGAAAATTAAAGTATATTCTATGCTTGTAAAATAAAAATCTTAAATTTGTGGTCTTACTAAAAATGAAAACCATGAAAAATATTTTTACTTTACTATTTGTTTGTTGTACGATTTTCTCCTCTGCACAGATTAATGTTGGGAACAATCAAACCATTTGCTTGGCAGATACTGCTGAAATTATAGCAACTGTTCAATCTAGTGGGCAATGCGTTGGGATGGACACTGTAATTTGTGGTGTGCATGCTGCTAATTTTACATCAAATCTAACAAGAGGTTTTCATTTTCAGGCAAAATCTACCTTTATTATAAGTGGGCTAATGTGTGCCACTGAAAGTTCTGGTCCAGGGTTTAATCAATCTGTACAGGTAGTTGCATTTGGTGATTCTATTGGCGGAGTATGGGTTTCAATGTTACCAACTACTTCTGCAACTCCTTTTACTACTTTATTTTCTTCTATTGATGATTCAACAGCCGATTATATTTTATGTAATATAAGCGTAGACTCTGGTCAATACTATGGCGTATTGGGTGCCCGACATATTGCAGGAGCAGGGTCAACAGGACAGGTTTATAATTCCTATACATCAACTAGTGGAGCCAATGAAATGATTGATGGAAACCTGACTCAGTTAAGTCGTTTATATTATCAACAATCTTTGAGTGGTGGTGTTGCTCCAAGCGGCTCTTTTACTGGGACTACTGGTCAAGTTGGTAGAGTACATATGTTAACTGGGGGTGGTGTTCGTTGGTATGATGTAAATACAGGTGTCAGAATAGGATATGGTGACACTTTATATTACGCACCTAGTCAAACCACTTTTGTGGCGGGGCTTTATGAATGTGCTGGGCAGTCCTTTGCCGACACCATGCGTTTAGCTGTTTTAAACACTCAGATTACGGCTTCTGGCTTATCTTTGTGTAATGGTTCTGTAACTTTAACGGCAGCATCAGGTTTTGCTTTTTATATTTGGAGTAATAATTCAGGAGGCCCTCAAATTCCAATAAGTTCAGCTGGTTCTTATTATGTTAATTGCACTACAAATAATAATAAGACTTGCCAATCACCACCTATTACTATTTATGCCGATACCATCCCGATATTACTTTCTAGCCCTGATTCTGTTGAGATTTGCCAAGGGGATACAGTAAATATAAATGGTCCAGCTGGTTTTAGTAGTTATAGTTGGAGTACCGGAGAAACTACGACTGATATTTCTACCACTTCTGTTGGGGATTATTATTTGACTACAATGGATGCCAATGGTTGTATAGGTGCATCAGATACCACTACAATTACTATTAATATTTTAAATCCTAATATTTGGGCTGATTATTTGACTATTTGTAATGGCATGAATAGCACTTCTATTTATACTGATAATATTTATCAATCTTATTTGTGGAGTAATGGGAATACTTTTAGTAGCACTTTTACCAGTACGGCTGGTAATTTCTGGGTAACGGTTACTGATAATGCAGGCTGCACAGGTACTTCCGATACACTAACTATTGCCAATGGCAATTTCTCTTTTTCTTTATTACCAGCAGATTCTAATTTTATTTGTAACGCAGGAAGTAGTGTAACTTTAGATGCCGCTAATAGTTTAACTGTATCTACTTACCAATGGAATACAGGTGCAACTACTTCTACTATAACAACCAGTACTCCTGGCACCTATTATTGTATTACTACTACTTTCTCTGGTTGTTCAGGTATTTCTGACACAGTAATAGTAGCTGGCATTAATCCTCAAATTAATTATAGTGGATTATCTTTGTGTGCCG
>JACKQG010002142.1_pt1 | contig 26204 bp, 20 predicted proteins | sample 8237621 | NCBI WGS metagenome assembly JACKQG01 (sample SAMN15677084, study PRJNA649215) | marine metagenome | biome: marine; feature: Black Sea; material: saline water; isolation source: suspended particulate matter (SPM) from the Black Sea western gyre | collected 2013-06-09/2013-06-10 | depth... | reverse complement strand
TCAATGATATCTTGTAACGCAGTTTTATTTAACTGGGTGTCAAAGCCAATAATGATAAGGCTTTTAGCCGATAAGGAATCTTGTAACGCAGTTTGCATTAAATCGCTTGGAAACCCTTTATTGATAGTGGTATTTGACGATAAGGTCTCTTGTAACGCACCTTTAATTAACGAAGTGACTTTTTTAGGTTTTTTCCGCTTCCAGTATCCTGGGTTTTTCTGACGCCACTGCTGAACCCGGATGACATTTGCAGGACCTGAGAAGTGGTCTTTATTTTGGGGTTTCATTAACCATTGTTGCTGACTGTATCGCTTGCTGGCTTCTTTGCATTCTGATTTTCTACAGAATTTTTGTCTTTTTAGATTGCGGGAATCTGGCTTGAATAAATCATTACAGTTTTTGCACCTGCGGCTCCGTATTTTCTTTTTCATAGACCTGGTACCTCCTCAGATCTATTATAATTCTATACGAAAGGCGGGCGGGGTATTATTTTAAAAATAAGGGGCGGGGTCTGCGGGATCGGGCGGGGTAAACTCGCAACAAAACAAAACTCACTACATAACTGGCTATTGTCCTGTCTTTTTAGGATCAAAAGAATCCCCCGAAATATTAATAAAAGTCCGCCCCATTTCAGAATTGATATCGCTTATTTTTTATCTCCAATTATGTTGCCAGTTTATTTTGTTGCGTGATTTTCTTCTAATGAATTTTTAAAGGATGTATTTTCTTTGGATTTAATTCTTTTACTTTTTTTCTTTTCTCATTTTTTTTACTTTTGACAGGCAAATTTTAAAAGCCCGGACTGGAAGATGAATCGCTCGGTAATTTGTCGTATCAATTGTTTGGTTTTTCCTGGTTTTGCAATTTTTCCAACAATTGTAAATCAAAGGGCTTGCTTTTCTCTCCAAAATATATTGATTGATGTGGAAAAGGTATTTCGATATTGTTTTCATCAAAGGCATATTTAACTCTTCGCAAGAACTCCCGACCCACTTCCCATTGCTTGATCGGTTTTGTTTTGATCCGGCCTTTAATGACGATGGAAGAATCATCAAACTTGTCTACACCAAAAACATCAAGGTCTTCAAGCATGCTTTTGCCGAACTTTTCATCCTCTCGCATTGTTTTACCGACCGCTTTCATGACGTCTATGACATGATCGGTATTTTCCTTATAAGCAACACCTATTTCAAAAACATAGGCAGACCATCCGTTCGTTAAATTGCTTAATGTGGTTATTGTCCCATTTGGAAAGATGTGTACCACACCACCCAAGTCTCGAAGCACCGTCGTGCGAAAATTAATTTTTTCCACAAGACCACCTGTTCCATTGAGAATGGCAACATCACCCACCCGGATTTGATTTTCCAGAATGATAAAAAAACCGGAAATAATATCACGAACCAGGTTCTGGGCGCCAAAACCAATAGCAAGGCCGGCAACACCGGCACTGGCAATAATCGGCCCAATGTCAATTCCAAATTCTCTTATAATGACTAAACCAAATGTCAACCACAAAGCAATCAGGCAAGCTTGTTTGATCAGGCGAACAATAGTTTCAACACGTTTTTCAGATTCCGAGGGCGGTTCTCCCTCATCCTCACTTTTTTTAATCAGATGTTTTTCAAGACGCTGAAGAAACTTTTGAATCAAGTTCATGGCAATCCAGGCTAAAACAAGAAGCATGGAGATTCTCAGTCCAGTCTTAACAATGGTATCCCAAGTAAAATTAATTAGGAAGTCTTGAATGATATTCATTTAATTGATCCTTTCCATATGCTTTTTAAACTTCAAAAGTGACTACCCGGGAAGCAACAGGATCGGTATAGGTAATTTTTGTCTCATAGGATTTTACATTGATATAGGCGGTGGCAATATGTTTTTTAAAGGTCCATTCTAAATTCAACTCCATATTCCTGGATTTAAACAATTTAAATTCTCCATTAAATGCAGGATAACTGTTCCGGAATTCCATGAGTTTTAAAAGACGTTGAACCACCGGCTTTTTAATATCTTCCCGAATTTCTTCTATTGTATAATTGTGACGGTTGATATTTCTGCCCAGCTTTGTTTTTTCCAACAGTTCAATATCATTCTCTCCAGCCAGCAGACCGACATAATATACCTGGGGGACTCCGGGTGAAAAAAACTGTATGGTTCTGGCCGTGATATAGGCATCATCGTTACACCCCAGGGCAGAGTAATAGGTACAATTCACCTGATAAACATCCAGGTTCTGATAGTCCGGCCCGGAATAGGTCTTCTTTACATTGGAGCCTTTTTCATACAATTTTTCAATGGTCTGATCAATTTCATCCTGATTTAACAAACCGGCTACATCCACCACACCGATGCCGTCGTGGGTATCCAGGGTCGTAATCTGTTTTCTGGGACATTTTTTCAACCAGGATTTCAGCGTCCGGGTTTTCCCCACATACAGGGCATGAAGAACCAGCATGGGCAGGGAAAAATCATAGCACCAGTACCCTTTTGCAGCCAGTTTTAACTGGTATGAATAATGTTCATGCACTTCCGGCAGGATCTGGGTATCAAAGGCCGCGGCATAATCGTTGAACCACTCCAAAAGCTCCCAGATTTTGGGTTCCAGAAAGAAACAATTGGTACCCAGCTCTACTGTGGTATAGGCAATGGCATCCAGCCGGATCATTTTGGGACGGTTCCTGGCCAGGCGGATCAAAAATTTACGCATGATTTCACGGGTTTTGGGTGAATTATAATCCAGATCAATTTGTTCATGATCAAAGGTACACCATATTTTTTCCAGGGTACCATTGGGCCGTTCCAATGTCTGGTAGGGGTGGCGGGGTTTCCGGGTGTACACTTTTTCCAGGTCCTCGTCCTTTACCCAGCCATTGGTCGCCAGTTTATCAAAACTGAGGAACATATCCGCATATTCACTGTCAGGCCCTTTTGCAATATAATCCTGGAAAAAAACAGACTGACGCGAGATGTGATTGACCATAAAATCAATGATCAGATCAAAATCCTGGCCGATCTTTTCCACATCCTCCCATGTGCCGAATGCAGGGTCCACTTCATCATAGGTCAACGGAGCAAATCCCCTGTCCGAAGAGGACGGATAAAAGGGAAGCAGGTGAACGCCGCCAATTGCCTTGAAAAAATATTTGCGGAGTATATAATGCAGCTCCGGCAGGTTGGCACCGAAACTGTCAGGATAGGTAATCAATTGAATTTTATTTTTAATTGCCATCAGGCATCATTCCCTTTGCTTTCTGGATAAATTGATAATGAAGAATACCCTCCATCATGCCAGCGGCATGAAATTTTTTGGCAAAATAGATCTGTTTTGCAGATCTCAGCGGCTCAAGCTCAGGACTGTAATTTCCCACTACAACCCCCAAGGGTTCTCCTTTCAGCATTTCTGCATCATTGCCTGAATCACCGCACACCAGAATATTTTTCAAAGGCAGCCCCCATTTATAGCTCAGGTACCGGATGGCTTTTCCCTTTGAGGCCCTGTACGGCAAGATATCCAGATGCTGATCCTGGGAATAGATCAGGGTGTACTTAAATCTGTTTTTGGTCAATACGTGGTGAATCCTGGCCAGTTTGTCCTTCCCCGGTGCCATGGTATAACTGATTTTATATGCAGTTTGAGCAGTTGCTTCCTGGGGACGAATAAAATCAATTTCTTTGAGCCGGGATGCGATCAGGTACGGGTCCCAGTTTTTTGAAATATGGGTTTCCCACCCCTTGTCATGATCCAGGGAATCACCATAGCTGATCCGGCTGCCCACACCGGAAACAATGATGTCCGGTATCCTTATCCCGTTAGTGTTAAGAATATCCAGGGCAGATTCAAATTGTCTTCCCGTGGCAACAGCAAACCCTATTTTCCCAGCATTTTTTTCAAGCAGATCCATTAACGCATGGAGTTCTTCCGGGTTTCCCCCCAAAAGGGTGTTGTCAATATCCGTGATCAGCATATAATCGAGTTTTGCAAGCCGCTTGCCAATGCTCTGCTTTGGTTCTAATGCGGTGATAAACGTTTTCTCATATTTTCGGCAGACTTCTTTCATCTCAGTGCAATAGGAGCGGGCGTGACTCACCCAGGAATAAAATTTCCGGGTATTTAAAATGCCGTTTTTTGAAAATTGATTCCACTTATCCGGGTGAATAATAATATCCTTGATAGCAGAAGCCATTTCCTTCGTGTCTGTGGGATCCACCAGTGTGCCTGTCTGGCAGTTGTGAACAATCTCCCTTGGGCCGCCGTCATTGGTGGCAACAATGGGCAGACCGCAGGCCAGCGCTTCCAGCAGGGTCAAGCCAAAAGGTTCTGTCAATGCGGGATTGACAAATACGCCCCGTTTCTGTGCGGCAATCCTGTAGAGTTCAGGGACCTCATGCTCAAAATCATGTCGCTTGGGAATGGCCATTTTCCCATACAGATTGTACTTGTCCATTAACAGCAGCATCCGGGTAAGGACATCCCGCTCGGTTTCTTCCTTGTCGGAAATATCTTTCCGGATACCGGCAAATATGGCAAGGTTTGCCATGGCCTGGAGTTCAGCATCTTCACCATAGGCTTTTACCAGACCCTGGATATTTTTCCGCTTGTCCGGACGACAGAGAACCAGAATCAAAGGTCTGTCCGGGTGGGTAAAAAATCGGTTCAATTCCTGAACTACCGATGCCTTGGCATACAGAGCCTCTTCTTCTTCCGTTCTGCTGGAAAAGGTGTCATGGTAATAGGGATAAAACCGCGCAATGCCTATGCCCGGCGGAATGACCTTATACATCGGCAGGGTCCGGTTGCGGTACATCCCGTACTGACCTTCAATTTCCTGTTGGGTGCTGGTAATGACCCGGTCTGCGGATTTAAGAATATGTTCCTCTGTGTCAATCCTGTGATCGATTTTCAGTTTTCGATTCATGTCGATGAGATCATGTCCATCCTCCAGCAGCCGTGACTTCTTGGACCGGCCCAGGGAATGCCCGGTATAGACTAGGGGAACACCAAAGAAACTGCCCAGCTCCATGGCCACATGACCCGCGTCCGGGTAGTGGCCGTGAACAATATCCGGAATATCTTTTTCCTGCCGGATAAAAATAATGGTTTTATCCACAAATTCATCCAAATGGGGCCAAAGCAATTCTTTGCGAATATACTTTTTCCCCCCACACTGAATCCGTACAATACGGAACTTATCATTCACCTGTTCTATGGGCTGTCCATAATCATCAGAATAGGATTTATCGTCGATCAGGCGTGTGAACAAATCTATTTTTCGGATCTGATCACTGGCAGACAGGGTCCTGCACAATTCCAGCACATATTTGATCTGACCGCCGGTGTCTGCATCATATCCCAGTTCCAAGTTTTCGGCCCGTACCAGTCCGTGAATGCTGAACATCTGAATATATAATCCTTTTTCAGGTATCATTTTTTTTGTATCCTCTGTCTTACATCATTATAAATATGCTCATCTTCCGGCAACGCCCCTTTAATCCCGCAGATATGCCCTGCAAATTCACCGGCAAGGTCCATGATTGTGTCAATGGGCAGTTTGTTCAGCCATCCGGCTGCTGATACGGCAGCATAGGCATCCCCTGCACCAACGGTATCCACAACCTTTTTTAGTGAAAGAGGGGGGCAGGAATGGCTTTTTTCACGGGTAATCCATTGACTGCCAAGGCTTCCCAGGGTTAAAATAATCAATTCAAGGTCATTGGCTGTCATGAACGGGCTCATGATTTCCCTGTTCAGTGTTTCACTGATTCTGATATCTGAAAATTCCAGCCACTCCTCACAGTTCAATTTAAGGATATCCGAGGCCTTGAGCACTGCCTTGATAACCGCAGGACCATAGAACCCCGGACGCAGATTGAGATCACAAAAAACCGTTGTCCCTGATTGTTTTTGGCGCATTACCTTTTGGATCAAGGCGGTTCCATTTTCACTGTGCTGGATAAGGCTGCCAAAATAAAGAAGGTCGCAAGATTGCTGTAACCGGGTTGAAAGTCCCCTGTCAAAGGAAAGATGAGCCCAGGCTGTATCCGGTGTTATGGCAAACACGTGATCTTCATGGGACATGGTCACCTTAACAGTACCGGTATCATGATCCGGATCTATCTGAATATCGGATAAATCAAATTGATGCTGCTTTAAAAAATATAAAATTTCCCTGCCAAGTGCATCCTTTCCCACCCGGGAAATAAACCGGACCGGAAATCCCAATTTCTTCAAATGAAAGGCAAAGTTAAACGGTGCACCACCTAACTTTTTGTTGTCGGCAAACAGATCAAACAGTATTTCGCCTATAACAAGAATCATTCTGACCTAAGTTTAAAAAAAAACAACCCAAAAAAGACCTTGCACTGTTTCCTTTTTTTTGATTAACGCATAAATTGAAGATATAATTTCCTATACACCAGTATAGACCATTGCATTTATCAGAGTCAAGGTTGATGTTTTCATCCAAGGCATATTTAACTCTTCGCAAAGACTCCAGACCCACTCCCCATTGCCTGATTGGTTTTGTTTTAATCCACTCTCTCGCATTGTTTTACCGACCACTTGCATGACTTCTATGACATGATTGGTATTTTCCTTCCCCAAATTGTACACAAAATTAAAAAGTTAGTCTTGGATAGGTTTTGGAGTAGAAAAAGCGAATATTTTGTCTATTTTTAAACCCTTTTTTCCTACCTTGTTTCAATGTGGATTGGCATTTCAAAGACTCAGCCCAGACGAAATTTGAGAACCCCAATATGTAGTATATGACACTTTTTTAGTTTTGAATTTCCAATTCAACTTTATAACCCTGTGGCAGTGGTAAAGGGTTATTTTTTCATATTCCAGTTAATAAAATCAAACAGGGTAATAGTTTATTCAGGTTTTTTTCTGACCACCAGATAAACGCCAAAAACAGTTACAAAGATAGCTATTATTGACACAATCGATAAATATTCATCAAACAATAGCCATGCCTCTATGCTGGCTACAGGTGGCACCAGATAGAAATAGCTGGCCACTTTGGCTGTTTCGCCTTCACGAATCATATACATTAGCAGGAGAATGGCGGTCACAGATAAAGCTATGACCAACCAGGTAAGTGCAAAAATCAGCTGTAGGTCCCATACCACGTCACGGGCTTCAAATGTCCAAGCCAATATGCCCATTAGCAGTAACACACTGATATACTGCCAAAATGATCCTGCAAGCAGGTTCACATCCGCACCAAAACGCTTCTGGTATAAGGTGCCAATGGATATTCCAAACAAAGCGGTTATGGAAGCCAATGTTGCCGTCCAGTTCAGGTTAACATACTCTAGTTGGCCAGTGGATAACAAAACAGATATGACTCCCATAAGGCCTAAACCTAACCCGGTCCATTGAGCAAGGCGCAGGCGTTCATCAAGAAAGCACCAGCCCAGAAAGGCGGTAAGTACTGGTTGTACACCTACGATGATGGCTGTTATCCCGGCAGGCATACCCCACTTGATGGCGGCAAATACTCCCCCAAGATAAGCCCCGTGCAACAGAAATCCTGTAACCATTTGATGGCCCGCCTGTCTCGGCCGCAATGGCTTAATCTTAAATGCAAAACAGAGTAACATAAAAACGATTGAGGTCAGAGCCATACGAATGAAAAGTAAATAGAATGGCTCAATAAATGGCAATGCATACTTCGCTGCAATGAAACCCGTGCTCCACAAAAATACAAATATAAAGGGAATAAATCTGATTAAGGCACGATGCATGAAAGATTTAGCTCCTTTCCATATTGGCTCGATGGTTGAATTTCAGGCTTAATTCCAACCGCATGATTAATTGCGTGGATCTGTATATCTTTCATTATTTTATAGATTGACATTGGGGACAAAGTCAAGGTATCAGTATCTTTATCTTTAGTTGACAATATCTGATTTAGTAGATAAAATATTTTTAAAAAGGAGGATACAAGTCGAAATCCACCCTAGAAAAAAATCTTATAGCGGCTGGAAAATTTTTTTCTAGTTCATGACCGGATCAGAGAGGACATCGAAACAAAACATGATTCAGAAAAAAGAAATTTTCCTTAAAAATGAAGGGGATTCATTTTTTTTAACCCTATCTTAATTTTCCGGCACACCCTTTGCAGGTATTCTGGCAAATGAAGATCACGATCTCGGGAATTCTGTGCGTTGCCGACAACTACCCTTCTCCTTCATTTTGATGCTTTATTAGCTATACCTTTTGCAAGACCGTGTTAACTTTTGGCCTGGAGCAGGATATGAAGATTAAATCCCTCAAACAAAGCGAAAAAGAGCACCTGATAAAAGTCCTTGAAATAACACACTGGGATCTGGCCAAAAGTTCCCGGTTGTTAAAAATATCTTTGCAGCATCTCAAATCCAAACTCACTATTTACGGGATAAAAAACCCGGATCACAATGAAAAAAATATTAATTTGGAGTAATGTTTTATGGAAAATCATAGCGTCTCGATAACTGAAGCACAGGATGGTTTTGAATTTAAATTTTCAGATGTTTTCAATGTAGCCGTATCATTCATAGATCGACATCTGACAGAAGGTAGAGCCGACAAGATTGCCATACTGACGACTTCTGGAGAAGAGGTAACTTACGGTGAATTGGCTGCCAATGTTAACCGTTGCGGAAACTTCTTCAAATCGTCAGGGCTCACCAAAGGCGACAGGCTTATAATGGTTGTCAAGGATTGCCCTGAGTTTTTCTATATATTTTGGGGGTCCATCAAAGCCGGAATTATTCCCATCCCCATAAACACACTTCTTCGGGCCAAGGACTATCGTTTTATAATTGACAATTCAGAGTGTTCGGCAGTTCTGTATTCACCGGAATATAAAAGTGAAGTCGAACCTGCTCTGGAAATGGCCCAGAATAAGCCGGCCCAGAGCATCTGTATTCGCGGGGAAGAAAAGGATCTGGTCCAATTAATTCAGGATAGCCCTGCAGATTTGGAAGTGGCCGAAACCAGTGCAGATGATGAGTGCTTCTTTCTCTATTCATCCGGATCAACCGGGAATCCCAAGGGAGCTGTTCATTGTCATAAAGATATGATGTATACATCTTTGAACTATGGTGTGAAAACGTTAGGGATCAAAGAAAACGATGTAACGTTTTCTGCTGCAAAACTGTTTTTCGCCTATGGACTCGGAAATGCCATGCATTTTCCTTTGTGGGCCGGTGCTACAACAATCCTTTTTGACGGGCGACCCACACCAGAAACTGTATTTGATACCATTGAAAAATTCAAACCGACAATCTATTTCGGCGTGCCAACGCTTTACGGAGCCCAGCTTGTTAATATGGAAAAAAAGACCTGGGACCTGTCCTCTATCAGGATATGTGTTTCGGCTGGAGAAGCGCTTCCGCCGGATTTATTCAAGCGGTGGCAAGAGAAAACTGGCCTGATTATTCTGGATGGTATCGGTTCTACCGAGATTCTGCATATTTTTATCTCCAACAAAAGTGATGATTATTGTTTGGGGAGCAGCGGTAGGCTGGTTCCGGGATATCAGGCAAAAATATTGGGTGATGATAATAACCTGGTAAAACAAGGGGATGCAGGAAAGCTTTGGATAAAAGGCGGTTCTACGGCCAAGTATTATTGGAACAATCCGGAAAAAACCGCAGGAACAATGCAGGATGGATGGCTGAATACCGGAGACACATACTATCAGGATGAAAATAGATATTACCATTACTGCGGCAGAAATGACGACATGTTGAAAGTAGGTGGAATCTGGTGTTCACCTTTTGAGATAGAAGCAAAACTGATTGAACATCCTAAAGTTTTAGAAGCCGCCGTTGTCGGAGCACCGGACGATCAGAATTTGATCAAACCAAAGGCCTATATTGTTTTAAAAAAATCAGAAGATCAGATTGAAGAACTGGAAAAAGAATTGTTGCAGCTTTGCAAGAAAGGTTTGGCACCTTATAAATATCCACGCTGGTTTATTTTTAAGGAAACACTGCCAATGACAGCCACGGGAAAGATTCAAAGATTTAAATTGAGGTAATTTGCTAACACTATCTCATTTTTTTTATACGTTCATCAGGCGATTGACCAAAAAACCAAAACCGTAAGGAGGGGAAAATGTCAAAGATTTTTAAAAAAAACATGACACGTCGTGAGTTTGTCAAAACCACTTCAACTGCAGTGGCAGTGACTGCTGTATCAAGCGTGATTCCGACATTTGCCATTGGAGGGGTGGCTCCGGTGAAAGTGGGCGTACTGCTTCCGTTTACAGGCACGTACGCAAAACTTGGATCTCATATTCTAGATGCCATGAAGATGCGTATTGCCCAAAATGGTGACAAACTGGGTGGAAGACCAGTGGAGTACAACGTAATCGACAGTGAAATGAATGTGCCCAAATCGACCCAGAGAGTAAATAAACTGGTTAAGAAGGAGAATGCGGATTTTATCGTTGGCCCGGTGCATTCAGGCATTGGAATCAATATGGCCAGAATGTTGAAAGGCGAAAACGTCACCGTGATTGTGCCAAACGCCGGCGCGAATACGATTACGGGCGAGCTATGTGCACCGAACATATTCAGAACCTCTTTCACCAGCTGGCAGACTGCTTATCCCGCAGGCCCCGTCATGCTCAAGGCCGGTCTCAAAAAGGTGGTTTTGCTGTACTGGAATTATGCCTTTGGAAAAGAGACTGCTGCTGCCTTTCAAGAGTCTTTTGTCCCCGGTGGCGGTGAGATTGTGGCCGACATGCCAACACCTTTTCCGAAAACTGAGTTTCAGTCATTTTTCACTAAAGTTGCCGCCCTGAATCCAGATGCTGTTTTCACCTTCTATTCCGGCGGCGGCGCCATTAAATTTATGAAAGATTATGCAGCAGCCGGTCTCCAGGGTAAAATCCCCCTTTGGGGAACCTTTTTAACTGAAGGAACCGCAAAAGGAGCTGGTGCCGCAGCTGAAGGGATTAAAAGTACACTCCACTACTCCACCGAGCTGGACAACCCAATTAATGTGAAATTCAAGGCAGATTTCAAAAAAACCACGGGCGATGATGCAGATGTATTTGCTGTTCAGGGTTTTGATGCCGGTAGTCTGTTGATACAGGGTCTTGATGGCGTAAAAGGAGATGCCGGTGCAAAAATAGAGTTGCACAATGCCATGCGGAACGCCAAAATCGAGAGCCCCCGCGGAATGTTCACCTTTTCAAAGGCCAATCATCCCATACAGGATATTTACCTGAGGGAAGTCCAAGGAGGGCTCCATAAAGTGATCGGTGTTGCTGCTAAAGCACTTGAAGATCCTGCTCTTGGATGTAAGGCTTAAAAACAGGCCGGTCATAACCCGGATATTTCACGAATCGCTTTTGCTTTAGCTGTTAGACGCAGACTGTAAAGCTGTAGTTCCTTTACCGCGAACGGTCTGCAACGACACAGATGAAGCAAAAGCGGTTCGCCCAAAGGGTGACAATCTTCACTTTGGAAATTATTTAGATGCAGCAACATAACCATTTAATAGTATAGATAATTATAAATATTTTTGCTAAATTTATCATGAAATATTCGGGTTGAATTTTTCTGCAGCCACAGAAAGGGGCTGCAGAAACCACCCAAAACACCAAGAGAGTAAAAATTGCATATGGAATTCTCATTCTATTTGATTCAGTTGTTGAATGGTATCCAGTACGGATTCCTTCTATTTTTAGTCGCCAGTGGATTGACCCTTGTTTTTGGCATTATGGATGTCATAAACCTGGCCCATGGTTCCTTTTACATGATTGGTGCTTATCTGGCCTTTTGGTTAACCGGGATTTTCGGCAGCCTGTTTTTAGGGATTGTTCTCGCGATTCCCCTGGCCGTTGCCCTGGGATTTGTGGTAGAAAGGCTAGCCATTGCCTACCTGTATAAAAAAGGCCATCTCCATCAGGTTTTACTCACCTATGCATTGATTTTAATCTTTGACGAAGCCCAGAGATTCCTTTGGGGAAACGATTCCCACGGCGTTGATATCCCAGCAGCACTGTCCGGGTCCATAACGTTGACGGATATTCAAGTTTACCCTGTTTACAGACTATTTGTATCCTTTGTTTGCATCGTTATCGGTGTTGGAATGTTCTATGTAATCCAAAAAACGAAGCTGGGTATGACCATTCGTGCCGGAGCCAGCAACCGGCAAATGACGCAAGCCTTAGGGATTAATATCGAAAGGCTTTTTACTATCGTGTTCAGCCTTGGCGTCGGGCTTGCCGCATTTGCCGGAATGATTGCAGCTCCCATTGATTCACTGTATCCGGGTATGGGTGACAATATTCTTATTATATCACTGGTGGTCGTTGTCATCGGTGGTATCGGTTCAATAAAAGGGGCATTTGTCGGTGCAATGATCATCGGTGTTTCAAGTATTTTTGGCAAGACCTTGTTTCCGAGTATGGCAAGTATTGTTGTCTATGCCATGATGGCGGGCATACTTATCTGGAAACCACAGGGTCTTTTTAAGTCGGCATAGCATTGCTGTAAGGTGGTTTTCATAAATCATTATGTAAGTATTGGGTGAATCCTGAATATGCAAAAAATTACTAAGCCAGTCCAACTGTTTTTATTGATAGCCCTTGGATTTGCCCTCTGGTTTCCTTCAGTGGGTGATGAGTTTTATGTTGAGCTATTGATCAATATCATGATCATCGCGATATTTGCCATGAGCCTGGATTTGCTGGTGGGTTATACCGGGCTGGTCAGTCTTGGCCATGCTGCCTTTTTCGGAATCGGTGCTTACGGTCTGGGCATTTTTTTTGGAGAGATGAATCAGTACTCAATATGGGCCGCTTTGCCGGTCAGCTTGATTTTAACAGCGTTGGCTGCCGTTGTCATCGGTTGGATATCCATCCGGACATCCGGTATTTATTTTATTATGCTGACCCTGGCGCTGGCACAGATGTTTTACTACTACTTTTTCGAATCCAAGCTTTACGGTGGTGACGACGGGATGTTCATAAGTACCAAACCGGATGTCAATTTTGGATCCATTCAATTGCTGGATTTGGGAAATGAGCACACCTTCTATTATTTTACCCTGGGAATCCTGGTGGTGGTCTTTCTGTTCCTGGTAATGATTCTGCGTGCGCCGTTTGGACAGGTAATTACAGGCATATGTGCCAATGAGCAACGCGTACGAAGTTTAGGGTATGCAACCCAGAGATACAAGCTTGCCAGTTTTGTTATTGCGGGGACTTTAGCTGGCCTGGCTGGTTTTCTTGAGGCTGCACATACGGGATTTATCACCCCATCTTATCTGGGATGGCATGAATCAGGCAACATTCTGGTGGTGGTTATCCTGGGGGGCTTAGGAACACTTTACGGGCCCATCATCGGTGCAGTTGCCCTGGTTTTGCTGGAAGACTTTCTACCGGATATAACAGAACATTGGAAAATAGTACTGGGAATGATCATTGTGTGTGTTGTTTTGTTTCTTCCAAACGGCATTTCCAGCCTGTCTGGAAAAATCTTTCGCATACCGTCCCAGATAATGAAAACCATCTTAAGGGGTTGAAATGGCCAATATGAGTGACAACAATATTATTTTAAGATGCCAGGGCCTTTCCAAATCATTTGGCGCATTAAAGGCTGTCAACAATGTTGATCTTGACTTTGAATCTGGCGTGGTTCACGCGATAATCGGCCCAAACGGCGCTGGAAAGACCACGTTTATCAATTTATTATCAGGAGAACTTCAACCCACAGAAGGCCAAATTTATTTCAAAGATCATGATTTAACCAATGCATCTCCCAATAAAATATCTCAACTGGGCATTGGCCGGAGCTATCAGAAGACAAATATATTTCCTAAGTTTACCTGTTTGCAGAACTGCTGGATCGCCTCCCAGTCCAGATTAAAAACCTCCATGAAATTCTTTAAATCTGCACATCGTGACATGGAGGTCATGGAAAGGGCCCAAAGAGCCCTTGAACTGACTCATCTTGCCATGAAACCAGAAATATTGGCTGCCAATATGAGTTATGGGGAACAGCGCCAGTTGGAAATTGCCATGATGCTGGCCACTGACCCGGAGCTGATGCTGCTGGACGAACCGCTTGCCGGAATGGGAAGCGAAGAAGGAGCTGAAATTATTGAATTGATGAGGGATCTGGCCAAAACACATACACTGATACTGATTGAGCACGACATGGATGCCGTATTTGCCATTGCCGACCAGCTGTCGGTTATGGAAAACGGTATTTTACTGGAAACCGGAACCGTTCAACAAATTCGAAACAGCAAGACAGTACAGGAAGCCTATCTTGGAGAAGAGGAGACCGCCTAATGACCACAGGTTCACCTGGAAACAACACGCCTCTGATTGAAGCCAGGGGACTGCATACCTTTTATGGCGACAGTCATATCCTTCACGGTATTGATATCACCATTCACAAGAGTGAAACCGTCAGCCTGATTGGTCGAAACGGTATGGGAAAAACCACAACGCTGCGCACCCTCATAGGCTTGGCCCCCCCAAGGCAGGGCACCATAAAAGTTCACGGCAGGGATATTAAAAAATCCAAGGTCCATAAAATTGTTCATCAGGGGATTGCATATGTACCTGATGACCGGGGGATTTTCCCCAATCTTTCCTTATACGAAAACCTGATAATGGCAGCCCGATCCGGACCGAATGGGAGAGATGACTGGCCGTTGAGCCGGGTCCTGGACCTTTTCCCGCGGTTGAAGGAACGAATGGGACATATGGGAAACCAGTTATCCGGAGGAGAGCAGCAGATGCTGACCATTGGAAGGGCCTTGATGACAAACCCGGATTTGATTCTGCTGGATGAAGCTACAGAAGGGTTGGCGCCAAAGTTGAGAAAAATCATCTGGGCCGTTATCAAACAAATCAAGAAGGCAGGTATCGCCACTGTTATAGTTGATAAAGATATAAAAACCTTATTAGAAATCTCCGATCGCAATATTATTATTGAAAAGGGCAAGATCATTTATGACGGGGATTCAGAAAAACTGATTAAAGAGCCTGAAATTCTCAAAAAGTATGTTGGAGTTTAATGAATTAGGAGGAAAGCCACATGAAAACTTTGGCAGCTGTGTCCTACGAGTCCGGAAAACCCATGTTAATCGAAGAACTGGAACTTTCCGAACCAAAATCAGATGATGTCCTGGTGAAAATGACTGCTGCTGGATTATGCCACTCAGATTATCACGCTCTGGTTGGAAACAGGCCGGTGGGTATGAGGCCCATGGTGCTGGGGCATGAAGGAGCAGGTGTCGTTGTCAAGGTAGGTGATGGCGTTGATGATATCCGTCCGGGCGACCATGTTGTGCTGATGTTTCTGCCTTCATGCGGTAAATGCCAATGGTGTTTGGCCGGGGATACCCATGCCTGCGTTTTGGGACCGACCATTGCAAAAGGACCGCAGCCGGACGGTGGGTACCGCATGCATACCAAAAATGGTCTGGATGTCGGACAGTTTTGCCTGCTGGGGGCTTTCAGTCAATATACTATCGTACACAAACAGTCGGTTTGTGTGATCGACAAGAAGATCCCGCTGGAGGTTGCCTGTCTGGTGGGTTGCGGTGTGGTCGGAGGATGGGGTGCGGCAGTCAACCGGGCCGGCATAACACCGGGAAGCAGTGTCCTGGTTATCGGTGCCGGAGGTATCGGTACCAATATCATCCAGGGGGCTGTGTCCGTAAATGCTTCCATGATCATTGCAGCGGACCGCTTTGATCAGAAACTTGCATGGAGCCGATCGTTTGGCGCAACGCATACCATTAATGTAGACAAAGAAAACCTGGTTGAACGAGTAATGGAAATCACTGACAACATGGGTGTTAATTACGCTTTTGAAGCCATATCCAGACCGGAAACCATTGCCATGGCGTTTGATGCTACGGCCAAACTGGGTAAGGTTGTTGTTGTGGGATTGACACCGTCTCATTTCGACTCGATTCCCATCAGTCCGCTGAACCTGGTATTGACTCAGAAAACATTGATGGGATCAATATATGGAACCAGTAATGCCAGGATAGAAATTCCCAAGCTGCTGTATATGTATAAAAGAGGACAAATCAAACTGGACGAATTGATCACCAATACCTACTCCTTAAATGAAATTAATCAAGGATATGATGATCTGCTGGCCGGAAAGAATATCAGGGGGGTCGTTAGATTCTAAAAAAATGAAACTTTCTCAATTTGACCATAAAACACCGACCAGCAGAAAAGAGGTGGTCGATCTGCTGACAAACCTGGGACAAGACTCGGCCATACTTGCCGGTGGAACTGATTTGATCCCCAACATGAAAAACGGTACCCTCATGCCTAAAACATTGGTGAGCTTGAAGCATCTGACTGCTGAAAAAGAACATTTAACAAAGGATGGGTCGCTTAAGCTTGATGCCTTGTCGACACTGTCCCAGATCACTGAATCCCCTTTAATAAAGGAAAAAGCGCCCTCCCTTGCCCAGGCAGCCTTTCATGTAGGCGGGCAGCAGATCCGCAACCGGGCCACCCTGGGGGGAAATTTGTGTCAAGAAAGTCGCTGCCTTTATCTGAATCAAAGCCACGACTTTCAGTTTGTGGAGGCTTGTTATAAAAGGGCTGGTGACTGTTGTTATCCTTTCCCGGATGGCGGTAAAATCTGCCGTGCAGTATTTATGTCGGATATGGCACCGGTACTGATCACCCTGGGCGCACATCTGGTTGTATTGGGAAGTCATGGTGAGCGCCAAGTTGATATTGCCGATTTTTATACCGGAGACGGGCTTAAACCCGTGAATTTGGGTCCCACCGAACTGATCACCTCTGTACTGATTCCATTGGAATCCCAAAAAATGCAATGCCGTTTTTTTAAGGCGACCCCCCGGGGCGGGTTAGAGTTTGCCATGGTTTCCATCGCTGTGGCTCTGACACTTGATAAAAATAAAAAAAAATGCAGTAAAGCCGTGATCGCAGTGGGATCAATAAATACCAAACCGCTACGCGCATTAGAGGCTGAAAAACACTTAACCGGTTCCTTGCTGAACAGGTCCGATATCGTTGAAATTTCCAAAAATGCGGCCAATGAAATCAAACCATTACCGCATCACGGCTACTCACGAGGATATTTAAAGCAATTGGTTGAAGTATATATAAAAAGATCTCTGATTGACATCATTAAAACAGTTGATAACAAAAACGGTTAATCAACCTATAGGTAAAGGTGCAATACCATGAAACAGGCAATTGAACTGATCATCAATGGAGAAACATATGATCTGATCGTAACGCCGAATGTGACCCTTCAGGAAGCCATTCGCGAACACCTTGGATTAAAGGGAACCAAAGCAGGCTGTGAAATGGGTACATGCGGTGCCTGCACTGTTTTACTGGGTGACAAGCCGATTTTATCCTGCATTACACTGGCAGTTGAATGCCAAGGTTTGGAAATCACGACCATAGAAGGTTTGAGTGAGGGACCAACGCTTTCAAATATGCAAAAAGCGTTTGTCCGGGCAGGTGCAGTACAATGCGGGTTCTGCACACCCGGTGTTATTCTCTCCAGTACTGCCTTACTAAAGAAAAATCCCCAGCCAAATGTCAATGAAATCAAAAAGGCCCTGGAAGGCAACCTGTGCCGCTGTACAGGATATAATAGTATCATCGAGGCTGTTTTGGATGCTGCAGATCCTTCAGGCCATTTAGACCATCAGCAGGATCAGGAAATAAAACTATGAACGGATTGAAACTGGTCGGTAAAAGCGTGCTCAGGAAAGATGGGCCCGACAAAACAACAGGTAAAGCCAGATACACGGTAGATGTGGATTTGCCGGGCATGCTGGTTTGCGGCATAAAAAGGAGTCCGCATCCCCATGCCAGGATATTGCGTATCGACACCTCCAAAGCCCAGAAACTTCCCGGCGTCAAAGCGGTTATCACGGGCATTGATACTAAGGGAATCAAGCATGGGTTTGTTGAGACACCCCGTTATCTACCGGATCAGAGCATATTGGCCTATGACGTGGTCAAGCATGTGGGTGAAGAGATTGCGGCAGTGGCTGCAATTAACCATGAGGTTCTGGCTCAAGCTTTAAAGATGATAGACATTGAATATGAAATTTTACCCGCCGTTTTCGATGTGGAAGACGCCATGAATCCCGATTGCCAGGTACATATTCATCCCAATCATCCCAGGGTGAAAGAAAATTATTGTAATATTGCCGGTAAAACGCAAACCCAGTGGGGTGATATTGATGCCGGGTTTAAAGAGGCGGACCTGATACACAGCGATCGGTTTGAGAGCCATTTGCGAACCCACGGTTATATGGAGCCCCAAACCGCTGTTGCCGATTACAGGGGAGACGGTACCCTGCACATGTGGATCTCCTCCATGGGACATTTTAACAAACGAAAGAAACTGGCAAGAACACTTAAGATGCCGGATGCGTCCATTCGGATCCATAAAGCCTATGTGGGAGGCGCGTTTGGTGGAAAAATCGATCTGTTTTCTCATGAATATTGTGTGGCAGCACTCTCCATCAAAACCGGTCGTCCCGTGAAATACGTTGCGTCTCGTGAAGAAATATTCATTGCATACCGTCACGGCCAACCGCTTATTTCGGAAATTAAAACAGGTGTCAAAAAAGATGGAACAATCGTGGCTCAACAGTTGAGGATGATTAACAATGCTGGTGCCTACAAAGGCAGCGGAGTGGTCATCATCTTCCTGGCCTGGGGATTTACCATGATCCCATACCGTGTTGAGAACTTCAAATATGAAGGATATTCCATCTTCACCAATAACCCGACTCGAGCACCTTTAAGGGGACATGGCGCGCCGCAGGTGAGATTTGCCATTGAATCTCACATGGATATCATTGCTGAAAAATTACAACTCGACCCAATCGAATTCAGGCTGAAAAATGCCCGTGTGCCCCACGAAGAACTGCCAAACAAAGACAACGTACACAATTGCGGCCTAATAGAGTGTATCAAAGAAGCCGCTTTTAAAACAGATTACACAAATCGGCGCAACCTTCGACCAAAAACTGATAGACTTGATGATTCCAACCCAATAAAACAGGGCATCGGGCTGGGTGTCAGCGCATATTTTGGCGGGTCTTTGATTTATCCCAACGGCTCCAGTGCGATCGTTAAAATGACGGATGAAGGGTCCGTGGATCTTCTGACAGGTGCCATAGAGTTAGGACAGGGATCAGAGACGGTTCTGTGTCAAATTGTGGGAGAGGAACTCCAGCTTGAGATGGATGATATCAGGATCATTTCATCAGATACTGCCACAACACCGCCTGATATCGGCGCTTGGATCAGCGGCATGACCTATGTTACGGGTAATGCCGTCCGGGAAGCTGCAGCAGGAGTACGTAAAAAAATCCTACAGGTGGCTGCCGAACAGTTAAATGAAAAAACAGAAAATCTGAAACTTGCCAATAAATCTGTATGGGTGGCTGATAATCCGGAAAAACGGGTCACGTATCAAGACATTTTCCAGGCCAGTATCACCAGACAAAAGGGCGATACCATTATCGCAGATGGGCACTGGCGTACCATGCGTGATGAACCTTTCCATCCCAGCCTTGCGTCAACCAAAGGGCGATGGACTGAGAACTACGCTTTCAGTGTACAGGTGGCTGAGATAGCTGTGGATACTGAAACCGGAGAAATTAAACTGCTGAAGGCAACCACCGTCCATGACTGCGGTTTTCCCATAAATCCCCAATTGGTTCAAGGACAGATTGATGGCCAGGTTTCCTTGGCCCTCGGCCATGCATTTATGGAAGATGTCATGATGAAAAAGGGCTATACCCTGAATCCATCCTGGCTGGACTACCGGATGCCGCTGATTCATAATGTGGCCGATTCCAAAGGAGTGGATGTCATTACGGAAAACTACCAGACGGGACATTCGTTCAGAACAAAAGAGGTTGGCGAAGGTCTAGTATCAGCCATCCTGGCAGCTATTGCCAATGCAATTTACGATGCCACGGGCCTGCGACTGTATTCAACGCCTTTTTCACCAGAAAAAGTACTTAAAGGTTTAAAGCAACTTAAAAAGAACAGAGGATTGCTGTGATGAATACTTTATATTGGGAAAAAGAGCTGGAGACTATGAATCGTGAAGATTTGGAAAACCGCCAACTCTCACTTTTTAAGGAAAAAATGCAGTATGTGTATGATCGCAGCCCTATGTATCATAGAAAATTTGATCAGGCAGGCATCAAACCCGATGATATCCGCACATTGGCGGATATCCGTAACGTGCCTTTTACCGAAAAAGAGGATCTGCGTGAAAGCCAGGAGAGAAAGCCGCCCTGGGGAGACTGTATATGTATCCAGCCTGAGGCAGGTGTCCGGGTTTTTCAAACCACGGGAACCACTGGTATACCGGTCAAAATTATTATAAACAAGACCGACTGGGAGACACATTTCTACAGACAGTTCATGTATTTTATGAACGGCTACGGCATCACTACCCATGACCGGCTCTATGTGCCGTTTAATTACGGCTTGCATATTGCCTGGTGGGGCCTTTCGACCGCTTTTGAACGGGCCGGTGTGATGGTTATTCCCGGGGGAGGCATCAGCTCTGAGAACCGCATAAAAGCCATATTGGAATACAAGGCCACCGTTGTTTGCGGCACGCCGACCTATATGCTCTATCTGGGGGAAACAGCCCGAAAAATGGGAATCTCGCTAAAGGACAGCCCCGTGCGTATCCTGATTGTCGCCGGCGAACCAGGGGCCAATATTCCAGCCACCAAACAAAACCTGGAAGAAATCTGGGGAGCGGCATGTTTTGATGATATCGGGTCCAGTGAAATTACAAACTTTGGGTTTGAATGCACATGCCAGCAAGGCACACATGTCATTGAAAGTATGTTCCTTGCGGAGTCTTTGGATCCTGAAACCCTGAAGCCCGTTCCAGATGGGGAGGTGGGAGAACTGGTCATCACCAATCTGATTACCGAGAGCATGCCCTTGATCAGATTCAGAATCAAGGATCTGGTTCGTTTCAATCGATCCACCTGTGATTGCGGTCGTACATTTCTGCGTCTTGATGGTGGTATTTTAGGCAGGTCCGACGACATGTTTCAATTTGCCGGAATCAATATTTTTCCTTCTGCTCTGGAACATTTCATTCGTGAGCGTAAAGAATTTTCCAATGAATATCAGATCCACGTTCCAAAGCAAAGCAGTGGGGACCACCTGCTGATCAAAGTGGAACCCAGCAGCGTTGAAGTTCCTTCCAAAGACTTGCAGGCGGCTAAACAAAAACTAATTGATGAAGTGAAACTGAACATGACCGTTACGCCTGCCGTGGAAATTGCAAATATCGGTGAATTACCTAGATTTGAAGCCAAAGCAAAAAGAATATATCGACAATAACCATGTGTGACTTGTAAACTTTTACACCGACTTATTTGAGGATCAAGGCCATTGTGGTTCTCAAAGAAGATGCAAGAGTCGTAGGCGGTGGTGAGTTGATCAGGTGGTGCAGCAAGAGGCAGGGCTTCATACAAGGTACCAGGATATGTAGAATTCAGGGATATGCTTCCCAAATCAAAGGTTGGCAAGCTTTTGCGTCGTGAAGTCCGGGATGATGAGAGAAGAAAAACAGAAAAAAAGACTTAAGCGATCATTGTGCCTAAGTGACCATTATGATTGAATAGTGCCCGACCAAAAATTGCTGATTTTCAGTCTCCACTAAATCTAAAAAAGGGAGAAACACTTGGACAGCGAACATATCGTCAAACAGGTTGATATCATAAGGATTAAAGATAATAAAAAAATCCTGATGAAAGACAATATTATTGATGAAGATATCCTTGAAATCTTTATCAATAAAAAGAAAGCTTTTCAGATGGTGTTTTCCATGACAGATGTAAAGGCTCTTGCCGCAGGATTTTTATTTACCCAGGGAATTATTCATAAAAAAACAGATATAAAGGCAATTGAATTTTTTAAAACAAAAAAACAATGCCACATCACTCTGGATGAGCAGGCTGAAGAAAGATTAATCAAGTTTACAAAGGGCCATCAGATCAAAGGATCATCCGGCGGGACACTTCTGCAGGAACAGACAGAGCCTTTTTCATCCCAGCTCGGCCAGCCGGAAAATCTTTTCACCATCACTTATGATCAGGTTATGTCTTTGATTCAACTTCACTGGGATCATTCAGAACTGTTTCACAAGACCGGTGCGCTGCACAGTGCAGGACTGTGTACGCCAATAAAAATGCTCGCCTATTATGAGGACATTGGCAGACACAACGCCCTTGACAAGCTTGCCGGGGATATTCTTTTAAAGGGGATTGAGACCAAAGATAAGGTCGCAACCATCAGCTGTAGAATGTCCCTTGAGATTATCGGCAAAATCATTAAAACCCGTATTCCTGTTGTGATTTCTAATGCCGCCCCTACCCTTAGTGCAGTTAAATTAGCAGAAAAAGCAGGACTGACCATTATTGGATTTGCAAGGAACAACCGGTTTAATATTTACACCCATGAAAAAAGAATTATTGAAAAAGCAGAATAAAGCTTTATCAAGGGATACAATCAATCCAGCATCAGGGCAAGACTCTGGGCCACTTCTTTTTTCTTTTCTTTGGAATACAGAAGCTCAACCAGGGTTAAAGCAAAATCGCAGGCTGTTCCGGCTCCCCTGCTTGTGATACAATTTTTATCCACAACAACACTTGACTCAACAATATTACCATTGTCAATCTGATCCTTAAACCCGGGATGGCAGGTTACCTTGCCAGGAGTGACCAGGCCATAATGGTGCAAAACAACGGCAGGGGATGCGCATATGGCACCATAATATTTTTGCTGTTCTGCCTGTTTTTTCAAAAGAATCTCAAGGTCTTTAGAATCACGAAGATTCTGGGCTCCGGGGATACCACCGGGAAGGACAATCAAATCAAACTGCTCATCCATACACTCTTTGATCAGTCTATCTGCCTTAAATTCAATTTCCATTGATGCCTTGATATTAATCTCATCCACAGATGCGACAATAACATTTGCACCTGCCCTGCGAAGAACATCAATAATGGTAATGGCTTCCATTGCTTCTGTACCCTGGGCCACAGGGACAAGGACTCGTTTTTCCATGACACACCTCCATTACTTGTTTTTTTGTTTAAGCTGATTGTTATATTACGCATCCCCATCCAGACTATGTTCTTTCCTGCCCGGTTCCTGTTCAATTTTTTCTATAGCGGGCAGGCTGGATTTAAGATCATTGGGCAATGAACTGGTTACCTGCTTTTCCCATTCAGCCACACCGATGGGATTAGTTTATCCTTGTAGCGAATATTTGGCAAGGGTTTGATTTTTCTCTTTAACCAGCAGCGCCAGTCCAAAAATCCTTTGAATAAATCGCTATTTGGCCATTTTGCCATAGCTGGCATTTTGGCCAAATGGTTAAATAAAGCCTTTTGTGGAATACCCAGGCCGGGATAATTAATCATATTTTCAATAAAATTTGATAAAATCTTTATTCAAATGGCTCTGTTGGTTCTTGTATAATTGATTTCGAAAGTATGAATATATGAAGTTATCTGTTTGTTAAAGAGATAACTTATTAAAAAAAAGCTTGATAAGCTTATAAAATTAAAGATATGTAACCTATCATGACTAAAGAAAACTTTTATCAATGGCTTCTAAAAAAAATTAACAAAAATACGGTAAGGTTTTTAACCGCCAATAAGCTTCTTCTTGTATTTTTATTCCTTGTCTGTGGAATAGTTTTTATTTGCCTTTTTTTTGTGATTTTTGGTTGGTCTGAAGATTTACGAAAATTTTTTGGGATTGTAGCATCCTTCTCGAGATAGGTCTTTTGCTTCGTCACCACAGACTGGGAAATAGGGCGTTTGCCTACGTGACGGTATTTTTATGGTGGAGCCGAGAAGCAATCTTAGCTGTCTGCGCTGGTCCGCTAACCACTCCTGCTGCCATGATACTTTTGGGACAAGGCTTCCTGGCTTTTCTCCTGTTCGAGATACCCGTTGTTTTAGCAGGTCTTGGCTTTGCCCTGCTCCTTGTGGTCGGGTCAACTATCGCCTCGCAGTATGACCTTTTCCCATATGCGCCTCTGATGGCGGCCCCGTTTTCCGCTGGCGAGAGTTTCGCAGACTCGTGGACTTTCTGGGTTGGTCCCGTATAAGCGATCCGGCTTTCAACAAAGAGCGTTGAGATTGCTTTGGACGAGCGGATTGAGTTGCTAACCAATCTAAAGATGGACTTAGGTGATGGGGGCGATGGGGTTCCGGGTAATGACTTCTATGGGAAGGTGATCAAGCAAATGAGTAAAGACGGGCACACACACGTGATTCGGTTTACCTCGATTCCGCCCGAAATTGTTGCATATTTTCAGGCTCTTCGCAAATATACTGCAAGGCCATCTCCCCAAAACATAGCTCAGTAAAAGTAAACAATATCAAATTTTGAATGTAGCATAAAAATTGTTTAAAAATTATTTTTAAGGTTTGAACTGCTGAAAAATGTATCTTCAATTATGTTGAATGGGATTTTGATTTTTTTGATTTTGATTTCGGCTATATAATGGAATATTCTTTTGGAAATTGATTTACTTTGCACCACAATATATATTATTATGCTTTTTATGCAGATTGACCAGACTATTAAACGCATTCTGGTGGTTTTATAATTTGAGGGTTTGCGGTGGCAAGCGTTCCACTCCGAGACCAAAGCCTGTTTCAATATAAAAAGGAATTCATATGGCTAAAAAACCCACATATGAAGAACTGGAAAAAAGAATCCAGGAATTGAAGCTGTCTGAAATAAAGTTAAAAAAAGCTGAGAGAAGAGGCTTGGAAAACGATTATAAATACCAAACTGTTATTTCCAACATTCCCGGGATGGTCTATCGAGGCAATTCTGACTGGTCAACGACAATTATTTCAAATAGTGAAATTGTGTGCGGCTATTCGATCGAAGAATTTAACACCAAAAAAATAAATTGGATGGATCTCATCCATCCAGATGATAAAAAGCGTGTCATTGAAGAACATGGTCTGTCAGAAAAGAAAAAGTCTATTACTCAAGAGTATAGAATTGTCACTAAGGACGGTCATACACGTTGGTTAAGTGATCACAAAACCGTTATTTTAGGAGATAAAGAAGCCATTGTCGGTGTTGACGGTGTTGTTTTCGATATCACCGAGCGCAAGCAGATTTTAGGACGAACAGAACAGTTGAATAGTTTAAATGAAAGATTGCTTGTCTCAGGTGGTCTTAACTATAAAGTTAAACTAATCACCGAAGAAATAATAAAAATATTTAAAGCAGACTTTGCTCGAATTTGGATTATTAGATCAGGAGATTTATGTGATTCTGAATGCCAGCATGCTAAAATTGCAGAAGGACCGAATGCCTGCCACTACCGAGAACGTTGTCTTCATCTTTTAGCCAGTTCAGGACGTTATACTCATATAGACGGTGGACACCGACGTGTGCCGTTCGGTAGTTTCAAAATCGGAAAAGTTGCTTCAGGGGATGAATCTAAATTCCTTACTAATGATGTTGTAAATGATCCTCTTGTTAGCGATCATGAATGGGCCATAAAGCTCGGTTTGGTTTCCTTCGCTGGATATAGGCTTCTTTCGGATGACGGTGGTGTTATTGGTGTTTTGGCCTTGTTTAGTAAACAAGCAATTTCTCCAGAGGAAGACGCTCTGCTTGAAAATCTTGCCGCAACGACCACCCACATAATCCAGAAAGCAAAGACAGAGGAAGCTTTGCGGGAGAGTGAAAAAAAATACCGGATTATTTATGAAAATGCTGTCGAAGGATTTTTCCAAAGCACCCCGGAGGGTCGGTTTGTCAGTGTTAATTCCGCCTTTTCCAATATGCTCGGATACGACTCTCCGGAAGATCTCGTTTCCAGTATTTCAGACATTACCACGCAGTATTACGTAAATCCTGACGACAGAAAACGGTATAAAAAAATTCTCAAAGATAATGGAATTGTGGAAAATTTTGAGTTCAAAGCCAAGCGCAAGGATGGTTCGGCGATCTGGGTATCCAATAGCACCCGGGCCTACTTCGACAGTGACGGCAGGGTGATTCGTTATGAAGGTATTGTGCTGGACATCACTGAACGCAAACAAATCGAGGAAACCCTACAGAAATCTCACAAACAATTTCTCAGGGTTTTGGATGGGATTGACGCGACTATTTATGTCGTGG
>JACKQG010002141.1_pt1 | contig 26220 bp, 25 predicted proteins | sample 8237621 | NCBI WGS metagenome assembly JACKQG01 (sample SAMN15677084, study PRJNA649215) | marine metagenome | biome: marine; feature: Black Sea; material: saline water; isolation source: suspended particulate matter (SPM) from the Black Sea western gyre | collected 2013-06-09/2013-06-10 | depth... | reverse complement strand
TAAAGAACTGATTTCTTTTTATTTTTTTCTTATCTTTATATTCATCAATTTTTGCTAAAATTTCCTCAGGAATTGATAATAATATTTTTATCATTTATACCAACCTCTTCTCTTTTTATTGTTAAATATGAACTTGAAACATTTAAAATTTTTTAATGCTACATTTTAATGTTAAAATTATATATATTATTTTATATACTATTTAATATCTAATTATACATATTCCTCTATATATTTCAAGCTCATTAAAACTTTTCCCTAAAAATTATTAGAGAAAATAAGAAAAGAATCCAAGGAAAGATTAAGGAGACAGATAACTTATTCCCACAACCTGTATAATAAACAATCTTATTCTGGTTACTAATTATAATAACTTAGGATTTTTTGATTATTTTTACTGGATTTCCAGCTGCGAGACAATTCTTTTGTATTGATTTTAAAACTAATGAATGGGCTCCTATAGCAGTGTTATCCCCTATCTTAACAGGTCCTAATACTGTAACATTTGTGTAAAGAATTACATTATTTCCTATTATTGGATAACCAGATTTCCCATGATGGAATATAGTATGGCCTAATCCTCCAAGTGTTACATTTGAAAAAATACTTACGTTATTTCCTATCTTTACTCCCCTGCCAATAACGACTCCTGCAGAATGCCATATTCTGCATCCTGAACCAATTTCAGCATCAGGATCTATTTCTGCTCCATTTATAAAAAAGTTTATTCTACAAAAAATTTCAGCAATTAGTCTAAGTTTAATCTTGTAAATCCAGTGATAAAATCGGTAAAAAATTAAAGCTTGTACTCCTGGTTTAACCATCAATATTCGAATCGCACCCCAGATGCTTGGTCTGCCTTTTATTGTACCGTATTTACTGAATAATCTTTTTACATCCCCTTTTAAATTACCGTTATTATTATTATTCATAATATAACATATTTAAATTAATTTTAAATAATGTATTAATACTTATTGAAAGTAATATATAATATTTTATTTTTTTATATATTTAAAAATCAGACTATGGAAGTCTTTTTTATAAAAAAGTTTTATATTTATATCGGGATATAATTTTCTTAATTTTTTTAATTTTTGATTTTTTTTAGTAACAAGTTTTTGATTTAATGTAGTTAGCTCAATATATAAATTATGATCTGGAAGATAAAAATCAGGTGTAAAACTTTCAGTTGGATTGCAATCATTATCCCATTCAAGTGGAAAAGTCTTTGGCTCATACTCCCATTTTATTCTATAAAAATCAAGAATTTTAGCAAATTCTCTTTCACTTTCATGAGCAAAATTTATCATATCTGCACTTGCAAATTCAATGTCTATTTTTTTTGTTTTGGCTTCATTATTTTTTATATTTGGGGCTTTATTAATCATTAACTATTTATTAAAATCTTCAGGTTTTACATGATCCAGGAAACTTCTGAATTTTTTTACTTCTTCATCAATAGATTGAATTCTTAGACCAGCTGATTTAAGTACATATTCAGCTACAAAAATACTGCACTTCTCCCTTACTGCAATTGCAATAGCATCTGAAGGTCTTGAATCTATGTTAATAACTTTATTCCTTAAAGCTACTATATTTATAATAGCATAAAAAGTATTGTCTTTAATGTCTGATATTTCAATAGCATCTATCTTTAACTTTAAGTTATTTAGTATATTTACAATTAAATCATGAGTCATCGGTCTGGGAGTTTTAATATTTGATAATTCTAATGCAATTGCTGAGGCTTCAAATGCTCCCACCCAAATAGGAAGATACCTATCACCATTTTTTTCCTTTAAGAGTATAATTGGTTTTTGAGATGGGAATTCTATCCTAACTCCTTCTAATGACATTTCTATTAAATTGTTAATATCTCTTTTTTTACTCATAAACTTCAACATGAAAAAAATATTTTATAACTTCAAGACGGATAATTATTTTAATATAATTATATCACTAAAAAATATATTTTTAATATATATTGTGTATTAAAAAATGGAGCTATTTTTAATTGATTCAATATCTTTTTCAACTGTATCTATTTTTAATTCGTGTATAGCATTAAGATTTCTAAACTTTTGCTTGTAATCCAATCCATAACCAACTATATAATTTTCACCAATATTAAAACCAACATATTTTATTTTTATATCTGTTATTCTTCTTATATTCCTATCTATTAAAGTGCAGATTTCTAAACTTTTTGGGTATCTAGCTTTTAAAGTTCGCATTAAATAGCTGATAGTGAGTCCTGTGTCAATTATATCTTCCACTATAAGTACATCCTTGCCTTCTATGGGCTCTTCTAAATCCTTAGTAATTCTAACTACTCCAGTAGAACTCTCACCTATTCCATAAGTTGATATACTCATAATATCTAAACAGATTTCCAAATCAATATGACGGATTAAGTCAGTTAGAAATATTATGCCACCTCTTAAAACACTAATGATTATTAAATCTTTTCCTATGTAGTTTTCTGTGATTTTATTACCAAGTTCAATAACTTTTTTTTGGATATCTTCACTTGAAAATAAAACTTTACCTATAATATCATTTCTTAACAGATTTCTTTTTATTGGTTCATTCAAAGTTTTTTAATATATTAATTAATATGTTAACCTATCAATGCTTGGTATTATTGATACCCAGGTTGATCCCCTGTTAAACAGGACTATTTTCCCATCATTATCCTTAAATGTAAAAGGATCAAAAATACTGTTTCTCTCCCATGTCCCCTCAATAATATTTCCATCTAGAAAATAATATGCTTTACCGCTCTGAGTGGTTCTAACAACCATATGACCAGCAGCATCTCCAGAATTTGCAATGTCTGATATCATTACAATTACGTTATTTAGAGTAATCTGTTCTCCTGTTTCTCTATCTTTATGAGGAGAACCTGCTAGATACTTCATATAATTATTATTATCAATATCATATTCAAAATCTATTTTAAATTGATTTGTTGAAAAATCAACAGTTATATTAGAGATATTTCCCCTATCAGATTGTACTGAATCCAATTTAAATCTAAATGGAGAAAGCCCTCCTTCAAGCGAATACCCATAATTCTCTGCATCTTCTTTAAGTTTTACTGTGGACATACAAGCAGTATGTTCCAGTGCTGAGTGTCTGCTGCTATCTCTCCAACCAGATGGAGCATAGGCAAGAACTTCACTATTGCCATCTAAGACATCCAAATCCATACTTTCTATTATTGGGTAACATTCAGGATAAGTGCCCCAGAATGCATATATTGGGTCAAAGCTTCTTGCAATTTCAGCATAATATTGTCTTGCACTTCTGATTGGTGCCATGATTTCTGCTTCGTACGAAGAATAAACTGCAATATACCTTGTTATACCCCCTTCATCAACAACCTCAAATACTACGTCGGCAAGGTGAAGTCCTGATTGAGGTCTCGACTCAGGATGATTTTCAATCATAACAGCAATAGGTCTATAATTTTTTACACTATTAGAAATCTCAAGTCCACTTAGTATATTTATGTTACCAGTAATTTCTGCACCACTCACTTCTTCGATTTCTTCTTCTTCTATTTCCTCTTCATCTTCTTCAGTAGTAACTTCCTCTACAGGTTCTTCAATCTTTTCTGAAACTTCTTCAATTTCAGGTTTTCCACAGCCTCCAAAGGAAAAAATAATTGTTACACAAAGAATTAACCCAAGAATAAGTCCAGAAATAAACATAACTTTTGCAGCTTTTAATTTTTTCTTTATTAGATTCACTTAGCCTCCAATACTAAATTTTTATTAATACTATATCACTCATATATTTTTCTTGAAAATAAATTTCTAATAATTATAAATGTAAAAACAAAAAAGTAAAATGCTATTATAAAAAATAAAATTTTTCTAGTTCGCCGTTCATTTTCAGTTGAGAGTTCCTGATAAATAAAGGGCTCTTCTATAGGGTCCTTAGTTATCAATTTTAATTTTTTTTCACTATTGCCATTTATATTGATATCTAAAGTTCCAAAAACCTGATTTTCCAGTACAGGCAATTTAAAATTATTTATCAGAGTGTCTTCCAAATATATTTCATCTGAAGCTGTATTTATAAGTTTCGTAAAATCAGAATCAGGATATAAGTCAATTTCTATTTTACTAATATCACCAACTTTTATAGTTTTAAATATATTATCAGAATTAACAATTTCTGTATATTTAAAGTTATTATAAATCCAGTTATTGATATTGAGAACATCTTTTTCACGATTTAAACTATTTAAAATTACTGTAATTATATTTAGGTCATCTTTTTCAGAATAAATTACCAAACAGAATCCTGCATTTTTAGTATAACCTGTTTTCACTCCTTTTATATAATCATATTTAAGAAGTATATTTGTATTGAAAATTTCTATTTCTTCATCATTTATTTTTATGACATCTTCACTTATATTTACAATATTTTTAAATAGAATATTTTCTAAACAATATTTTGTGATTATTGCTATATCTTTAGAAGTTGTCTTATGGTCTGGAAATTCCGCATCAAGACCATTGGTGTTTTGGAGAAAAGTATCTTTTGCTCCAATTTCCCTTGCTTTTAAATTCATTAATTTAACAAAATCATCAACATTACCTGAAACATATTCTGCCAGAGCAATTGTTGCGTTATTATGTGAGCTAATAAGAGAAGCTTTTAGTAAATCTATAAGACTTATTTCATCACCTGTATTAAAACGGAAAAAGGAATTATTTCTTCCGGATGCATTTTTAGAAATTGTTGTAATTTCATTAAAATTATCGATATTTTCAATAGCTACTATTGCTGTTAATATTTTAGTTATACTTGCAGGATACATACTTTTTGAAGAATTTTTTTCCCAAAAAATTTCTTCCGTATCATATTCCATTACAATTGCTGATTCTGCAGAAACATTAATATAATCATCTGTAGAATCTTCATTGTTTATTTCAAATTCATATATATCACATAATAATTCACTGTTTTCTTCAATACCAGAATCTGAACTAAAAGATTTATGTGGATCAATAAAAAAAATTATATTAAGTATAATAATAAATACCAGACAATAATTTAAAATATGTTTTGGTATTTTTTTACTTATAGCGGATTTTCTACCTGTCATTTATACATTTCCAGGAACTTCTTATTTTCTTTTTTTACTAAAAGCGAGTGCAGTTCGCAAAAAAAATTCTCCAACTTATATAATGTTTTAGATGCTTTTTTATGAGAAATTTTACTTGAAGATTTAAACAATGGAATTACTATCTGCTTAATAAAAGAAGAATGTCTATTTGCAAAATTTTCAAACTATTTTAAGTGCTTTATTTGTATTCCATATTTTGAAAGCTCGCAAATAATATTTAATATTTCAATATCTTTGCCATCAATTATAAATTTTCCATCTTCTTCTTTCCAACTTATAATATTATTACCAAGCAAGTCATTGATATACTCCTGTGACAATTTATATTTATCCTTAATTTCATTAATTGTTAGTTTAGATGACTTAAGACTTCTGTCCTTATCAACAGTCTTTAATTTTAGTACCCTTAAAACACTCTTATCCCCTGCTCTTCTTTTAAAATTTACAGAATCTATCTTTTCTTTTATAACATCCAACGGCATGAAGTATTCTTTCTGCATTTTTAGTATATAATTTAACTTTTTTACATCATCCTTGTGATAGATTCTATATCTGTTTCCTGCTCTTTTAGGTGTTATAATACCCTTTGATTCTAGAAATCTTAATTTGCTTCGGGTTAAATCAGGATAAAATTCTTTTAATTTCTCAACTAATTCACCAATCGTAATAAAAGATTTTTTAGTTGGTTTCATTGCAAATCCTTTTTAAAAAGAAAAGAATAAAAAAATATATTTACCAATCTGTATTCTATCTCCGTTACTTAATTCTAAATTATCTACACATTTGCTGTTTATATATGTACCATTTAAACTACCTAAATCAGATATAGTATAATTACCATTACTTTTTTTAATTACTGCATGTTTTCTTGAAACAGTTATATCATCTAACAATATATCTGATTCTATACTTCTTCCAATATTAAATATTGGCTTAGTTAAAAAAAATTTCTCACCCATACTTGGCCCTTTTATTACTACTAAACCAGCTTTATTTTTTTCTATTTTTTTTAAGTCCTGAATAATATCTTCCGATATCTCTTCAATATATTCTACCGTCTGATCTTTTATAGAATCTGTTTTATTGTTTTTGTTTTTTTCATTATCCATTTTCTATTTAATTTTACTTTATTGAATTATTGAAATTTTTTAATAGAAATTATATACAGAAATTATTATTTTTCTAATTCTTTTCTCCTGTATTTATTATACCCTATTATATACTATTACATATATTATACTATATTATATTGCTACTATTTGTTTATATATTTTATATTTTTTCTATTTATTTTTTATTTATTAACTTGTAAATCTATCAACAGTATTTTTAACAAATTTTTGTATAAAATTAAAAAATTTGCCATCAGTAGACTCAATATAACATCTGATCAATGGCTCAGTACCTGAAGGTCTTACAAGAATCCAGCTTTTATCTTCAAAAATTAATTCCACTCCTTCTTTATCTATAACATTAACTACTTTTTTACTATTGATTATTTTATCTTTCTGATCGAGAAAAGAATTAATAATATCATTTTTTTTATCTATTGGAATCTTTATATCGAGCCTTTTATTTTTAAAATTACCAAACTCATTACGAATCTTATTTAAATAATCTGACAAATAAAAACTGTTAAAATTTTTATTAAGAAAGGATTGAATTTCTACCAGGAGCAGGCCTGCCAGTAGTCCATCTTTCTCGGGAATATGTCCTTTAATGCTTAACCCCCCACTTTCTTCGCCGCCAACTATAACATCATTATTAATCATCTCTTTACCAATATATTTAAAACCAACAGGGGTTTCCAATACATTAATATTATTTTTTTCACATATTGCATCTATCAAGTGAGTGGTAGCTATCGATCTTACTACCCTGTCTGATGAACTATATTTTCTAGTTTTTATAAGGTAATATAATATTAAAGAAATAATATTATTAGGACTAATAAAAATACCTTTACCGTCAATTACTCCAAATCTATCTGCATCTCCATCCAGTGCTATTCCCAGATCTAAATTATTTTTCATAACATTGTTTTTCAGTAATATCAAATTTTTTTCAGAAGGATCAGGTAATTTTCCACCAAATAAAGTATCCCTATAATTATGAAATACAATAGGTTCAATGTTAAGATTATCTATTAAAATTTCGGGAAGAATTTTACTACCTGAACCAAACATTGTATCAACTGCTATTTTAGGCTTATTCTTTTTTATTAATTCACTATCAATATTTTCAATTAATTTGTTCTTGTAGCTATCAAATTTAAAAATATAATTAATATTCTCATCATAATTATCACTTTCTATTATTTTCAAATCTAAACTGTCTTTATTTTTAATTAAATCATTTAGAATAATTTCTATTTTACGAGTTGTGTTATTATCAGCAGGCCCACCATAATCAGGTATAAATTTAACTCCATTATAGATAGGTGGATTATGACTTGCAGTAATCATTATTGCACCATCCAGTTTTAATTCTCTTACCATGAAAGCAGTAGTAGGTGTGGGTATGGATTCTTTTGATATAAATACTTTAATACCATTTTTAGCAAAAATTTTACTAGCTTGTTTTGCAAATTCTTCAGAAAGGAATCTATTATCATAACCAATAAATATTCCCTTTTCATTTAAATTATTGCTTATTAAAAATTTGCTTATTGCCAGTATAATTAAACTAAAATTTTCGAAAGTAAATTCATCAGCTAAAATAGCTCTCCATCCATCAGTTCCAAATTTTAATTTTTCTTTCATTTATTGATTAATTTTTTATAAAATTGGTCAATTTTTGGTCGGGACGAGAGGATTTGAACCTCCGACCCCCAGTACCCCATACTGGTGCGCTAGCCAAACTGCGCCACGTCCCGTTGTTTTTTAAAAGTAAAATTATTATCTATTTTAAGATATTAGAAAATATTAGTAAAGTAATGGTTTGTACATTAAACCTCGGATTTAAACTTTCTTGACATTAGGATGTTAACAGATTTAACAGGATCTAAATTATTATAAATTATTTCATAAACACAATTAGTTATTGGAACATCAATATTTTTAATTTTTGCTATTTCGTAAACTGCCTTTGTGGTTTTTACACCTTCAGCAATCATAAACATACTACTTAAAATTTCATTAATTTTCTCACCTTTACCCAGTCTCTCCCCAACTTCCCTATTTCTACTGTTTTTGCTTATGCATGTAGCAATAAGATCTCCCATACCTGCTGCTCCTGCAAATGTCTGCGGATTTGCACCAAGCTTTGTTCCAAATTTGCTTAATTCATAGAGACCTCGGGTTATAAGAGATGCTTTTGTATTTGCGCCATAACCAAGACTATCTGAAATACCTGATGCTATTGCTATTATATTCTTCACTGCACCACTAACTTCGACACCGATTATATCTCTATTTGTATACACTCTAAAATAATCAGTTGAAATTATTTGTTGGAGATAATTCAGGAGTTTTACATTTAATGAAGATATAACTGTTACGCTTGGTAATTTATTTGCGACCTCCAAAGCAATATTTGGACCGGATAAAATTACAATTTTTGATTTTAAATCTTCTGGAACACATTGCTGCATTACCTGAGATAATCTAAGGTTAGTTCCAGTTTCAAATCCTTTAGCCACATTTATAATAGCTTTGATTTTATTACAATTACAAAGTAATTCGTTATAAAATAACTTTATTATACTTCTTAGAGTGTGTGAAGGAACTGCAAAAATAATTAAATCTGTGTTGTTTAATGCCTCTTTTTTATTTAAAAAAGGTTTAATATTCACTGGAAGTTTAAGATTGCTGGTATATTTTTTATTCTTCCTATCTTTTTTAATTTCATTATAAGTAGAGTCACTTCTTACCCATAATTTAATAATATAGCCTTTTTCAGCAAGCATTGCTGAAAGAGTTGTTCCCCAGCTGCCCCCTCCTATGATTGAAATTTTTAAATTATTTTCCATGATTAAATTAATAAAATTATAGATATAAAAATATTATAAACATATTTAAACTAATATTTAAATTTAAAAAAAATGGGAGTTCCTATAAAGCCAAAATTTTTCCTTATATTATTTTCAATAAATCTGATTATATTAGTTTTTTTCCTTATATCCATATTTGAAAAAACCAAAAAATATGGAGGGTTATTTTTTAATTGCTTTATGAATTTTACCCTAAATTTTTTACTTTTCCAGTAAACTGCACTCTGTTGCTCTAGTTCTTTAAACAATTTTATAAGTTTACCTTCAGTAACCTTTTTATTTCTCTCTTTAATTAAAGAATCAATCATTTTGAATATATTTGTAATACCTTTTTTATTTAAAGCGCTAATCTTAAGAAATGGAATAAATCTTGCAAAATCTAATTTTTTATCAAAGTCATCTACCATTTTTTTTAAAACTTCCTTATCAACAATATCAATTTTATTAAATACAACACATACACTTACCCCTTTTTCCAAACATATTTCCACTATTTTTATATCCTGTTTAGAAATCCCTTCCAAACAGTCAATTAGAATTAAACTTACTTCTGATTTTTCAATGGTTTTTATTGTTCTAAGTTTACTGTAAAATTCAAGATCTTCTTCTTTTAATTTATTTTTTTTAAGCCCTGCAGTATCTATAAATCTGTATTTTTTATTATTAATAGTTATTATGCTGTCTATGCTATCTCTGGTTGTACCTGCGAAATTATCAACAATTGTTCTATCTTCTTTTATGATAGTGTTAAATAATGTTGATTTTCCAACATTAGGTTTCCCAAGAATAGAAATACTTGAAATATCTTCATCTATAATTCTTTTTTTATTAACATCTATACTGACTATATATTTTTTTATTTTTTCAATTACCTCATCCAATAGATCCCCAATGCTTATACCATGCATGGCTGATACTTTTATTGGGTAACCAAATCCAAGTTCTAAGTAATCATTAGTGTAATATTTATCTTTTCTGTTATCCCATTTATTTCCAACAAATAATAGATCTTTATTTGATTTCCTAATTAAATCTGCCACTTCCTTATCTAACGGAGATAATGGTTCTGTTAAGTCAACTAAAAAAATAACTAAATTAGATTCATGAATTGCTTCTTTTGCTTGGAGAAGTATTTGCATGGAAAGCCTTTCTTTTGATTTAAAATCTATGCCTCCTGTATCAAGGATATAAAAATTAATACCATTCCAATCAGTAGTGTAATATTTTCTATCTCTTGTTATCATTGGCTCTTTGTGGACGATAGCTTCTCTTTTTTGGCATATTCTATTTATTAGGGTTGATTTCCCAACATTTGGCTTCCCAATTATGGCAATTTTTGGTATATCCTCTTTCATAATTAATTTAATTTCTAATTAATTAAAATGTTTAACAAATATATTTTTTGTTTATTATTTAATATATTTCTTTAATAAAACTTAATCCATCTTCAGGTATTATTTTTATTCGATTACTAATTCTTTCTATTTCATGCTTTCTGTAATTATCAATTGTCAAATTATCGTTATTAAAAATACAATCAGGTATAATTATTTTACTATATTTTGTTATTTTTATTTTCTTTAGATTAGATATTATATCAATTCCACTTAAAAGTCCTGTAACTTTAATATTTCCACCAAAAAAATCATTTTTTATACTGATTACTTTTAAATAAGAGTTAACCAGTAAACTAAAATCTTTCTCTTTCTTCCCTATTATTTTTAGTGTTTCTGTTATTATATATTTTCCATATTCTGAAGTGACTATAAGAATACCTTTTTTATACGGATTATTATTGTTATCTGTTAAATTTATCGAAATTTTTTCCTTCTTAACTTGAAAAAATTTAAAAATCTGGTTTAAAAAATTTATATACTTGCCTACACCATTATTAATTTGAAAAAAATCTTTGTAATAATTGTAATCTGGGAATTTCTTTTCAGCAATAATATAAAACTCATCAGATAGAAAAATATTATCAGAATTATATTTTTTATTAAAATTGTTAGTAAAATTAATTATTTCAGATGCACCTATCTTATTATAGGTTTTTAATTCACTACACTTATTATATTTAGTGATCCCTACCGGTACTATACCAATAGATATGATATTATTAAAATGCCTAGTTAATTTTGTAAGAGTATTCTCTAAATCTTTCCTATCATTTATTCCAGGAATTAAAACAATTTGAATATTTGTTTTAATTCCATTATTGTCAAGAAACTTTAAATTTTTAATCCCAGAAATACTATTTTTATTTTGGAATATTTTATTTCTAACTTTTATATCAAAGCTATGAAGTGAAATATGTAATGGATAAAGATCGTATTTTATTATTTTATTTAAATCCTTTTCTTTAATATTAGTTAATGTTATAAAATTTCCATTTATAAAGGATTGAAGATAATCATCATCTTTTATATATAAAGTAGGTCTAAGATTTTTTGGCAGCTGTTTTATAAAGCAAAAGATACAGTTGTTGTTGCAAATTCTTACTTTATCCAAAATATTACATATTTTTAAGTTATTGATTATAAATCTTATATTAATTAAATTTTTTCTATTATCCTTTTTACGTTAAAAATATCTTCTAGTGGAGTTGACGCACCGCCACTTATACCGACATTTTTCCCACCCTTTACCCACTCCAAATTTAATTCTTTATAATTTTCAATATAGTATGTTCTGGGATTATATTTTTTAGATATTTCTACAAGATGAGCAGTATTAGCACTGTTTTTCCCGCCAACAATTATCACTACATCAACCTTTTTTGCAAGTTCTTTAGTAGAGTTTTGCCTCTTTTTCGTAGTATTACAGATAGTATTTTCAATTAATATTTCTTTACCTTTTTCAAGTATTTTACTTACAATTAATTGAAATTTTTCTATTGTTGAAGTTGTTTGGACTACTATCCCAATTCTGTTATTTTTTCTTAAAACATCAATATCTTTTTCATCTTCTATTACAACAACTGATTTTTTATTTTTTACATGCTCCCTTATTCCTATTACTTCAGGGTGGTTTTTACTCCCGATTATTACCAGATAATATCCCTTACTGGATAACATTTTTGCCTTGGATTGTGCCTTTTTTACAAAAGGACAGGTTGCATTTATTATTTTAATATTTTTTGCTTTTAATCTTTTTAAAATTTCTGGTCCCATTCCATGGGACCTAACAATAAATATACTCCCTGGAGTTATTTCAGCTTCATTGGCTGCAATAATTAACCCTTTTTTTAATAATTTATCAACTACTCCCTTGTTATGAATAATTTGCCCAAGAGAGTAGATTTTTATATTATTGTTTTTATATTTTTTAAGAAGCTGCTCGGTTATATCTAAAGCTCTTTTAACTCCAAAACAGTAACCTGAATATTTTGCAATTTCTACATTCATTTTTCTAATTTCTATATATTATAAATACCAGTATAAAATATTAAAATAATCATCATATAGTTTTGCATATCATATTATTTTGTAGACTACTATAATATTATGGGTTTTATTTTATTTCGTTATATAATTCCTTTATTGATGTCATTACTTTTTCTAAAATAATATTTATTGCTTCCTTTTTACTATATTTTTTTACAATATCTTCAATATGAATTAAATTCCCATAATATATTTTAACTTTTGGGAAAAATATTCTTTTATGTGGTTTCTGAATTATATTATTTGTTCCAGTTATTGCCAATGGTAGAATTGGACTTTTCCCCAAAATTGAAATTAAACCAGCACCTTTCTGACCTTCTCTTATTATGCCATCAACAGATCTTGTTCCCTCTGGAAATATACCCAATGTCTGTTCAGCTTCTAAAATATCTACTGAAGTTCTAATAGTACTTTTATCTACAGTAGATCTATTAACTGGGAAAGCATTAAGAAATGTTACAATAAATGATAAGAATTTATTTTCAAATAACTCTTTCTTTGCAATATAATAAACATATCTTGGAAAAAATATACACAGTATTACTGGATCAATATAGCTCATATGATTTGAACACAGTATTAATCTGCCCTTTCTTGGTATTTTATTACTACTATTCTTGACTATTTCTACCCTGAAAAGAATTTTAAAAATAATAGAAACTGTAAACTGAAGAAATAAATAGAATATATAATAACACTTGCTATGCTGTAATTTAAGATTCATTTAATCTTTCCCAATAAATTTTTCTTATCATTTCAACTACTTCATTTATGCTCATATTAGTAGTATCTATAACAACCCCATTTTCTGGAATAATTAGTGGGCTATCCTTTCTATTACTATCAATTTTATCTCTACTTATCATCTCATCTCGTATTAGTTTTACTTTTATTTCTTGTTTTTTTTCTTCAAGCTGTAATTTTCTTCTTTTTACTCTTTCTCCAAGATTAGCTGTTAAAAAAACTTTTAAAATTGCATTAGGGCAAACAATACTTCCGGTATCCCTTCCTTCAAGAATAACTTTATTCCCTTTAGCTATACTTCTTTGCATTTTTACAAGATATCTTCTTACACCGGAAAGCTTTGATACTATAGAAACAGCAGCACCTACTTCTTTACTTCTTATTTCATCTGTAACATCTATTCCATTTAACTTAATTTTAGTAAATCCTTTTTCATCTGTTACTCTATAATCTAGCTCTATTTTAGTTTTTTTTGCTATTTTAAGTATTGATGCTTCATCCTGGAAATCTAAATTATTTCCTAACGCCAGCAAGGTTAGTGCTCTATACATTGCACCTGTATCTATATATTTTAAACCCAGTTCTTTTGATAATATCTTTGCTATGGTGCTTTTACCACTTCCTGCAGGACCATCTATTGTAATTATATTATTCATTTTTATATTAGCAATTTTTTTAAAATATACTTAAAATCTGGAAATGATGTATTAATGCAATCTGATCTTAATATTTTTACTTTACCTTTTGATAGTAAGGACAATATTGCTAGTGACATTGCAATTCTATGATCTCCAAAACTATCTACAGATCCCTCGCCAACTCTTAAATTTTTATCACCTTCAATTATTAAATTATCTTCCTTCTCTTTTACCTTAATACCTAGTTTTTTGAACTGGCTGACAATTGAAGAAATCCTATCGCTTTCCTTATATCTTAATTCTCCAGCTCCATTTATAATAGTTTTTCCATCTGACTTTGCAGCTGCAGCACATATTATTGGAATTTCATCAATAATAACTGGGATTTTTTCTTTTTCGATAATAATTGAATTAAGATTACTATAGCTAACTTCAATATCGGCAAAAGGCTCATTTCCAGACTTACGTATATTCTTTATAGTAATTCTTCCGCCCATTTTTTTTAATATTTCTAAAAAATAACACCTGGTTGGATTTATACCTACATCTTTTATTATTAAATGTGAACCTTTTAATATTAAAGCTGCTACGATAAAATATGCTGCTGAAGAAATATCACCGGGTATATATACATTTTTTGCTCTTAATTTATTTCCAGGTATTATTTTTGTGTACTTTCCATTATATGAAATATTTGCCCCAAAGTACTCAAGCATTCTCTCTGTATGATCCCTTGATACATTTGGTTGTATTATTTCTGTTTCACCTTTGGCATGAAGAGCAGCTAAAATAATGCTTGATTTCACCTGCGCACTGGATATATTAATTAAAAATTCTTTACCTTTTAATCCACTACTGCCAAATATTACTAACGGTGCCTTAGTATTATTATCCCTGCCATATATATTTGCCCCCATTTCATTAAGAGGTTTTATTATTCTATCCATTGGTCTGCTATTAACAGAACTATCGCCACTTAATACTGTCATAAACTTGGTTGCACTTAAAACTCCACTAATTATTCTTATAGTAGTTCCTGAATTACCGACATCCAGAACCTCTACAGGTTCTTTAAAGTTTTCTATTCCTTCACCTTTGACGACTAAATTACTATTTAATTTTTCAATTTTAATACCAAGTTTTTTAAGTATCTCAATAGTCCTTATACAATCTTCAGAAAATAAAAAATTTTCTATTACAACAGTGCCTCTGATAGTAGAAGATATGATTGCACTTCTATGGGATATTGATTTATCTCCTGGAACTTTTATTTCACCCTGGATGCTGCTTTTACCCTGAACTTCCATTTTTAATCACTTATAACTTTTTTTACTCTTAACTCATAGCCAGCACTTTTAATTGCACTTCTTGCAATTTCTCCAGCATTTTCACCCTGTACTAAAATTTTAAGTATGCCTCCGCCGCTAACTTCTGTTGAATGAAAAATTGATATATCTTCTATATTAATTCCACACGAACTAATAGCAAGGGTTATTTCACTCAATACTCCTTTTCTATCTGGAATTGATATCATTAATTCATATAATTTTGAAATGTCTTTCTCTATGTACTTGGGTAAATTAACTCTAGCTTTTTTTGCTTCAATATAATGATTTTTTATATAATCACTTTTATTTTCTTTTAAATTTTCTCTAAATTTATATAAGTAACTAATATATTCATCCAGTGCTTTAATAATTTCCTTCTTATTTTCCAAACTTATATCCAGCCACATTTTTGGATTTGACGCAGCAATTCTTGTCATATCTCGAAATCCTCCAGCACATAGCTTGAATAGATTTTTTTGCTCAATTTGTTTATCATTTATTAATTTTACTAAATTTGTAGACAAAATGTGTGGAAGATGGCTTATAAGTGAAACAATCATATCATGTTCTTTGGGTGTAACCGTTATTACTATTGAACCCATTTTATTTAAAATTGAATGTAGCTCCATTAAAGATTCAGTTTTAGTCTTATCAGTTGGTGTTAATATGTAGAAAGCATTTCTGAAAAGATCAGGATTTGCATTTAATATTCCCTCATTTTCAGACCCAGCCATTGGATGTCCACCAATAAAAATGACATTACCTGGTAAAATTTTGTTAATTTCTTCAACTATATTTTCCTTGGCACTCCCAACATCTGTAACTATAGCTTCGTCTTTTAGGTGATCCTTAATAGAGTTTATTACATTAACTATTTTACTTATTGGAGTAGCAATAATAATTAAATCTGCATTCTTAACTGCATCTATATAATCGACTGCAATTTTATCAATAATATTTCTATACTTTGCTATATTCATTGCATCAGAAATCTTATCAAATCCTGTTACTTTAAAATCTTTATTTACATTTTTCAGAGAAAGAGCAAGCGACCCACCTATTAACCCTAGTCCTATTATAGATATATTCTTTATTTTATTTCTTTTTCTATTCATAAATAGTTTTCCTTTTATAATCCAAATTATGAGATTAGTTTTTTTTCACTATTTTTTCTTTAAAAATTATTTTTAATATTTTACTACACTTAGTTTCTTTTTATTATAGTTTTTTTAAATTATATCTTTTTTACTCTAAAAAAAAATATATATTTAATTATATTTTATACTCTTCCTTATCTTAAATAATAAAAATTTTTATTATAATCTATTAAACTCTAATAAACTCTAATAATTAGGAAATTTCTATTAATTTCTATTGACATAAATAATTAACTTTGCTATATTAATAAAGTCTTAAATCAGGAGGCAACTTTTAATAATAGCCTAAATTTATAAACGAAAGAATATAAAGATAAAGTTAATATGTTAAAAAGTCCCTGAGAAAAGGTTTAAGATAAGACCCCAAGATGTTAAGTAGCCTAAGGTGGAAACTATGGTAAAAGATAACTTGGGGTATTTTTTTATACTTCAATTAGAATATTAACCAGTATTAATAATTAATTAAGATTTTATCTATTTTCTTAGGTCTAAGTAAGAAAATAATTGCAATACTAATCCCAGCAAATATAAAAATAATGATTTCTGTTATCATTATTCCAAATTTATATACTGCATATACTGCAATAAAATCAATTATAAAATGATAAATAATTGCTATAGCTATAAAATAATATTTCCTCTTTAAAAAAGCATACACTATTATAACTGATAGAGATACCTGTATGGTAATAGCAAAAATTCTTTCCATTGAGCCTACTAAAGGTAAATACCAATTAATATCCTGGAACTGGGAAATAGTATACTCAGGTAGGATATTTGGAAAAAATCTAAATAAAATATAGTTGATTAAGGATGTAATCCCAACAAATATCATTGATTCCCCACCACCGCCATGACCAATTCCATACATAATACTTTTATATAAATTTCTTGGTTTTATTATTACACCAATTGCTAATATTCTAACCCCTTCTTCAAATAGACTAGCTGTTAATGAAACAAATAATGCTGACATTATAATAAATTTTTCTCCATGGAAATTAAATCTGAATAAACCAGTAACATAATTATTTAAGGGAATTCTAATAAGTGAAGCTAAGAATAAAACCATTCCTAAAAAAAATATTGCCCATGATACTTTAAATTTTTTCCATATTATGAACGCAAGTATTAAAGGCAGTCCAATTTCTATTATTATAGAAACTATATATGAAAAATCTCTTAATATGACATTATTCACTTAAAACTCCTTGATATATTTACACTGTTCTTGATTCCTTAATGTATTTTTTAATAATACTTATTAAAAATTCTATTTTTTCTTTTGTTATCCAATAATGAGTTACAAATCTAAATTCACCGTAATAACTTGGATTTATTTTAATTTTATATTTTTTTAAGTAGTTTATGAATTTTTTTTCATTAAAATCTCTTATTTCTAATTTAAAAAATATCATATTAATATCTAATCTATTCCTTATTATTCTAAACATTTTCATTTTTTCTAATTGTTTCGCAAGGTATTTAGCATTCTTATGGTCCTCATTTAAACGGTTTGCCATCTTATCTAATGATATTAAACAAGCAGCTGCTATATATCCAGTTTGCCGCATTCCTCCTCCCATTAACTTTCTATTTCTTCTTGCTTTTCTTATAAATGCATTGTCTCCAGCTAATATAGAACCTATAGGTGAACATAATCCTTTAGAAAAACAAAACATAACTGAGTCTGAATATTTAGCGATCATGTCTGGTTTTAAATTTAAAGCTATAGAAGCATTAAATATCCTTGCTCCGTCTAGATGAACTGGTATATTTTTAGATCTTGCATAATTATAAACTTTAACCATATTTTCTATTGGAACAACTGTTCCAGATGTATGAGCATTTTCCATACATATAAGACCAGTTTTAGGGAAATGTATATCTTTTCCCCTATGCAGTGATTCAAGTTCATTTAAATTTATTTGACCAAGATTATCTTTAAGTGCTCGAAGTTGCACCCCCGAAATCACAGATGCTGCTCCAACTTCATAAAGAACAATATGATTACTACCAGGAATTATAACTTCATCTCCCCTGTTTGTATGAGTTAGCAAAGCAAGTTGATTCCCAAAAGTTCCGGTAGGGATAAATAAAGAAGATTCCTTTCCTAAAATATCTGCAGATTTTTTCTCTAATAATTTAACGGTAGGATCATCTTCGTATACATCATCACCTACAATTGCACCCCTCATAGCATCAAGCATCTCTTCTGTTGGTTCTGTTACTGTATCACTCCTAAGGTCAATCCATTCCATAATAAATCGTGGTTATAAAAAAATTATCCATGAAATAATATATTAATAATATTATTAATACTCATTTGGTTCTAATTCAACTAAAGATATTTTTAATTTCTACAAGCTTTAGGCCATTTTTCAGTACTATTAACTTAATAATTAGTATTATATCTAATTTTAAAAAATTTTACATTGGTACTAAAAATCCCGCTCTTATACTATACCTTGAGCTATCATAGCATCTGCAACCTTAATAAACCCTGCAATATTTGCTCCAAGAACCAAGTTTCCTTCGTCCCCATATTCTTTAGCTTTCATAATTGATTTTTTAAAAATACAAGACATTATACTTTTTAGCTTTCTATCAACTTTTCCATAATCCCAGTGAGTTCTTGAACTATTTTGTGACATTTCTAGCGCTGATACTGCTACTCCACCTGCGTTTGATGCTTTCCCGGGAGCATATAAAATTTTATTTTCTAAAAATATTTTAATTGCTTTTGAACTACAGGGCATATTTGCACCTTCACCAACCGCATAGCAACCATTTTTTACTAAATTTTTAGCTGCTTTCTCATCAATCTCATTCTGGATTGCACATGGTAGCGCAACATCACATTTAATTTTCCATATATCTAAAGAATTATCAATATACTCTGCATGAGGATGTTTCTTTTTATAATTATATATCCTTTTTCTACAAAACTCTTTTATTTCTTTTATAACATTTAAATCAATTCCTTCAGGGTCATAAATATAACCATTTGAATCACTCATAGCAACTACTTTACCACCTAGTTCACTAACTTTTTTATTAGCATATATTGCAACATTACCAGATCCTGAAATTATAACTCTTGCTCCTTTTAATGACTTATTATTCTTCTTAAGCATTTCATCCATAAAATATATTAAACCATATCCTGTAGCTTCTTTTCTTAATATAATTCCACCACATTCAATACTTTTTCCAGTAAACACTCCATCAAAAGAATTTTTAAGTCTTTTATATTGACCAAACATATAATCAATTTCCCTAGCTCCAGTACCAATATCTCCAGCAGGGACATCTGTTAAAGGACCAATATATCTGAATAATTCAGTAATAAAACTCTGACAGAATCTCATAACTTCCATGTCAGATTTTCCTTTAGGATCAAAATCACTTCCTCCTTTTCCACCACCAATACATTGTCCAGTGAGAGAATTTTTAAAAATCTGTTCAAACCCTAAAAATTTTATAATCCCCAGGTTAACTGATTCGTGAAATCTTAAGCCTCCTTTGTATGGACCAATAGCACTATTGAATTCAACCCTGAAACCCCGGTTTACTCTTAACTTACCCTTATCATCAACCCAGGGGACTCTAAAAATAATTTGTCTTTCAGGCTCTACTATTCTTTCCAAAATCCCTGCTTTTTCATATTTGGGGTTTCTTTCAATAACAGGTTCTATGGAGGTTAAAAATTCTTTTACAGACTGGTGGAATTCTGGCTCTCCTTTATTTCTTTCTACTACAATATTAAAAATCTTCTGTACATAAGAACTTTTTTTATTTTTAGGAATATTCTTCTTATATTTCATTATACCTCTCCTCTTTTAATGTACATTTTTTTAAATAAATCATTTTTGATTTGGAAAAATAAAAAAGCATCTATATTTTAGACAAATCATTGTCTAACAATACAAATGCTTCTTTGCATTTTTTAAGGCTGCGTTGCCTTACTTTATTAAATTTTATGTTTGGTAATTATAAGATTTTTAGATATAAAAGTAAATAATAATAATTATAATTTTTTAAAGAAGTTACTAATTAAGCTATATATTACTATTAATATTTTTTTACCAATAAATTTATAATTTTAGTCAGTTTCAATTATTGGTATTATAATAGTTCCTTTGTTTGTTATATAATCTGAAGACTTTAGATTATTTATTTTAATAATTTCACTTATAAATTTATCCTTATTTTTTAAGCTCGAATATTTCTCTGCAAGCTCATCAATTTTTAACATGCCATTAACTGTTACTTGAGTATATTTTATTGTATTTGTTTCTGTAAACTTAGATCTATTGCTATATACTGCTATTATAGTAAGTATACTTACTATAATTATAAGAATTAATAATATTATATTTTTTATTTTTATTTTTAATGATTCCATTTTTTTTATAAAACCAAACATATGTTCGATATTTTTTATAATAATACAACCAAACATATGTTCGTGTCAATAATTTTTTAATTTTTTTTTAAAATATATTATTTAAAATTATTTATCTAATTTTCATACTACTTTTTATTTTTATTTGATAAAATAAATTACAATAAAGAAAAATAAAATTATTTAAATTTAAAAGGAGTAAAAATGGTAGAGATGTATTACGATAAAGATATTGATATGAATATCTTAAAAGGAAAAAAAATTGCAATTATAGGTTATGGTAGCCAGGGTCATGCTCATTCCCAGAATTTAAGAGACAGCGGATTAGACGTTATCGTTGGAGAATTAGAAGATAGTAAGCCCTGGAATGATGCAAAACAAAAAGGATTTAATGTTTACTCTGCTGATGAAACTTCCAGGCAAGCCGACATTATTATGTTTTTAGTTCCTGATCAGCTTCAAAAAGAAATTTATTATAAATATATTGAGCCCAATCTTGAAGAAGGAAATATATTATGCTTCGCACATGGTTTTAATATTCACTATAATCAAATTATCCCCCAAAAAAATATTGATGTTGTAATGATTGCACCCAAGGGTCCAGGGCATATCGTTAGAAGGATGTATACAGAAGATAGCGGTGTTCCATCAATTATAGCAGTCGAACAGGATTTTTCTAGTAAAGCCAAGCAGTATGCATTAGCTTATGCAAAAGCAATAGGTGCTGGAAGAGTCGGGATAATTACAACTACATTTGAAGAGGAAGTCGAAACAGATTTATTTGGTGAACAAGTAGTACTTTGCGGAGGTACAACAGAGTTGATAAGAGCAGGATTTGATACATTAGTTGAAGCAGGATATCAGCCGGAAATTGCTTATTTTGAGGTATTAAGCGAATTAAAATTAATAGTGGACCTGATCTATGAGAGTGGAATTACTGGCATGAGAGACTCTATTAGTGATACTGCTGAGTATGGTGATATGCTTATTGGCAAAAAAGTTATAACGCCTGAAACTAGAAAAAATATGAAGAAAATATTAGAAGATATTCAATCAGGTGAATTTGCAAAAAATTGGATACTTGAGAACAAAGCTGGCAGGCCTGTATATAATTCTATAAAGAAGAAAGAAGAAAATCACTTAGTTGAAAAGGTAGGAAGAAATCTTAGGAAAATGATGCCCTGGATTAAAAAAGGTGAGGAATAAATATAAATAAATTAATCGAACTAATGTTTGATATAAAATTGTTTCGTTGTTATAATAATCTCTAAATAGAAGATGTTATAAATTCAAGCATAAATAACTGTTAAAAAAATAATTATTTTATAAAAATATTTATAAAAAAATAAATTAAAAATTAATATTTCCAGATATGAATAAAAAAATCATTGAGAGACAAAGAAAAATACTTGAATTTATAGCTCAAAAAATAAAAAAATCAGGATATCCTCCTTCAGTAAGAGAAATTGGAGCTGCAGTTAATCTAAGTTCCCCTGCTACAGTTCACTCACACCTAAAAAAACTTGAAAAAATGGGTTATATTAGAAGAGACTCCAGCAAACCAAGAACAATTGAAATAATTTCTGATCAATTTAAAGTAAATATAAACAAAGATGAAAATAGTAATTTTATATTTGTTCCATTAGTAGGTCACATAGCTGCTGGAAAACCTATTTTAGCAGAAGAAAACATTGAAGATTACTTTCCTGTAACTACTGATTTTGTCAGAGATAATAATGATGTCTTCGTTCTCCAGGTAAAAGGTGACAGTATGGTTAATGCTGGTATTTTAGATAGAGACTATATTATAGTTAGGAAACAAAATACAGCTATCAATGGCGAAATAGTAGCAGTTTTATTAGAAGATGAAGCTACTGTAAAAAGATTCTTCAAAAATTCAAAAAGTATAAAATTAATGCCTGAAAATGATTATATGGAACCTATTGAAGTTTTAGATGCTCAAATACTTGGAAAAGTTATCGGAATAATAAGAAAATACTTTTAATTGTTTCTAATCGCTTTTATTTTTATAAATGTATTTTGATAATTGATTATAAGTTTTAAGACCAGCATTAATAAATAGTACTACGCTATCTTCTAAGTATTTTTTATCTAATACTTCACAATTATCATAAACAAATGAAATTAGCTTGTTTCTACTATATGGAATTTTAACAGATATTTTTAAATTATTTTTTTCGAATATTTTTTTTATTCTTAAATTTAAATCTTTAAATCCTATTTTTTTTAGAGCTGAAATAAAAACTGCATTTTTATACCTCATTTTTACTTCTTTAAGTCCTTCTGTATTTATTTTATCAATTTTATTAAAAATCAAAATAGCCGGTTTGTTATGTACGTCAATATCTTTTAATACTTTGCTAACACTTGAAATATGACCTGCGTAATTAGGATTATTGATATCTACCAATAATAAAAGAAGATCTGATTTTCTAACTTCTTCTAATGTTGATTTAAAAGATGCAATTAATTGATGTGGTAACTTTTCTATAAATCCCACTGTATCTGAAATTAGAACAATATTTCCAGATAATATCTTACTTTTCCTGGTTGTAGAATCAAGAGTTGAAAATAACATATCCCTGACACATACCTTTGAATTAGTAATAGCATTTAACAATGTTGATTTTCCACTATTTGTATAACCGACAATTGAAGCTAGAAACAATTTGTTTTCTTCTCTTTTTTTCCTTTGTATGTCTCTTTGGATAACTATCTGGTTTATCTTTTTATCAAGTTGAGTTATTCTTTTTCTTATTTTTCTTCTATCAACCTCAAGCTTTGTTTCACCAGGTCCCCTAATTCCAATTCCTCCGGCTAATCTTGATAGTTGAATGCCTTTTCCTGTTAGTCTCGGAAGTAAATATTTAAGTTGAGCCAATTCAACCTGTATCTTACCTTCTCTGCTATGTGCTCTTTGAACAAATATATCTAAAATTAATGCGTTTCTATCAATAATCTTTATATCTAATTTATTCTGTAGATTATTCTGCTGTGCAGGCGTTATTTCTTCATCAAATATTACAAGATCTGTTTTTTTATTATAAATATTATTTTTTATTTCATTTAGTTTACCAATACTTATAAAATATTTAGGATTTATTCTATTTTGATTATGAATTATTACATCATTTACATATGCACCTGCGCTTACAGCTAAATTTTTTAATTCGTTAACATTTTCATCAAATATAAATTTATTCTTATGTTTATTTAAAAATTTCTTTTTACGACTTTTAAAGTTAATAAAAATTAATAGAGCTCTTTCCTTACCTGTATTATCTGAATTTATTATTTTTTTATTTTTAATATTTAAGGTTTTAACCATATATTAAATTATAATATAACTTTTTGAATTCTATCCATTGCTTCTTCTAATCTATCATCAGAAATAGTAAGAGATATCCTGAAATAACCATCCCCGAAGCTGCCAAAAGCACTTCCAGGCGTAACAACAACATCTGCTTTATCCAGTAACATCTTCGCAAATGTTTTTGATGTAAATCCATCTGGAACTTTCGACCAAACATAGATAGTTTTATCTGATTTATAATAATCTATCCCTATTCTTTCCAACAACTCCTTTACCATTTTTCTTCTCTTATTATAAATAACATTATTATATTTAACATACTCATCATAATTATTTAATGCCTCTACAGCAGCATATTGGATAGCTTTAAAAATACCAGAATCTACATTTGTTTTATACTTTCCAAGACTTTTTATTATCTCACAATTTCCTACTGCGTATCCTACTCTCCATCCGGTCATGTTAAATGTCTTTGAAAGTGAATTAAATTCTATTCCGACTTCCTTTGAACCATCAGCGTTTAAAAAGCTTATAGGCTTATCATTATCATCAGAGTAAATATCCGAATAAGCATTATCCTGGCAAGTGATTATATTGTATTTTTTTGCAAAAGATACGAGTTCTTTGAAAAAATTTATATCACAAGAAGCAGATGTTGGATTATTAGGATAATTTACATATATAATTTTTGTTTTTCTCGCAACACCTTCTTTTATCTTTTCAAAATCTATTAAAAAGTCATTTTCTTCTTTTAGCGGCATTGTATATGGAATTCCACCTGCAAAAGAAGAACCTATTTTATAAACAAGATACGAAGGATCTGGTATTAACGTATAATCCCCTGGATTGATAAATGTGTATGCAATGTTTGCAATACCCTCTTTAGAACCTAATACTGAAATTATTTCTTTATCTGGGTCTAAATCAACATTAAATCTTTTTTTATAAAATTTAGAGACAGCTTCTTTAAAAATACTCATTCCATAACTTGAGGAATATCTGTGATTTTGGGGATTTTTTGCTTCCTTGCATAAAGACTTAATGATATTACTATTTGTAGGAATATCAGGATCTCCTATCCCCAAGCTTATAACATCTATACCTTTTTCTTGTTTTTTATTAATAATTTCGTCAATTTCTGCAAATAAATATGGAGGTATACTTTTCAAACGATCAGATTCTTCAAAATGCATAAAACTTATCCTTTCTTAGAATTAAAAATTAGCCTCATTATTATTAAATTTTATAAAGTATTTATTATCAACCAACTCCAAATAAAAAAACTATATAAAGTATTCACCATTAAATATGTAATTAACTGTTCCTTCAAGAAAAACACTCGATTTCTTATTTTTCCATGTAATATTTAGTTTCCCTCCAGGTAAATTAACTCTTGTATTATCACTTTTAATCTTTCCTAACTTTATAGCACATACAACAGCTGCACATGCTCCAGTACCACATGCAAGAGTTTCTCCTACTCCCCTTTCCCAGACTCTCATAGATAATTCCTTATTACTTACAATTCTTATAAATTCTACATTTGTTTTTTTAGGAAATATATGAAAATTTTCCAATGCTGGGCCCCATTTGTTTAAAGGCACATTATTTAAATCCATATTTTCATCAATTAATACTACACAATGCGGGTTTCCCATTGATACACAATTAATATTAAATATATTTGAATTAATTTTTGCTTTATAGTTAAAAATTTCATTAATTTTTCTTCCTTCTATATTCACCGGTATTTTTTCAGGATTAAATTCAGGTAAACCCATATTAACTTTTATACTGTTTAAAGAAGTCTCTTTTTTTTTAATTAATACCTCTTTTATCCCAGATAATGTTTCAATATTTAGTAAAATTTTTTTTGAAATATTATTCTCATAAATAAATTCAGCCATACATCTAATACCATTTCCACACATTTCTGCTATTGTTCCATCCTTATTATAATATTTCATCATATAATCTGCTTTTTCTGATTTTTCTACAATTATTAACCCATCAGCTCCTATTCCAAAA
>JACKQG010002140.1_pt1 | contig 26227 bp, 15 predicted proteins | sample 8237621 | NCBI WGS metagenome assembly JACKQG01 (sample SAMN15677084, study PRJNA649215) | marine metagenome | biome: marine; feature: Black Sea; material: saline water; isolation source: suspended particulate matter (SPM) from the Black Sea western gyre | collected 2013-06-09/2013-06-10 | depth... | reverse complement strand
ACAGGGACGAGTTCTATTTCTGCGTGCGCAAGGACGTGATCAACCAGCTCTGGGATTACGGCGTCGGCCCGGCGCCGATAGAATTGGTGGAGGACCCCTATGAAAAGGGCAAGCGCAAGGCGCTGGCCTTGCAGATGTGGGGCAGCCAGGGTAAGGGCAACGGGCAATTCCAGGATCCCCGAGGCATCGCCGTGGACGAGGCCGGCAACGTCTACGTCGCCGACAGCGGCAACCATCGCATCCAGAAGTTCGACTCAAGTGGCAGCTTCCTCACCCAGTGGGGCAGCCAGGGGGATGGCCCAGGCCAGTTCCAGGAGCCTTGGGGCGTTGCAGTGACCGCCGAAGGTCACGTCTACGTGGCCGATACCTGGAGCCATCGCATTCAGAAGTTCGACGCTGAGGGGAAATTCCTTATAACATGGGGCGGCTACAGAGCTACTGGCGGCGCAGCGGTCGGCGAGGAGGGCTTCTTCTGGGGGCCGCGCGACATAGCTGTTGACGCGGCGGGCAACGTCTATGTTACCGATACGGGGAACAAGAGGGTGCAGGTGTTCAATCCCGATGGCGACTTCCTGGCCCAATGGGGCGGTTTTGGGGTGGAAGACGGCCAGGTGGACGAGCCTGTGGGCATCGCCACCGACGAGGAGGGCAACATCTACGTGGCCGACACCTGGAACCAGCGGGTGCAGAAGTTCGAAGCCCCCCCCCTGCCCCCCCCGACTGCGGGGAGGGAGGGAGCAAGGTTCGTCACCAAGTGGCCGATAACTGGCTGGTACGGCCAGTCGGTGGTCAACAAGCCCTACCTGGCCGTTGGCGGAGGGCGCGTCTACGTCACCGATCCTGAGGGCTATCGGGTGCTCGTCTTCGACCAGGACGGCGAGTTCGTAGCCACCTTCGGCGAGTACGGCTTCGACAGCAAAACCTTCGCTCTGCCGACAGGCATCGCCGTAGATGGAGAAGGCAACGTCTACGTGACCGATTCAGCTAACCATCGGGTGATGAAGTTTGGGCCGGTGAGGTGATGCCTGTACGCACAGCCGAGTGTCACTGGACCCAAAATTGCTCTAAGGGGATTGCCAAATCCCCGCTTTGGGCCTGGATCTGGCGCTTGTCCTGAGCTTGTCGAAGGTATCCAGGTCGAGCAAAATCGGATCTGCTGAGTCTCCATCTTCGGTGTTGTTGGTTTGACCGTATCGGAATATGACATCGAATTTCGAGGATTTACCGAATTTCGCGCCGCGAATTCGATGAATCCCTTGAATTCGTTGTCATATCAGCCAAACAGTCATCTGGCAACGCTCAACAGGGAAACCGCTCATCAATGTACCAATGAAGACAATGGTTATTGAACTAACCCCGCCAGCGGACCGACTGGCGAAACAGTGGGCAGAGAGCAAGCAGATTAGCCCAGAGATGGCGGTGCAGGAATTGGTCGCGTTGGGGTTTGAAACCCGATTGCGAGAACTGTACGCCTGCTACCGTCGTGCTGAATGTTCCTTCGGCTATCTGGCCGAGGCGTTGGGGATGACCACCTGGGAACTGACTCACCTGCTGGAAGAGCGGGGTTGGGTGTCTCATAACCTGCCGAGCTAAGAGCAGCGGAATCACGAGCCTCCAATATCCAATAGCTAATATCCAATAACCGATATGCGAGAACGACGCAAAATCACTAACCTGGTACTAGCACTAGCGGCGGTGGGCCTGGGGTTCTTCGCCCAGAGCCGCTTCCGAACGGACGCCATTCGCGATGCCTTGATCCTCTATCTCGTGGCGGCTGTGCTCCTGGTCTATGCTAACCGTGGTCGAAGCTCAAAGCTCAAAGCTCAAAGCTCAAAGAGCGAGGCGGAGATTCCTACACGCCAGTTGGGCTGGGGCCCTTCGGCCGTAAGCGAAGCGACGCTCAGGGCAGGCCTGGCGTTGCTGGCTCTGGCTGGGGTCTGCATCATCCTCTCTCTGCGGCTCTTCGGGCGCGGCGCTCCCCCCACCACCGCCTGGCTCCTCTATTTGGTCAGCATTGCCCTCTTCGTAGCAGCCTTCTGGGCCATGGAGTTCACCCCGAAGCAGTGGGACCTCCGGCAACTTCTATCCTTTGATAGAGTCAAGATACTGTCTCGGCTCTGGCCTCCTAAGACAGAGACCGTTGTCCTGATCGCAATCCTCATTGTCGCTGCTGTTGTGCGCCTCTACAACCTGGACTCTCTCCCCTTCGGCGTCTGGTATGACGAAGCAGTGAATGGTCTAGAGGCCCAACGCATCTTGGACGATCCCCTCTATCGGCCCATCTACATGCGACCGACCAACTCCCCATCTCACTTCATGTTCTTGATCTCATTTTTGTTCAAGCTCTTTGGCGCAGGTATTGTCCCCGTCCGAGTTGTCAGCGCCATCTTCGGTGTGGCTGTGGTGATCGCTGCCTATCTTTTTGGCCGCGAGTTCTTCCACGATAGGCGGCTGGCGTTGGTCTTGGCCTTTCTCATGGCCATCTCCCGCTGGGGCGTGAACTTCAGCCGCATCGGGATGTACGGCATTACTGCTCCCTTTTTCGAGTTTTTGACCCTCTACTTCTTGATGAAAGGATTACGCTCTGGACGAAGCCTGGATTTCGCCATCGGTGGCGTAGCGATGGGTTTGGGGGCCTGTTTTTATTCTGCTTTCTATCTCTTTGCTCCCGTCGTCGGGTTATTCTTGATCCATAAGGCCATTGTCGAGAGGGGCTTTGTGCGGCGTCATCACCTGGGCATCCTCATCTTCATCCTGGCGGCCCTACTGGTTTTCGCGCCAGTGGGCCAATTCGCCTGGCGAAATCCCCAGGCCTTCTCTGATCGTACGCGCGTTACCTCAATATTCAAGGATAGGACGCGCGCTGAAGCCATCGAAGTGGTGCGTCAGAGCGCCAAGCAGCATCTCCTGATGTTCAACTATCGCGGCGACCCCAATGGCCGCCACAACCTGCCCGGCCAGCCAATGCTGGACTTCGTCACCTCTGCTCTCCTTGTGTTGGGCTTGGGCTACAGCCTCTACCGTGGGCTCCAGCCGAAATACCTGCTACTGGTGGCATGGCTCTTGGTAATGCTGTGCGGCGGGATCCTCTCCCTGGAGTTCGAGGCTCCCCAATCCCTGCGAGCCATCGGCAGCTTGCCTGCGGCTTACGTCCTGGCCTGTGTCCCCCTGTACCTCATCGCCACGGAATGGGACAAAGTGGTGCGGCGCTGGTACTGGCTGCTGGCCGCTGTTTGCTGCCTGCTGCTGGCCTATGTCGGCTGGAAGAACATGCACACCTACTTCCAGGTGCAGGCCAGGGACTTCGCTGTCTGGAACGCTTTCTCCACTGCCGAGACCCTCACCGCCCGCCGCATGGCCGAAATGGGACCCGATTACGATTTCCACGTCATCTCCCTATATCATAACCATCCTGTCCTGCGCTTTCTGGCCAGTAACGTAGCCCAGTACAACCGTCTGGAGACTAATGCCACTATGCCCTTGCGGGAGAGCGGGGAACGAGAGGCGGTACTCTTCTTTGATCCTGAGAGGCGTCCCCTGTTCCTGGAGGCCAGACGGTACTATCCTGGGGGCATCTTTGAGGAGTTCCAATCTCCCTACGGCGGTCCCGCTGTGCTATACTCTTGCCAATTGACGCCCGGACAGATCAAAGACATCCAGGGTCTGGTGGGCCGTTATTACCAGGGAAGCGAATGGGAAGGTGATCCCGCCCTGGAAAGCAAAGATGCCCAGATCAGCTTCGATTGGGAGGCCGAGTCGCCTCTGCCCGCGCCCTTCAGTGCTCGTTGGGAGGGGATACTCTACGTCCCGCGATATGGGTACTACAACCTGGGCCTCATGGCCCCGGCTGAGGGCCGAGTTCATCTGGACGAGAACCTTTTGCTGGATGAGCCTGGCGAGGCCAAGCTTCTCCTGGCTAAAGGCAACCATGCTCTGCGAGTGGAAGCCGAAGGTGGGGATGGACGAGTGGATCTTTACTGGCAGCCACCGGGAGAGCCGTCTAACCCGATTCCTCAGCAATTTCTCTATACCGCCCCGCCGGTGACCAACAACGGCCTCTTGGGCCGCTACTACCGGGGCCTGGATTGGGCGGGAGAGCCAGCCCTGGAACAGATTGACCCCTCCCTGGCTATCTATTTTCACGTCACTCTGCTGGGCAGGCCCTACACCGTGGAATGGACAGGCAAGCTGGAAGCCCCTACCGCTGGGACCTACGGCTTCGGGCTGGAGTCCATTGACGACTCCTGGCTCTACATTGATGGCCAGCCGGTGGTGGAAGCCCATGTGCCCAACCAGTACCGTGAGGGACAGGCCAGCCTGACCGCGGGCTGGCACGACATCACCGTGCGCTTTGTTGACAAGAGCAATCATTCCCACATAAATCTCTATTGGAGCCCCCCCGGCAGCGGGCAAGAGATCATACCCTCGGAGCGACTTCTTCCGCCTCAAGGAGCCTACCCTGATCTAGTGGTACACGCACCGACGGCGCCCCCTGTGCCCATGGAGCCGCAGGAGATGACGTTGGGCCAGCCCGTGATCTGGGGTGGACCAGGGGCAGACGAGGGGCTGTTCAACGAGCCCCGGGACATTGCCGTTGACAAAGAGGGGAACGTCTATGTGGCCGACACCGGCAACCGCCGCATCCAGAAGTTTGATGGCCAAGGCCAATTCCTCCTGGCCTGGAGCGGCGGGGAGGAGAACTTCGTCGAGCCGCTGGCCGTGGTCGTGACCAGTCAGCACCAGGTGCTTGTTCTCGACTCCGACATGGGGTGGATCTATCGCTTCACCGCCGACGGCGAGTCCCTGGGCCGCTTTGGCGGGCCGGAGGCCCAGCTCTTCCATCCTCGGGGAATGGCCATTGACGCTCAGGACAACATCTACATCGCCGACACCGGGGGCTGTCGTATAATCAAATATGATGTCCAGGGTAACCAATTGACCCAGTTCGGCGATAAGGGAAGCGGACCAGGCCAGCTCCTGGAGCCCACCGATGTGGCTATCGGGCCGGGGGGCGGCCTCTACGTGGCCGACACAGCCAACCTGCGCATTCAGCGGTGGGACCTCTTTGGCCGCTATCAGGCCGAGTGGGGCATCGCTCTGGCCAGCGCCTACAATGGCCCTCACCTGGCCCTGGCCGCCGACGGCAGCCTCTTTGCCACCAGCCCTGAGGAGCATCAAGTGCGGCGCTATTCTCCTGAAGGCGAGCTTTTGGACCAATGGGGCGGCCTGGGGCAGTTCCGTATTCCTGTGGGCCTCACGTTGGATGAAGCGGGCAACCTCTACGTGGCCGATACGCTAAACCATCGGGTGCAGAAATTGGAAACCAATGGGAGATAAGCGAACGATCAGGCCTTTTGTCTTGGCGCTCTTGGCCCTGGCACTTGGCGTGATCGCCCAGCAGCGTTTTGTGCAGAACCAGGTGAACGATGCGCTGATTCTGTATGGAATTGCCGCCCTGGTGTTTGTGCTGGCTTCGTGGAAGCTGGGGCCTGTCTGGCAACAGCCGCAGGGCTCGGTGGAGGAAACACCTGCCACTCCCCAGCGCCGCCTGTGGGGATTCATCTTGCTGGCCCTGGCTATTTCGGCCAGTGTGCTGGCCCTCAGCCGCTTTGGCGTCGAGCCTCCCCAGGACATCGCCTGGATTCTCTATCTTCTCAGCATTCTCCTCTTTGTCGCCGCCCTCTATGCTCTGGATGGCCGTGATCCCCGGCAGCAGTTGCGCGACTGGCGACGAAAACTGCCAGCGCGCCGATGGGAACTGGTCGGGCTGGCCTTGATCCTGTTACTGGCCGCTTTCTGCCGCCTCTACCAAATTGACACCATACCCTCCGGCGTGTTCTTCGACGAGGCGATGAACGGACTGGACGCCAGGCGGGTGATAGAGGAAGGATACCACCCCGTTTATTTCGAGGCCAACTACGGTCGGGGTGCCCTGTTCATTTACCTGCTGGCCTTCGCCTTCAAGCTCCTGGGGCCAACGGCAGTTGTGATGCGCCTGGTGGTGGTCCTCCTGGGCTTGCTGACGGTGTTGGCCTTCTACCACCTGGCACGCCTCATCTTCGGCGACTACCGCATGGGCCTGATAGCGGCTTTTCTGCTGGCCCTGTCGCGCTGGCACATCAACTTCAGTCGCATAGTCTTCGACGCCGTCCTCCTGCCACTGTTGCAGATCGTGGCTTACTACTTCTTCTTGAAGGGCCTGCGTACCAGGCGCAGGCTCGATTTCATGTGGGCCGGCCTGGCGCTGGGATTGGGGCTACACACCTATGCGCCGTTTCGCGCCATCCCCTTCGTTCTAGTCGCCTTTTTCATCTTTTTGATCGCCGATGCAGCGTTGCGACGCCGCAACTTCTTGCGGGAATTCGGCGCGCCTCTGGTGGTGGCAGTCTTCGCAGCCTGCCTCGTGTTCGCACCGCTGGGGCAATACGCGCTGCGCCACCGCCGCGCCTTCATGGATCGCACCCAGGCGGCCAGTATCTTCACCAAGCGAGACCAGGCCGACATCATCCAGGCCCTCCAAAGCAACACGCGCCTGCACCTGCTCATGTTCAACTGGCGCGGCGACAAGAACGGCCGGCACAATCTGCCCGGCGAGCCGATGCTGGATTTCGCCAGCGGCGCGCTGTTCGTCATCGGCCTGGGCTATGCCCTGTATCGGTGGCGAGAGCCGCCTTTCTTTCTGTTCCTCGTATCCTTCTTCGCACTGCTGATGGGTGGTCTCCTCTCAGTGGACTTTGAGGCGCCGCAGTCGCTGCGATCCTTTGGGGTCTTGCCGGCAGTGTACGTGTTCATAAGCGCGGTGCTGGAACGGTTGTGGGTCGCCTTCAAACGCGGCTTTGGGGAAAGATGGCAGAAGGTGTTTCTCGGCGGCGTAGCCATACTCTTGGCCTTCATAGGGCTCCGTAACTACCATACCTACTTCTATCGGCAAGCTCGCGATTTTGCAGTATGGAATGGTTTTCACACAGCAGAGACCCTCACGGCAAGGGAAATGAAAACCTTGGGGACGTCCCACCAGTTTTATGTCACCTCACTCTACTACGAGCATCCGACGGTGCGGTTCCTGGCGCCTGAGATCAGCGGCTACAAGCGCGTGGAGGTGGGCGATAACTTGCCCATCCGCGAGAGCGACCGTCCTGTGGCCATGTTCCTCGACCCTCAGAAGGAGGCGATGTATCGGGACGCCAGACGGTTCTACCCCGATGCCGACGCCAAAGAATATACCTCTCCGTACGGCGGGCCGGTTGTTCTGTACTCCGTCAAACTGGACATGGAGGATCTGACGAGTGTCCAGGGATTGGTGGCGCGATACTACGAGGGGGAGGATTGGCAGGGCCAGCCAGCCGTCGTCCGGCGTGAAGCGCGGCTGGATGTTGACTGGGGCGCCGATCCGCCACTGCCCCTGCCCTTCAGCGCGGAGTGGGAGGGTGTGCTCTACGTGCCCCGCTACGGCGCCTACAGCATAGGGATTTCGGCGCCGGGCGAAGCGGAAGTGCTGATTGACGAATACGCCGTGCTGGGGGCCGCTGAAGAGCAAACCATCATGCTGGCCAAAGGGAACCACGCCCTGCATGTTCGTGCCGTCGGCGCGCCCGGTCGTGTGGAGCTGTACTGGCAACCTCCCGGTCAGTCACGACAGCCTCTGCCGGATTGGGCTTTTTATGTCAATCCGCCTGTCACCAACAATGGGCTTCTGGGGAGCTATTACCCCAATCCGAATTGGGCCCCTCCCCTAGCCTTCAGCCAGATTGATCCGGCCATCGCCATGTTCTTCCACTTCACGCCGCTGGGTCGGCCCTACACCGTCGAGTGGCAAGGGATGATCGCTGCGCCACAGTCGGGCGACTACGCCTTTGCCACGTCCTCTATTGACGAGTCGCAGGTTTACATTGATGGACAATTGGTGGTAGACAACCAGGGGCGGAACCAGTACGTAGAGGGTCGCGTCAACCTGGCGGCCGGCTTGCATCAAATCAACATCCGCTATGCCGATCGCTCTAGCCACTCTTTCATTCAGTTCTTCTGGGGACCGCCTGGCCGGGGGCAGGAGATCGTGCCTGCATCGGTGTTGTTCCCGCCTCAGGGGAACTACCCGCCCATCGAAGAAGTGACATTTGCTGAAGTATCACCCCCCGCGGCGCCGGGCCAGGCGGCGCCACCCTTGCCGACGCCCATGCCGGCTCCGGACATGAGCGCGCTGCAGGCGCTGCCAGCCCACACGTTGGCGGTATGGGGAGAGACAGGTTCGGATCACGGGCAATTTGACGAGCCGGTGGACGTAGCAGTGGATCAGGCCGGCAACGTCTACGTGGCCGACCTGGGCAACCAGCGGGTGCAGAAGTTCGACGCAAACGGCAAGTTCCTGGCTGCGTGGGAGAGTGGGGACGAGCCCTTCGTGGAGCCCGTGGCGGTGGCCACAGGGCCAGGCGGAGAGATATGGGTATTGGATTCGCACACCAACTGGGTGCACCGCTTTGACGGAGAAGGAAAATGGCAAGGGAAGGTCGGTGGACCAGGATCAGGATTCTTCCATGCGAGGGGATTGGCGGTGGACGAGGAGGGTGTGGTGTACGTGGCCAACACGGGATTCTCACTGGTGGTGAAGTACAGTCGAGGGGGTGAGAAGATCGGGGAGATAGGGCGACAGGGTAGCGGGCCGGGGGAGATGTTTGGGCCTGTGGGATTAGCCATAGATGAAGAGGGGTTGTTGTACGAGGCAGATGTGGACAATCGGCGGTTGCAGGTGTTGGACAAAGATGGGACGTACGTGAGGGCCTGGGGGATACCAGAGGGCCACACGGTGGAAGGGCACCACGTGGCGGTGAGCAGGGAGTGGGTGTTTGTGACGGACCCGTTACATCATCGGGTGTTGGTGTATGGGAAGTTGGGAGAGCTGATAGGAAGTTGGGGCCGAGAGGGAGCAGGAGAAGGGGAGTTTCGGCGACCGATGGGTATCGGGATCGGGCCGGATGGGAGTGTGTATGTAGCCGATAGCCACAACGACAGGATTCAACGTTTTGTGATCGAATTGCCTTGATGACACAATTGCTCAGCCTGGATCGCCAGATCCAGGCCAAGAGCGGGGATTTGGCACTTGTCCTGAGCCCATCGAAGGAATCCCCTCGGAGCAATCTTGGATTCGGTGGGTCTGGTGAGTTTCGAATGAAGTCTCTGCTACTACTAGCAATTGCATTTATCCTGGCCCTGTCAGGCCAGCGCAGGGTGGATCAGCGGATCAATCTGAGCGATGCGGCCATCCTGTACGGCGCGGCTATGGTGCTGGCCGCCTATGCGTACCGGTCATTGGGTAAGCGTCCAACCCCTGATGGGCCATCCGAGACCTCGGCATTGACTCGCGCCTGGCGCAGGCTCACCAACCTGGGTAGCTCTGCAAAGCGGATTCCCGCTGGGATCCGGCCCAGGCTTTCCAGCCTAGCTGCATCAGCAAGGCAGATCTTGTCTAGCAGCCGGCCCAGCATCGCTGATCTGGCTGGATCGGCAAAGCATATCATCACCGAGAACTGGCTGAGGATCGCTACGCTGGCCGGCGCTGTTCTCCTTGCGGTGCTGTCCCTGCGCGACTTCAACCTGGAGAGATCCAACCAGGGACTACACCGGTGGCTGCTCAGCCTGGCTCTGCTGGTGTTAGCCTTTTGGTGGCCCTCATTGGCCCGGCTCCGCCATCTGCGGTCCAAGGCAGCAAGCGCCCCGGCACGCTGGCCCATCCTCCGAGCCAGAGCGACGGCCGCTCTGCGACGACCAGAGCTATGGCTATTCGGCCTGCTGGTGCTGGTAGCTATCTTCTTCCGCCTGTGGAACCTGGACGAGACGCCGCCGGGCCTCCACGATGATTCGGCCTACAATGGCCTGTTCGCTTTGGAGGTACTTCGGGGCCGGCCCTATACGCCGTACGCCCCTCACCTTGGAGCTGGCCGCGAAACCCTCTTCTTCTACCTCATGGCCGGCATCATGAAGCTGGTTGGCCCCACCGTTCTGGCTATCAAGCTGGCGGCAGCCGTGGTGGGCCTGGCCACCGTGGTGGCCTTCTATTTCTTCACTCGATTTCTTTTTAATGTTGAGCGCGCCTTCTGGGCGACGTTTCTCCTGGCCACAGGAGGTTGGCACATCACCTTCAGCAAAGTGGGCTGGCGGGCCGTCATGGTGCCTCTCTTCGAGGTGCTCGCTTTCTACTTCCTCTGGCGCGGCCTCAAATCAGCACGGAAACTGAATTTCGTGTGGGCTGGCCTGGCCCTGGCGCTTTGCCTCAACACCTACGAGGGCGCCCGTGTCGCTCCTGTCATCATGGGTCTCTTCATCCTCTACAAGCTCATCACCGAGCGCGGCTTCCTGCGACGCAACTATCAGGGTCTCGCGGTGCTGGCGCTCGCCTTCGCCATGGGCATGATCCCACTGGGGGTATACATCTTCAAGCATCCCGCAGCCTTCATGGCCCGCAGCCAACAACTCATGGTTACCTGGCGAATCCGAGAGGTGGGCAATCTCTCCCCACTGTGGGACAACATCAAAGCAGCGCTACTGCTCTTCAACTATCGGGGCAATGGCAACGATTTCTTCATCAACGAACCGCTCATGGAGTCGCCAGTATCGGTATTCTTGGTGCTGGGCGTGATATACAGCTTGGTCAATTGGCGCAAGCCGGCTCACTTTCTGTTGTTGACCTGGACTGTCCTGACACTAATGATAGGTTTGCTGGCCATGCCCAATGGCAACCGTTGCATCGGAGCCATCCCGCCGGCCTACGTTTTCGCTGGCCTATTCCTGAGCGTATGTTGGGAGCAGTTGGCGGCGGTCGTAGGGAAGCGCGGCCGGTGGCTGCTCGTCGCGGCGGCAATCCCTGTGCTGGTTATCGTCGCCCGTGGCGCCTATCGTGACTACATCGGGCCAACACGGCGATCCATGCATGGCTTCTTTGAAGATGGATTGGCAGCGGGCAAACTCACCAAGCCCTATCTGAACGATTATCATGTCTTTCTCAGCGATCGCTACTACGTAGCCCGATCAGTGCGCTTCATCACCAACCGCCCCGGCGAGGAGCCTCATCAACGTCCCTACAGCCTCTTCGAGCCTACGGCAGTCCTTCTGTTCAATCAATTCCCTCGAAACGAGCCGCTGGCTTTCTTGCTGGAGCCCACTGAACGCAACCATCAAATCATGGACCTGTTGCGGGAGAAGTTCCCCAGCGCCACCTATGCCAGGCTTATGGATCCCGACAAACCAGGACGAGTGGGATTGCTGGCCCTGACGTCGCCGGCTGAGGCGGGTGTCATAGTGGAAGGCTACCAGCAGGGCCTTCTGGCGCGCTACTACCAGGGAACGGACTGGGATGGCTCAGTGTCGTACGAGATGGTGGATCCTCTCATCGCCGTCCATCGGCAGTTGCAGCTTCCCTCGTTCAGCGTGTGGTGGCAGGGAATAATCAATGTCCCCGAATCTGGTGCCTACGTCTTTGAAACGCTATCCGATGATGGCTCTTATGTATACATTGACGATCAACTGGTGGTAGACAACGGTGGCACTCATAGTGCCCGCTCCGCTTCCAACACTGTTCATCTGCAAGCTGGCCCGCACGATATTGATATTAAGTACTTCCAGAATGGCGGCGGCATCACTATGGAGGTCTTCTGGCAGCCACCCCGTGGCCCCAAGGAATTCCTGCCGGCGCCGGTACTCTTTCCGCCAGGTACGGTGGATCTGGCTTCACTGCCCCCCATCACGCTCCCGCCTGTGGCGCAGCAACCCGCGACAGTTGCCACTCCGCTGCCGGTAGAGATCCCCATTGGTGAGCTGGGCACAGGCCAGTTCATCCTTCAGTGGGGTAATCAGGGTTCCGGCGCAGGGCAATTCGAGGAGCCGGTGGGCGTAGCAGTGGATGATGAAGGCAACGTCTACGTGGCCGACCTGGGCAACCAGCGGGTGCAGAAGTTCGACGCAAACGGCAAGTTCCTGGCTGCGTGGGAGAGTGGGGACGAGCCCTTCGTGGAGCCCGTGGCGGTGGCCACAGGGCCAGGCGGAGAGATATGGGTATTGGATTCGCACACCAACTGGGTGCACCGCTTTGACGGAGAAGGAAAATGGCAAGGGAAGGTCGGTGGACCAGGATCAGGATTCTTCCATGCGAGGGGATTGGCGGTGGACGAGGAGGGTGTGGTGTACGTGGCCAACACGGGATTCTCACTGGTGGTGAAGTACAGTCGAGGGGGTGAGAAGATCGGGGAGATAGGGCGACAGGGTAGCGGGCCGGGGGAGATGTTTGGGCCTGTGGGATTAGCCATAGATGAAGAGGGGTTGTTGTACGAGGCAGATGTGGACAATCGGCGGTTGCAGGTGTTGGACAAAGATGGGATGTACGTGAGGGCCTGGGGGATACCAGAGGGCCACACGGTGGAAGGGCATCACGTGGCGGTAAGTGGGGCGTGGGTATATGTGACGGACCCGTTGCATCACCGGGTATTGGTGTATGAGAAGTTGGGTGAGTTGATAGGTGGTTGGGGTAGGGAGGGAGGAGGAGAAGGGGAGTTTCGGCGACCGATGGGGATTGCAGTAGCCCCGGATGGTAGCGTGTACGTGGCCGATAGCCGCAACAACCGCATCCAAAAGTTCGCCCCCTGGAGCGAGTGAGGATGTGCCTCTAGATGAGAGTCAGAGATTATCCGTGAAAAGGACACACAAGAAGCTGGTGGTGCTAGGGAGTTCGCTCCTCCTGATGGTTTTGGGGAAGTATCTCCTGCGATGGCTGCTGCACCGGGAGGAAGCAGGCGTCGAGGAAGAGCCACTGCTAGCGCCCACGCCGGAGGAGTCCAGAGACAGAAATCGTCGGGACGTAAAGGAGCGACGTCGTTCTTGGGTCTCCTTGACAGTCAGAACATTTCTGTTTATTGCTTCCATTGCCTTATCCCTACGTAGCTCGTGGATGCTGTATCACGACCGAAGGTATTACGACACAGCGGTACTGTTCTACGCTGCGAGCCTGTTTTGTCTGTGGCTGGCCTTTTGTAGTGGTGTGCCACAGATTAAGTCAGTAAGGCAGATACTCGTAGCGCTGGGCCGCAAGTTGCGGGCACACCGCTGGGAGATTCTGTGGCTGGGCTTGATCTTTGCTGTTGCCCTTTTCTTCAGACTCTACCGTTTTGGCTATTTCCCACCTGCCGATGGGCTGGCCTTTGAAGAAGCCCAGACAGGAGGCAACGCCTTCGCAGCACTGAGGCATGGTTACCGCACCCTCGAATTTCCCCTGACAGCCTACCTGCCGGCCCTGTCCTTCGCGCTATGGGGTGAAAGCACCCTGACACTCCGCCTGCCATTTCTCATCCTGGGCTGCCTGACAGTACTTCCCTTCTACTTTCTGCTGCGGGAGCTGGTGGATTACAGAGTTGCGTTGTTTGGAACTTTCTTGCTGGCGGTGTCGCGCTGGCACGCTGTCGTAAGTCGGGTTGCTGACGAGTTGTTCTTGCCCATCTTCTTTGAGGTTTTGCTTCTCTATCTATTTGTAAAAGGTGATAAGACCAAAGGCACCAAATACTTCTTCTGGCTCGCCATCCTCTCTGGATATATGCTCTATGCGTACACAGGCTATCGAGTCATACCTTTCCTCATCATCCTCTTCTTCGTGGGTAGTTTTTTCAAGGCAGTTGTGAGCCAGATGCGACATCGTGGTGCGTTTGGTGATCAGTTCCGTGGAATCTGTGGGCGTAGTTGGCAGCCTGCGCTCGTTTTCACTGTGGCATTCTTGATAGTTGCTGGTCCCCTTCTGGCGCTCACCACGGGGCAAGGTGACAGGTTCTTCATTGAGGCGTTCCCTAGACACTTGGCCGGCAAAGGCGGTGCAATTGAGTTGCCAACCTTTACGCCGCAGCAGCTTGCCCGGTTTAAGGGAGCTGTCCTGATGTTCACCCACAAGGGAGCAACTTACGCCGCCCTCAACCTGCCCGGCGAGCCGATGCTGGATCCGGTCAGCGGGGCGCTTTTTGCCCTGAGTATCATCTATTGTGTTCTCACATTCTTTCGCCCGTACCGCCCCTGGTTTCTGCTATGGACCGTCGTTGTAGTGCTGGCAGGTACGTTCCCACCAAATCTGTATATCGGGCGCTTTGGCAACCTCATCCCCCTGGTGTTCATATTCGTCTCCTTCATGATGGGAGATCTCAGTGGCTGGGTAAATCGGCGTGGGGGTGAGAATGAGCAAAGATCGTTTGGCGCTTTTTTGACGCTCCTAGCTACCGCTGCCCTTGTCCTCAACTTCAGTACGCTCTTCGAACGGCAGATCAGTGATCCTGAGGTGAGACGGGACTACCAAAATAAGACCCTCGCCCTGTGCAACTACGCAGCGTCTCTGACACCCGATACGTATGTCTACGTATGGGATCAGCACCAACTCTTGGACTACGTGTTCCGACCCAGCGACTACTCGTGGGCTTGCCACGATATACGAGGTGAGGCCGTTGACAGTATGGAGTCTGTCTTGCCAGCCAAGGTTCAAGCTGCCCAGGTTGGGTACATATTTGTCAACCCTGCCCAATCCATTGATGAGTTATCCCGCTTGATCCATCAATTCTACCCCCAGATCCTGGCACCTTCCGCGATCATTGAGGAGGAGCAGGGAACCTATCGCATAGTGGTGTACCTCGTCTCCCCATAGACTGGGCGCACGCGGTTGCGATGTGGATTCAGAGTGGACAAGGCGATGATTTGAAAAATCTAGCGACTGTGGTATAATTGGGTTAATCCCAGGTCCTGCCGATGGCGGGGCTTTGTTTTGAGGAGGAGCATTGAAACTTCAGGAGTATCAGTCTAAGCGCATCTTTGCTCAGCACGGCGTGCCTGTCCCGGAGGGTGGAATAGCTACCACCCCCCAGGAGGCGCGCGAGATCGCCAAGCGGCTGCGCAAGCCGGTGGTCGTGAAGGCCCAGGTGCTGGTGGGCGGCCGAGGAAAGGCAGGGGGCATCAAGCTGGCCGAGACGCCCGAGGAAGCAGAAGCCGTGGCTGCTCAAATCCTGGCCATGGATTTGAAGGGGCTGCATGTTAGAAGCGTCCTCGTCGAGGAGGCTTCCGACATTGCCAGCGAGATCTACTTAAGTATGGTCATTGACCGCGCGGCCAAGAGGCCGGTGATGATGGCTTCGTCCGAGGGCGGGGTGGAGATCGAAGAGGTGGCCCGCACGACTCCAGAGAAGATCATCAAGATCCTTGTTGATCCCTTCCTGGGCCTGCGGGATTACCAGGTCCGAGAAGCGGCCTACGGAATCGGTCTGGGCAGCGATTTGGTGTGGGGTTTCTTGAAGGTGGCCAAAGGGCTATACACTGCTTTCACGCAAAGCGATGCCTCCCTGGCCGAGATCAATCCCCTGGTCGTCACTGGCGACAGGACGCTGTTGGCCGTAGATGCCAAGATGATTTTGGACGACAACGCCCTCTCTCGCCACCCAGAGCTGGCCGAGATGCGCAGCCTGGAAGAGGAGATGCCAGCGGAGCGCAAGGCGCGGGGCTATGGCATGAGCTATGTCCAGCTCGACGGGACCATCGGCTGCATGGTCAACGGGGCCGGGCTGGCTATGGCCACCATGGACCTCACCAAGCTCTACGGCGGCGCGCCGGCCAACTTCCTGGACATTGGCGGCGGGGCCAAAGCCGATAAGGTGGCGGCTGCCTTGCGACTCATCCTCTCGGACGAAAACGTCCAGGCGGTGCTGTTCAACATCTTCGGCGGCATCACCCGCTGCGACGAGGTAGCCAAGGGCATCCTGGCCGCGCTGGAAGAGGTCGAGACCGATGTGCCTATGGTTGCTCGCCTGGTGGGAACCAACGAGGAGGAGGGCAGGGCGATCTTAGCCAAAGCCAAAATGATCACCGCTACTACTTTGGAGGAGGCAGCGCAGAAGGCGGTAGTTGCTGCATCCACCTATGGAGAGCGAGCATAACTCCGAAATCCAAAGCTCAAAGTCCAAAATCCAAAGGATGAGCGATAGTGGAGTGTATCTTCTGCGCCATCGTTGAGGGCCGGGCTCCCGCCGAGGTGGTTTTCGAGGACGGGGAGACGCTGGCCTTCATGGACATCAACCCGGCCAATCCCGGCCACACCCTGGTCATCCCCAAACAACATGTGCGCAACATCTACGACCTGGACGATGAGGCGGCCGCAGCGGTGATGAGAGCGACGGTGCGAGTAGCCAGGGCAATTAAGAAGGCCCTGCAGCCCGATGGAATGAACCTGGTCCAGAGCAACGAACGCGCAGGAGGCCAGGAGATATTTCACTTCCACATGCACATCATCCCCCGCTGGTACGGAGATGGACTCCGCCTGGCCCGACCATCGGAAGTGAGAAGGACGATGGCCATCAAGGAGGCGGCGGCCAAGATCCGCGGGGAGATAGCAAAAGAACAAGATTGAGGAGCTTCTTTAATGAGTATTCTAGTTGATAAGAACACCCGCCTTCTGGTCCAGGGCATCACCGGCCGCGAAGGCGAGTTTCACACCCGACAGATGCTGGACTACGGCACCAAGGTGGTAGCTGGCGTAACGCCGGGCAAGGGTAGCATGAAGGTAGCGGGCGTGCCTGTCTTCAATACGGCGAAAGAAGCCGTTAAGACGACCGGGGCCAACACGTCCATCATCTACGTGCCGTCTCGCTTTGCGCCGGACGCCATCTACGAGGCCGCAGACGCAGGCATCCCGCTCATCGTGTGCATCACCGAGGGGATACCAACCCAGGACATGATAAAGGTGAAAGCGTATTTAGACCAGAGGGGAGCGCGCCTGATTGGTCCTAACTGCCCCGGCTTGATCACTCCCGGCGAGACCAAGGTGGGCATCATGCCCGGCCACATCCACAAGACAGGATCGGTGGGCGTGGTCTCCCGCAGCGGCACTTTGACCTATGAAGTGGTCTATGACCTGACCGCGCATGGTCTGGGACAGTCAACCTGCGTGGGCATCGGCGGCGACGCCATTCCCGGCTCCGATTTCATCAACATACTGACGCTATTCGAGGAAGACACGGCCACTGAAAAAGTGGTGCTCATCGGCGAGATAGGGGGCACGGACGAGGAGCGGGCGGCTGATTTCATTGCCAGCAAAATGACCAAGCCTGTGGTCGCCTTCATCGCGGGAAGAACCGCCCCGCCGGGCAAGCGCATGGGCCACGCCGGGGCCATCATCCAGGGCGGCGCGGGCACGGCAGCGGAGAAGATCGCGGCTCTGGAGGCGGCTGGCGTGAAGGTGGCCCGCTACCCTGGCGAGATACCCAACTTGGTGAAGGCGAGCTCTTGAAGTACACAGCTTGGCAGCGAATCCAATTGGTGGGGCAAGCTGACCCTTGCGAAGGTTTGGCGACAACTTTCAAGCCCGAAGTGCTTTGTCTATCGGGAATTGCTCCGTTTTCAGGGCTGTTCGCAACCTTCGCAAGGGTTCGCCCCCAAAGTGAAATACGCCGCCCGCCGCCTGGCTTCTTGACAAAATCAAAGTGGGGTGATATACTCTGCGCCGGGATGCAAACTATATCACAGCTTTCTGAAGGAACAGACAGCGAGTTTGGCGGGGGATGAACTCCATGGTTCCCCCGCCTTTGTTCGCCCAGTGGGTAGGAAAGACGTGACAACGGGAGGATGAAGTGAAGTATTGGCGAAAGCCACTGGACATCGAGCAACAGGAGATCCCTCATGGCCAAATCCACATTTTGAGGGAACGGTGCAAGGGCTGTAATTTCTGCGTGGAGTATTGTCCACGCCGTGTGCTAGAGGTATCTGAAGAGTTTAACACCAAAGGCTATCACCCGCCTCGCGTTAAAGACGAGGAGGCTTGTGTCAACTGTGGTCTTTGCGAGATGCTCTGCCCTGAGTTTGCCATCTATCTGAACGAAAAGGACGGGGGGACAGTGTCATGAACAGAGATGGAGTTCTGACTGGTGAGTTCTTCATGATGGGCGACATCGCCTGCGCCGAGGGGGCGATCTCCGCCGGTTGCCGTTTCTTTGGCGGCTACCCCATCACTCCGGCCACAGAGGTTGCCGAGCGCATGGCTGAACGGATGCCCCAGGTGGGAGGGACCTATATCCAGATGGAGGATGAATTGGCCTCCATGATCTCCGTGCTGGGTGGTTCGTGGGGTGGGGTCAAGTCCATGACTGCTACATCGGGCCCCGGTTTCAGTTTGATGATGGAGAACCTGGGCCTGGGGATCATGACCGAGACCCCTTGCGTACTGGTTAACGTGCAGCGGGGCGGCCCCTCCACGGGGTTGCCTACTCTGGTAGCGCAGGGCGATATGATGCAAGCCCGCTGGGGCTCGCATGGCCCCTATGAGATCATCGCCCTGGCCCCCAGCTCCCCTCAAGAGCTTTTTGACCTGACCATACGCGCCTTCAACCTCTCCGAGAAGTATCGCACCCCGGTGCTGGTCATGACCGACGCTGAAGTGGGGCACATGACGGAGAAAGTGGTCATTCCCCCGCCAGAAGAGATCGAGATCGTTTCGCGCCGCAAGCCCACTGTCCCGCCCGATGAATACTTGCCCTATGAGGCCGACGACGACCTCGTGCCCCCCATGGCCAACGCTGGCGAAGGCTACCGCTTCCACATAACGGGACTTACCCACGACGAGCGCGGCTACCCTGGCATGGATGCCGAGACCCAGGAGAGATTGATCTATCGGCTGGTCGAGAAGATCAGGAGGAACAGGGACGATATAATCCAACTGGAAGAAGATGGCTTGGAGGATGCTGAGGTGGTGGTTTGCTCCTATGGCATCTCCGCTCGCACGGCCCTCTGGCCGGTGGAATTGGCCCGCAGGGAAGGTATAAAGGTGGGCACTTTGCGGCTGATTACGGTCTGGCCCTTCCCTGAGGAACGGATCAGGCAGTTGGCCAGGAAGGTGAAGGCTTTTGTGGTGCCAGAGCTGAACTACGGCCAGATCGTCCTGGAAGTGGAGCGTTGCGCTGCTGGCCAGGCCGAGGCAATCCTTGTCGGCCACGCCGGCGGAGACATCCACAAGCCGGAAAAGGTGCTGGAAGCCATCAGAAGGGCAGCGAACGGTAATCGGTGATCAGTGATCAGTGATCAGTTATCAGTTATCAGTGATCAGTGATCAGTGATCAGTGATCAGTGTTGGAAGGTAAACAAAAATGACGAACAAAAGCGACAAACAAGCAATGATCTCGAAACCCGAAAGCCATCCTATGGACTATCTGCTGCGAGAGGATCGGCTGCCCCACATCTGGTGTTCGGGTTGTGGCATCGGCATAGCTGTGACCTGTTTTATCAAGGCCCTCCAGAAATCGGGGCTGGATTTGGACAAGGTGGCAGTGGTCTCCGGTATCGGCTGCACAGGGCGGGTTGCTGGCTACGTCAAGCTGGATTCTTTTCACACCACCCACGGGCGAGCGATCCCTTTCGCCACTGGGCTGAAGCTGGCCAACCCTGAGCTCAAAGTGGTGGTCTTCAGCGGCGACGGCGACCTGATCGCCATCGGCGGCAATCACCTCATCCACGCCGCGCGCCGCAATATGGATCTAACGGTCATTTGCGTCAACAACTTCAATTATGGCATGACCGGCGGGCAGGCGGGACCGACCACGCCTGTAGCGGCCAAGACCAGCACTTCACTCTATGGCAGCTTCGAGCATCCTTTCAACCTTCCCTACCTGGCTGCGGCCAGTGGAGCGGTGTACGTGGCCCGCTGGACGGCCCTTCACGTGCGGCGGCTTGAGAAGTCCATGCTTGAGGCGCTACAGAAAAGTGGATTCAGCTTTTTGGAAGTCATCTCCCCTTGTCCCACCTTGTATGGTCGCTGGAACAAGCAGCGCACGGGCCTGGCCCAGATGCAATACTACCGTGACAAGGGCGTCATAAAACATGGCATTGATCCTAAGGAAGTCGGTATTGGGCTGCATGGGGAGATCATCGAAGGGGTGTTTGTGGACATTGAGAAGCCCACCTTTCTCGATTTTTGCCGTGAAGCATTAGCCAAACGTGTCAGTGAACAGTGATCAGTAAACAGTAATCAGTGCTCACTGATAACTGATAACTGATTACTGGTAACTGAGTGGAACGGGGGAATCATGAGTCGAACAGAAATCCGTTTAACTGGCTTTGGAGGGCAGGGCATCATTCTCTCTGGCTACATAGTGGGCAAAGCAGCGGCCATTCACGATGAGAAACAAGCCACCTTCACCCAGAGCTATGGCCCTGAGTCGCGGGGCGGAGCCTGCAGCGCTCAAGTGATCATCTCTGACGAGCCAATAAGCTACCCCCATCTTACTGACCCAGCCATCCTGGTCGTGATGTCACAGGAAGCCTACAACAAGTACGCTCCGGATCTGAGAGAAGGGGCTTTGCTCATCATTGACGAGGACCTGGTGGAGACGGGCGAGGTAGCTGGCGATATGAAGCTGCTTTCGGTCCCGGCCACACGCCTGGCCGAGGAGCTAGGGCGGAAGATCGTGGCCAACATCGTCATGCTGGGCTTCTTAGCCGCCGTGACCGATGTGGTCTCGGTGGAGGCCATGCGGGAGGCAATTCGCTCCTCAGTCCCCTTGGGGACTGAGGAGTTGAATCTGAAAGCTTTTCAGATGGGCTACGAGTACGGATCAGTGAACAGGGAGACGCCATGACCAAAGCGGTGTTGATCGTGGGTGGTAGCATGGCTGGCGTGCAGGCCGCCCTTGATCTGGCCAATTCGGGTCTGGAAGTTTGCCTGGTGGAGGGATCGCCCTTTTTAGGAGGCGATGGCGCCGGAATGTCTCAGCACCTTCTGGCGTCCAGGCTACTGGAAGCGGTTAAACACCCGAACATCAAGTTGCTCACCCAGGCCGAAGTGACGCAGCTTCGGGGGGGGCGAGGCGATTTCCAGATCGAGCTGCAGCAGCATCCCCGCTACGTGGACGTGGCCAAGTGCACGGCTTGTGGCGAGTGCGTCCCTGTCTGTCCCGTGACAGTGCAGCCAGATGGCGAGACAGCCATCTACAAGCCCGACAACGCCGTGCCCAGCATTTTTGCCATTGCAAAACGCGGCCCTGCGCCGTGCAAAGTAGCCTGCCCAGCCGGCATTCACGTCCAGGGCTACGTGGCCCTCATCGCGCAAGGCAAATTCGCCGAAGCCCTGGCCCTAATCCGCGAAGCCATCCCCTTCCCCGGCGTCTGTGGCCGCGTCTGTCATCACCCCTGCGAGACGGCTTGCCGAAGGGGCGAGCACGATCAACCAATCGCCATCGAGTACCTTAAACGCTTCGTAGCCGATTGGGAAAAGTCCAACCTCCAACCTCCAATATCCAATATCCAATATCCAACCAAAGTTGCCATCGTTGGAAGCGGCCCCGCCGGCCTCACTGCCGCCTACTTCCTGGCCCGCGAAGGTCATCCCGTCACCGTCTTTGAATCCTTGCCCGTGGCTGGCGGCATGATGGCGGTGGGTATCCCCGACTACCGTTTGCCCAAGGATGTTCTGCAAAGCGAGATCAAGGCCATCGAGGACTTGGGGGTGGAGATCCGGACCAACACCGCCGTCGGCCCGAATGGTGATTTGTCTTTGGATGACCTCAGAAGGGACTACGATGCTGTATTCATGGCAGTGGGCGCTCATGGCAGCCGCAGGTTGAACGTTGAGGGTGAGGATTTAGCCGGCGTGCTTCACGGGGTGGATTTCCTGCGGGAGGTGAACCTGGGCCCTTCGACAAGCTCAGGGCGCGGCCGGGAGGTCGCGGTCGGCGAGAAGGTGCTGGTGATCGGTGGCGGCAACGTAGCCATTGATTCGGCCATGGTAGCCAGGCGATTGGGAGCGCAGCAAGTCACCATCCTCTACCGTCGTTCCCGCGAGGAGATGCCCGCCAATTCATGGGAGATCGAGGAGGCTGAAGAAGAGGGCATCGCTCTGCAATTCTTGACCACGCCGACCAGGGTGTCGGGCGCGAATGGACGGATGACAGGCTTAGAATGCTTGCGCATGGAGCTGGGCGAGCCCGACGAGAGCGGGCGAAGGCGGCCCGTGCCCATCCCCGGTTCTGAGTTCTCAGTCGAGGCCGATACGGTCATCGTGGCCATTGGCCAGGTGTTGGAGGTTGGAGATTGGAAGTTGGAGGTTGGAAGTTGGAAGTTGGAGGTTGGAAATTGGATCGTCGCGGATCCTGTGACTCTGCAGACAAGTCTGGAGGGCGTTTTCGCTGGCGGCGATGCGGTGACGGGGCCGGCCACGGCCATCGAGGCTATAGCTGCCGGCAAACGAGCGGCTGAGTCCATTTCGCGATACATCAGGGGCGAAGACCTGGCCGCCGGACGCACGTTGGGGCAGCCCGACATCTCTAGTATCGAGTACTACACCCCGCCTGTAGTCGAGCCAGAAGCCAGGGTGCCAATGCCCAAGCTCTCCTTAGCTGAAAGAGTGGATTTCGCCGAGACCAACCTGGGATTCAGCGAGAGGGAAGCCGTGGCCGAGGCGGAGCGCTGCCTCTCCTGCGCCGTCTGCTCCGAGTGTCTGGAATGTGTCAAGGTCTGCGAGCCACAGGCCATTGACCACAGCACTCAAGGGAAGCGCTTAAGCCTGGACGTGGCTGCGGTCATTCTAGCAGGTGGCAGAGCACAGGAGGCAGAGGAGCATAGGAACAGAGGAGAGAGGGTGTATTTGGTGGAGCCTGATGATGTGTTGGGCGCCTCCGCTGCCGCTGCCAGAGTCATGGCCGACTTGGCCGCGTATCGAACGTTTCCTTCAGCCCCCTCTTTTCCCTTGCTCTCACCGACTCCTTCCAGAATTGGCGTTTTCGTCTGCCGATGTGGCAGCGAGATCGGCGACGTCGTGGACGTTGAGGCGGTGGTCGCTGAGGCCCGCCGTTGGCCGGGCGTGGCTCTTGCCCAGCCCATCCCCTTCGCCTGCCACGAGGAAGAAGCGAAGGCCATCCAGCAGGCCGTTGTCGAGGAGGGCCTGGATCGGGTGGTGCTGGCTGCCTGCTCTTGCTGCTCCCTCGACCAGGTCTGCGACAGTTGCACCTCCCAGCGGGTACGCTGTAAACTTCAGACTTTAAACTCTAAACTTCAAGCGGGCTTCGAGTTCGTCAACATCCGCGAGCAGTGCGCCTGGGTGCACGCCGACGAGCCGGCTAGAGCTACGGCCAAAGCCAGGGACATCGTCGCCTCCGCCGTAGCCAAGGTGCGCCAGGACGAGGCCAGGGCCAGGAGTACCGTTTTCCTCGACCAAAGCGTGTTGGTAGTCGGAAACGGGATGGCTGGCGCGGTCTGCGCCGAAGCCTTAATTGCCCAGGGGTTCCGAGTGTTTCGGAACGAGGTCCCTCCGCTGACCGTGAGGGGCTCCGTAGGCAACTTCACGGCCGTCGTGCCCGAATCAGGCGGGGAGCGAGAACTGAGGATAGGGGCCATTGTCCTGGCCTCCGCAGATGACCTGGAAGTTGGAAGTTGGAAGCCTGCCCTGAGCTTGGCCGAAGGGTTGGAGGTTGGAAGTCAGGGTATCTTTCCTCCACCTTCCAATCTCCACCTTCCAATCTCCAATATCCAATATCCAATATCCAATCCGCAAGTCTGGGGACTGGCCACCGCTTCCAGAGTGGCCGCTTTGCTGGGCAAGGGCTGGGCCGTGGTCGAGCCCGTCGTTGCCCAGGTTGATCCCGCCCGATGCCGGGCCTGCGGCACCTGCCAGGAAATCTGCGAGTTCCACGCCGTCAGGGTGCGCGAGAACGGGCGGGGTGTCTTGGTTGCCCAGGTGGACGAGGCGGCGTGCCTGGGCTGCGGCACCTGCGCGGCCCACTGCCCGTCGGGGGCGATCATAGCAGGCTATTCGACGGACAGGCAAATCGAAGCGATGTTGGCTGAGTTGATGAGATGAGATGATAGAACCCCGCATTGTGGTGTTCACTTGTAACTGGAGCGCCTATAGCGCGCTGGAAATGGCCGGCTCCAAGCGATTGTCTTATCCGGCCAACGTGCGCCCCGTCAGGGTGATGTGCCTGGGACGGTTGCATCCGGGCCTCGTTCTCAAGGCATTCGAGTTGGGAGCCGACGGCGTCTTGCTCCTGGGCTGCCCGCCTGGAGAGTGTCACTACGAGTTCGGCAACCAGCGGGCCGAGGAGCTTTTCCAGGAGACCAAAGCCATCGCCCATCTCCTCGGCATCGAGGACGAGCGGTTGAAATCGGATTCGGTGGGAGTGGGAGAAGGGGAGGCGTTTGTCCAGAAAGTGACCGAGTTTTATCGGCAGGTTGCAGATGGAAGCCATTAAGCAGATCATCAAGAACACCAAAGCCTATTACTGCCTGGAGTGCGGCAAGTGCACTGCGGTCTGTCCCATCTCACGCCGGGAGCCGGACTACTCGCCCCGCCTGACGGTGGAGAGGGTTTTATGGGGCGAGGGGGAGGAGCTGTTGACCGACGCGCTGCTCTGGTCTTGTCTCACTTGCCAGCATTGCTCCGAGCGCTGCCCCTCGGCTGTTCACTACGTGGAGTTCATCCGTGACCTGCGGGCTTTGGCGCGGGGCGTGGGCGCGGAAGGGCTTTGCACCCACGGCGAGGCTATCCAGACCTGGATGCGGATGATGACTGCGCCCGACCTGAAGCAAAACCGCCTGGAGTGGCTCGATGAGGACCTCAAGGTTTCCACCAACTCCGACACCGTCTACTTCGTCGGCTGCCTGCCATATTACGATGTCCTCTTCACGAAGATCGGCGCCCAAGGGGTGGAGATTGCCCGGAGCGCGGTCAGGGTCTTGAATCGCCTGGGCATTGAGCCTATCATCCTGGAGAACGAGCGCTGTTGCGGCCACGACCTTCTGTGGGAAGGGGACGTGGCCAACTTCCGCAAGCTGGCCGAGCTGAACATCGCTATGCTACGTGAGACTGGAGCTAAGCGCATCGTCACCGCCTGCCCAGAGTGCGCCCGTACGCTGAAGGTTGACTATGCCAACTACGTGGGCGACCTGGGGATGGAGGTTGTGCACATCTCACAGCTTTTGGTGGATTCAAACTTGGAAGTTGGAACTTCCCCCCCAAAGCAGTGTCCTGAGCTTGTCGAAGGGTTGGGGGGGAATGAGGGGGGGCTTAAGGTCACCTATCACGATCCCTGTCGCCTGGGGCGGCACTTGGACGTCTACGACGCGCCCCGGCAAGTGATCAAGGCTCTGGGACTGGAGCTGGTGGAGATGGAGCACAGCGGCAAGAATGCCCTGTGCTGTGGCACGAGTTGCTGGACCAACTGTGGAGCCGTCAACAAGCAGATACAAGTGGCCCGCCTGCGCGAAGCCCAGGCCACCGGCGCCGAGTTATTGGTCACCGCCTGCGCCAAGTGCCAGATCCATTTCAAGTGCGCCCTGGACGATGCGAGAGTCAGTAACGAGATAGAGATTGAGATACGCGATTTGGTCACTTTGGTGGATGAAGCACTGGCTCAGCCAGTAATCAGTGATCAGTAATCAGTAATCAGTGACCACCGATAACTGATCACTGGTCACTGGTCACTGTAAATTGGAGGGAAAATGCAAAATCCGAAATCCGAAATCCGAAATCCGAAATCCATTGTGGTGATCGGCATGGGATACGTGGGCATTCCCTGCGCGGCGCTTTTGGCCGACGTGCCCGGCCACAGGGTGATAGGAGTGCAGCGTCGCTCCAAGCGCTCTGGCTGGAAGATTGATGTCTTGAATCGGGGCGAAAGTCCGTTTGAGGGGGACGAGCCGGGGCTGGCCGAACTGATCGCCCGCGTGGTGGAGAAGGGGACCTTCCGGGTGACGGACGATATTTCGGTCTGCAGGGACGCCGACGTCATCTTGATTGACGTTCAGACGCCGACCGATAGCCGCAGGGTGCCTCAATATCTCTCCCTGCGCGAGGTCAGCGCGGGGGTGGGCCAGTACGTGCAGAAGGGCGCCTTGGTGGGCCTTGAATCAACGGTCGCGCCTGGCACGACCCAGCACATCGTGCAGCCGATCCTGGAAGAGACCTCCGGCCTGAAAGCTGGCCAGGACTTCTACCTGGCTTTTTCCTACGAGCGGGTGATGCCGGGCAAGCTCCTGGAATACATGGTTGATTTCCCCCGCGTGGTGGGGGGCATTGATGCCCGGAGCACCGAGCTGGCGGTGGAGCTATACCGCACCATTGTCAGGAAAGAGATCACGGCCACCGATGTCCTCACCGCTGAGCTGGCCAAGACGGTGGAAAATGCCTATCGAGATGTCAACATCGCTTTCGCCAACGAGATGGCCCTGGTCTGCGAGAGCCTGGGGGTGG
>JACKQG010002138.1_pt1 | contig 26241 bp, 17 predicted proteins | sample 8237621 | NCBI WGS metagenome assembly JACKQG01 (sample SAMN15677084, study PRJNA649215) | marine metagenome | biome: marine; feature: Black Sea; material: saline water; isolation source: suspended particulate matter (SPM) from the Black Sea western gyre | collected 2013-06-09/2013-06-10 | depth... | reverse complement strand
TCGATCCTGAACCATACGATATTCGTAATAAACCTGAATCTGTATTGGGAGATTCATCTTATCCAAATATTGAGCGAAGTAACTATTCACCCTATCATTATAGTATACAAAGTAGTGAACCTGTTGAAATTCACAATTATCGATATAATGAATATTCCGCTAATGACAATGCACCTGAAGAGATTATTATCAGTCAATGGACAACGAAAACAGGCATTCAAGTCACCCGAAAAGCATACGCTTGGGGTTATCCTGATTTTGATGATTTTATCATTCAGGAAATTATTTATGAAAATACAGGCACCAAAATTTTAGACCCAGTATATTTTTCTCTAATGAATGCCTTCAGTCTGAATGCGATGGCACACCATTGGGCAACAGGTTTTGGTATGGGATGGAGTGATTGGCGACACAACAGAGCTCAAACACAAGATGATATGTTTTTCTATACAAAAGCGGATACATTTACCGCCGATGAGCCGGAATTCACGGATAATTATACTGATAATATCATGTTTTATCAGAGAGACGATAATTGGACAGGTACGGCGTGGGATGATACGGGGCAACCCTATAAACTGGAAGCATCAAGCCGCCATCCAAATGAATTCCAAGGCCAAAAAGAGGATCAACTTCTTGCTTATCAATATATCGGTATGGGGATTTTAGACTATACACCTGATGGCGATTTTGTTCATCCAGCAGGAAACTCACAGCCTGCCTTTTCCAAATGGTGGCATAATGGTAACATTGATCAATTCGATTATGAAGATCCTAACTCATTAGAACATACAGATACTGAAATGTTTAATATGGTTATCGGACACGATGAAAATGATATTACACGAACACCCCCGGATAATCCAGATTTAAAAATGCATGCTCTTGTTTTTGGTCCGTACAGATTAGAACCCGGTCAAAAAGCGAAACTTGTTATAGCTTTTGTAGGTGGTTCCGCTCCGGATTGGCTAGGTGAAGATGAATTATCCTGGGCTATAAATCCCAAATCAAAATTGGATTTGAAACTGGGAGAACGATCCTTATTTAGAAATTTTGAGCAAGCAAAATTTGCTTATGAAAATGAATATGATATTCCCGATCCTCCGCCGGATGTGGATATTTGGTTTAGCAATACCCGATTAGGTCAAGTGGTCGTCAATTGGACTGATGATGCTGAAGATGCAATGGATCCGGACTATGAGGATGAAGAAGCAAAAGATGTGCATGGATATCGCATTTACAAATCATGGCCAGCATCTCATTATTGGCACTATGGTCCATGGGAGTTTGCAATAGATATTCCTATTGGAGATTCTTCATTCTACAATAAAAACACAGGTATTTATTCCTATACTGATTCTAATTCATTTTCTGGATATAACTACTATTACAGCGTCCACACCTACGATTCCGGGCACGATCATTGGTATGATATTAATGGGAACGATATAGGACCAATTCCGCCACTTGAAAGCGGAAGTTCATCTCCTGAACAAAAAAATGTTATTGCCACAACACCCTTTCAAATGTCTTTATCTTCTTATGATAGTATGTCCGTTCCAATAAAGGTAGTGCCAAATCCTTTTCGTTTAGATTATAACGACCCTGCCCATATGTATCCCGATGCTGCAGATCCATACAAATTACGTTTTATTAATCTCCCAAAAAATTGTATCATCCGAATTTATTCAGCTTCGGGTGATCTTATATTTGAAAAAAAACATTTAAATGCTTTATCAGCTGAAGAATCATGGCGTCAAGAAACCATTTCATTTTCCGGTCGCATCGTTAGTGGCATTTATTTTTGGGTCGTGGAATCTCTTGATCAAGCAAGTTATGGAAAGGTCCAAAAAGGTACATTAGCAATTGTTAAATAGCGATTGAGTCTGTAGTTATATTTTTATGTTAAAAGTAAATAATTATAGATCAATCATAGAATTCACTTCTTTAATACTTTTAATTAGTACGGGAGAAATATTATTCGCCCAAGCTGATCCAGTTACAGGGTATACACCCAGACTTTTGACCAGATCAAAGCTCTGGGGAACTTTCAGGAATAATGGGCTTCAGGGTGGTGGTAATACTCCCACGCATCAAAGCCATGATCAAACAACTTTAGAATATCCCGGGAATGCTGGTCGAGGTGAAGATTTTATGAAATACTGGCTGGATGTTGAAGCCTATATTAATGGTGATCCAAACCTTATTGATGTTTCACGTGTTTGTAATCCACAAAATGCTCGAGGAACTGGACTTTGGGTTTTATCTATAGCAGACAATGATACTATGGTTTCTTATTCGGGGCCAAGAGATGTTACTTATGATGTTGATGCTAATCGATATACTATAAGCGGTTCGGTCGAAGAAGGTTTAGGTAATGCTATATGGCCGAATAGTGAACGGTCTAACTATTCTCCAGATCACAATACTATTCAAGGAAATGAACCTATTGAAATTCACAATTATACTCATGGGAAGTATATTCCGAATGATGAATTCCCTGAAGAAATAATCTTAAGTGAATGGGAAAACAAAATGGGATTAACAGTTACCCGAAAAGCGTATGCTTGGAGTTATCCTGATTTTGATGATTTTATATTAGAAGAAATTATTTATGAAAATACTGGATCTAAAAATTTGACGGATACATATTTTGCTTTTATGAACAGTTTTAGCGTTTCTAGTGCTGGGCACCAACAGGTTAGCGGGCATGGAGTTGGGTCGGGAGATTGGAGATACGATGCTGATTCAGCACAAGATGATTGGTTCTTATACACAGGCGCCCCAAATTATGTTTCAGATAACCCTGAAAGTACTGCTGTATATAAGAATTTGGAATTTTGTTATCAACGGGATGATGATTGGGTTGGGACATCTCATGATGATACAGGTCAACCATTTGTTTCAACTTTTGCAGAATACAGGTATAATGAATTTCAAGGTCAGATAGAAAATCAATTGATGGGTTATCAATACATTGGTTTTGGTCCAATTGATTTATTTCCACCGTTTGTAAATGATCCTGATGAAGAATATGTTAGCCCAGAATCAGTAAATCAACCTTATACATTTAAATTGTGGAAAAATGGAAATAACTACCAATATGATTATGAAGAGCCTAATCAAAGTAGACACCTCGATACAGAAATGTACAACATGATCATAGATACAACAGGCGGTGCAATCAATGAAAATCCAAACTTATCTACACTTGTAACACACGCTTACGTCATTGGTCCATATTCAATAGCACCAGGTGAAAAGGCTAAAATTGTATTTGCATTTGCTGCGGGATCAGGAGCTGACTGGCATAACAAAGATGAGTTTAAATGGTCAATTGAACCAACAGCTAAATTTGAATTAAAAGATGGTGAACATTCAATCATTAGAAATTTCAGAAAAGCGCAATTTATGTATAATATGGGTTTTGATGTTCCTGATCCACCACCGGATGTTGCCGTTACTTTTAAAAACAGTCAGGCCGGAAATGTTATTATATCTTGGGATGCTCAAGCGGACACAGCTCGCGATCCTGATTATTCTGGGGATGAAGCTTATGACGTTGAAGGTTATCGCGTGTATCGATCTTGGCCACCCTCTTTCGATTGGCATTATGGTCCTTGGGAATTTGTTGTTGACATACCATTAAAGGAAGAAAATTATTATGATTTTTCCACCGGTAAATACACATTTGTTGATGAAAAATCATTTGCTGGATATAACTATTATTATAGTATTCGAACCTATGATTCAGGGCACGAACATTGGATTGACAAATATGGAATTGATCATGGGCCAGTCCCTTCTTTAGAAAGTGGCTATGCATCTCCTGAACAGAAGAATATGATTGCAGAAACACCTTTCCAACCATCATCACCTCTTTATGATCAAATGACTGAACAAATTAGAGTTGTTCCTAATCCGTTCAGATTGGATTTTAATGATCCTGCCCATATGTATCCTGATGTAGCTGACCCTTATAAAATTCGATTTATAAATCTACCAAAAATTTGTATGATAAAAATTTACTCTGCATCAGGCGACCTTGTTTATGAAAAAAAACATTTTAAACAAACTGCTGCAGAAACATCTTGGCGGCAAAATACTATTTCTTTCTCCGGACGTGTAGTAAGTGGTATTTACTTTTGGGTAGTAGAATCTCTGGATCCTGCCAGTTATGGAAAAGTACAAAAAGGTACTTTAGCGATTGTTAAATAATTTTACTGTAATCTAATATCCGCCTGCTCAAACATAAATACCATCCGCAATTCAAATAAACGACCACCTTTTGGGTTGCTGCAACTAACGGTCCTCGCACATCAACAATCCCTTGTGAAATATGATAGGCCACAGCTAAAGCCATAATGATACTCAACATTACAAATGGCTGCTTTCCTTCTTTTGAACTAACATCATGAATAATGATAAAAATAGATACTACTAATAAGGATAACGCCCAAATCCACACACCCAACATATGACGATCGGGGAGCAAATTATCTGGTGCAGAAGCAATAATAATCATTCCAAATCCCGAAATCATACCCGTAGGTGTAATAAGAAAACCCAAATTAGACGAGAACAAACGATATGCAGACGAATGCAATAAAACAAGTGACGTGCCAAACAATCCTAGAGAAACATTGAATAAAGGACTTGACACTTTGTTTTCTATCCCATTATAAGCAAATGTTCTCCCCAAATCACTTAAGAAATTTTGCCAAAATGTGTAACCTTCGGCTCCAGGATTCCAAGCGGTTCCACCACCGTAATAAAACATTGCTATTATTGGAATTATAATAAATTGAATTGATCCTATAATACCCATATATCCAGAAATCTTCATGTGATTATTACTATTCATTTTTCAAACTCCTTAATAATTCCACTAAACTATTATACACAATTGGCGCTGCTTCCGGACCGATGGAATTTTCTTCACCATAAGGAGAATCGTCGGCATTATATAAATAGGGCGGTTCTTCATCCCATTCACTTTTGGGAATGATATAGCCAATTTCATCGTTTGCGAGTCCAAAAACAAATTTGAATTCTCCTGCCATAAACGACCGCAATGGCGGCACTTCCAAAGGTGAAATATTAAAATCCTGTCCAGGAGGTGAAACAACACCGCCATTTACAATTTCAGGATAAATTTCCCCCGGAATGGTAATAAAACTTGCTGGGCCAATTTCAAATGCAGAAATTTCCGTCCGCACATTCATCCAACCCGTTGTACCATGATTAATAACACCCAGGGCAAAGCCCAACCTAAAATTATTATTGGCAAGGGGAATGGAAATTGTTTTTGCTCGTAGTCTGATATTTGCTTTATTTACCTCAACAGCATCGTTACGTTTTAATGCATCTAAAATCAACAAACCAATTTGCTGACCTTGGGCTTTAGCTTTTTCAAATGTGGCACCTGTGAGGTTTTCGCCGGTGAAGGGGTCAGGAATCGGAAAGGATGGCCTGGTGGTCATGAGTCCGCCCACGGAACTGCTGATATATACGGCTGTACCTCCAAGACCTTCTGCCAATACTTTTCCATTTCTTTTAACGCCATTTTCCAATGATTCACGTATATAATGAGGAAAATCAGAACTAATAAGTAAATTATCACTCCACAATGTTTCTGGATGGTTTCCCCAGGAGATTAATGAGCCAAGCGTTGTATCTGCTTCCAAATCAATGGCCTGAATGATACGAATACCCGGGTCCATTTCTTCGGGTAGACGAGTATCCATAACAAAATCAGCACCGTTTTTAATATCTTGAGCAAAGCGAAGTTTTGCCGGACGCAGATTTTTCACTGCACTTTTAATTGCCATGACTGTTTGTTTTTTTACAAATTTCATATATTCTGCATCAACACCGCTTTTAAAAATACTCTCTCCCCAAATACCTACCAAGTCTGGCCCTTCATGATTGTGTGTACTGCAAACAATTGTATAATCGATTTTTAGAGTATCAGGCAATGCTTTGCGAATATCCACAACTTCATCATGCAAAAAGCCCACTGCATCCAATCCTACGATAGCAATCCGGGTTTGTCCATCATCCAAAACCATAACTCTCGCCCAAATATCATCATGAATTCCCTGTGCGGGTCGTCGGTTATGAAAGCCGGCAATCCATACGGCATCGAATTTTCCGTTTCCATTCAGATCATTATACGAGTCCCCTTTTTCAGGATCATACTTTGCATTTCCATCAACATCGTTCCATGTATCAATTATTTCAGGTGATATTGATATTTTTGCGAAACCAACTTTAATCTCTCTTGGAGCATATGAGGACATTATATCTAAATCAACTATATAACCTGGGTGTTTATCAGAAATATTCCGATACAAAAAAACCATGCCCAGGATAAACAGGAAAGCAAGTCCGAGGAGTATTCTTTTCATTAAGTCATGTAATTTCATTTTTTATTTCAATTTAATTTACCCCCTATGGTCCTCCTGCCGCGTCCAACTACCGGCGGATTAATGGGGACAAAAAGGATTGAATATTTAATCTAAATTACTCAATTCGGCATTTTATTATTTTCAATTCTTTGTTCTTTCGTTAAACCGTTCCATCATTTCTTTCCAGTTGGTAAAAATAAGCCCTTCATTTTCCATAAATTGAATCACATTTTGATCAGTAAACATTTCTGCTTCCCATACCCGCTGTTGCCATGAATTAGTGATATCTTTCAAATTTTCTGTTTCTACAGATGGGTGGAAAATAATCTCTGAAATACCCGGATTGAGAGATTGAATTAATTGGTAAAAATTCGACACTTTCTCATCATATGTATTACCACTTGGCACCGAAAAAAAGTCATCTAATTTAGGTAAAGTATATTTATTTGAATATTCGACCATTTCATCCGTAATCGGATATCCTTGTGCCCTAAACTTCTCGACAATTTCAGGGGTGAATTCTATCACCATTGCAGGAATATTATAGTCCATGGCAGCTTGAAAATATACTTCAGCATAATCAGCTCTAGCATAAAGCGTTCCCATATGCGTATCAATATGATCCGGTCGATACCCCAATTGAATAGATTTATCAATTTGTGCCCGTATTTCAATATCTATTTCTTCAGCAGTTGCATGCGATGCCACATCTCCCACTTCATGCCATAAATACCCGTCCGGATCAATTAATCCTGGGACTGATTCGTGCTCGGATACGGGGCCCCAACGATATGTTTGCCACTCACTGGTCAGCGTTAAATGTAGACCAATATCTTCTGTGGGATTATTCATTGCCCATTCTGAAAATTCTTCGAAATTTGGACAAGGGGCCATGGCTGCGGCTGATTGAATATTATCATGTAGTAGATAGGGTTCCGCAGCTTGATTTGCTTCAGGGCACATTCCAATATCATCCGCATGGAGTATCACAACTTTGCTTCCTTTTGGGTATCCTAACTTTTCTGCCCAATTATCTCCTACCAAACCTTGGCCCACCTTTGAGTTACACCCAACCACGCCCACTATTAACATTACGATTATAAAGTACTTCAATTTTTATCTCCTCTTAACCATTTTTGAAAAAATCTATCCATGACAGCTTGTGAATATTCATTCACCGGAACAGAGGCATCCATTGTGTGAGGCCATCCTTTTAAACGATGATATTCATGGCTTACGCCATTATTTAATAATGTTTTATCAAGAAAATCACTTTGAGTAATGGGTACAATTTTATCTATTGTACCATGTAATGTTAATGTGGGAGGGTCATCAGGTGTAATATAAGTAACGGGTGATGCTTCTATATATATATCTGGGTTCTCTTCATAAGTCGCTCCCATGAATTTTGGGGTTGCTCCCTGTGAAATTGCAAAATCTGTCGTTAAGTCTGATGGACCATAAATATTGACAATCGCTTGTACTGCAGAACTTATTTCTCCAGCATTACACCCTGATTTAAAATGGGTTTCATCGGCAGAATAACCAGCCATCATTGCCAAGTGGCCGCCGGCAGATCCACCCACTAGAGCGACTCGGCTTGAATCTATTCCATATGCCAGTCCATGCTCTTTAATCCAACGAATACCACAAATGATATCTTCAAGTGCTGCAGGAAAAATGGCTTCTTGAGAAAAACGATATGACAATGAAGCCGTTACATATCCCTTTTGGGCATATGGTAAACAGTAAGCCAGATAATCTTTTTTATCACCTGAAGTCCAGCTGCCACCATGAATAAATATAATTAACGGCGCCAATCCTGATAAAGATTTATCTCTATAAATATCCAATTTTAATTGGCGCTGATCCGTTTCTTTATAAATAATATTCTGGTTTACTAAAATTGAAGTTGGAATTTTGGGTTTCGTGTCAATCAATTCTAACCATCCCAATGTTACAGCCCATTTTATGAAAGTATAGTTAAGATATCCCCGAGGGGGCTTTATTTCATTAATCTGTACTTGAGAAAAAATAAATGGAACTAAAATGGAGATAATTAGAATAAGCCGTTTCATACTACTCTTTATTTATAATGGGATTGTTAATTGCAAACGAAACTGAGGTGTTGAATTTAAGGAGAGATTATTACCCATACTATTACGATAATTCATCGCAAACGATCGTCCCACAACTGTACCCAATGCGGCACCAAAAATCACATCACTTAAATAATGTTTATTATCATTGACTCGACTCATGGCTACAAGTGTTGCAAGCCCATAAGTAACTAACCCCATCTCCTTTCCATAGAGTTTATTGGCAATAGCTGCCATTGTAAAGCTATGAGATGTATGACCCGAAGGAAATGATTTACAACAACTTCCATTGGGGCGGGTCCGACCAAAGGATCGTTTCATACTTTCAGTTATAATACCATTTGTTACCATCGCCAATGTTGAGAACTGCATTTTTGATATTAGAGTGCTTTTTGACTCATTGTTCATTTTTGATGTTACTATGATAGACGACCATAAAACCCAGTGCCCCCATTTTCCGCCGTATAAATCCCCAAAATGAGATACCGGATCCGAAAGCAAGCCGTGAGATTGGGTATATGACTTCACTCTCATATCTATAGTTGTGGCGGCAAATGCGGATAATGCTGCTGAAGATAGGATGATTTGGTTCGATTTATTATTTAAAATACTTTGAGCTGATTTATGCCAATAATCTTTCCAACTATTTGGAGAATCTTCACCAAGTAATATGCTCGATAATAATAAAATGTATAAAAAATATTTTGTATTCAAAGCTATTTTTTTCTTAGAAAATTGCGCCAAAAGTTTACAAATTCCACTCACTAATTAAAGACATAATTATGGAACAAAAAAGTGCAATAATCATCGGAGCAGGTAATCGGGGGCAGACCTATGCCAGTTATAGTTTAACATCTCCAGATGAAATGAAAATTGTGGGTGTTGCAGATCCAAATCCAGAAAAACGTAATACGTTTATTCAACTATATAATCTCAACGATTCACAGTGTTACGATTCATGGGAATCCATTTTTGATCATCCTAAGTTAGCAGACATTGCTATTATTACAACTCAAGATCAAATGCATGTGAAACCTGCTTTAGCAGCCATAGAAAAAGGGTATCATATATTACTTGAAAAACCTTTGGCAACCACAGAAACTGAATGTCTCACTTTTAATAAAATAGCCCAAGACTATGATAAAATCATTGGCTTATGTCACGTACTTAGATTCACATCCCATTATTTGAAAATGAAAGAATTGATCGATTCAGGAGTGATTGGTGAGGTGGTCAATATTGAACATTTAGAACCTGTAAATTATTGGCACATGGCTCATTCCTATGTTCGCGGGAACTGGCGCCGTTTGGATGAATCCTCTCCCATGATTATAGCCAAATCTATTCATGATATTGATTTGGTGAGTTGGTTTGCAAAATCTTCCTATAAAAGTATTTATTCCATCGGATCACTCCGCCATTTCAAGAAGGAAAATGCACCGGAAGGAAGCTCCGAAAGATGCATTTCTGATTGCTCTATAGAAAATGAATGCCCTTACTCAGCATTGAAATTATACATGAATATGGAATTGACCGGATGGCCCGTTTCTGTTTTAAGCAATGATTTATCAAAGGAAGGACGAGAAAAAGCATTACGTGATGGTCCTTACGGAAGATGTGTTTATCACTGTGATAATGATGTGGTCGATCATCAAGTAGTGAGCATTGAATTTGAGAATGGTGTAAAAGCTTCATTCACCATGTCGGCTTTTACTGACGGTGAACGACGAACACGCATCATGGGGACCATGGGTGAAATTATTGGAGATTTTAATACCATCACATTGAGCAATTTTAGGCATCAGTCCAAAGAAATTGTGTGGGAAAAATCAGAAGAAGATGAAATGGGGCATGGCGGTGGAGATTTTGGACTCATGAAACAATTTCTATTAGCAGTACGAGCCAATGATCCTGCATTATTTAGTTCATCACTTGAAGCTGCTATTGAAAGTCACTTAATGTCATTTGGTGCAGAGAAAAGTAGGATAGAGAAGGGAATTATTCTTTCGTCTGAATAAATTCAATAAATATTTAATTATTTAATTTTATAACCATAAATAACAGGGCTCGAATCCGCGCCCCATTTATCAGCATTATAATAATCGCTTGATGCTTCAGCACCAACAGCAATATGGATAGTTTGCCCCTTTTGTAAAATTGGCTCTCCATCCGTATTTACAAGAAACCCTTTTAATTCTACACGCATTTCTACTTCAGATCCATCTGGCGATAAAGCTATATTAATATCTTCACTAGAACCCTCAATGTAATCGTGGGTTATAGTTCGATTCCTATTCATATGTACATATTCGACTTTATAGTTATTTCGCTTTTTTCCATTCCCATCTTTAGAAGAATAATAGGATGGACCTAATGTTAACAATCCATCTAAAACTTCTTTCTCAGCACCTATACCCGTAAAACCAAAAAATGTTTTTATAAATTTATTCCCAATAAACTCAAATTGTGCTTCGCTATCATCTCCAATGGGTATTCCATAATAACAATTATCATCTCGCGTCGGTATGTAACCAGTATTCGTATTCATATCCACATCAATGTAAGTATACCAATAATAACGACCTGTTTTCCCCGTTCGCCCATGAGCACCAACCACACGAGAATAGAAATATAAATATGTGTCATCATTTGTGACTTTAAAATCTAGTAAATCCGTATCAGGGTTTGGAAAGAGATATGAAATATAGTCACCTTCAGGATCACTAATACCTTTAATATTTCGCCATTCTTTAAAGTCACCATCTAACTGAAGATTGTTAATTGGTACTTCTCCAATTACTTCGTTTAGAAAAGTATCATTTTGAAGGATAAGGTTACCACCATCCACTTTTATTATTTCTGCAAAAGTGCCTTCAAACACAAAAGTTATAACATTCCCGAACCCGAGTTGTTTTGCCCCTTCTATTAATTCAGGCTGATATCCCTCACGCTGATTTAAAATTGTTGTCTCATCTAATCTACCATTTGCAACCTCAAACACTTTGCGTCCAATCGTATAAAAAAGAGAAATTGTTCTATCTTCACTTTTGTATGAAAAATCAAAATACCCTGACCCAGATAGTGAACCTGATTTAGAATAAAGTTCAATAGGAAGAAATAGTCTGGAATTTTCTTCGTGTTTCATTATTTTGTTCGATTTAACTTGCAACAATTGACGCTCAAATGGATCAAATACAATTTGTTTATCTGGGATGTTCAACACAGGGAAATCTTGAGATGAATTCCTGCTAACATAACGAGAAAAGTGGCCATTTTCATCAATGATTCCTACTGGTTGTTCATTATATCTTGACGAATACCCACCTACTATTGTATTATTTTTACTTTCATAAACTCTCCCATCCCAAATTCGTTCAGCATGATTAATGGATAAATATTTGTTATTTTTTTGAATATAGAAATCTGCATTTAATGGTATTGCTAATTTATTTGGTAAACTACTTTCAATCTCCAATAAATCATTTTTTGAAAAGCTTACAGAAAAATATGGTGTGAGTTTTATTGTCGAGTTTTGCTTATTTATTCCATGCGCTTCTAAAAAAACTTTATGAGATGGCTTGCCTCTTGAATCTAAATAATTTGATTTAATTGAGTGAAAATCCTTTGAGAATAAAGGAATTGTTATTGTTAGGTAAAGAATAATTTTCATATAAGGCTTATTCCCCATGAACAACTTTCTGAATATCGTATAAAATCCCTTGTCGTCTTGGGACTAATTCTAGTGAAATAAATTCACTTTTTCCATATTCTTTCCATTCAACCCATTTTGATACATATTCTGTTTCTTCTCGTAATTCCCACAGTGGTAAATAAAAATCATATAATAAATCTCGATTCGTCGTTGCCATTAGTTTAGTACATAACGAATTCAATATTGCCTCGAACGATTTAAATGTGTCTAAATGTGAAGCCCATTCTTCCGGCGGATGATTCATAATAAATTGAATGCTTTCAACAATTAGAATACCCATATCACCCATTCTTCCCGGTGTATAAAAACAATCCCCCAATAATTGGATTTCTTCATTAGATATATCTGCATTCCCGAAATATTGAAGCCATTCCTTTGATGAATCCAAAAAGGAACGTCTGGGATTCCACTCACTTACTTCAGAAAAATATAACCCCAATGTACGAAGTGGATTATAATTTGCCCAAAACTGACAATTGGGATTGCTCAAAATTCCATCCAGCTCATTTTTTAATTCCAATGATCTACCAATGTATGGACCAAAAAATATTTGTCGAATGTCATAATCATTTGCATGAAGATTGTCCCATATAATAGGTTTACGATTAATGACCTTTCGAAGTTCTTGAATTGATTCAACCGATATTTCTTTAGATACTACTTCAGGACCTGTCCAGAAGAATCCAATATTTGAGTTTAATTGATTGCCTAATTCAATTAAATATTTATTTCCCGAAACATCATAATTTGCCATTTGTCCGCAATAGACCGTGGGGCAAAATAGTATATTTGAATCTGAAAAATATTCAAAAAGCCGGTTGGTAATATTTGCCTGTGCTTCAGCAAATGATGAATATACCTGTTCATCCTTTTTAGATAACTTTGACGGAATATCGTCAAATAGTATTGCAAATTGATGACATCCAATATGTTGAATTTGTTCAATTTTATCTATTAATCGGTTCCATTCATCTTCACTTGAATAGGTGATATCTAATCCCGGAGCAATACTATAAATAAATCCCAACTCCTTTTTATGGCATGTTTCAACCAATTCCTTTAATTCATTTATATTATTTTCCGGATATAATTCACGCCACTTACTTCGATGGTATAAATCATCTTTCGGGGCATACATGTATGTATTCATACCATCCCATTCGTGCATCCACTGAACAAGCTGTAATCGCTGGTCCAATCGCCATGGCCGACCATAAAACCCCTCCAGCGTTCCGCAAATGAAGTTTGATTTCATTATAAGTTTATAGTGCGTTATTTAAAAAATGAGATATATCACAACAATTGTTGCCAAGGAGAAAAGAGCATAGTTCCTTAAATGAATTATTTTACCACTTTCTAATGCAAGAGTAACTTCATTTTCTGGCAATTTTATAATCCAGTAAATCAAAAATAAAAAATACACGATGAAAATTCCTTTGGCAACACTCATTGGGATAGCAAGCATCCAACCGCGCATCACATCACCCATTCCCCGAAATAAATTTGCAATTGTGTCAGCCAAAGCAGTTGCTGATAATAAAACATTATTCATAACGATAGACCAATCCTTTCAATTTTGATTCCGGTTCCTGGGGTGTGTTCAAACTCACCACAATTAAAATAACGACAGATAAAACAAATGACCACCATGCCACATATAAAAATGGTTCAGATACTTGAAATAGAGGAACGCTTGCATTGCTATTTACCCACATCAAGGTCCCGGCAAATGCAACACCAGATAATAATGATATGAGTGCCGCTTTCCCTGTGGCACGTTTCCAGAGCATTCCAATAGCAATAATGGCCAAACTCGGACCTTGAAATAGAGATAGTATGGTTTGACTCAAATCATAAATACTTTCAAACCGTGTGGCGAATTGGGCAAAGAAAATAGCAATCGCAAGCATTGCTCCAGTAATCCATCTTCCAACAATTAATAATTGTTCCGGAGACGCATCTGGCTTTACAAATTTTTGATATACATCCTTAGTCCAAATTGTAGCCCCAGAGTTTAACGCAGAATCCACGGAAGACATGAGTCCTGCTAAGAATGCCGCGAAAAATAACCCCAATACTCCCGTTGGAAGAATATCCTTAACTAAAATGGCCATTGCTTTGTCCGCATCTGTGATATTCGGATCATGTGCTAACGCAATGATTCCTGGAATAACCATTGCAAATGGAATCAGTATTTTCAAAATGGAGCCAAAAACATAAGATGCTTTTGCATCTGCTTCTGATTTAGCGCCTAACGTTCGTTGAACCATATTTTGATTTCCAAACCAGTAAGCATTTGCTAATACTAACCCTAGGCCTAAAAAGATTCCAGACCACGGATGTGGCGTAGCTGTATCTACAGAAAGAATAAGTTCAAAATGGTCTTGTGCTCGTGGTCCTAATGATTGAATTATAGTTACAAATTCACTAATTCCACCTAAACGGTATATTCCAAAAAAGAGGACAAACAACGACCCGCCTAACATAACTATACATTGAAGTACATCCGTGTAAACGACCGCTTTCAATCCTCCCAAAAGAGTGTATGCACCAATTAAAATACTCATTATAATGATAGAATACATGAGTGTCCAAGTTGGCGGTCTAGCCTTATTCATCATGGATTCTCCCCATTCAGATGTTATCTCATTTTCATTAAATGAAATAATGGCACTTTCACTTGACAATGCACCACTCCAATCTTGATGGATTAAAACTAAATTGGGGTTTTTATTGTCAATAATGTTTTGAATTCTATTATAATCTGTTAGAAATATAAAATCGTGTGTTTTTCCAGCGTCAGTAGCTTCTACCACTATTTCACGAACAGTTTGTGATTCTGTTACAACAACCACTTTTGGATTTAAATCCAATAATAGGTTAAACATGAGCGCTGTAGCATATAATGTTACGCCTAATCCAAAAGCGGTTACCACTCCCCAAATCACAGCTGAAATTGTTCGGACACTTTGATTATAGCGGGCTCCCAACCATTCAGGTATTGTACTGACCTTTGATCTCCAAAACATTGGAATAAATAAAAATGCACCAACAATCATAACCGGAACACTCCCCAGCCAATCATAGTTACCAAGAACAATGCCGTATAAATAAGCGGCACCTGCGATTCCTACCATATCAACAGCACCAATATCTGTAACAACCAGTGACATACCAATAGCCCACCAAGGTAACGATCGTCCTGCTAAAAAATAATCATCTCCTGATTTCATTTTACGACCGATATACATACCAAACAGGACTGTGCCTACAAGATATATAATAATTATAAAATAATCAATTCCGCCTAAAACCATATAATTCTTCCTTCTTTTCTTCTATTTATTTAACAAAAATTAAAATTTAAATGTTGTACGAATACCTAATAATCGAGGTTGTCCCCATAATTGCTCAATAAATCCAAGGTATCCATTCACTCCTTGCTGAACAATATATTCAGTATCCATTAGATTCTCACCCCACATATAAACTCCCCACGATTCAGATTCGACACCCAAATGACCATTAACCAGTGTACGGGCATCATCTCTTAATAAATTTGCATCTTTATCCGTAGATAATTGTGATAATTTTTCGTCTATATAATCACTACGGAGTTGTGTTACAAACATGATTTTACTATTAATAGGCATCCGAAAGTCTGCCATTAAACTCCATGATTGTTTAGGAAACGTACTTATATGGTTTCCAGAATAATCGTTATCCAAGTCATCCAAGGGTTCGCCATCATCCCAAACACCGTTTCCATTTTCATCAGTAAAGGTTTCTCCTTCATCCCAATACCCATTAAAGTAGCCATCATGAAATTCATTAAAAACAGCTTCATTTCTACCATACCCGCCAACCAATGTTAATGAATTATTGAATAACCGTACTGAAAAGTCTAATTCTAATCCAGTTATGGTTGCTTTTCCGGCATTACTTATAGAATATCCTTCAAACAAATCTTGAAATTGACTGACTTGCATATCCGTGTATTCCATACGGAATAATGCACCATTTATAAATAGAGTATTTGATTGATTGCCCCCTTTAATTCCCAATTCATAATTCGTGATATATTCTGGTTTAAAGGGAGTTGCAATAGATTCATAACTCGACACATAGTCTGTATTAAAACCTCCACTTTTATATCCTTTAGAAATTGTACCAAATACATTTACTAAAGGATTCACAGAATATTTTACATTGAATGATGGCGTAATTGCGCTCCATGTTTTTGTACTGTCAAAATAACCGTCAATTAAATTCCCATTTGAATCTGCAGGCACGTGGATATAACCAAATGATGTGATTCCTTCTTGTCTATATTTGAAATGTTTACTGTCTAATGAATATCGGGCACCGGTAGTGATTACCAATTTATCAGACACCTCAAAATCTACGGAAGCATAGGTCCCGACACTAACAGTATTTCCTTTTCCTTCAGGTTTAACCGTTGCGCCGGTAAATTGAGATTCCGCCAAAAACATGGGAATCCCTGCTGCAATATGGAAAAATAATGGTTTTGGAAAAACCGGTGCCAGTAACCGTTCATAAATATTATAATAGAATATTCCAGATAGCCAAGACAATCGGGAATCGGTATTCGAGACCAATCGCAATTCAAATGTGGATTGTTCCCCAAAATTATTCCAATCTCCTGTCATAATATCCAATGCTATATGGTCTTCATCATTGAACCAAGTCACTAAGGATGAGCGGTATGAAAAGACAGAAATCATGCTCATATAATCATTTATTTGATAATTTGCATTCAAGGTTACACCCTTTAAATCTCTTTTTGTATAGCCGGTTGTATCATGATTATACGAATAAATTCCATCATCATTAATAATACTTGAATCAATAGCAAACATGATTGAATCAAGAGATTTTCCGTCGTACACCCCGTAATTGCTGGAAATACGCCAATCGGAAACATGACCGCCTATATCCTTCAAATCTTCATGCAAATAATCAAAACTAATATCTAATGTTAGTTTTGGAGTTGGCACAGTACGGATTGCAAATCTTCCACCTAAGTTATTTTTATATTTTTCTCGACTTTTATCAAACGTGTTGGTTAAATAACCATCATGGTCAAACGAATATCCAGAAAATCTTCCATAAATTTTATCTGCTATACGATAGTTGACTGATCCTTTCATTTTTAAATATCCTAAATCGCCTTTTTCAATTAAGAATGAGCTACTATTCACTGGAGATGGTTTTACTGTAATCATATTAATTGCACCTGAAACTGTATTTCGACCAAAAAGAGTACCTTGTGGGCCACGAAGAAATTCAACACTTTGAAGATCAACTATATCTGAAGAAATGAAATTGGGGCGACCCATTATAACGCCATCTAAATAAACGCCTTCAGCTGTTGCCATTCCGGGATTTCTGGCTCCACCGGTAATTCCTCGTATGTTAAATCCTGTTTCCAATTGAGTATCGTAGGCAAACACATTGGGTACAGCTGCGGTTAAATCTTCGATAGATGTGGCACCCATGTCTTCAATCGTTTCTTGACGAATGGATACCATAGAAATAGGGACTTCTTTGATGGTTTCTTCTCTTTTTCGTGCTAAAACAGTTACTTCTTTACCAAACAGTTTTCCATGAATTAATGTGAATTTAAGATGAGTCATAGGATCATTTTTTGAATACGTAACTTTAAGTGTTTTAAATCCAATATAGCTTACACTTATTGTAAAATCATCAGTTGGAGTAAATGGGATTATAAAATATCCATCTATATCTGCAGCTGCGCCAAGGTTTGTTCCTTCAACAATAACATTGGCACCTATTAGAGGGTTGCCGAGACCATCTTTTACGGTACCTGAAATTTCTTGACCATGAATATGCGTAGAAATAAATAAAAGAAGAATACATACTGTTTTATATGATTTTTGGGATATGTACATTTTTATTACCTGTTGTTGTTTTTTAACTAACTCCTATCCAAATAAAATAGATAGATTTCTTATACACGAACAATTACATTTTTAATATAATCTGATTCAAATTTTAATGAATTAAAGGTAAAATAAATGAGAAAACTGATAATATTACTTTCAATCTATTCAATTAATCTATCTGCAAGTGAATCGATAACTATTCCATCCTTCCTTCAAGAAAATCGAATCTTTGCTTTGGAAGGGCAAAAAGTCTATTCTATTGCAACAGCATACAATGGTGATATTTATGCGGGAACAGATTCTGGATTATTTTTCAAAACCAATGAAAGTGATGATTGGGAAAAAATACCCAAGATTGATTCATCCATTTATTTTGTGTCCACATCTGTAAATAAGGTTATTGCTATTTCTGGAGACCTGAAAAATAATATGTTGACAAAAGGGAAGGTCTATTCTCTAACAAATAACAAAAATAGTGTTCTGCAAACGGTTCACATTCCAAAGAAATTTAAATTTAATATCTCTAAAAGTGATTTAATTATAAAGGGATTTCAGGGAATTATTGGAAATGGTGATGAATTATTTAAATTTCATTTAGGGACAAGTCGAATTTTGGGTAAGCAATATATAAAACCAACATCACTAAATCTCGGGCATGGAAATATCAATCAATTATATGCAAAAAATAATAATTTAGTTTATGCAGCTAGTCAAAAAGGGCTATACATGAAAAAAGGCAAATCATGGACAAAATTAGAACCATCTTCAGAAGATCGGAGCTGGGCTCTCGCTGATTGTCGCAGTGTTGCAGTCGATTCCAAAAACAGACTGTGGTTTGCAAGCCCGCAAGGTGTGGGTGTTTTAGATGGTTCAGAGTGGACTCTCTACGAAGGAAAAGATGGCCTCCCTTATAACGATTTTACCAAAATGGCTTCTGGGAAAAATGGTGATATTTGGTTTGGTACAAAAATAGGAGCCATTCATTTTGACGGAGAAACGTGGGAATATCGCCAAGGAAAACGATGGTTACCGGATGATCATGTGAATGATATTGCTGTTGCAAAAGATGGATCTGTTTGGATTGCTACCGATAAAGGGATTAGTCACATTTATAAAGAAAAAATGACTTTAGCTGAAAAAGCAATTTGGTACGAAGATGAAATTGATCGTTATCATAGAAGAACACCTTATGAATTTGTTTTAGATGTATCTCTTCCCGCACCGGGCGATAAAACAAGCGTCCAAAAACATGACAGTGATAATGATGGTCTTTGGACGGGCATGTACGGTGCAGGAGAATGTTTTGCTTATGCTGCTACAAAAGACCCCAAAGCAAAAGCTCGAGCAAAAAAAGCATTTGAAGCATTAAAATTTTTGGGGGATGTTACGCAAGATGCACCCATTTCACCCCCTCCCGGTTTTATTGCACGCACCATACTTCCAACAAGCGGTCGAAATCCAAATGATGGGCGTGTTGCAGATGATATTCGTAAACAAAAACATGAAGATAAACTTTGGAAAGTTTATGAAAATAGATGGCCAAAGGACAAAACCGGAAAATGGTATTATAAAACAGATACTAGTTCTGATGAATTAGATGGACATTATTTTTTATATGGTTTATATTATGATTTAGTGGCTGATACTGAAGAAGAGAAATTCAGAGTTCGGGAGCACGTAAAAAAAATCACAGATCATCTCATTGACCACGATTTCCAGTTGGTGGATCATGACGGGAAACCCACTCGCTGGTCTCGATTTAATCCTTACGAACTGAATCATGATAAAAATTGGTTCGTGGAACGGGGATTAAATTCATTAAGTATGCTTTCCTATTTGGCTATTGCCTATCACATGACTGAAGATCAAAAATATCGAGATATTTCGGACATGTTGATCGAAGAACACGGCTACGCCCAAAATATGACTGATCAAAAATTTAATCGCGGTGTTGGAACGGGAAATCAATCTGATGATGAAATGGCATTCATGGCTTATTATCACTTAATTCGCTATGAAACAGATCCGGCATTGAAATCCCGTTACGCCTTTTCTATGTATATGAATTGGATGCTGGAAGCACCGGAATTAAATCCATTTTTTAATTTCATATTCAGGGCTGCAACTGCAGGACAGGACTTTGAAGATGCCTGGGGAACCTATGATTTAGAGCCCCATGAAGAATGGCTAGATGAATCAGTGGAAACATTGGTGCGTTTTCCTTTGGATCGCTTAAACTGGCGGCATACGAATAGTCACCGAATTGACATAAAAAGACTTCACCCCTGGAACCGAACCTTTGATAGTAGTAATAATTCCAGGAAAGGATATCGCGTGAATGACAGGGTTTTCCCTATCGATGAAATGCATGTGAACCATTGGAATCATGGTCCATGGGATTTAGATACCGGTGGAAACGGACAAAATTTATCTACCGGAACTGTTTTTTTATTACCATACTACATGGGGTTATATCATGGCTTTATTCAAGAATAAACAGTTCATTATTATTTTATGGATCATTGGATTTATTTATCCAAAAGATGAAATTACTAAAACACCCATCTTTCCCTATCAATGGAAACACGTTCACGGCAGTAGTATTGTGGAAGCACCAAATGGTGATCTTATTGCGTGCTGGTTTTATGGCTCTGGAGAACGGACAGCAAATGATGTGTTGGTTCAAGGCTCCCGTTTAAAAAAGGGTTCAACAGAATGGGAACCGGTTTTTATTATGGCAGATACACCGGATTTACCGGATTGTAACCCAGTTTTATTTATTAATCAAAATAATGAACTCATGCTTTTTTGGATTGCGGTTCGAGCCAATGGTTGGGAAAATTCAGTACTTCGGTATAAAATTTCGTACGATTATTTGAGCGATGGTGCTCCCAACTGGAATTGGCAGGATATTATTATTCTGAAGCCTGGTGAAGCATTTTATCAATCGGTTAAAAAAGCATTCGAAGACAATTACACTGATCCTGCTTGGGCAGAATATGCGCTACCTTATGAAAGGCTCATCACAGAAGCCGCCGCCGATAAAGAAAAACGTCAGAAAGGCTGGATGACACGGATTCATCCATTAACCTTATCATCCGGTCGTATTCTGCTGCCACTCTATTCTGATGGTTTTAATGTTTCTCTGGTTGCCATAAGCGACGATGAAGGAACCTCCTGGAAAGCCAGCAAACCCATCATAGGATTTGGTCCGGTTCAACCCGCCTTGGCAGAACGGAAAGATGGGACCATTGTCGCTTTCATGCGAGATAATGGCGCTGCACCCCAACGGGTAATGGTTAGTGAATCGTTTGATAAAGGAGAATCCTGGTCATTTGCTGAAGATTCTGACATAGTCAATCCCGGTTCAAGTTTAGATGTGATTGTTTTAAAAAATGGTCATTGGGTTATGGTGTATAATGATACAGAAAATAGCAGAAGCAGTTGGGCCGTCTCTTTATCCAATGATGAAGGTAAAACATGGAAATGGACGCGTCATATCGGGCAATCGCCAAACCGTTCAGAGAGTTATTCCTATCCTTCAATGATTCAATCTAAAGATGGGAAAATTCATCTATCCTATACGTATAAAATAAATACGGAGGGGAAAACAATAATACATGCTGCCTTTGATGAAAGTTGGATAAAAAAAGGGGATTAATTTAATCAATCCATTTTGGGAGATATCTCAATATCAACCATAATACAAGACCTGCTCCAAACAATCCTAATCCAAGCATTGTAAACAAATTCCCAAACTCAAATAAAATATCATTATGTTGTCTAACCACTTCAGATTTTGAAAGAAGAATACGCCCCTGTATTAAAATTGCCATCCCTGAGAAAATCGGAATTCCTTTCATTGTACATTGAAATTTTATTTTTATTTTCAATAATATTAGTATCAAAAACCAACCAATCCACGAAAACACTTGAAATATGTTTAATCCTCGAAAATAATTAATAAAATTAATAGGCGGACTTAACCAAATATTCTCAAATGGCGTTAATCCTCTATCTGAATAATATATTACCTGATTTTTTCCATTTTTCAATCCAGTTATAATAGCTTTAGTCTTTTCATCATGATTTAGAGATTCCCAATTTGGAATTTCCATCATATTCCAAATACAGCACGTAGGGCCATAACCATGGTAATCAGCTCCACCAAGTAAAAATAGATTATTTTTTTCACAAGCAGATACAATATCATTATGAATATCATATGGAAAAGCTAATTGATTCTTATTTGCTATTTCATATCCACCCGCACCTGAATCAATATAATGTTGTATAGAATTTTTCTGGTCAACGAACCAGTGAGCCACACCCACCACTCCACCTTGCTTGTAGACTTCAGATATAACAAATGAATCCTTCTTCCCAAAAGTGATGAGTGAATCTGTTAATCCCAACAAAACCATATGAATACTACCGGAAAATTCAATCCCCGTCATGACATGAGGATTTTTTGATATTTTACCTGATGCTTGGCTTTGGACAAAATCTAACGTATTTGGGTTATGATTATGTTCAGTAAAAAAGAAAGCATCAAAACCATTGCGTTCATGCCACTTCATTTGTTCTGTTTGAGTTATTAAACCATCATGGCTGTAATGAGAGTGAGCATGTGTATTAAATAAAATAGCATTTTCATTCTTATTAACAATCGTATTAGAAGGTAAAGGCCAAAAGATCATCCATACTAAAATAAAATAGGCTAACCCAACAACTGCAGGAATTGAAATGAACCAGTATTTAATAAAATGAAATTGATGTTTTACAAATAAGACTAATCCAAATAAAATAAATATCCATACCCAAAGAGCAATATATTCTTCAACTGGCTGACTTGCTCGTAAATAAAATAATGGAAGACCAATGATTGGTTCAAGAAAAAACTTTAGCCATGAAATTTGAATAGAAAACATTTCTTCAGACTCAAAGGAAATTGCATTAATAATCTGAATAGGTTTTTGTGCAATTAAATGAATGGCTAGAATACAAAAAGAAAAAACAGAAAAAACTTTATGGGATTTAATAAAAGAGAGTAATTTTTGAAAATTTTTATTCAAATGACAAACCCATTATAATTGAATCTGAATTTCGTTTTAATTCTATCATACCATATTTTTTATAAAAATAAAATGCACGTTCATTTTGGATTCCTAAACCCAAATGAACTCCACGTGAACCTTGTGATTGTAAATATTTCATAAAATAGTCCATCAATATTTTGCCCTGTCCTTTCCCTTGAGCATTTGGCAATAAATCAATATGGAGATGAGATGGATAATCTGGAAGGTCTTCAGGTTTTTCAGGATGGAATAGTAAATGAATACATTTTTCATCTTTATTCCATGGCTTTGAATCTTCAGATGGTTCTGAATATTGTTTTTGTAGCGACGGAAGCCAATTCGACTTTACTTTATTAAAAAATGATTGTGTATCTAGAGCTCCAATTATGTAACCGCAGGGATGCCCTTCACTATGAAGAATAAATGCAGACTCCGGTTCAAGACTAATATAAGGTCCGGCATAAATATGCCCTAAAATCATGGGATCATCGTGTAGGTGTTCCGCCCCTTTTCCTGAATTGCCGGTTTTTAAACAAATATCATAAATTGAATCATGATCATCAGGATGGTACTGTTTAATTTGAAAAGTCATATATAAATATAACTATATCGAAGGTTTAGAGGATTTAACTAATTTGACCTTCCATTGATTTTTCTAACTGGCGTGCTTCTTGCAAAAATTCTGCTGATGTTAATTCTTTCAAGAAAACTAATCCATGTGTTGCACGCAATCTCGGATGATCATTTTGATACCAAAAATCTCTGCCCAGAACTAATTGCATTTGTTTATGCTGTTCCACCCAAATTTTCTGTGTTAAATCACAAAATGGACCATCATATTCGTAACTGGGAAAAGAAGCATCCTTTTGACTCAAATAGCAGTTTAAAAATGTATCTCGAAGCATAGCCATGGAATTCAACGAAACTGGAACAATAATATCTGCTTCAGATGGATCAAAGCGATACCAAACATTTCGATATCCCCAAATTTTTAAATGAGATATATCTGTTTCTTTTCCCCATAATCGTACCGCTTCAGCAATCGCTTGAAGAACTTTATAATGAGTATCCGGTCCGCTTCCTTCTGGGTCTAATGCAAGTGTAATAACTGTAGGTTTTAATTCTCTTAATAGGTTTAATATGGGTTCCACATCTCTATGATGTTCAGGGTTCTCTGTAAAAATATCGCCTGTGTAAAATCCCAATCGCATGTGACGTACATCTTTAACTTGAACGCCATAATGAGCCCAAACTAATTCTTCTTCAAATTCCCGAATCATTCCTTTGAGTTTTTGAATATTATTTGGATTTTTTTGACCATCATAACACGTATCAAGATAGGTCATAATTTCATTCATTTTATTATTCAGCTCTGCTTTTGACTTTATGCCATAAATTTCAACAAGAGCCCTAACTATTCGATGGCTTAAACCACGTTTTTGACCTTGAATATTGCCTTCTGCTATACGATCCAAGTAATGATATACATCTTTACCTCTTTTTAAATTAAATCCTTTTTCAAAGAAATCAGGGTAATCCACCATTTCAATCTTTCCATTTTTCAAAAATGCACTAGTGTCTCCTAAAACCTGTGATACATATTGATTCGTCACAGACGTAAATCCTGAAGTCATATTTATAAAGTAATTTTTATTTTTTGGGGATCGCACCAAATGTACAATATGAGGTAAATAGCCTAATAAAATATCATCATGATGTGGGCCGGTATGTAAAAATATTTCATCATCTGGTGCATCCAAAGATTTATTAATTTTTGATTTAAATGAATTGATTACATCCGGAATGGTATTTTCATCCATCTTTGGTATCATGTCACCCATTGGGCTTTTTTCTAAATCATTTAGTGTTAAATGATGTCCAAACTTGTTTAATGATTTACACGAATCAACTACCGTTTTTTTCATATCTACTTTTGTCCAGGATTCATGCTGTAATTTATATTTAACCACGTCATCAAGTTTAGATGCAGCTCCTTTGGTTAAATAAAACCGTCCACCTTCTAATTCCTGCAAAGAAGATGCTGGAAATTGAATGCTTTTTTCATTTTCCAATGATTCTTTCACTATGGTTGCTTTTGATTCCCCCGCTGCAATAATGATGGCAGTTGCATTATGATTAGATGTAATGGTTGAAAGACCAATTGTTATAACGAGTCTATTTTTGGCAATTTCAATTCCACCTAAATCTGAGGCTGCAGCCGCTTGGGTTTCAAAATTAGTTTCCATGAGTCGAGTCGTTGAATTATGATCGGAACCCCGAACGTTAAATGCAATATGTCCGTCCGGACCGATTCCACCCAAGAAAAAGCCTATTCCACCCTTATCGCGAATTCCATTTTCATAATCTGTACACCATTGATCAATCATAAAAATTGTTTTTTGCTGATCTTCTTCAAGGATTGATTTTGGATCTCTATAACGCAATGTTAAATCCACCGTTTGTTCTGGAAATATATCTAACAATGTTTTTTTCTTTATTCGTGGAATTTCGTTACAGTTCATAAACATTCCACGTTTCGGGTCAAGTCCAAACCCTTGTATATAAAAATTCTGTACATAATTATAAAAGCTATTATGTTGGCCAGGATTAATGGGGTAGAATTCATCTATTTGTATAAACTGCAGTCCAGATAAATCGGGTTTTTCCTTGATCATTAATCCATTCTCATTTCGCAATTTTTCTAATACGCCATTAGACCAATTTTCAATTAAATATTTTGTCCATTTTATAAAGTATTCCGGTGTTTTTCCTGTGGGTAAACTGATGACTCCTTCCGGATTTTCATGGGTCCATTCTAAAAACCTTAATGCAGTTAAAAATCCAAGTTTGGGGAAATTATCAACTATTAGGTATGGGATTTTTGTTTTTTGAATAGGGAATTTCATTCGATCCATATTCACTTTTTCTACGTTTGAATAAGTCATCAATTACTTTCAAATGGATGAAATTCATAAACCATTATACCATCAAACAATGGTCCCGACTCTCTAAAAT
>JACKQG010002137.1_pt1 | contig 26242 bp, 17 predicted proteins | sample 8237621 | NCBI WGS metagenome assembly JACKQG01 (sample SAMN15677084, study PRJNA649215) | marine metagenome | biome: marine; feature: Black Sea; material: saline water; isolation source: suspended particulate matter (SPM) from the Black Sea western gyre | collected 2013-06-09/2013-06-10 | depth... | reverse complement strand
GGCTTGCTCATCTGTGGAATTTTGAGCTGTTGTTTACTGAATTTGATCATGTTTCGCTCCCATATTTGAGTTATTTCAAAGGACAGACATCCGGCAAAGAGCTGATGCATTTCCCTTACTAAAGTTCAAGATAGCATTCAAAAAGTATTTGAGGTGTTCGGGAATAAACTAACAGACAGTGCTGAATTCCAAAAGGGATTCTGATTACAACACTGTCAATTACGATAAACGTTTTGGGTAAAACACAAAGCGAGGTTTGCCGTCACTTGAAAAGAAAAGCCGCCGTAGCACCACACCAGAATTGGGGTAAAACACAAGGCGCGGATTCGAATCCGCGCCTTGATGAATTGATAGTTTTTTTTAAGTCGAATTAATAGAGGTAGCCCAATCCAATATACAGACCAGAATTACCGTCTTGTTCATCTGAAGCCATGCCATAGTCTACTGCAATGATGAAATTCTCATTGAGCACGATTCTTAGGCCACCGCCAAATGATAGGTGCAAGCCTTCGTCTGCAGCAAATGGTAGCGTTTGATCTTCGACCTCATAAGGAGTTAGAACCTGACCAAAATCAGAGAAACCATTGAGAGCCAAGTACAAGTTTTGACCGCCTATGACAGTTTTGTAGAACTTCCATCTGGCTTCCATGTTGGCCATAAATATGGAGGTGCCAACGATACGATTCTTCAAGATACCGCGTAAGGATTTTGATCCACCCAGACCTTCGGTCATCTTATAACTACTTTGATACCATGGTAACATAAAGAAAGGAGCTTCACCAATCTGTTGCTGATAACCCAGTCTATAGGCAAACGATAGATCATTCTCAATCAATGTGAAGTATTGTCTGTGTGTGGCCGTGAGGGTGGTGAAGGGAAAATCACTACCCATAAAGCCGGGATAAGTGGTGAGAAGTGCTTCAGTCCAGATACCGCTCATGGGATTTGGTTCATTATCTCTGGTATCGTAAACAAGACCGAGTTTAATGAAATTTGTTACCCCACCGTTCGCCTCTTCAGCCCTGATATAACCGGCATCAACATAATTATCATAAAGGGTTGGTGCATCGAGAGGTAGGAGATCTTCATCTTTTCCCTCATTCAAACCTGCCTCATCCACTGTGTCCACCTTGGTGTCGATGTATCCAAATCCTGCGATGACTCGAATATTATCATTGATGACACTCTTTTGAAAATCGGCGGTTAAACGCAATGTATTACGCTCATGTCTATAGAACATCCGGCTGACATAGTTGCTTGAATCTGAAACTTCAAATCCAGGTGTATAATTCGCTTCGTACCCATTAAATCCATAAAAAGGCAACGCTTGTTCAGTCAGGTAGCCGGCATATGCAGTGATTCGCAAATCATTTGGAAGCAGGTATTTTGAATCGAAAAAGAGGGTGTTCTCTCCACTGCCCTTGGTGGTCCTGGTCCAGGTAGGCTTGATAGTATAATCATAATCAGGGTAGTGAGATCCATCACCGTAATTATACGCTTCAAAAACAATTCCATACAAAAATCCAGTGTCTGAATTATAGGCAACCGCAGGCACACCGCCAAAGCCCCAGCCGGTTTTAGCCTCTTGTCCATAAGCGAACACCACTGAAAGTATTAGGATTACCAATAAGAACTTACGATTCATACTACTTTCCTCCTGTAATAGATTAACTATCTAGCAAACTCTCCAGACGCCATGTCATCTCTCTGACAAAGTCTTTGTCTGGATCAAATCCCACGATCTTGTAACGGATTTTTCCTTGTGGTCCTATTATAAACAGACTTGGGATACCTTCCACCCCAAATTTTGTAGCAGTATCTTCTGCAAATGCGACAGGAAAAGTGAATTTCATTTCATCAATATAGGGTTGAACCTTTTGTTTTTCCTGGTCTGTAGATGCAGCGACGAACACAACACGCTGGTCCTTTTTATAGCGCTCATAGAAAGCCTGGAACTCGGGTAATTCTCGACGACAGGGGTTACACCATGTGGCCCAGAAGTCCACAAAGACAACTTTACCAAGCATATTGGTATTGTTTAATGATCTTCCACTAAAATCGGTGATTTGAAATTCTGGCGCATCGATATGAAACATCTCAGAGAGGACTTCCTCTTTTCGGCGTTCATCGAGACTGGTGTGAAGGTCATTCATGAAAGCTCGAGAATCTGCTTCAGGATTGAGACGGGTATACATCTCAATCACTTTCTGGTTGATCTGTGCTTTTCCAGGCGACAGTTGCAGGGCAGCGATATAGTCTTCCAAAGCTCCTTCGAAGTTCTCCTGAGCTTCATAAATGAGTCCGCGACGGAGTAAAGTTTCGGGCTGTTCAAGGTAACCAAGTGCCAGTCCATAGGCTTCCAGAGCTTTTTCTGTCTCATTTTGCTTTTCAAAAATATTCGCTTGAGTATCGAAGATCATGGCTCCCAATTCATCACGCCATTTTAGTCCCTCTTCCTCAGCTTGAAATTTCTCGATCGTATATTCTATCACAGCTGGCGCTTCGTTTAGCAGCAACATTTGATCTGACATTATCCAGGCCAATCTATTCCCAAAAGCGATCTGATCAGTAATCTCCAAAGCACCGTTTTCAGGATAATTCGTCAATAAATTGAAAATCTTCCCAAAGCGTTCTTCGTCACGTTCCATGATGGCACGTTCAGCAGAGCGTACCATGGCCATACCTGCAGCATACTCCTCAGGATAATTTTTACTCAACTCATAGCTAAGATCCATCCAGACATCATATTCCAGTTCCTGGGCCAGTGTATCCACCAGCACCTGTAGTCTTTCAGGTGAAATCTCTGCTTCTTTCTCACAAAAGGTCAATAACAAGGTGAGACCCACGATAAAGACCATTAACAAACTTTTTTTCATTCCATCCTCTTTTCTATAATTGAGATACTATTTAATTTTCTGTCAAAAATTTAAACACAGTGTGAACCATCCATGATTTGCCGTATTGGTTTACAAATCCCACATGTCCCCCCTTTTCTGTCAATAACGAGGTAAGCATTCCCTCTGAAATTTGTGGCATCGATGCCTCCGGAACAAAGGGGTCATCCCGTGAGGCCAGATAAAGTGTAGGTACGGGGATATCCTTCAAACAGTTTTTTGAACTCATTTCAGCATAATAATGAGCAGCATCCCGGAAGCCATGGATAGGTGCCGTGGCCGCATTGTCAAGCTCCCAGAAGGTTTTTGCTTTGGCCAAGTTAATCGCCATACTCTCATCACCAATCAGTTCTGATTTGAGGTGGTATTTCTCCAGAAGTGTATTCCGGAATTTTACAACATAATTTCGGCTAAACCCTTTGCTCATGAAATCTGCTGAAGCTCCAAGATCCAGAGGTGTAGATATGATTGCGGCAGCTTTCACCCGTTCCAGTGCTTTCCCCTTAGCTAAATAATGTGCGATCTGACTTCCACCGAGGGAAACACCCAATAGGTACACCTGTTCATTCATCCCTATCTGAGGCAGTCGTTGGTCCAGAAAGTATTTTATGTCTGCATAGAATCCAGCATGGTAGAATTGTTTATGCTTATTGATGAGACCGCCACAACTGCGCATGTGCAGAACCACACCATGCCAGCCCCGCTTGACACACTCATTCATCAGCAATCTGGCATATCGGCTATGTGAACTGCCCTCCATCCCGTGGACAAGCACTACAATGGGGGCTTTTGGCTCACCATCAACCCAATCTGCGGCAACAATGTCACCATCTGGAAGATCCAGAATCTCGCGTCTATAATTTGGGAGTTTTACCGGCATGACCATGGATGCAAAGATGGATTGAAAATGACCGTTGGGTAGCCAGCCGGCAGCTTTAAAAGGGCTAGGTTGAAATTTCCTCATCGATTTGAAAATAGTCCGCAGCAGTCTTAAGACAACCCTGGAAAGTGAATTTACATCCATAAGAAATCATTTTGCTTTGCACCAATTCCTTTCAATCCATACATGAATTGACTACATTTTCACCATGTTAGCCCCACTTTTCAAGCGAAGTTTAATCTTTCTGCTGCTGGTGACACCCCTGATTCCCTGTCGAATGTTGGGAGTAATTGCTCTGCCAGGTGAGTCATTGAGCGATACCTACATAAATGGTGATTGGCACCCCTATCTCATGGGGGAACTCGAAGCATTTCGGCTCCAGGGAGGCTCAGGTGGATGGCCTTATAACAATCGAGATGGCTGGGCCATGACGAGCTACCATGTTGGCCAGGACATCCTCGAATTCCAAACTGTTCGGTCCGATATAGAAGCTTATTCGGATGACAATTACTATGATCATACATCCTCACTCCTGACTGAAACCCAGGTACCCATACTTATGGGTCATCTTCGTCAAACCAGTTCTGGGGCAAATAATATAGAGAACCCTCACCCCTTCGTTTACACCAGTGATAACGGTGTCAATTTCAGTTTTGGGCACAATGGAGATGTATGGAAGGAAGAGGTCCGAGAGCTCATAGGAGATGACTGGTTAGCCCTCCACCCGCCGCAGACCTATGGCGGGGGGCCCTGGGATGGATCAGGCTGGGAAAATGTTGTCGACTCCGAGTTGTTCTTCTTCTGGATCATTAAAAATATTGAGGATGCAGGATCCGTATTTGAGGGCATCCGGCAGGCACTTATTGTTCTGGAGGACCAGCAACCTTTTCAATTGAAAAATTTTCTGCTCTCTGACGGCTCCGATTTATATGCCTATCGTCGGTCGTCCATGAGTGATATTCATTATTTTGATGCCAGCCAGGCTACCAACCTCCCCCCTCATCTTTCTGATAGCAATCATCGTGTTGTCATGAGTACACCCCCCTCAGGCGGCGCAGTATCAGAATTGCCCTGGATTGAACTTCCAGATCGAAACCTTCTGATCTTCCGGGGAGATGGAAGTACTGAAATTCATGCTGATTTTCTTACGACTGAGTTGGCAAGGGATGACATAAAACCAGAGCAATTCAAGGTAAATCAAGCATATCCCAACCCATTTAACAACAGCACCATCATACCGCTACATGCCAATGAGTCAGGCACTTACACCCTTGAAGTGTTCAATATGAGAGGGCAGTTGGTGTTCTCAGAAGCGAATTGGGTTCATGATGGAAGTGTGTATAATTTTCTGTGGTCTGGTCAAGATCACGGGGGGAACGATTTACATTCTGGAAACTATTTCTTTCAAATTAGATCTGGCTCTGAATATGTCTCACGCGGGAAGCTGTTATTGCTCAAATAGACGCTAATCACCTATATACTTGTCTACCGCTCCAACAATATTAAAGACTCCCTCATTATCCACCTGATAGCTAGTATGAACATAATCATTGTCTGAATTCAGTGCATATTCCAAACCATAGGTTTCAGCATTTTTAATAATATCCCTGAGTGCTGTCATGAGGAGAGCCACATCTTCAAGAGTTGAATACAGACCAAAACTGGCCCTTACCATCCCTGCTTTACGCATGAATTCCGGGCTCATATTACCAAAATCTATCTCTCCAAACTCAGCTTCCAGATCATCAGACATCATTTCCTTCACATAGGGGTGGGCGCAGAAACACTGGTTCCTTACTGCAATATTAAAGTAGTCGTTGAGTATGGCAGCCACCAGACCATGATCTACCCCTTTTATGTTGAAGGAAATTGAAGCTGCCCGGGGACAAATTTCAAGATCAGTGCCACCATAAACGATGATTTCTGGCATACCGGCCATTCCCTTAATTGCCTCGACCAGGACTTTGTCTTCTTCCTCCATAAGTGTGTGCATGCCGATACGATCAAGAATTTCTATGGTAGTAGCCAGGGCAATAGCTCCCGGGATATTTGGGGTACCTGCTTCTTCTCGATCAGGAAATGTTTCTTTCACCAGGTAGCGATCTTCCAGGACACGATCTACCATGCCCCCACCCACTTCTTCAGGTTCAATTGACAGGAGATGATCTTTACGCGCCACCACAACCCCTGGCGAACCGGGTGTATAGGTTTTATGCCCGGAAAATACCAGGGCATCGATACAGGCATCCGGATCGTCTGGATAAAACATTTTTGTGGGGAGATGAGCAACACTCTGGGCACCATCCACCATGAGTAGGGCTCCATATTTATGGGCGAGTCGAGCAATATCATGGATGGGATTGATAATCCCGGTCACATTGCTCACTGCGGTAATGGAGACATAACTGACTTTACCAGCACCAGTACGCAGTGCTGCTTCCAATTTAGGCAAACTGATACACATTTGATTTTCATCCAGCCCCTCAACAGGCACATGATACACGTGTTTCATATGCTTACGATGGGGCAAGTCGTTGGAGTGATGTTCCATGATGGAGATGATTGCCGTGTCCTTATCTGGATGTACATCACGGAAGACACGAGCCATCCTATTGATGCCACCTGTGGTTCCTGAGCCAGTGAAGAAACAGGTGTAAATATTCGAATCTGCACCTAGAAAGCTGAGGATCCTTTCATGAGCCCAATCATATGCCGCTGTGGAAATGTGTGCTGAATGGTGGAGTTTGCTATGGGTATTGGAGTAATGGCGCATGAAGTCAGCAGTAATTTGCGCTGTGGGTCGAAGCATAAGTGAGCTGGCTGTGGAGTCCAGATATACTCGTCTGGTCAGCTGCCCCCCTACCGTCTCATATTTGGTATCCAGACCAATAAAGTCTGAGCGAATCATTTCAAGAAGTGCTTTACCGGTTAACGTTTTTCCAGATGATCTCATTCTTGAACTCCCAATGAATTTGCTATGAAATGACCAGATAAGTCATGTCAGAATATACACGGGTACAGACCTGATAAAATATTTCAGTTCATGGACGAAACGCCTAAAAAACAGGAGGCCATCCAATGGACGGCCCCCTATTACTCTATTTATGATGTGATGTCTATTTTAGCAACATCATTTTTACTATTTGCTCTGAACCTGCGGCGTTGATACGGGCAAAATAAATACCTGATTCAACCGTATTGGATGAAGCATCGGTGCCATTCCACTGATAGCTGTAAGTGCCAGGTACAAGTTCTAACTGTACCAGGCTATTCACTTCCTGACCCAAAATATCATAAATTTTCAGAGTCACATAGCTATGGGTGGGTATTCCAAATTCAATCGTAGTCGTAGGATTGAAAGGATTTGGATAGTTCTGCTTCAACTCAAGCGTTTCAGGCATTTTAATGTCTTCTACGCTCAGTACCTGACCTGTGTAGTAACCGGTTCTCTGATTATTCCCACGGGCAGTTGACCAACAGGCACCAACATCTGAAGGTGTTTTCAGATTAATGATGGTCAGATCGTGATCTGTTCCAACAATAATCTCCAGGGTGCCATCAAGGCTCAAATCAGCCACTGTTGGTGTCCCCTGGACAGGTCCAGACATTTCAAGAGGAAACAGGTCCAGACTTGTTCCGTCCTGATGAAAGACAAATAGTTCGCCGGAATTTGAGCCAACTATAATCTCAGGTACATCATCACCATCCAGGTCTGCTATAACAGGCGAGCTGTTGCACGAGCCACCAAGATTTTGTGGCCAGCCTGACAGGGAATTCCCCTGATAATCAAGGATATTGATAGTACCGTCAAGGGCTGTATAAATGATCTCCAGGAATCCATCACCTTCAAAATCACATACTGCAGCAGCAGTACGAATGCTGGCTGAGGACACCTGCTGTATCCAGAGTACGGTTCCATCATTGGCAATTGCATAAAATTTGCCAGCGTCCTGACCGCAAAGAATTTCCAGGGCTCCATCTCCGTCTATGTCGGCAACCACTGGTGATGCAGCAACATTGTTGATTAAATCAACTGGGAATCCATTTAATAAATCACCATTTAAATTGTAAGCAAAAATACTGTCACTCCAGGTTCCCATGACGAAATCTTTACTTCCATCTCCATCCAAATCAGCAATGGCAACTCCTGTGGACATTCTACCCCCATCAACAATGACAGGATAGTTATCCATAGACGTTCCATCATGATGAACAGCCAGAACTTCATAGCTATAGGAGGTTGCTACAATTTCCAAATCGCCATCACCATCCAGATCATCCAGGGCAGGTGTGCCCATGAGATAGCTGGAAGCTTCAACAATAGCGACACCGGAGCCATCGTGTTGGACCACATGGATTTTCCGATCTCTTGAAGTCACTACGATTTCCAAATCGCCATCATTGTCAATATCAGCAACCGCTGGGGCGCCAATGATCCAATTCCCTGTGGCATAAGGAAACCCGGCCAGCTCAGTTCCTTCAAGTGTGAATACATGAACGAGACTGTCAGTTCCACCAACGACAACTTCATTTGTACCGTCGCCATCAAGATCCACGACTGCATTTCCACTCATAATGGGGTGGGAAACAGCAACGGGGAAGTTGGCCTGGAACAAATCAATGCTTACAGTAAGAGGAATAATGACTTCATATGGATCCTCAGTACTTTGATTGGCAACCATTCTCAAATTCAAAATAAAATCTGAGATATCTGGAGCCGCCTCAGAAACAGTGAAGGCAAACTTGTCGGTAAAATTGGTCACGAAATCGCAGGAAACAATCATATCGTAGACACCAATACTATCGGTAACCGTGATATAAGGATTTGAACTTGACAAATAACCGGTTACATCAAACGCACTGACAAAGTCACAATTGTTCTGAATCGTAACCATATATTCGGCTGATTCACCAGGATTCAGTGTGCCATCGCCATCATCTCCCACAATGTTCAAATTTGTAGAAATTGCAGTGAGATTAGGAATATTAAGGGGAGCAACATCGCCAACATAGGCAGTCGTAGCATTCAATACTGTATGATCTGATGCTTGCACAAAAACCACGAGGCGACAATCATCAATGGGAAAAGTCAAAGGGACCTGGAAGTCCACCTGTTCCACTGATTGAACACCTGCTGCCAGGGTAATACTGGTTCCAGAAGAGCTGGGAAACATGTCCCGCATGACATTTTCATGATCTGGATAACCATTGCTGCCCATGTAGTATAAACCATCCTGAACCAACACAACGTGGAGGCTGTGGGTACCATCTGCTCCAGTTTCAGGATCAAGGGTCACCTGCAGGCTTCCAAATCCACTTTGATAGTCAAAATTTCCAGAGAGGGTGATTGCCAAAGGCGCAGTGGTTTGGGCATTGGATAGAATATGATTCTGCCAGGTCGTTGTACTGCCTTCATCATTTTCACCATCAATACACATGTAGGGAACCCAATTTAATCCATAGTAGCTACGTCGGGCGTCGCCATCCGCGCTATTATAATTGTAATATGGGTCAGTTCCCGGCCATGACATATGGTAGTTGATTTGGGTATGTGTCGTAGGATTATTTTGTTGGAACACGTCCAACTGAGCCCCTGCGGGGCCACAGGAAGGTCAGCCAGCGTTTGTGAAATATTCAGCTAAGACCAATCGTTCGGCGGTATGCCCAAGCGCGAATAAGGCAAGAAGTATCATCACTACGCTTGCGAGTCTGTTTTTGATCATAATCTCTCCAAGTTGAATTATGTTTATATGCCTAAGTAAAGCATCCCATAACATATTTAAACGAGGGGGCGTGTGCCACCACAAAGCCCTTCGTAAAAGAAACGTTAGTAAAATTTAATTTTAATAACGAAGACACCTGAAAACAGAGCCAGTTTTTTTGCAAAGAAGGGGATGTCCAAAATGCATGGATTCTTATTTTGTTTGTCGTACCGAGGGTTATGAGTTAGGAGTTAGGAGTTGGGGGTTGGGGTGGAATCAGATATGCAACTGTTAATATTTTAATTGTCTATGATAATCCATTTTCTTCTAAAGCTAATATTAAAGCTTATGATCATCATCCGTCCACACTCTTTCCCTCTATTTAGAAGATTTGACACCAGAGAAGTATTTGGTTCGTCTGATAAGTAAGGTGATCGATAATCTGGAACTGGATATGGTTCTTTATAGAATCCCTTCGTGTTGGGTATCAGGCATTTCCTCCCCCTGGTCTTGATAATGTGAATATTGAGTTATAGTGGCTTGCCAGCCCCCAAAATCTGCTGAAACTATGGTCGAAGACAATTCGTTGGAACAGGAAAGAGTTGTTTGCTTGTCTCTGGTGAGCTGACTTTAGCTGATTAGGCTCAGAAATTACATCTTAGATTGGATTTTACATAAATCTGTGGAAATCAGTGTGAATCCGTGGTTAAAAGAAAAGAGACTGCCTCAGGTTCTGAGACAGCCTCTCTAACATATTCGGAACCAAGTTGATGAACTATTTGAGGAGTGTCATCTTGATAACTTGTTCGCCAGTAGCAGTTTGGATGCGCGCAAAGTAAATACCTGCTGCTACCGAATTGCCCCCTTGATCCAGGCTACTCCAGAGTAATGAGTAATTTCCAGGTGCCAGATTTCCATCAATCAATCTGGTCACTTCATGACCACGCACATCAAATATTGACAAGCTTGTTTGTGAAGCTTCTGGAATCCCAAACTCAAGTGAAGTAGTCGGGTTAAAAGGATTTGGGTAATTTTGAGATAATGTCAAAACTCCAGGAGTGATGGGTGCCTCAATAGAGCTCGCTATGTTGTTGGGGAAATATCCAGTTCTTTTATAATTTCCCCGCGAGGTAAACCAATTGGGACCAACCTGGCTGACTTCCGGTATATCAACAATGCTTAGCCCAGCATCCGTTCCAACAATGATTTCCATATTGCCATCGAGATCCAAATCTGCGATTGTAGCTGCACAATGCACACGTGATCCCATGGTCATGGGAAAGTTTGGCAGGAGTGTACCATCAATATTGAAGGCATAGAGGTCGTTGGAATCATCCCCGAGAATGATCTCAGGTATATCATCGCCAGTGATATCCGCGAGAATTGGTGAGCTGTAGCAGGTAGTTGCCAGGGTCTGAGGCCAACCATCCAGCATATTTCCACCATGATCCAGAACACTAACACGACCATCGGGCAAGACGTAAACGGTTTCCATGAGGCCATCCTGGTTATAATCAAAGACTGCCGGTGCAGTCAAAATGGGAACGGCTGCAAGTTGGTGGGTCCATAATACAGCGCCGGACCTAGTCAGGGCGTAAACAATACCGCTTCTTTGACCAGTAATAATCTCCAGGGTTCCGTCCCCGGTAAGATCAGTTATAACAGGAGGTGTTTTAATATCACTTCCCACATCAATGGGGAATCCCGCAAGACTATTACCACTTGCATCAAAGACATGTAAGAAGTCACCCTTGGTACCTACGATGATGTCCTTGGAACCATCGCCATCAATATCGGCAATACCTGCAGCGCCTTCCATCCGTTCACCCTCAATTATTAAAGGGAAGCCTGTCAGAGGAGAGCCATCGTGGTGAATGGCCACGAGGTCGTAACCAAAACCTGCCGTAACAATTTCAAGATCGCCATCACCATCCAGATCATCAATGGCCGGTGTTCCAAGAATATTGTTCACTGCTTGAGATACCAATTCACCAGTTCCATTTGCCTGGACGACATAAATACCGCCACTCAAGGAAGCGAAAACAATTTCCAGACTGCCATCATTATCAATATCCCCAATAGCCGGTGCTGAAGTAATCTTACTATCCGCCATGAATGGGAATCCGGTAAATTCAGATCCGTCCAGCGTTATGACATGGAGCATGCTATCCAGACCACCAAAGACCACCTCCAGGTTTCCATCATTATTGAGGTCTACCACGGCACTTCCACTTACAACACCATACGCGATATCTACTGGAAAGTGATTCTGGAACATATCTATGCTTACCGTAAGGGGTATGGTTGTTTCATAGGGTACAGCACCATCTTGATTGGATGTCAACCGCAGACTGAAAGCCATCTCAGTTATTACAGGAGCATCTTCGGAAATGCTAAAAGCATACATATCAGTTGTGTTGGTGCCAGTATTACAAGATTCGATGGGATCGTAGGATCCTACACTATCGGTAATGGTAACATAGGGGCTGGTGCTGGATAGATAGCCTGTGGTTCCAACTGCCTCAGCCCAATCACACTGGTTTAAAACAGTTACTGCAAAGTTGGTAGATTCGCCAGGATTGAGCTTCCCATCATCATTTTCATCGACAACAAACAACTCCTGAGTCGCACCCAACAATTTTGGAACATTGATAGGGGTCAAGTCTGTGACATCAAAAGTAGCTGCATTTAGAATTGTTTTATCGGAGCTCTGTACGAAGACAACCAGACGGCAATTCTCCATTGCAAAATTTTGAGTTATTTGCAAATCGATAGATATGTTGAATTCAACGCCTGCTTCCAAGCTTATAGGAGTACCTTCAAAACTTGGAAACATGTGGCGCATAACGGCATCATGATCTGGATAACCATTCGATCCCATGAAATATAAACCATCTTCCACCAGAACCACCTGGAGTGTATGATCTCCTTCTGCCCCGGTTTCAGGGGTCAGGGTGACATCCAGATAACCCTCGCCTTGATAATTCATATCGCCTGTGACTGATATAGCCAGAGGAGCAGTGTCCGTGGCATTCTCAGTGATCCGCGCTTCCCAGTCATCTACGTTGAATTCACCAGAGAGACTATTTAAGTCATACATCCCATCGATAGCCGCATAGGGAACCCACATACCACTCTCATTGGGATAGAACTGCATGCGTGCCAATGGATCGATGGTATTATAGGTCCAATAAGGATCACTACCTGGCCAGTACATATGGTAGTGAATAGATGTAAAAGCTGTTTGATTATTTTGTTGGAACACGTCCAACTGAGCCCCATAGGGGCCACATGAAGGTCAGCCAGCGTTTGTGAAGTATTCTAGTAGCACCAGTTTTTCTGCGGTATGACCCATTGCGAACAATGCAAGAAGCACCATCAATACTCTTGCAATTTTGCTTTTAGACATAAATTTCTCCCTTGTTATTAACTCTGATTGCTTGAGTAAAATTTTGACTAAGATAGATAAGCAAAGGGCTTTGTGCCATCACAAAGCCCTTTGTAAAACAATTTTAATAAATGACAGCTCCAGCCATGAGTGACTAGGTTGTTCTTGACAATTTTTTTCGCTCTCCCCTACTCTCGATCAAAGAATACAGGACTGGAACGATGATGAGGGTCAGGAAGGAAGAAACTGCCAGACCAAAGATCAAACTTACTGCCAGGGGTCTCCAGTATTCAGCTCCACCAGCAAGATTCAAACTTAGGGGAATCATACCTGCCAGTGTTGTAACTGTGGTGAGTATGATGGGTCGCAGTCTGTTCCTGCCAGCTTTAACAAGGGCTTCTCGGACCCGCATGCCTCCCCTGCGTAGATCATTGACATAGGCAATGAGCACAATGGCATCATTCACCACCACTCCCATAAGTGCCACTACACCAAAGAAAGCCATAATTCCGAATGGGACCCGGGTGACCATCAGACCAAAGATCACTCCAATAAAGGACAGTGGTATAGCAAGACCGATAATCAGGGGCTGTTTGATGGACTGGAATTGGGCACTGAGGATGATCATAATGATGATGAAACCAATTATCATGGCTCTCCCAAGACTTGCAAACGATTTAGATGCTTCATCTTCAATGCCACCATATTCAACATTGACCCCATTGGGAATGGCTAACGCTTCCAGAAAGGGATCCATACGCCTCCGAATATCCGTGGCATCCACACCCTTTGCCAGGTCACAGGAAACTGAGATATTGCGTTTGAAATCCTGATGTTTAATCAAGGTTTCACTACTACCCAGCTCCAGCGAGGCCACATTTTCAAAAGGGATCATCTGACCCATCTGGTTCATGATGTTCAAATTCCGGATAGCGTCTACAGCATCATCGCCATCGGTCTTCAGTCGAACAACCACAGGAATATCGTCCAGCCCATCCGAGTAGGTTGTGGCTTCCAGGCCGATCATGGCAGCAGCCAGAGTACTGCTAATCTCCTGACTTGATAAACCATAGGTGGCGGCACGATCGTGATCTACAATGGCCTGAAACTCAGTACGCCGAACTCCCAGACTTGACTCCACATTCAAAGCGCCTTCAACTGTGGCAAGATCTCTTTTTATTTGCTCAGCCACAAAACCGATAGCTTCCAGATCATCACCACTCACATCAATAATCACATTGGTGGCAATGGGTGGCCCCTCTGCTATGGTCTGAAGGGTCACATCAACACCTGGAATCCGAGATAATTTTGCATCCATTATTTCCATGAGATCCTCAACGGAATTATCTCGATCTTTGGCATCTATGAGGTCAACGTTGATCTGACCTATTTCTGCGCCCTTGCCTCCCCCTTGAGCCAGACGTACATTCTGCACACCACTCTCACCCACGGTTGAGACAATTCTATCTACTTCATCAAAGCTCAAGAGATATGCTTCAACCTCCTTAACTATGGAATCGGTATAATCGAGCTGGCTACCTGCTGGTGTGTTGATATCCACAATTATTCTGGGTCTCGGTACTTTAGGAAAGATCTGGAGTTTCACCAATTTAGTATCGCTGACAGCAGAAATTCCAACAACTGCTATGGACATGAAGAAAATGACCGTGACACCGGCTATTACCAGCAAGCGGTGATTCAAAGCCCAGTTTACCATGCGGGTATAAAAGCGCTTGCCGATCCACTCGCCACTAAGCATTCCAGCTCGTTTCGTGACTACCATCATTTTTGAAGCCAGCACTGGGATGAGAAAGTGATCCGCTAGAAATGCACCTACCAGTGTAAAAATAACCACTTTGGGAATAACTGATAAAAACTGCCCCATGGTCCCTGACATATAGATAATGGGTGCAAAGGCCACCATAGTTGTCAACACTGACGTCATAATCGGGATGCCCACTTCATCTATGGCTTGAATGGCTGCTGCCTTCCGACTCAGCCCTTCTTCCATGTGTCGATAAGTTGACTCGGCAACAATAATGGCCCCATCAACAACTATACCCAGCACTATAATCAGCCCAAACATGGAAATACCTGTTCTTGCCAGATCAAAAACGTACATCAGCGGGAAAGAAGACATGAGTGCGAAGGGGAGGGCGATGGAAACGATGAGGGCATTTTTAAAACCAATTCCTGCAAAAAGTACAATAATGACAAACAGGATACCCCAGGCTGCATTCTGGTTTAACTGACTGGTTTGTTTTTCGATATCAGTCGCTTGTCTGGCCGTATATTCGTACTCCATTCCTGCTGGAAACTTTGCGGCCAGTTTGTCGACTGCTGCTTCTATTTGTTCCGTGGCTTCCACAATGTGTGCACCGGTTCGTTTTGAAATGAGCAGCGTCACACTATTATGTTGTTGATAGCGTGAGTAACTGCTGGGTTTTTCAAATCCATCGGTGACGGTAGCAACATCACGTATGCGTTTCACATTCCCCGAGGCATCTACGCCCAGGATGGTGTTTTCGATATCGTAGATCTGTGCGTATTTACCCACAGTTCGCACAAAGATATCCTGTCCCTTTAACTCAACGGTGCCGCCAGGGAAATTTATATTACTTTTTTTAAGAGCGAGTAAGATTTGGGGAATACTCAGATTATTAGCCAGCAGTAAATTTGGGTCAATTTCTATGGCTATTTCACGCTCCTCACCGCCAAACATTTCAACTTGATTTACCCCTGAAATCCTGGTGAGTTGATCTTTGACCCGCTCAGCGTGAATACGCAGGTCATGGGGTGAAAAATCACCATAGATATTCAAGATGCTGATGGGTGTATCCGCAAAATCTATGTCCGTCACGGTGACATTGTCAATTTCTTCTCTGAGCTCGGGAATGACTTCATTCACCTTTTCCTTCAAATCATCGATACTGGACTCAAGATCTGCTTCCGGGGAAAATTTGATGGTGATAAATCCAACATTTTGCATGGCATAGCCAGTGATGTCATCCACATCCTGTAACTGCGCCAGCTTTTCCTCAATGGGTTTGATAATATCTGTTTCAACTTCAGAGGGGGCAGCCCCAATGTAGGTAGCTGAAACAAATGCATAGGGAATTTCAATTGCAGGAACCAATTCCAATGGCAGTATCATGTAGGCTGCAACGCTGGCGATAAATATTCCCAACGAAGCAAACATGGTGGCCTTGGGGTAGTCCAGAGCCTTTTTTGATATTTTCATGAGGTGATCCTTCCCTACTCCACGATATCCAGAAGAACACCATCTTTGACATCATTGTGTCCTTTGACAATGAGTACATCACCAGGGACAACTTCGGCATCAATAAATACTCGTGATCCTGAAAGCGCGCGAATACGGATCTCTTTCCGCACTGCACGACCATCTTTCTCAAGGAATATGAATTTCTTGGTTCCATCATCCTGGATCAGATTGAGGGGTAGCACCAAAGCTTTTTCATAGTATTCCTGTACAATACGGACATCGCCAACCAGACCCAATTTCATACCACTCATATCGCCTGACATTCGAACTTCAACATCAAAATTGTTGGACATGTTTTTGGGAGCCATGCCAATACGGAGCACGGCTCCCTCAAATATCCGATCCGGGAAGGTTTTAAATTTGATCTGGGCAAACTGGCCATTTCTGATTTGACCTATGCGTGCCTCTGGGACGGGAACAATGAGCTTTAGATGCCTCATATCAGCTAATACCATGGGTGGCTGCATGGCACCACCTGGAGATACCAGATCACCGATATTCAAATTCTTAGCCACAATCCAGCCACTGAATGGTGCTCTCAAAATAGTATTGTCCATTGAATTCTTAGCCTGTGTATAGGCAGCTCTGGCATTATCCAGACCGATTCTTGCCATTTCAAATTGATCAGATGAAATCACATTGGACTTAAACAGGGATTGGGAACTTTCAAGATCACGTTTGGCTTTTTCGTACATGGATTTAGCCTGGGCATACATGGTAGAATACACATCGGTCTTGATGCCTGCCAGACGTTGATCCTTAAAAACATAATCACCCACATTTGCCCAAACCGTATCCACTTGACCTGCAGATTGGAATAAGAGATTGACCTGATGCTCCGATACAACACGACCAATACTGTGGAAATCAATTTGAAAGGGTTGATATCTAACCGTATCCAGTGCAACGGGTACTTTTGTCTCTATAATTTCTTTTGCTTCCTGCTGACCCCCGCAATTAGCCAGGAACGTCAAACTTGCTGAGATAAGTAGTATGGGTAAATATGTCCTAATCGATTTCATTATTCTTCTCCAAGGGCACGTGCCAATGAAGCACGAGCGCTGTTATATTCAAAATATGCCTGATAAAGACCAAGTTCTGCCTGGTCACTGGCGTTTTGGGCATCTAAAACCTGCAGTTGGCTGGCCATGCCCTGTTGAAAGAGGCTTTGTGCCATATCAACACCCTTGTGTGCCTGCTTCACACCTTTTAATCCAGCATCAACTTTTCGGGCAGACTCCTGGATGCTCAGGTAAATACTTTTTAATTCAAGGAGTAAATTCTCCTTCATATCATGCTGCTGATATTCAGATTTCCTGTGGTCCGCTTTGGCTTTCTGTACCCTGGCAGTTGAACCAAATCCATTAAAAATTGGCATGTTTACACCCACAGCCAGGGATGAGGATTCATTAAAATTGGCGTCAGCAAATCCATTGTCATTATATGATTTCATCTCCTGGTAAGAGCCTGTTAATGCAACAGAGGGCATAAATTCAGCCTTGACCATGAGGATATTTTCTTTCATCAATCTGACATTGGCTTCCAGTTGTGAAAGCAGGGGCTGATTGGATAGCAGTTTCCGCTCCAATTCATCCAAATCCAGATCACTCTCAATCTCGGTCCGCAGTTTTCCCTGCGTCACAATTTCCTGATCTATATCAAGTCCACAACTGCGTTTTAACCCGGCATAGGCCAACGCTTTCATCTTGCGAGCATTGCTGACCATGGTGGTCTGATTTGCCACCTGGACATCCGCCCGAATCACATCAAACTCTGCTATCTTGCCCTGTTCATAGAGTGCAGTCACATTTGCCAGATTTCGTTTCATGACCTCCAATGAGTTCTGCATGACAGACACCATTCTATCGGCCAGCAAAACACCATAATAAGCCTTTTTGGTGTTCTCAATCACAGCGAGACGGGTGACATCAACTGCAGAAGTTGCCAGATCCCCGTAAACATTGGCACCTCGGATTGCAGCAATAACACGCCCCTCAAACAGGGGTTGAGTCAGACTGAGACCGTAGACCATGGTATTATCTGATCCAAACGCTATCTCAAGCGGAACCATCTGGATGCCGGTCATTTGCAAATTCTGCCCAGGCACTGCAATACCATCAGCTCCAATGAAGGGAACCGGATTACCGAATTTATCGGTTAGCGCAACGGGGTTCCCGCTGGCATTTATAACTCCAAAGGGGACTGGGAATGACAATGGCTGAGCACCAATGGCAAAGCTATGGGATACTTGACCAAAAGCTGAGACTACCGGGAGGGCTGACGAAAAGGCTTCCTTGCGTTGTGCCTTTGCCTTGAGGAGATCCTCTTTGGAATTCTGCATTTGGACATTGTTCTTCAATGCTAATTTGACGGCCTGGTCAATATCCAGCTCCATAGTTTCAGCATTCACTGAAATTATCAAACTGAAGCTGACGATCAGCGTCAGCATATATTTATTCATGATTTGGCTCCATTTAAAAAAATATCCATAATTTCATCGGCGTACATTTCATCCACCTGCATGTCACCTGCATTAAGTGAACGGACCTGTGCGTGGATCATCCCACTCAAATAGCTGGCATAGTGCTGTGCATTTCCTGGACGCAATTGACCTGCATCTATGGCAGCCTGCATTTCGATAGTCACCAACTTTTTTAAATCCTGAAAGCGATCAAAGACTTGTGCACTGCAGGCATGATTCATCAACACCTGATGATTTGTCATAATCACATTCATAAAATCGGTATTGCTTCGATAGTAGTTAAATTGAGAATTTGCAATGAGGCGAATTCGCTCGAGAGGATCCCAAACTGAAGACAGTTGATCGTATAGGAAATCCAGTACATTCCCCACAGCATAGTCAAATGCTGAAAGTAGTAGATCATCCTTATTCTCAAAATAATTATAGAGGGTACCTTTGCCAAACTCAGCCAGAGCAGCGACATCCTCAAGTTTTGTTTCAGCAAATCCTTTTTGGGCGAAGAGATGAACGGCAGCTTTCAGGATGTCTTCCTTATTGCGGAGCTTGTCTCTTTCCTTGCGACTTAAAACGGTATTTTTTGAACTATTATTCATAATATGACTCCTGGGTCACAAATAAGTCTTGTGGGTCATAATAGCAAGAGGCTTTGTTCTTTTTTTGAAACTATTTTGAACTTCAACTGACATACGGGTGGTCAAGGCATGAGATTTGAATATCTTTCTGGCCATGATAAATATTATTACCAGCGAAAGATTCCTACAACACGATACGGGTTTCGGTCACCCCGAACGGCCCGAGCGGTTATCAGCCTGCACAGATGGAATACGGAGAAGTGATTCCCTGGACCAGATAAAATGGATTGAACCACGCAGAGCCAATGTTGACGAGATAAAGCTAGTTCACACCCCTGCTCACATTCTTAATGTGCGGAATACCGCCGAACGAGGTGGTTTCAGTCTGGATCCAGACACCACGGTAAGCCCGGAGAGTTATGATATCGCTCTCCAAAGCACTGGTGCCTGGTTGGATGGAGTTGATCGGATTGTGGGCCACAAGGAATCTTCATTTGTGGTATCCCGTCCGCCGGGACACCATGCTGAGCGTGACCATGCCATGGGATTCTGTCTCTTTAACAATTGTGCTATCGCAGCCAATTATGCCATGACTGTCAGAGGTGTCAATCGAGTAGCGGTTCTGGATTGGGATGTGCATCATGGGAATGGAACCCAGCATATTCTGGAAACTGATCCCAATCTGGCTTATTGTTCACTCCATCAGTGGCCCTACTATCCAGGGACTGGCGCTGATCATGAAACCGGTAATTTCAACAATGTTTTGAATATCCCCCTTTCCATGGGTTCTGGTAAATACGAATATTTCGACGCATTTGATAAACAGGTATTGCCTTTCTTGAAAAGCTGGGAACCTGAATTATTGATCATTAGTGCTGGATTTGATGCCAGTAAAAATGATCCCCTGGGTGGCATGTTGCTCCTCCCTGAACATTTTGCCGAGTTTACCCGTTACTGTCTGGATATCACGCCCCATCTACTAGTCGGTCTTGAAGGAGGTTATGATCTCAAAGATCTTGCTGATTGTTCTCGAGCCGTTGCTGAAGTGCTTATTGAACGTGAGCGGGAATGAAGAATTAACCCGATACCAGGTGACCAGTCTTCTCGAGCGTAGCGCGGCGATCTCGGCCAATACCCAATCCATGAATTCGGAGATTGCCGCAGTCGTTATCACTCCTTCGCAATGACGACCAGAGATAGCATAAGCTAAAGCAGGAATTAGGTAAGAAAAATATGCTAGATACTAGAAGACAGGCGGGGCGCGTACTGGGAAAACTGCAAATTTCCTCAGGAGGACGTCTTTTAAAAATGATTGGGGCTGCACTTTTTGCAGCTGTGATCGCCTTCGTCCCCTCCTATTCCGGTTTAGAACCCGCGGCCATGTGGACGCTCTTTATCCTCATTTTTGCAGCAGGGCTATGGATGACAGAGGCCATTCCCGCATTCGCAGTGGCCATACTCATCATTGGGCTGGAAATTCTCATTCTCGGAAAACCAGGTGGTGTGTATGCCACTGGTCCCAAGGATTGGCAGATGTTTGTGAATCCCTGGTCCAGTCCCATTATGTGGCTCTTTCTGGGTGGCTTTGTGTTAGGCCAGGCGGCTCAAACCACTGGTCTGGATCGGATGATGGCTCGATTTGTTTTAAAATGGTTTGGGTCTCGTCCCTCCAATGTGCTGCTGGGAGCCATGGGTTTGACCTTCATCTTTTCCATGTTTATGTCCAACACGGCAACTACGGCTATGATGATGTCAGTGATGGCGCCGGTCATTGCCGGGATCGACAAAAAAGATCCCTTCGTCAAGGTCCTGCTCCTTGGTGTACCCTTCGCTGCCAATGTGGGTGGCATGGGAACCATTATTGGAAGTCCCCCCAATGCAATCGTTGCAGGTTTGCTACAGGAATCTCACAATATCAGCTTTATTGATTGGATGATGTTGGGACTTCCCCCGGCCATCGTCCTGTTTTTTATTGCCTGGTTCTATTTACGATTTGCCCACCCCTCAAATTCTGAAACCCTGGATCTCCGTGGACTGGAATGGGAAACCAGAACAGGTTCCTTGCTGCCCATGTGGAAACGTATCCTGGTATTCCCCGTGTTTATGCTGACTGTATTATTGTGGATGACCAGCTCCTTACATGGAATGCCCACCGCTGTGGTTTCATTTATACCCATCACCGTATTCGCTGTTGCCGGTATTTTGAATGTGGCTGAAGTGAGACGCCTGCAATGGGATGTGTTGATGCTCATGGCTGGCGGTCTGTCCCTTGGTGTGGCAATTCAAAAAAGTGGTCTGGCCACCTGGGTGCTGGGTCTCATCCCCATGGATAGCATGGGTTTGCTGGCCATTGCTTTTGTATTGGCCTATGTAACAACCTTGCTATCAAATTTCATGAGCAATACTGCCGCCACAAATATCCTGGCTCCTCTGGGTATTGCTGTGGCTGTTGGATTTGAACCCATCGTGGTCATCCCATTAGCCCTGGGTGCATCCTCAGCCATGTGTTTGCCCATCTCCACCCCGCCAAACGCCATTGCCTTCGCAACAGGTGATCTGAAAACCACTGATTTTGTTAGAGGTGGTCTTTTAATGGGGATACTTGGACCTGTTCTGGGTGTGGTCTGGGTCTTCTGGATGCTGGGATAGCTGGCATATAAAAAAGGGCGGATCGTAATCCGCCCCTACATGATTGCTTACACAATTATTACTAGTTATCTAGTCAATGAAGGTGATATCCAGGGGTATCTTTACCCATTGGGCTTTTAACTCTGCTCCTTCGGGAACTGCAACCCATTTTGTCTTCATCCATTTATCTAGAACACTATAATTCACCGCAACCCATTCTTCGCTATTGGTATTTGAACCACGAACTGCTTCGAATTCACCCTGGTCATTGATATAGAATTCGTAATATATCTTAGTTGCTTTTTCCCTGGCATCTGGACCGCCGATTTTAATGGGAATTTTTTGGAGCACATCAACAGGTCTTAGCCCTACTCCAGCATCTACGGATTTCTCTGCATCCAGTTCAAACCCAATCCCCATTTCCATGGTAGCAGAGATGGGTTCACCACCTTTGGATGCTGGAATCCATTCAGTAGATTTGAGGGCAACGATGGCTGCCTGTTTGAGTGCTTCATGGTCAGGTCCACTCTTCACAATCGGGTCAATGAGATTGCCTTTTTTATCAATGGTAAATTGCATGGTAAGTGTACCAGTAATACCATCTTTTCTGGCCTGCTCCGGATAGATAATATTTTGACTAATGGCTTTAAAATTTTTTGGACGAGGCGAGACATCCCAATCTCGCGTACCTATGGTATTTGCTGTAGTAATTGAATGTCCCTCTCCACCAACCTTTAGCCTGAAAACGATGGGCATAGCTATTCGAACTGCAACTGGAGACCCATCCTGTTGTGCAGGTAACCATTCTGTTGCCATGACTGCATCCAACGCGGCCGAATCAAGTGATGCATCACCTGCACTTTTGAGTACTATTGAGGCTTCTGCCTTACCTTGGGCACTGATGGTTACTTGAACGATGGTCGTTCCACCAATTCCGGTTTCTCTGGCTAATTCTGGGTAGTGGACATTTTCTTGAACTGCCGCATACCCTCCAACTGGTTCTGGTGGGACATCAAATGTTGCAATAATTACATTGTCTTCAAGACGAGGTGGAGTCTCAGTAGGTACTTCAGTTGCCTCTTGCTCACGTTGAATCTCTAAATGAAGGACTTCTTCACCCTTTATAAGCACAATCCGTGATTTTGAGATTGAGGAAACTGTGTATCCCTCTATTTCAGCTCCTTCACCATAAATATCCTCATTGATAATCGCGTAAGGCTTCTCCCTATCCCAAATGAGTCCATTTATAACAAATTCTCCACTTCCATTCGCAATTGAATTTGAATTGTTAATCACATTTTCTGAGTCCTGAGAACATGCGATAATCACTGCCAAGCTGATAACCACCAGGATCAACAGCATATGATATATTCTTAATTTCCCCTTCATGTCTCCCCTCTTTTCTTTGATGTATCTAAAGCGTTTAATGATACTGCTATCACTCATGAAAAAGCCACCAGCCAGGACGGGCACTGCTCTTTCACCCTTCTCTAAGGATAGCTGTCTGAAAAGCTGTTCTCCATAGGCTCCACGGTCTGCACTGGATAGCTCAATGGCTTCATCATCGCAAATTTTCTCCCGTTCCAGATCGATTTGATCGTTTACCAGCCAAATTACTGGATGAAAGAAGTACAGCGTTTTAACAATGGCCTGGAGATAAATGACCAGGATATCAAGACGTCGTACATGGGTGAGTTCATGAGCCAGGACACTTTGTTTTTCATCACGTGTCCAGGATTGGTATTCCTGGGGCAAATAAATGCGGACATTCCACAGTCCCTGCATCAGAGGGGATTGAATTTTCTCATTTATATATAGATGGATGTGTTGTGTTAATCCCAGGTCAGTTTTCATCTCCTCGAACCAGGCTTCTGGGGTCACCTCTTCAGCCATTCGCATGCGTTTTCGATGTGCATATTCTGCCAGAAAGAGCTTCATTCCCAGCAATAGAACCCCCAAACCCCAGAGTGTGGCAAGTATGGTGTTGACGGAAATACTACTGGTTGAAGAAACAGTCGTTTCCTGGATGAATTGTCCAGTGATAACTGGAGAAAGTAAAACCACCGGTATTTGCTGTGATTGCAGCGTAATATTAATCGGGATCAATGCTTTGATCAGGATGACCACCCAAAGGATGTAGGCAAAATTTGGATAGGCTTTAATGCTTAATCTGCTTAGAGGCCAGACGATGATGGATAAAACGAGAATTTGCCATGACGATTGAATCAGGATATGAATCAGTTGGTCAATCATGGTCTTCTCCTTTCTCCAATATGTCTTTTATCTTTTGGAGATCGTCTGGATTCAGGGACTTGTTTTTGAGGAGATAGGCAGCCAGGCTTGACCCTGAGCCCTGGAAAACCCGCTCGATAAAGCTATTGGTAGCGCCATCCACGACCTCTTCCCTGGGCACCTGGGTGGTGTAGAAATTCACCATCCCAATTTTTTCCTTGGCCAGATAGCCCTTGTCCACCAAGCGCTCCAAATAGGTTTGGATGGTGGTATAAGCCCGCTGGGCCTCTTCTGGCATTGACTCCATGACCTCACGCGCCGAAGCTTTGTCATTGATCCACAGGTGATTCATGATGAGCCACTCAAATTGACTTAATGCATCCAGACTTGTCTTACTACTCATATCGCCACCCTCCTACGTTTGTAGTAATATATGAATGATTTACATTCTTCAAAGTGTTTTTCTATCTAAGGCAATAAGCACTGGAAAAATAATTTTTGTTAAACCATCAAGCCTATGGCGCTGGTTCAGAGGTGTAAAATTACTGCTTTAGAAATAATACTTCTGATATTTTCTTGATTCGATCTTTGATGAAATCATCAATGCTGGGGGAGATCGAATCGGTAGCTGCCCTTTTATAGTACTCCAGGGCTACCGATTTATCCTCGTAATAACTATCATATGCATCTGCTAAAAAATAGTTGAGGAGTAATGAATTTGGATTCAGCTCTAAAGCCTTTTTATAGAACTCAATGGCATTTGGAAAATCTTCTCTTGATGAATAAATACTACCCATGCTATGATACAGGTCCATCAAATAATTTGGCTGTAAGCGTTCTATCGACTCTTTATAGGACTCGATAGCCGCATCATATTGCTTCTCGCTCTCATAGCATTTACCAATGTAATAATAAGTGGCTGCATCTGTGTCACCCATAGCAAGCGCTTCTTGAAAAAGTTCTAGTGCCCGTGGGTAAGCCGCAATCGTGTAGTAGGCATATCCCATTCTTTTAAAAACATCCTCAGACTTGAATCCAGAAAGCCATAGTCTATTGTAGAATGGGATCGCCAGTATATACTCTTTCTTCTTAAAGTGAATATCGGCTGTTAGTAACATGAATTTGGTGGAGCTGCGTGTCTTCCTATCTGCCTTATCGATGAGATCTAATGCTTGGTCTAGATGGTTCTGGGAATATTCATGTCGAGCAAAGTCATATATAATATTCGCGTTATCTGGAGATAACCGAAGTGCCTGTTCATAGTGATGCGATGCCAGTTCAGGTTCACCCGTATTCATAAAGCACTTCGCCAACATTCTCTGGCTGGAAAAATCCTGTGGATAGTGGGAGATAATAGTTTTGTATAGATTACTTGCGGCACCATATTCACCAGATTCATAGGTGATTTTAGCATAGGGACGAACAATAGAAATATCTGTTGAATCTTTCAGAAACAAACGCTGGTACACCTCTCGGGCTTTTGTTGTATATCCTATTTCTTTTAGGATAGTTGCATATCGATAGCCAATTTCGGTTGATTGGGGATCAAGATTGTATGCCTCCTCAAACACTTGTAAAGCCTTGATTGTTTGCCCCATATAAAACAATGCACTTGCCTGAAAAGCCATAGCGGATGCATCCGTACTATCGATGGAGAGCAATTTCTCTGTCTCAAGGATTACATACTCATAATCTCGTGCGAACAATTTTTCAAGCAAGGTGCTCTCAATTTCGCTCGTTGTTGCATGAATACTAATGGCTGATAGAGTTAGTACGAATAATAGTCTTGACAATTCCCCCTCCTCACGACTTACCTGCTCAAGTGCAGGTGGTAGTTCCGATCACATTCTCGCAGTAATAATGGACAGTAAAAGCTTAGGTCCTTTTGTTTCTATATTTTGTAATAAAATAGCTTACAGATTCAAGGAAGCAATCCTATTCTACTACTTGTGTAGTAGAATAGTGTCTTGGATGGTTTTGAGAAACAATGGGACCACAATTACATTTGCTTAGATCGTAGGCATACTCATCTCTGAAAAACAGCGGTGTGTACGAGATGAACAAGTGATGAATAGCTCTCATCCGTGGCATTTGACATGCCCATCTCACAGGTCCTTGATGTGGAGTAATGGCCATTTACACCCTGGTGAGTGCGAACCTGAGTGTAAATGGCCATTACTC
>JACKQG010002135.1_pt1 | contig 26245 bp, 20 predicted proteins | sample 8237621 | NCBI WGS metagenome assembly JACKQG01 (sample SAMN15677084, study PRJNA649215) | marine metagenome | biome: marine; feature: Black Sea; material: saline water; isolation source: suspended particulate matter (SPM) from the Black Sea western gyre | collected 2013-06-09/2013-06-10 | depth... | reverse complement strand
CGTGCGGTTTTGTCCGTTCGAATTTATCTTTAGCCATGACTATTCCTCCTGATCCTTAATTCTAATTCTAATTCACAAATCTTCAACTGGAGCCCATGAGCGGATTTGAACCGCTGACCTCATCCTTACCAAGGATGCGCTCTACCAACTGAGCTACATGGGCGGCAAATCCCTTGTGGCTCGCGCTCTAAAATACAAAGCATAAAAGAGTACAAAACGCCGTCCCTTATTAACTGACACTTGGAAACAGACCTTTTATACCCCTCACAACTCTCTAAATTATTCTGCGCAACCCACCAAAACAATCTCTGGTATCTCACACAAAGGGGAGCGACTTTAGCGAAAAAGTTCCTACTGTCAACTTTTTTGGATGAAATATTTCCATCCTTTTTGCGCGCGCCAACCAGGCGAGCCCGCCGCCGTTTTTCTGCAAATTTTTGGTTGCGAATACACCCCAATACCCTATCGTAATACTCTATATTTAAAAACAAGAACCCTTAACAAGGAGAGCATTATGATAAAAATTGGACAGGAAGTCCCTGATTTCGAAATCGAAGTATTCCACAAAGAAGGGATCAAAAAAGTAAAATTGTCGGATTATAAAGGAAAATGGGTCGTTATGCTCTTTTACCCGGCCGACTTTACCTTCGTCTGCCCCACCGAACTCAAAGAAGCCGCTCTGCTCTACGACAAGTTTCAGGCCGCCGGTGCGGAAATCATCTCCGTCAGCACCGACACCGCTTTTGTCCACAAAGCGTGGCACGATGCTTCAGATGCCATCAAAATCGTCGAATTCCCGATGGGTGCCGACCCGTCCGGCAAAATCTGCACCCTCTTCGGCACACTCATCGAAGAAGCGGGCCTCGCCCTGCGCGGAACGTTTATCATCGATCCCGATGGTGTTCTGAAAACCATCGAAATGCACGACCTCGGCATCGGCCGCAGCGCGGTTGAAGCCCTGCGCAAACTCCAAGCTGCCAAATTCGTACGCGAATTCGGCGATCAGGTCTGCCCGGCCGGTTGGACTCCCGGCGCTGACACTCTCACCCCGGGTCTCGACCTCATCGGAAAAATTTAACCGCCCAGGGGGTCCGTTAAACCGAAGCCCGGCTGTTCGCAAGAGCAGTCGGGCTTTGCAATTTCATTGCGGCACAGCGCTTCGCGTTGAACATGCAACCTTCCAAACCTTGGAAGCCGGTTCGACAGGGATCTCGCGTCCTGCCTTCTCCATCTGCGTCAATCCGTGTTTATCCGCGGCAAAATCTAACTTCGCGTTTTTTCGACGAGGTAGTCACGAATAGCAGCTTCGTCGTTGGCGATGGTGTCGCAGCGGGTTTCGGCGTCGGACAGTTTGTCGAGCACCGGGTGGTGCGCGGCTTCGCCGAGCGCCTGCTCGATGGCATCAGTAAACTTGGCCGGGTGCGCGGTGGCGAGGCAAATGGTTGGAGTTTCCGAACATTGGAACTTTTCAGCGACAGCCACGCCGACAGCGGTGTGCGGATCAAGGGTGTAATCGCACTTATCGTGAACTTTGCGGATCGTGGCGAGCGTTTCGGCGGTATTGCCCTCCCCTGCGGCGAACAGGTCGTCCGACCCATCGACCCGCAGCGAACCGGTTTCACCGAAGTGCTTCATCATTTCGGTCAGTTTTTCGGCGTCACAGCCGGAGCGGTAATAAAGATAGCGCTCAAAGTTGCTGGCAACCTGAATATCCATCGACGGGCTGAGCGTCGGCACCACTTCCCCGAGGCTGTATTCGCCGGTATTAAAGAAGCGCGACAAGATATTGTTTTCGTTGGTGGCCAGAATCAGCTTTTTAACCGGCAGGCCTATTTTTGCGGCGATGTATCCCGCCATGATGTCGCCGAAGTTGCCGGTCGGAACCGAAAACTGCACTTCGGAGGCGCCGGTGCGCTCCTGCACGCGGAAGTAGGAATAAAAATAGTAAACCGTCTGTACCAGCACGCGCGCCCAGTTAACGGAATTGACTGAGCCGAGCGAATGCTCCTCTTTAAAGGATACATCGGCAAAAATTGTTTTCATCAGGTGCTGGCAATCGTCGAAGGTTCCCTCGACCGCGAGGTTATAGACATTATCGTCGAGCACGCTGGTCATCTGCTTTTCCTGAATCAGGCTGGTGCGCCCTTCGGGATGCATGATGAAAATACGGATGTTCTTTTTGCCGTGCACACCATAGATAGCAGCCGAACCGGTGTCGCCGCTGGTCGCGCCGAGAATATTTAATTCACCACCTCGTTTTTCGAGAATGTACTCAAATAGATTGCCAAGGAACTGCAGCGCCACATCTTTAAAGGCGAGCGTCGGGCCGTGCCACAGCTCGAGAATATGGACATTACCAACAGGAACAACGGGAGTGACGTCCGGTGCGCGGAAGGTGGCATAGCTTTTGTCGATCAGCGCCTTCAAATCCTCAGCAGGCATATCGGTGGTAAACAATCTCATCACCTCGAACGCCAAATCCTGATACGAGAGATGCGCCCACGCCTCGAGCTTGTCCGAAACATTCGGCAGGCTTTCGGGTAGCAACAGCCCGCCGTCAGGCGCCAGCCCCGTCATCACGGCATCCAGGAAGCTCGCCGGCTCCATTTTTCCTCTGGTACTGATGTATTTCATCTAAATCCTCAAAATTAAGAGGCAGAGAATAGACCAGAGAACCCTGCGAATAAACCCAAAACTGCCGCCGCCATGCAGGAACATTTTTTTGACAGGATAACAGGATGTTCAAGATAGATGTCGCAGGGTGGTTGATCTTGTTTATCCTGTTATCCCGTCAAAAAATTCCAGAATCCATTATCAAGTATCTGTGACGGCACCGAGCGAGGCGGAGGCGACCTGCCGCGCGTATTTGGCCAGCACGCCGCGGGTATAACGGGGCTTCGGCGGCGTCCAGTCCGCCAACCGCCGTTTGAGCTCCGCTTTGGATACGCCGAGTGTCATGGTGCGCTTTTCAGCATCAATGGTGATGGTATCGCCGTTCTGCACGATGGCCAGCGGGCCGCCGGTGAAGGCTTCGGGTGTAATGTGCCCGATCACAAAGCCGTGGCTTCCGCCGCTGAAGCGGCCGTCGGTGATCAGCGCCACCTCCTTTTCGAGTCCGCGTCCGCAGATGGCGGAAGTGGGCGCGAGCATTTCGCGCATACCGGGTCCGCCGCGCGGCCCCTCGTAGCGGATCACCACCACATGCCCCGCCTGCACGGTTCCATCGAGAATGCGCTTCAGCGCCTCCTCTTCGGATTCAAAGACGATGGCTTTTCCTTTAAAGCGCAGTCCCTCTTTGCCGGAAATCTTGGCGACCGCACCATCGGGCGCGAGGTTGCCGCGCAAAATGACCAGATGCCCTTCCGGCTTAATCGGATTGTTCAGCGGACGGATAATCTCCTGCCCGCGCGGGTAACCTTTTAACGAAGCCAGATTCTGTTTGAGCGTTTTGCCGGTCACGGTCAGGCAGTCGCCGTGCAGCAGTCCGGCATTGAGCAGGCGCTTCATCAACGGAGCAACCCCGCCGATAGCGGCCAGATCGGCCATCACATATTTTCCGCTCGGTTTCAGATCCGCCAGCACCGGAACCTTTTTTCCAATGGTTGTAAAATCATCGATGGAAAGCTTCACCTTGGCGGCGTGCGCCATCGCCAACAGGTGCAATACGGCATTGGTCGAGCCGCCGAGAGCGGTGACCACCGTGATGGCATTCAAGAACGCTTTGCGCGTGAGGATGTCGGAGGGCCGGATACCCTTCTCGATCAAGCTGAGCACCGCCGCTCCGGCGGCACGGCATTCGACGGCTTTATCTTTAGATGCCGCCACGCGCGACGAACTGTTCGGCAGGCTCATGCCCAGCGCCTCAATGGCGGAGGCCATGGTGTTGGCGGTGTACATTCCCCCGCAGGAACCTTCACCCGGAATGGCGGTCTTTTCGATCTGCGCCAGCTCGCGGTCGCCGATTTCGCCGCGCGTATAGCGGCCGACGGCTTCGAACACAGAAACGATGTCGACATCCTTTCCTTTATGACAACCAGGCAGGATGGTTCCGCCGTAGACAAAAATGGAAGGCCGGTTGAGCCGCACCAGCGCGATCAGGCAGCCGGGCATATTTTTATCGCAGCCGCCGATGGCGACCAAGCCGTCGAATCCTTCGCATCCGGCGACGGTTTCGATGGAGTCCGCGATGACTTCGCGGGAAACCAAGGAATATTTCATTCCTTCGGTGCCCATCGAAATGCCGTCGGAAATGGTGATGGTGTTGAAGATGACCGACTTACCGCCGGCGCGGTCGGCGCCGACTCCGGCCGCCTCGGCCAGCTTGTCGATGTGCATGTTGCAGGGCGTGACCATGCTCCAGGTGGAGGCAATGCCGATCTGCGGCTTTTCAAAGTCGCTGCGCTTGAAGCCGACCGCATGCAACATGGCGCGGCTGGCGGCGCGTTCGACCCCGTCGACAACCTTTGAGGAATAAAGACGGTTTTTTGAACAGCATTCCTTCATATCAGCTCTCCTTGTTGAGACTGGATATAAATTATCAGGCGAATTCAATTAGCGCAATTCCCAAAGAAATTCCTGTGCTAGCATCAGCCCACGCAACAAAGGAGGAAACTATGGACAATCTATCCCGCCGTAATTTCATCAAAATCGGAACCGCCGGCTCCGCCCTGCTGGCTGCTGCGCCAGCCGCCCTATCCGCCGCTTCCAAAGAAAAAACCGATGTCTGGGTTTTTGAAGGCGCAAACAACCGGGCGTTAATGGAAGCCTGCATGAAAACCATTTTTGAAAACGGCGGGTTTGGACCCAATGCAAAAAAGGTGGCGCTCAAGGTCAACGCGGCCTGGGACCGCACCCCGGAACAGGCGGCCAACACGCACCCTGAGCTGGTGGATGTTTTTCTGGAAAAAGCGCTCGAGTCAGGCGTAACGGTGGTCATACCGGAATTGCCCTGCCAGCGTGCCGAAAAAACGTTTGTTAACAGCGGTCTTCAAGCGGTCGCCGACAAATACAAGGTCAAAATGATCGATTTAAAAAATGAAAAGGACGCCTTTGTGGATGTGGAAATCCCGAATGGAAAAACCCTGAAGAAAGAACGCATTCCGCGTGACTTTTTGGAAGCCGATGCGATTGTCAACATGCCGATTGCCAAACACCACGGCGGCGGAACGCTCACCATCTGCATGAAAAACTGGATGGGAACCGCCGAGGGCCGCAAATTTTGGCATGCCAAAGGGCTTCACCAGTGCATCGCCGACTTCTCCAGCTTCATGAAACCGACCTGGGCCATCGTCGACGCCACCAGCTGCATGACCAGTCAAGGCCCACAGGGCCCGTCCGAAGATATGATCTACCCGCAGCAAGTCATTCTCTCTAAGGATCAGGTTGCCGCCGACTCGGTCGCCGCCCTGCTCTTCCACGACTCACCCTATGCGGTGAAATATCTAGAAATCGCCCGCGACATGGGCATTGGCGAAACCGAAACCGTCAACATGAACATTCAGCGCATAAAAGTTTAGAAGGCTTTAGCCCTTGGACTTTGGGCTTCAGGAGGCCCGAATCAGAAACATGATAATCTGGAGCCTATAGCCTAATGCCTACAGCCAAAAGCCTTCGAATTTCTGTGCGGCTGCTGATTCTGGCGGCCGCGCTCTTTTTCGTCATCGGCGGGCCGTTGCCGATCTGGATGGAACGGCTCGTGCCGGCGCTCAGCCCGCTGACTGTGTTTGCCGAATCCATCGCACAGCGCACTTGGTATGCAGGACTCTTCTGGTCAATCCCGCCGCTGGCGGTTCTGCTGCTCGCGGTCTTGAAAGGCCGGCTTTTTTGTCAGTGGCTCTGCCCGTTGGGGACGCTCTACAGCCTGCCTCAGAAAGTAAGCCTCAAAAAACGGATTCTTCCGATCCGGCTCAACGCGCTGATTTTCTGGATCATCATATCCGCCTCGCTGCTCGGCCTGCCCGCCCTGCTCTGGCTCGACCCGCTCTCCACCTTCCGCCGCGCCGGCGCGTGGACCGAAGCCGCCGCATGGATTCCCGGCCTGCTGATTCCGATCTTCCTGTTGCTCAGCTTCTTTCAGCCGCAAGTCTGGTGCACCCACCTTTGCCCGCTCGGCTACGGCTTTGATCTGGCCAACTTCAAAACCGGCAAAGCCGTATTCCGCCGCGACCGCCGCCAGTTTATCACCGGACTCGGACTCGGCGCCGGCGCAGCCGTGATTCTTCCGCGCATTAATAAAAGTGCCCCGACGCCGTCGGTTCTACCACCCGGCGCCACTGAACACTTTGCTGAAACCTGCACGCGATGCTACGCCTGCGTCGACGCCTGCCCGGTGGAGATCATCAAGGTCAAAAAAGGCGGCCCGCTCAGCGAGCTGGCGATGCCGGAACTCGTCTTCAATGAATACGGCTGCGAAGAATCCTGCAACCGCTGCTCACAGCTCTGCCCGACCGGTGCCATCCGCACCCTCAGCCCCGATGAAAAATGGCGAAGACAAGTCGGCGTCGCCCGAGTGGAAAAAGAAAAGTGTCTGGCGTGGGCGGACAACGAATACTGCATGGTCTGCGATGAATACTGCCCCTACAACGCCATCGAAACCGTCTGGGAAGGCGGCATCGCCTGCCCGGTTGTCGATCCGGCTCTCTGCCGCGGCTGTGGCGCCTGCGAAGGTGCCTGCCCCGCCTATCGAGCCGGCAAAGCCATTTTCGTGCACGCCCTCAACCCGCAGCAGAAAATCAAAGGATAAAACATGATCATCGACTCCATCAAAAACCACACCCTCTACCCCTACGGCGACCTCTGGGCCAAAGCCTTCGACTTCCTGCGCACCGCCACTCCGGAACTCGAAGACGGAAAAGTCGTCCTCGACGGCGACGACCTGTTCGCCGGCATCAACTGCTACGAAACCAAAGCGCGCGCCGACGCCAAGCTCGAAACCCATCAACACTACGTCGACATCCAGGTGCTGCTCAGCGGAACCGAATGCCTTGAAATTTTTCGGAAAGACGGCCTGAGCGTCAGCGAACCCTACGACCCGAACAAAGACGCCGAGTTTTACGAAGTTCCGGAAACCGCTCCCGTGCGGGTGACGCTCAAACCCGGACAGTTCATCGTCTTCTTTCCTGAAGACGCCCACATGCCCAGCCTCAACGCCGGCGACCGCTCAAAACCCGTCCAGAAAGTCGTCATCAAACTGCGCGCTGACCGCCTCGCGGCTGACTAAACTGCAAATTGAACCGTTTCATGGTGAACCTTCACGGTGAACCGTTCATGGTGAACCGCAACCAAATAGGAGTAAAACAGGCAGAATGATTCAGGCCTCGCTCCGTTTCTATCATCATTCTGCCCAAAAATTATTCTGCCTGATCTTCAAAAAGATAGAGCTCCTGCAAAAACGTGCATAAAAACAAGAAGTTGACGGATCGTAATGCGAATGGTGGAACGCGACGTCCTCGTCGCGTTTGAAGCGTGCTCGGAGATCACGCTCCACCTTGCAGTTTCCAAGGTTTGGAATTTATGACGTCATCGGCGTTACTTTTCACCACCTCATCGATCCCGTTCTTCAGTTTTTAAAGTAGGACAGGCTTCCAGCCTGTCTGCGGCGGATCAGCTTTTCTTGGATAGACAGGCTGGAAGCCTGTCCCACATTCTCAACAGCCCTATTTTCCAACCATTGGAAAAGGAAAGTTTTTGCGATCTATGCGCTCTTTTGCGGCTAATAATTTTCCGAGATTTGGAAAGGGAATTTCAGACAGGATTACAGGATCGACTGGATGGGGAATTTAAATCCTGTTCATCCTGTTATCCCGTCAAAAAACATAAACATGAAACGAAAATCGGCTAGCACATGGCCGGGATCGAAGACGAGGTGCTGACTTAAAGATCCTCGCCGTTGGAGGCGATCACCTTTTTGTACCAAAGCGCGGAGTCTTTCAGCGTGCGTTTCTGCGTCTCGTAATCAACATGGATCAGTCCGAAGCGCTGTTTGTAGCCCTCGGCCCACTCGAAGTTATCAAGCAACGACCATTGAAGGTAGCCGAGCACCGGTACGCCTTCATCGGCGGCGCGGCGCAGCTCGCGCAGGTAGCGATGCAGGAAGTCGATCCGCGCGCCGTCATGAACGCCGCCGTCCAGCGCCACCCAGTCGTGAGAGGACATTCCGTTTTCGGAAATGATAATGGGCAGTTGATAGCGCTCATAACAAAACCGGGATGCCCAATAGAGGATTTCGGGAGTAACCACCCAGTCAAAGAGAGTCCGGCCCAGCGATTTCCAGGTTGGGTCCGGAACGGGCCTGCCGTCCGGGCCGTCGACCACCTGACCGCCTTGATACAGATTCAACCCCAGAAAATCGATCGGCTGGCTGATCAGCTCCAGCTCTGCCTCCGAAAATTCCGGTGCCCCCTCGCCGAAATATTCCCTGGCCCAGGCTACGGGTTTTCCTTTTAGAATCGGATCCAGATAAAGCGAATGCGCGCTGGTTTCACTATAAAGACCTTGCATCTCAAACATGGCAAAGCGGGCGGTTTCAACATCAGCCGGCGCATCCGATTTCGGCAGATGAACCTCCCCGCAGTGCGCGAGACCAATCTGCGCTTCCGAAGGCAGCACCTCGCGCAGAACCTGTACCGCCCGCCCATGAGACAGCTGCAGATTTTTCAGCAGGTTCAGCGCGTCTCCGGCATTCAGTTTCAATCCCGGCGCATGGACTCCCATCTGAGACGCCATATTCACGACAACCGTCATTTCATTAAAGGTGAACCACATGGGGACGCGGTCGCCGAGACGACGTCCCATCAGATCGGCATACTCCGCAAACCATTCCGGCGACTCCGCAGACTGCCAACCGCCCCGTTCCTGAAGGGCCTGCGGCAGATCCCAGTGATAAAGCGTTGCGCACGGCTGGATGTTTTTTGTGAGAAGCTCATCAACCAGGCGGTCATAAAAATCAAGACCGGCTTCATTCACCGCGCCGGTTCCCTGCGGAATCACGCGCGGCCAGGAAATGGAAAACCGGTATGCTTTCAACCCGAGCTCGCCCATCAGCGCCACATCGTCTTTGTAGCGATGCAGATGGTCGCAGGCCACATCGCCCGTGTCCCCGTTCTGAATCCGGCCCGGCTGTTTGCAGAACTCGTCCCAGATGGACAATCCCTTGCCATCCTCGTACGCCGCGCCCTCAATTTGATACGCTGCTGTCGCCGCGCCCCATAAAAAATCCTTCGAAAACCCCATGCTGTTCTCCATTCAAAATCAAACTGTCAGGTTATTTCCAAACAGTGGAAACGACGAGGACGGATTATGGATATTTTATAGGCCGTAGAACAGGGCACCGGCACCACTCCCCCCGCTATGCGGCTCGCTTTTTCTTTGGGGCTTGGCGGGACAGCAGGTTACAGCTAGGATGCTTTCTCAGTCGTACCGCTTTTAAGGAGAACTCCATGAGCAAAATCAACCGCATTAAAGAACAGATCCAGTTCTGTATTCGCGGTGAGCTGTGGGAAAAACTCCTGCCCCTTCTCGAACAGCTCCATCCTGCCGATATCGCCGATGTGATTGAATACGCGCCCGACGATATTCAAAACCAAATCTTTGACCTGCTCGACGACGAAACCAAGGCCGATGTGCTCTCCGAACTGGACGACACCACGGAAGCGGAAATTCTTGAAGAGCTAACCGTTGAGCAAATTTCAGATATCGCCGAAGAAATGGCGCCGGACGATGCCGCCGACATGCTCGCCGAACTCGATAAGAAACGAAGCGAGGAGGTTCTCGAACTGATGGAGGACGAGGACTCCAAAGAAGTTCGCGGACTGCTCCGGTACGACGAAGACACCGCCGGCGGAATCATGACCACCGACTTTGTCGCGCTGCAGAGTTCGAAGACCGCTCAAGAAGCGCTCGACCATATCGGCTCTCTCGATCTCGACGAGCCGATTTATTCCGCCTATATCACCGATACTGACGATAAACTGCTCGGGCATGTTCAACTCTGGCAGTTAATTAAAGCCGAAAACCGGCAGAAAACCCTCGGCGAGCTGGCCGAAGGCGACCTGTTTAGTGCGCATCACGACACGGATCAGGAAGAAGTCGCCCAGACGATGTCCAAGTACGACCTCTCCTCCCTGCCGGTTATTGATGAGGTCGGCAAACTGGTCGGGCGGATCACCATCGACGATATGGTCGATGTACTCGAAGAAGAGGCCTCCGAGGATATCTTCAAACTGGCCGGTTCAGACGATGCTGAACTGGAAGACCCCTCCCCGCTGGCATCATGCAAGGCACGGCTGCCCTGGTTGCTCGTCACACTGGGAACAGGGTTTGTCACCAGCATGATTCTCAAAGGCTTTATGCACAGCATCACCACGATGGAGGTGCTCGCCCTGAGCTTCTTTGTGCCGATCGTCATGGGGATGGGCGGGAATACCGGAATTCAATCCGCCACCCTGATTATCCGCGGGCTGGCGCTGGGATCATTCAACCCGAACTCGCTGCACCGGCTGCTGCTTCGCGAAATGGCCACCGGTATGCTGATGGGCATCATCTGCGGATCGGTTATCGGGGTCTGGGCCCGGTTTGTCATCGGCGGCAGTACCGCATTTCCCGCATCCCTTCTGGCCGTCTCAGTGGGACTGGCTCTCTTCACCGCCATGATGTTCGCCGCGATTTTCGGCGCGGCCGTCCCTCTCATTCTCAACCGGTTAAAAATCGACCCGGCGGTCGCCTCCGGCCCGTTCGTCAGCGCGTCCAACGATATCTTCGCCCTGCTCATTTACTACGGGGTCACCTTCCTGATGATCTCCTCACTGTCCGCCTGATGAGGAACAAGAGTCAGGAGACAGGGGTCAGGAGACAGGGGTCAGGAATCAGAGGTCAGGAAACAGGGGTCAGGAGACAGGGGTCAGGAATCAGAGGTCAGGGGTCAGAGGTCAGGGGTCAGGAGAAACAAGAATGGCTATTTCACCCAATCTCAAATAACCCATAACGAATAACCGTTTTTAAAAAATGTCCATTTTAAAAACCAGTGCCATTCCGCTCTACTTCACCGATGTGTCAAATACCTCGCGCATCGTTACCTGGCTGACGGCGGACTACGGCAAGCTCTCGACCATCATCAAAGGCGAACAGCGCAAAAACAGTCTCTTCCGCGGGCAGTACGACCTGTTCTCCACCAGTGAGCTGGTCTTCTACGACCGCACCGAACGGGGCATGCACATTGCCAAAGAGTGCTCCATGCTGCAGCGGCGCCCCGCCTTCCGCACCGACTGGCGCGCCTGCGCCGGCGCGGGCTACATCTCCGCGCTGTTCGCCAAAACCTCGCTGCGCCACGGCCACGAACCGGAACGCTTTGAACTGTTCGAAGAGATGCTCTCCTATGCCGAAGAGTACGGCGGCCACCCCGCCTTCCTGATCTGGTTCGATCTGCAGTTCGCCGACTTTATGGGCCACCGCCTGCAGCTGGAAGACAGAAGTCAGGAGTCAGGGGTCAGGAGTCAGGAAGCAGGGAACGGGAGACAGGAGACAGAAGGCAGAAGGCAGGCCTACCGCTTCGCGGCCGACCACGGCGGACTGGTGGAACCGGGTTATGCCAGCAGGCACCGCATCCCCGCCACCCCGCTCGCGCCGGAAGCCGTCGCCCTGCTCAAAACCTGGCAACAGGCCGACTCACCGGAAGAGGTGCTGAACACCTCGTTCAATCCGGCCTACCTGGCGCAAATTGAGCGCGTGCTCGGGAAATTCGCGGAATATCACTACGACCTGCCGCCGCACGTCCGCCAGACCGCTTCCGCCACCCTGCGCGCCGCCTAGGCAAGTGCAATTATTTCAGACGGGATTAACAGGATCGACAGGATATCCAGTTCATCCTGTAATCCTGTCAAAAATCTAAACAGCAATACGAACCGGTTTCCAAACATTGGAAACTTCCGCTGCGATTTTTTCAAGGTTTGGCCTGTCCGCCGTAGCTTTAGCGGAGGAGGAAAACTTTGCGGTGTCGACCCATTCAACGTTGAGCTGAGTGCGAAACCAGGTCATCTGGCGCTTGGCCAACTGGCGGGTGCGGATGATGGTGCGCTCTTTCGCCTGTGCTTCGGTCATTCCGCCGCGCAGCACAGCGAAGGCTTCGGCGTAGCCGATGGCTTTTTCGGCGGTGACTGAAAGTTGGAGGCCGCTCAACCCGCGCGCCTCTTCGATGAGTCCGTTGGCGTACATTTTGTCGACCCGTGTAGCGATTCGTTTGTGTAGCACGTCGCGCTCCACATGCAAGCCGACCACCGTCGGCAGCTCCACCTTCTCTTTTTGCGGCAAACCGCCGTGTTCCAGCAAACGGACGAGTCGGCGGGGGTTTTCGTTGTCGGCGAGAGAGTCGTAGGCTTCGGGCGCGGCGGCGCGGGCCTCGGCCTGCAGTTCAGCGAGGCTCATTTTTTCGGCGCGGGCTCGCAGGGCTTCGTCGGCGGCGGGCAATTCATCGAGGCCCGCCAGCAGGCATTTGACGTAAAGACCGGTTCCTCCAGCAACGATAGAAGTCTGACCATCCAAGGCAGGTTTCACAGCGTTGAGCCAATCGCCGACGCTGAAGGGTTCGGTCGGGTCGGCAAGGTCGATCCCGTGGTATTCGACCGCGCCGCGCTCGGCGGGCGACGGCTTGGCCGTGCCGATGTCCATGCCGCGGTAGATGTTCATGGAGTCGGCGGAGACAACCGGCGCGCCGGTCTGTTCCGCAAGCAACTGGGCAATCGAGCTTTTGCCGGAGGCGGTCGGGCCAACAAGAACGAAAGCGCTGGGGCTATTTGTCGTCATCAGCACTGTTTTTAAGCGGATGGCTCTTGTGCCACAAGGAGGAAAGCAGATAGATGCCGACGGCAATGCAGATGGCGGAGTCGGCCACATTGAACGACGGCCAGTGGTGCGTGCCGATATGGAAGTCGAGAAAGTCGGTGACCCAACCGAGCTTGATGCGGTCGATCATGTTGCCGAGCACCCCGCCAAGCATAAGGCCGAGAGCGATGCGGTGGTCGAGCGTCGGATTGAGCACCCGGCGGTGGAACACCGCCAACAAAATGAAGACGACAACCGACAGGGCGATAAGAATGACCTGCTGACCGCCGAGCATTCCCCAGGCCGCGCCGGGATTGCGGACATAGACGAGGTTGAAAAAGCCGGGGATGACTTCCAGCGATTCGCCGCCGCAGACAAAGCTGGAGCGAACCCATACCTTGGTGAACTGATCCAGCAGAACAACGATCAGACACAGGATGAGTGCCAGCATGGGAGGCTCCTTCCGGTTTTAACCGTGCATTGTGCCGCCGAAGGGGCGGAACCGGGCGCGACCGCGCTCAAGCTCGGACTGAGCCTGGACAGTGTAACGCACATAGGGAAGCGCCATCAGGCGTTCCTTGGGAATCAACTCTTCCGTCAGTTCGCAGATGCCGTAGGTGCTTTTTTCGACGCGGCGCAACGCGGCGTCGATTTCGAAGAGGACTTCCTGCTCAGAACCCATCATGTTGAGTTCCATCTCGCGGTCGAAGGTGTCGGTGCCCTGGTCGGAGAGCGACGGGTCGCGCTGGTTGGCGGCCATGTTGTCACGCGACAGTGCGCTGTATTCGCCGGAAACCCGTTCGCGAAGGGTCAGCAGACGGTCCTTAAACTCAGCCATTTCTTTGGCCTTGAAAATCTTGCGCGGTTTGATGTTTTTCGCTTCCAGCGTTTCGATCGGGATCCGCTTGATGCGTTTCACCTTACTGAGCGGCGCCTTGTTGGAAACTGTTTTTTTGGCGGGAGCCTTCTTGGCCGCTGCCTTTTTAACGGGGGCTTTCTTGGCTGCCGTTTTCTTTTTGGCGGGGGCTTTTTCAGCCGAAGCCTTCTTCACAACCGCTTTTTTTGTCGCCGTTTTAGCCGGCGCCTTCTTCGCAGTTTTTTTCTTCGAAACCTTCTTTTCAGCCATTTTAAAACCCTCTCCCAAGTCATCGCACAGATGTGTCTATATAAAAAATAAGGGGGAGCTTCTATCACTTCCGCTAGGGGCGTGTCAACGACATCCCCCTCTATTTTCGAAACAGGAAAAATCTTGCATTACACAGCGGATATACCGGATACAGACACTTTGGCATCTGGCCTGGAAATCGTGTACTCTGTCCGGAGGCAAAACGAGGAGTCTTAATGGTCTGGATATATTTCATCGCAACCGCTGCTGTGATTATCTTCGCAGGGGCGAAGCTTTCGGTTCTGGCGGAAAAACTGGCCGGCCAGCTGAATATTTCCAGCTCAACGGTTGGCCTGCTGCTCGTCAGTGTGATTACCAGCCTGCCGGAACTGGCCACCTCCCTGAGCGCCGCCGTACAGGTCGGCCAGCCGGGTCTGGCCGCCGGCAATACCATCGGAAGCGATCTGTTCAACCTGATGATTATTGCGCTGTGCGACACGATCTTTCTCAAAAAAGGGATTCTGCGGCAGGCCGGGCACCATACCGCCTCGCTACGGCGCTATCTGTTGATGATCAGCATGATCCTGCTGACGCTCACGCTACCGAACCAAGTGAGTGTGGCAGGAATGCACTTCAATGCCGGGAGTCTGGTCATCATTGCGCTCTACCTCGTGCTTTTCTTCCGCACCCACCATGCCGACACCGGCCATGCCGATGCGGCATCCGCCGACCGCAGCCAGCTCCCGCAGACTCTTCTGAAATTCTGCGCCGCCGCGGCCGCCATTGTCCTCGCCGGCATGCTACTTGCTCAACTCGGCGACCAGATTGCAAAGGAAACCGGACTGGAGCAGAGTTTTGTGGGAACCCTGTTCCTGGCGCTGGCCACCTCGCTGCCGGAGCTGACCGTCAGCATTACCGCGGTGCGGATCGGGGCCTTCGATCTGATGGTTGGAAATGTTGTCGGCTCCAACATGTTTAACGTGTTCGTTACCGCTCTATCGGATGTGGCGTACACCAAAGAAGCCTTCCATATCCCGGAAAATATCAGCCCCAGCCTGCTGTTCATCGGGGGATGCACCATCACCATGACGCTGATTTCGCTGATCGCCGTCCGGCAAAAACGCAAAGCGAAAGGTCTGGCGTGGGAAAGCGTGCTGATTCTCCTGCTCTATGTCACCGGGCTTTGCGCCATGTATTTCACGGGCTAAGCAAGCACTTTGATCAGCATCCGGGACAGCATCGCTTTGGTGACCGGTTTGGTGATGTAGTCATCCATTCCGGCCGCAATGCACTTTTTGCGGTCACCGTTCATCGCATGCGCGGTCATGGCGACAACCGGAAGTTGAGAGGCCGGGCCATCCAATTTCCGGATTTCAGTGGCGGCGGTATAGCCGTCCATCACCGGCATCTGACAGTCGAGCAGTACCAAATCAAACGCCGGATCCTTCCGCAACGTCTCTAGTGCCTGCTGACCGTTTTCAACCACTTCAACCGTCATGCCAAGCGATGTCAGTATCTTTTTGCCCACCATCTGGTTGACATAGTTGTCCTCTGCCAGCAGCACCCGGCCCTTCAGTTTGGCGCGCGGACCCACAACCGAGATGTCCTCCACCCTATTCTGATCCGGAATCGGCATGGTCACCACAAAATAAAAGGTGCTTCCGCGCCCCGGTTCGCTATGCAGCCCGATCCGCCCGTCCATCATTTCAATGAGCTGCTGGGAGATGGTAAGACCCAGCCCGGTTCCGCCGAATTCCCGCGTGGTGGATAGATCCGCCTGCATGAATTTGTTGAAGATCAACTCCTGTTGCTCCTCCGAAATTCCCACGCCGGTGTCCCGCACGCTGACGCGCAGTTTGATCGAATCCACCGACTGCTCCACTCGCTCCACATCCACAAACACGCCGCCGGAATGGGTGAACTTGATGGCATTTCCGACGAGGTTGGTCAGCACCTGTCGAATACGAACCTCGTCGCCCGTCAGAAAAGAGGGAACCTCCTTCGGATAACGGCATTCCAGCTTCAGGCCTTTGGACTGCGCATCGGGCGTAAACATCTCACAGACCGATTCCACAACCTGCTTCAAATGGAAGGGCCGTTTTTCAATCTCTAGGTGCCCGGAGTCAATTTTTGAAAAATCGAGAATGTCATTAATAATTTTGAGCAGCGATAGGGCCGAAAGATGGATCGTCTCGGTAGAAATTTGCTGATCAGGTGTCAGATCGGTTTCTGCCAGAACCTCAGCCATCCCGATCACCCCGTTCATCGGCGTGCGCAGCTCATGACTCATATTCGCAAGAAATTGACTTTTGGCGAGGTTGGCCACTTCGGCGGCCTCTTTGGCTTCCTGCAGATCATGGGTGCGCGCCTCAACCCGCTGCTCCAGCTCCACATTGGACCGGTCCAGATCTTCAATCAGCGTCTTCAGCGATTGCCGCATCGTATCCATCTGCTGCGCCAGACTGCCGATCTCATTCATACGACTGACCGGGATGTCTTCATCCAGATGCCCCTGTGCAATCTCTTCCGCCGACCGGGACAGCTCGGCAACCGGACAGACAATCAGCCGGTGCGTCAGCACAAAGGTGGCAATCGACAGACTGATCACCACCAAAATCGTGATCACAATAATGACCATCGCCTGCTGACCCAGTGCATCCCACACGTTCCGGTTCGAAGCGACCAGCCGAATCTCCGCGGTCCGCCCCTCTCCGATCTGCATGATCCGGATGCCCTGGATAAAGCGGCTCTTTGCCACCTCCTTGCGATGCAGCACCCATTTGAAGTCGTCCAGCACCTCATTACACTGGAACTCCGGAGCATCAATATCCCCGATGGTCAGGCCGGCAAATACAATATCCCGGTCGTCCAGCAGTGACTTTAGAAAATGGCTGATTGCCGACTTGTGACGCACCGCAACCGCCTGATGCAGCGCCAGGTCCGTCAACAGAAGCTTCTGCTCCATGTTGCTTTGAATTTCACGCTCGACCAGCGCCTTTTCCCGCGCAATCAAAGCCCCGGCAACAAAAAAGAGAACCACACTGACCACAATGGTCAGGGTGGCAGGCAGAACAAACGCCAGACCTTGGAAAAATGAGGTTAAAGATCGTCCTAATCTCTTCATGATGTGAAAAGGATAAAGATGCACCGTTAAAAAAACAACTGGCTTCACGCTTTTTATCCTGTTTGCCTCTGCCGGAAATCCACGCCTTGCAGCGTCCCGTTCCGCCACAGGCTCAAACCGCTCTCTTTTTCTGATTGTCCGCAAAAACCACCGTGATACATTTCCTCACTTAACTCATTTTCGCGGAGAAACACAGATGGCAAAAAAGAAAAGCGCATACGCACAGGCCGGTGTCGACATCGACATCATGATGAACTCGCTCAAACGGATTAAAAAGAACGTCAAAACCACCAATACCCCCGGGGTCGTCAGCGAAATCGGCTCCTTTGGCGGTCTATTTAAGTCGCCCGGCAAGGACTTCCTGCTCGTCGCCAGCGCCGACGGCGTCGGCACCAAACTCAAAGTCGCCCATATGGCCGGCAAACACAACACCATCGGCCAGTGCCTGATCAACCACTGCACCAACGACATCCTCGTGCAGGGCGCCACCCCGCTCTTCTTCCTCGACTACCTCGGCGCCGCCGCCCTCGAACCCAACGTGTTCGAAGCCGCCGTGGCCGGCCTCTGCAAAGCCTGCCGTGAAAACGGCTGTGCCCTGCTCGGCGGCGAAACCGCCGAAATGCCCGGCCTCTACCCCAAAGGTGAATACGACCTCGTCGGAACCATCGTCGGACAGGTCGAGAAAAAGAACGTTATCACGGGAGCGAGCATCCGCAAGGGCGACGTCCTCATCGGCCTGCCCTCCACCGGACTGCACACCAACGGCTATTCCCTCGCCCGCAAGGTTATCTTTGAAACCGCGAATAAAAAACTGAGTGACCTCGTCCCCGGCACTAAAATCACCTTCGAAAAAGCGCTGCTGGCCGTTCACAAGAGCTACCTCAACCCGGTTGTCGCCCTCATGAAAACCGTGAACGTGCACGGCATGGCGCACATCACCGGCGGCGGACTCGTCGACAACGTGCCGCGCATCCTGCCCGGCAACGTCGATGCCGTCTTTGACCGTTCCACCTGGAAAACGCCTGCGATCTTCGAATTCATCGAACAGGCCGGAAAAGTCGATCACGAAGAGATGTACCGCGTTTTCAATATGGGAATCGGCTACGTGATTTTTGTCCGCGCCAAAGACGCCGATGCGGCCATGGACCTGCTTAAAAAGCAGCAAGCCCGTCCGAAGATCATCGGCCGCGTTGAGAAGGGGTCGGGACAGTCCCGTCTGATTAACTAGGCAACTGCGTTGCGGCACAGCGCTTCCTCCTTCGCAAATCTTCGGCGAGACAAGTCGCGTTGCAAGGGCACCCCGCTTTCCAATGTTTGGAAAAGCGGGGTTTCTTTTTTCCAAGCATTGGAAAAAGAAGCGCCCCTGACGGGGCGCGGCAAAAGGGGCTTTTTAACGGTCCGGAGCCGGACGTTATTTTTTGTTTTTCTTGGGCACGACCAGCATGAAGATGTTGCGTCCCTGCAGGCGCGGCGCCTGCTCAACGACTGCCACTTCGGCGAGATCCGCTACAATTCGTTTCATCAGTTCGAAGCCGAGTTCGCGATGCGCGTTTTCACGGCCGCGGAACATCAATGAAAGTTTCACCCGATGCCCCTCTGCCAAAAATTCCTGAGCGTGGCGCAGCTTGGTTTCGTAGTCGTGATCGCCCACGTTAACGTGGAACTTCACCTCTTTGAGCTTTACGATGATCTGACGCTTCTTCTGCTCTTTTTTCTTTTTGTCCTGGTCATACTTAAATTTGCCGTGGTCCATGATCCGGCAGACAGGGGGCTTGGACGTGGCGTTGATTTCAACGAGGTCGAGACCTGCCTCATGAGCGCGCACGAGCGCGTCACGCGTGCGAATGACCCCTAACGCTTCCCCGTCTTCGTCGATACAACGAATTTCCGGAACGCGGATCATGTTATTCATTCTCGGGCCCATCTGACGTTGCGGACGGCCTCTGCCTTGATAATTCGGATTAGCGATAATTTCCCCCTGGGTTCTTTCTGATCAATTACGCCTTATTGTGCACAGCGTTTTTGAGTTTTTCAACAAAATCAGCACGCGTCATTGTCTCCTGCGCGCCGGTGCGGTCGCGAACGGCAAGCTCGCCGCTCTCCACTTCCTTGGCTCCGAGCACGACCATGTACGGAACTTTTTCCATCTGCGCGTTGCGGATTTTGGCGCCGATCTTGCCGGCTTTGTAATCCACAGTCACACGGAAATCCTCTTTGCGCAGCTCGGCGCACAGCTCATCGGCGGCGTCGATCTGGTCTTCGCTGAGCGGAAGCACGCGCACCTGTTCCGGCGCAAGCCAGAGCGGGAAGGCGCCGCTGTAGTGCTCGACGAGAATGCCGAAGAAGCGCTCAATACTGCCGAATAGCGCGCGATGCACCATATAGGGGCGGTGCTTTTCGCCGTCTTCACCGATGTAGGAGAGGTCGAAGCGCTCGGGCAGATTAAAGTCAAACTGGATGGTGCTCATCTGCCATTCGCGACCGATGGCGTCTTTGATCTTGAGGTCGATCTTCGGGCCGTAAAACGCGCCGCCGCCTTCGTCCACCTCGTACGGAATGCCCTCGGCTTCGAGCGCGGCCTTGAGCGAAACGGTGGCCTGATCCCAGCGCGCCGGCTCGCCGACCGCTTTTTCGGGGCGGGTGGAGAGATAGGCGGTGATGGATTCAAATCCAAAGGTTTTCCAGATGGAGTTCGAAAAGCGAATCACTTCGGCGACTTCGCTTTCGATCTGCTCCGGGGTGCAGAAGATGTGCGCATCGTCCTGGGTGAAGCCGCGCACGCGCAGCAGGCCGTGGAGCACACCGGCTTTTTCGTAGCGATAGACGGTGCCGAGCTCAGCCCAGCGCAGCGGCAGTTCGCGATAGGAGCGCAGGCCGGATTTATAAATATTGATGTGGAACGGGCAGTTCATTGGGCGGACATAGTAGTCCGACTTATCAATTTCCATCGGCGCGTACATGCCCTCGGCGTAGAAGTCGAGATGGCCGGAGGTTTCCCACAGATTGGCTTTGCCGACGTGCGGGGTGTAAAGAATTTCGTACCCGTTGCGGAAATGCTCCTGACGCCAGTACTCTTCGATGATCGAACGAATGCGTGCGCCCTTCGGGTGCCAGTGCACCAGCCCGGGGCCGACTTCGTTGTGAATACTGAACAGGTCGAGTTCGGTGCCGAGCTTGCGGTGGTCGCGCTTTTTGGCCTCTTCGAGCTGTTTAAGATGGAGCTTAAGCTGCTTATCATTGGTGAAGGCCGTGCCGTTGAGGCGCTGCAGCATCGGGTTGGTTTCTTTACCGCGGTAGTAGGAACCGGCCACACTCAGAATTTTAAACGCGCGGATCTGCCCCGTGCTTTCGAGGTGCGGGCCGCGGCAAAGGTCGAAAAAGTCGCCGCACTTATAGAAGCTGACCGCTTCGTCTTCCGGAATGTCGGCCAGGCGTTCGAGCTTATACTTCTGCCCAACCAGCATGGCTTCGGCTTCGGCACGGCTCACTTCGATGCGTTCGAACGGAAGGTCCTCCTTCACGATCTTCTTCATCTCGGCTTCGATCTTCTCAAAATCCTCCGGTGTGATGCGATCGGTCAGATCAAAATCGTAATAAAAGCCGTCATCGACCGACGGGCCGATATCAAGTTGAACCTCATCGTAAATCCGACAAACAGCGGCGGCCATCACATGGGCCGTCGAGTGGCGGAGCGTTTCAATTTCAATTTCATTTTTCATAAGAGCCGCAGACTATACGTTTGCCGTGTTTCGGTGTCAATCAGAGCGCCCGCCCGGGTTGCATTTTTCCAACCCTTGGAAAAACCGCCGCTTTTTCACATTTTATAGAACTGGGAAAACAATCTGCGCCCCCGGATCCTGCCCGCGGTGCAGGCGGGAATGGGTTCCATTGTCTGGAAACGGCGGCGCAAACCGCACCCGTACAGAATAAGGCAAAATCTCCTCTGCTTTGGATTTGCCCGATCATCCGGAACGCCGTATGGTTTGCGCCCATTTTAAAGGAGAACGCACCATGGCTTTAACCGAAGAACAATTGCTCGCCCACCTCGAAGCGGAGACCGTAGCGATCGATGAACTGATTGAGGAATTTGATGCCCTCGCCGCCAACGGCAAAGAAGTCCGCGCCCTCGAATGGGCCGAACTGCTCAAGGACAGCCTAGTCGACAAGAAACAGCTCGACGGCGCCGTGGCAACCTACGAATGGATCGCCCTCAAGCAGGAAACCTCTCCTGCCATTGCCCAGAAAGAGCTGCTGCATATCCTCAGCACCAGCCGCAAAGAGCAGAAGTTCATCCCCCCTGCTTTCGAAAAAGCCTCTTCCGTTGAAGAGGCTTTTTTGCGCCTGCGCCACCTGCGCGCCATGAAAAAAGGAATGCTCTGCTACAACAAAACCTGGGGCTTCGGCATCGTGGAGCGCGTCGATGCGTTCTACCAGAAGGTCGAAATTGAATTCGAAAAGAAAGGCGACCACGAATTCGCCTTCTCCTACGCCGCCGACGCGCTCGACGTGCTCACCGACGACCATCTGCTGGCCATCCGCCACAACGAGCCGGAAAAATTCGCTGAAATGCTCAAAAAAGAGCCGGGCGAAGTTGTCCGTATCACCCTGCGCAGCTACGGCAAACTTTCCGTCAACCAGCTCGAAGACCTTTTTGTGCCGGATCTGTTCGATGACGCAGGCTGGAAAAAGTTCTGGGCCGCCGCGCGCAAAGATCTCAAAAACGATCCGCTCATCGAAATCCCCACCAAACGCACCGTGCCGATCCGCGTCCGCCGCAAAGCCAAAACCTATGACGAAAAGTGGTTCGGCAAACTCAAAACCGACAGCGACGTGCCCGCCCTCTTTAAAAAGTTTGAGGAAATCCAGGCGCAGAAAATCAACGAGTTCGAAGACTACATGCGCGACGCCATCGCCGACCGCCTCGCCTTCATCGTTAAAGGCGGACAGCTCAACCAGCCCGCCTGGATCGCGCAGGCGCTCGTTTATGCTGAACAACTCGGCGTTGAGCCCTCCGGCGTCGACTGCGCCGCCGAACTGACCAAGCTGGCGGAAATGAACACCCTGCCCGCCCTGCTCGAGGAACTTCCCGCCCGGTTTATGCAGGCGTTCATCAACCGCCTGTTCGACGGCTCCGGAACCGCCCGCAGCTTCCTGCTGCGCCGCCTGCCGGAATTCGGCACCACCGCGCTCAACGAAACCATCGAAGCGCTCGTCCGCAACGGGGCCGAAAAAGAGCTCAGCGCGCAGATTCTAGATACCGTCCGCCGCCGCGCCTGCAGCCCGGCTCTGCTGCTCTGGATTCTGCGCAACAAAGAACGCGCCGCGGCATGGGACATGAGCAATACCGCCGACCTCGCCCTGCAGACCATCGAACTGATTGAGCAGGATCACGGCGGCGGCGCCCTGCGCGCCCAGAACCAGCTCCGCGAACAGATCGAAAGCGTCAGCTCGCTCAAAACCATTCTGGCCGCCATGACCGACTCGCAGAAGCGCGACTTCATGCGCCGCATCAGCGAATCACCCGCCTGGGGCAAGCTCGACCGCCAGAGCCTTCAGGCAAAAATCATCAAAATCTCCCCCGATCTGCACGAAGTGGTTCTCAAGAAAACCGCCAGTGCGCCGGTGAAGGAGAAAAACCCGCGCATCACCTCCAAGCACAGCTATCAGGCCCGCAAGGATCAGTTCGAGGACATCGTCCGCAAACAGATTCCGGAAAACTCCAAGGAGATCGAACTGGCCCGCAGCTACGGCGACCTGCGCGAGAACGCCGAATTTAAATACGCCAAAGAGCGTCAGCGCCTGCTCGGCCTGCAGGCCGAAGAGCTTCAAAACGCGCTCGACACCGTCAAGGCAACCGACTTCGCCGGCTTCCCCTTCGATGTCGCCGGCATCGCCACCGGCGTGGAACTCGAGTATGCCGACGGCACCCGCGAGACCTACTACATCCTCGGCGAATGGGATCAGAACGAACAGATGCACATCATCTCCAACCAGGCGGGAATGGCCAAAGCGCTCAACGGCGCGAAAGCCGGCGACAAAATCATGGTGCCGACCTCCAGCGGAGTGAACACCGAAGTCACTGTTACCGCCGTCACCGAGCTTCCCGACCACATTAAGGCGTGGGTTAAAGGCTAAGAGACCGGAGTAAGATTAAGAGTACGGAAAAACACCTTCTTAATCCTAATCGCACTTGTAATCTCAACCCGCCCCCTCTTCTGCTGTGCAGAAAGAAACGCGCTGCCGGAGGTGGAAAATCCGGCGGCGTGTTGTTAGAGTGGATGGAGTTTTGCAGGAGGCATTGTGAATCATTCATGGGTGGAAGTTGATCTAAACCGGTTGCGCGACAATCTGCGCGCCTTGCGTTCTGAAGTGTCCGGGAAAACCGAAATCATTTTTGTGGTGAAAGCGAACGCCTACGGTCACGGCCTGCTGCCAGTGGCAAAAACCGCGGCGGAAGAAGGCGTCAACTGGTTCGCCACAGCCTATCTGGATTCAGCCGTTGCGCTGCGCAGTGAGATTACTTCCGCCAACCTGCTGGTGCTGGGACGTGTTGCACCGGAACAAATCGACCTGTTGCTCGACCATCGCATTACGCCGATCATCACCGACCTTGCTCACGGACTGGAATTGGCCGCCGCCGCCCGCGAACGGGGAACCACGCTGGATGCGCATCTCAAGGTGGACACCGGCATGGGGCGCCTCGGTGTTCAGTGGGACGAGGTCGCACAGACCGTTCGCGAACTCAACCAGGCGGGCGGCTTAAACCTGTCCGGGGTTTGCAGTCACTTTGCCAAAGTGGAGCCGGACAATCCGGTGGACGCGACGATTCAGGCCGAACGGTTTGAAGCCGCGCTGGCACACCTTCCCCCGACGGTTTTTAAACATCTGTCCAGTAGCCGCGCCGCACTCTATTTTCCGGAATGGGACTTCGACGGCATCCGGCAGGGAATTGACCTGTACGGCTACGGCGCGACGGATCCCAAGGGACGATTCCAGATGGAACCCATCCTCCAATGGAAAGCGCAGGTAGCCCAGATCAAACAGGTTCCCCCGGGGTTCTCCGTTGGCTACTACGGAACGCACACCACCGAATACCCGACTCAGATCGCCACCGTGGCCGTGGGATACGCCGATGGCTACAACCGTGCGCTCAGCAACCGCGGCGATGTTCTGATCGGCGGCCGCCGCTGCGCGGTGGTCGGACGAGTGAGCATGAACTGGATCTGTGTCGATGTCGGCCCGGATGCAAAAGTCAGCGCGGGCGATGAAGTGGTACTAATCGGCAAACAGGGCGACGATGCCATCTGGGCGAATGAGCTGTCGAGTATCTGCCGGACCATTCCCTACGAAATCCTCACCAGCATCAACGCGCTACTGGAACGGCGATACATCGGCTAATCCCGGTTCGCAATCGAACAAAAAAAACCGCCCTGCTTTGCAGCAGAGCGGCTTTCTCATTCAGCGGCAAGCGGGCTTACTTGATGCTGAATTTGGAAGAGACGCCGGCTTCGGCTTCCATCCAGTAATCGGCGGAACCTTTTTTGTTACCGTCATTCTCCGCAGCGAAATACGCAGCTTCCGTCACCATCGAGTAAAACTGCTCTTTGGTCACAACCTTCTTCGCGGCTTTCTTTTTCGCGACCTTTTTGGCCGGCGCTTTTTCCGCAACCGCTTTTTTCGCTACAACTTTTTTAGCCGGAGCTTTTTTAGCAACCGCTTTTTTGGCCGGAGCTTTTTTAGCGACCGCTTTCTTTTCTACTTTTTTAGCCGGGGCTTTTTTAGCGACGGCTTTCTTTGCTGTTTTTTTTGCAGCCATTGGTTTCTCCCCATCTTTTCTTTATAAACAAAATTTACGGCGTTTCACCGCAACACGAGGGCAATTTAGTTTTATGCGTTTTAAAAGCAAACCTAATGTGATGTTTTTTGAACCCGTTTCTCATTCGTGTACATTCGCGCAATTCGCGGTTGGATTCTTTCGTCTCATCCCGCACCCCGACCACCGAAGGCGGAGGCCGAAACAAAGCTCGGCAACGAAGTGGCAATCCCGCATCCTGAATCCCGAATACACTTTTACTGCCTCCCGAAATATGATTCCATCCCGCCTGCTTTGGAGCCGGAAATTAAAACAAGGAAAAGTCTCCCTCGCAGAGACGCAAAGAACTCAGAGAGTGTGTAAATCAGGGACATGTGCTCTGCGCTTCTGCGAGGAATATTCGTTCCTGTCCGTTCGAAGCACTCTGCAAAAACTGAACCCGTGAAGTAAGCTGCTAATGAAAAAAGAAATCCAACTGATCGAAAACCTGCTCTCCGACTGGTGCGCCGAAACCTTCACAACCTGCTTTCCCGATGCGGATCTTTCCGGCATCAACCTAAGCGTCAACGCCAGCCGCAACGAGCAGTTCGGCGACTACCAATGCGACGCCGCTATGAAGCTCGCCAAAGTGCTCGGCAGCAACCCGCGCGCCATCGGTCAAACCTTTGTCGACAACGCCGCCCTGCCCGATCTCGTTGAAAAAATCGAAATCGCCGGCCCGGGCTTCGTCAACATCACGCTCAAAAATGAAAGTCTCGCCGATCAGCTCACCGCCATGCTGGGTGACAAAACCCTCGGTCTTCCAGACATTGGGAAAAACCAGACCGTCATCATCGACTATTCCAGCCCCAACGTCGCCAAACCGATGCACATCGGCCACATCCGCTCCACCGTCATCGGCAACGCCATCGACCGCCTCTACCGGGCGCTGGGCTATAACGTCATCGCCGACAACCACCTCGGCGACTGGGGCACCCAGTTCGGACTCATCATTCTCGGCTACCGCGAATTCGCCGACATGGACGCGCTCAAAACCGCGCCCGTCGAAGAACTCGAACGCATCTATGTGACGAGCTACAACCTGTCGAAAGAAGACGCCACCTGGCGCGACCGCGCCAAAGCCGAGCTCGTTAAACTCCAGCAGGGCGACGCCGAAAACCGCGCGCTGTGGGAAGAATTCATTGAGCTCACCCTCGCCGAATTCAACCGCATCTACAAACGCCTCGATGTCTCCTTTGACCTCTACCGCGGCGAAAGCTTCTACAACGACGACCTCGCCGCAACGGTTGAAAAACTGGACGAAGCCGGACTGTCTGAAGAGTCCGACGGCGCGACCATCTGCAACCTCGAAGACGACGGCCTCGCCGTCGCCATCGTCCGCAAATCCGAC
>JACKQG010002134.1_pt1 | contig 26258 bp, 25 predicted proteins | sample 8237621 | NCBI WGS metagenome assembly JACKQG01 (sample SAMN15677084, study PRJNA649215) | marine metagenome | biome: marine; feature: Black Sea; material: saline water; isolation source: suspended particulate matter (SPM) from the Black Sea western gyre | collected 2013-06-09/2013-06-10 | depth... | reverse complement strand
TTCACGAAGTACGTTGGTACTTTTGGTAATCATGGATGTATATCCTGTAATGATTTCTCGGGCATGATCGAAGAAAGCTGTTAATGATCCAGTAGCTGAGTCCACCTGGGCCTCTGCTGGAGCATTAAATCCGTGATGGGACTTGTTACAGGTTGTCATTTGTAGCGGAGTATTTCCTGACCTAAGTTGGTCTTTAAGGATATTTAAGTCATCAATAGCTCTGCCTAAATCCTGTAAGACATTATAGATTGTTATATGTTTCTGATCTCTTTTTTCTCCTTCATTATTATCCACTTCCTTTCACCTCCTTTTAAAATATGTGGGCGACAAATCCTTATTAAGAAACTATTCCGGGGTTTCTTGTAATTAAAAGGTTAATAAGATCGCCCACAAAGTTTTGTACTGGCAGGCAGGATTTTTACCTGCATGATATGCTATTCTCATTGGAGTCCCTTTCGTCCTTCCTGAGACACATCATTTTAAGCTACTCATGGTTCCGATAGTTACATGCGCTTGCGTCTATTTCCACCACTGCCAGAGCATTTCAAAGAACCTTTATTTTAATCCCCTTTGCTCTTTCGTGGTGCTGGCCCCCGTAGGGCGCGTTAAGGCCACATTAGGAGCGATAAGGATGTATAGGCTTACACAATCCCTTTTTTAACTTACGGCAGTAATAACAAAGCCCGTCTTTAGTGGCCGCCTGATTACATCGACCACGAAGCGTGTAGCCCTCGCACTGAGGTAAGCCGGCCTGTAAAAAAGTCTGTTTGTTATGCCATAATTGAGTTTTCATGATTGCGTTAGGTGGGAGTATACACACTATGAAAACTTATGTCAAGTAAATAATTTCAAGTTGTGTATGTTTTTTACAAAAAAATACCCCTGTCCCTGGAATTAAGGGAAAAGGGGTGATTATGGAAGGTTTATTTAGGGTAAAAAAAGGTTTAAGGTGTGGATTTCTTTATACGATGTTCCCCTGTGCTATAACTAACTAACCAAATTTGACCAGTACTGCGATCAATTTTCCATACCAAAGCATCAGTGGGCGCTGTCACTAAAAAATACCTATTGCTGTTATTTTGGAAATAAATATAAAGACCAATTAGGGCAGCCGCAAGAATGATTACAATTAAATAAAAACAGGTTTTGTTCATAACAGATCCCTCCTACATCTACGATAATCACACAGGCTGATTACTTTAGGCACCAATTTGTTTTTTTTAGATCATCTTCGATCTTTATTAACTGCTTTTCCATGTCTTTTATTATATTCCGACACAAAGTATCTGCGGAATACCCTGCCTTAGCTTCCTCATTAGCCTCAGAAACGACTTTTGTCAAGAAATTGTACTCTGATCTGGCCTTTTCATCAAACGTCCATCCTGGTGGAGATTTGGGCTTCTGGATTCCTGTTTCGATTAAATCAAGGGCATTTAGGATACTAAAAATATTTTCAAGACCAATTTGCTTATAATCACTTTTAAGAAGCCTTGAAATTGTTGGTGCTGAAACGTCCGAAATATCTGAAAGGGCCGCCTGATTCCAGCCTCTTTCGGCCATCCCTTTTTCTATCATTTTCAACATTGCAATTTTAACTTGACTTTTTTGTTTCATTGTTGTAATTAATCTCCCATGAATCTTAAAAATTACCTAAAAACACACAATTTAAAACCAACACCGTGGGCAGAAAAGCATGGACTTAATGCGCCTCTTTTAAGCCGTTACCTGAACGGTAAAGGTATTTCCCCGCAGAATGCCCTTAAAATCGAGAAGGCAACCGGCGGGGCCGTGAGTTGTATAGAACTTTTATATCCAGAGGAATAGCCTTATTTGTGGTGGTGGGGATTGGGAGGGTTCCTCGAAAAGTCCCATACTCCCGGACCTCAATGGTGCTCATTGAGGAATGGGTTCGCAGGCTTTCGCCTGCTACTGAAACTTTAAGAGGCCAGCCCTCCCGCACCCCGCATGTCAAACGTTTTACAAAATAGAATAATGAATAAAAACCATAGATTATTCAAAAAACTAATACGACACAACAAACCCTTTGTCAAGACCTTGACATATTATATCGAGTGTGAAGGCAAGACCTTGACAGACGTTGCAAACGAGTCAGGCGTATCCCTTTCCACTGTCAGTAAAACCCTTTCCGGTAAACGAAACAATCAGCAAGTCAAAGAAGCAATAATCAAGGCCCTCAACTTCAATCCCTGGAGGTAACTAATCATGACTACCCTACCAAAGAACACTGAGGCCGTTTCCGTGTCGTTTCCGTCCTGGCTGATAGAGCAAATAGATGGCTACATCGAACGAAACGACTACAGCAGATCCCAGTTAGTCACCATAGCAGTAAGGCAATACTTATGGCGCAAGCTTGAGGACCCTGAGCATTGGGAGCAAGAGTACAATAAATCGCACGGGTTGTAATGTTAGGAAATAATATTTTTATTATTAAATAATTTCAGAGGAATAGATGACTAAAGCCCCAGCATTTCAATTTTATCCAAATGACTGGTTAAGTGATGTCCAGCTCCAAACATCGAGCGCTACAGCTAAGGGAGTTTGGATAAATTGTTTATGTCGAATGTGGTACGCCCCAGAAAAAGGAAAGCTGACTGGATTCCCTGAAAATTTAACGAGATTATTCGGTGTTACAGGGCAGGAATTTAATACCTTTTTAGAAGAGGGTGAGCGTAACGGATTCGTTACGGTGTCACGCAATGGTGATGGTGAAGTAACGCTAATAAATAGACGTATGTATAAAGATGCTAAAGCTAAGTCATTAGCGGCTGTACGTCAAACACGGTTTAGGGAAAAATTAAGAAGTAACGGCAAAGTAACGCCCCCTTCTTCATCTTCATCTTCTTCTTCTAGTTCTTTAAAGAATAAAAAGAAATATATTATAAAGAAAAAAACTCCCCAAGAAATCAAACAAAAATACCTCGATTATGTGCTCCTAACAAAGGCTGAAAAAACATCGTTAACTAAAAAATACGGAACTGAAAAAACTAAGATGATGATTGAACGCTTAAATAACTATATTGGCTCGTCAGGTAAAAAGTATAAATCCCATTATTTTGCAATACTCAACTGGGTTGTTAAGGATGTTATAGGAGATAAAAAAGACGAATTTGGCATAGACCCTAACTGGAGGGAGAAATGAACGATTACATATTTGATAAAGAGATGGACAGATTAACAAAGTGGTATAGGAAGAAATTAGACCATGACCAGTTAAGGATGTGGTTCGACGTAATAGGGTACATACCGGACAATCCTTTTCGAGCAATAATTGACTTATGTATCGTAGGTGAGAAGTTTTTTCCTACTCCCCAGGCCTTAAAGGATATGTACCAATACTGGTTACAGTCTAACCCTTCGCAAGCCTACAAAGCTCAAAAAAAGTATTGCGCTGAGTGCAATTCTACCGGCCGGTTAAATTACTGGATGCGTGACGATAACGGCCAATGGTATGACTGGTCGTGCGGATGCTCGAAGTGCGAAAATTGGAAATTTGAGTTTCCGGTGAAACCGTCAACAGGCTACGGTAGAACCATGCCACCAAAGCTTATGACCAGAAGCGAAATATCCGACATGGGTGGACAGTTTAATAATCCGATAACAGAAGAGAATGAAGATAGGGCTGAGGGGCCTGAAAGCAATAAACGTATGAATTACAAAGCATGGCTGAAACTAAATCCTGATAGGGTATTTAAGCCATTGATCAAAAATATCGAGGAATTAGGAGATAAAGTATTTCCTGATTTAAGCGGGGAACTCAATCCCCTGATGGATTATGAGGAGATAGATGACGAGTCAATCCCATTTTAAGGTTAAGATGATTCATGGATAAATCTATTCGACAACTAAAAACCCCTGAAGATTTCAAGAAATACCACAGAGAGCTATTTGAAAAGGCCTGCGGGCCGGAGTTATGGAAGTTTTTAGAGGAAAAGGAGTTGGAAATGTCTAAATACAAAAGAGCACCTGACGACTCAACTCAATGGAAATGCCCGTGGAGAGAGTGCGCTCATGGTGGGGGGCTGGCCGGTCGTTATGTATGCTCGGCACGGGGAGAATGGTGGAATCCTGAGTGCTTTAAGTGCAGAAGAGAAGAAGATTATCTGCAAGAATGGAAAGATGAACAAACTAACCGAAAGCCAGATAACCAAGCAGATCAGGGACGTGCTTAAGGCCTGCAGGATATGGCATTATAAAAGCTGGGCAGGACCTATGACCTATCCCAAAGGTATATCTGACATTATTGGTATTTACAAGGGCCGGTTCCTCGCTATAGAGGTTAAACGTCCTGGTCTCAAGCCTTCAGAGCACCAGCAGGCTTTTATTGATCGAGTGAACGAGGAAGGCGGTATTGGGTTTGTAGCCTGGTTCCCGGAAGACGTTGTGAAGGAATTAAACTTAGAGGTAGAGCTCGCACCGTTGTTTTATCAGGAGAAAAGATGATGACCGGCTGGCTATCAGGGTGGAAAGAGATTGCTACGTACTTAAATGTGTCGGTAAGTACAGCTCAAAAATATTATAAAGATTTTAATATGCCAGTGAGAAAAATAGACAGTAGAAAAAAAATAAGCTACGCCAGAGTAAAGGCTTTGAGGCCTGAGCTTGATCTATGGTTGATTAAATTCGACGATATCAGAACAGGAAGGAAAAACTCTTTTAGCTCAATGAAGATTACCTAATTATAACCTATCTATTACCTATCTATTACCTACCAGTTACGCATCTCGCTTACTTGACATATCTAAATTAAGTTCTTTTAATATAAACCATGAATAAAGATAGTGGTAAAGAAATAGGATTACAAGCAGCAAAGGAGGTGCGTGATGAGGTAATTAAGATACTCACCGATAAAGGACCAGCGTTTGACAAGGTGTTATTACGCCTACGCCAAGGGCTCAACGCTAAGGAGATTAAAGCACATTATGATAAAGACGAAGGCTGGCAGTACAGTAAACCGCTAATAGCTCATAATATCAGGCTCAGGACCACCCAGGTAGCGCTTAACCTCTATGATGCGATGCCGAGCGAAAAGCACGATGTGACCGTCCGGGGTAATCCTATGCAGGCTATGGCGCAGGCGAAGTTAATAGAGAAGCGAAAAAAGACTAAGGAGTAGTTAGTTGTAGTTATAAGGAGTTAGTTTGAATGCCAAGCAATTTAGCAATAGATAGGGTCCAATGGGAGCTTGACGAGTGCTATAAGGTCCAGGAATCTTTCGAATATTTCTTAGATGAGTATGTTTACATTGAAGACAAGCTCACCCAGCAGCCGATCAAGCTCAAGCTCTGGCCGTCACAGGCTGATAAGATCCAGGAGCTACAGGATAACCGCTTAGTTACTGTCCTTAAAGCTCATCAATTAGGCTACACGTGGATATTTGTCGCTGCTTATTGCTTATGGCGTGCTATCACACAAGCAATGCACCATATTGTGATTAACAGCTTCAACGAGGACGTCGGTATTGAGATATTAGTTCGGATGGACTTCATACTTGACCGCCTTCCTTCCTTCTTGGTCCCACCTGTTGGAAAATCCAATACACAGTTAAAAGAATTTATACATATTGACGAGCGGGGCGTAAAGACATCCAGTGTCATCCAGGTCATCCCGGCCACGGAGAAGGGCGGACAGTCTAAGACTCCAACCATCTTTATCATAGATGAGTCAGCGCAAAACCGTTACGTGCGAAAGGCGTACGTGGCTTCTAAACCCGGTATTGACAGCGCTCAAGGGCAAATAATCATTATCTCTAACAGCATTAAGGATGCTCCCGGATGGGGTTTTACTCGTGATATTTACGTTGGCTCGATGAGGGGCGAAAACAGTTTTCACCGTATATTCCTACCATGGCAGGCTAACCCTAACCGACCGAAGAACTTTAGGGCTATACAGCTACAAGAAGGTATGACCGAGGAGGACTTCTCGCAGCGCTATCCTGAAACCGAGCAGGAGGCTATCAGCGCATTAACAGGCTCGTATTTTGGTAAGACCCTTGCGAGGCATAACCAGACAGCGCCTGGATTGATAGGTAAGCTACAGAAAAATAGGGACGAAGAGATCGAGTTCGCACAGGCACAAAAGGGCATTATGGAGGTCTGGCGCTTTCCTTATCACCTGGTATCCGGATGGGACGAGGTGCCATGGACGAAGCGATACTGTATAGGTTCTGACGTATCTGAGGGCCTGGGCCAGACGTACAGCGTAGCTTATGTGTACGATCGATTGTTACAGGAGCTTGTTGCACGTATCAGGTCCAACCGGACAGACGCTCACACCTGGGCGAATCTACTCTGGCAGTTATCTCAATATTACTGCTTTGGGCGTCCTGCCGGTGAGTGGTACGAACAGGAGAACGCCCTACTATGTGTTGAGACTACAGGGGCGGGGCAGACCACAGTAAAACGTTTAGAAGACCTCGGGGCTAATCTTTACATGCAGCAGACAGCGCCTAAGGCAGGGAGTGAGCTGACGAAGCGCTTCGGATGGCACGAGAGCAATCAGGCCAAGCACGATCTATCTGAGGACCTCCGTAACTGGTTCAGGCACACTAAGGGTAGAGTGTATGACCAGACCCTGTTAGATGAGTGCGGGACGTGGATATTACACGAGGGCGGGCGAATAGGCCCGGAGGACGAAACAAAATTAGGCGATTGTGTGATAGGTGCTGGGCTGGCGATACAGGCCGATTACTTTATGGAAGGTAAACCGAAACAGATAGACCCGCCACTTGCAGGCTGGCAGGCCAGGTTGAAGGAAGGCAAGCAGAGTGCGTGGACGGGGTAAAGGAGTTTAAATCATGATAGCAACACAGGCGATTGAGAAAACAGCAGACGGCGTAATCTATGCAGGACCTTGTAAGCTGTGCGGGTTTACAGGTTATTGTGCGTCTGATGATGTAGCAATAACGTTGCATGATAATGCTTCAGCAGCTTCAGGGACAGTTCTTGACCGGATGACGGTTGACTTTACCACGGAGATTACAAAGCGGCACGATTATTCTAATCCCCTTGATTGTAAGAACGGAATTTATCTCACGATCACAGGGACAACCCCTAAGATTATCGTCCATGTGGCGAGGTAAGGATGGGAAAATTACTTAGCCTACAAGAGCGACGCAATAAATACCGTAAGGTGACGCCTGATACCGACGTTATTGGTGCCCTGCAGGATCTCCGGCAACAGGTCGAGAACCAGGGCCCAGGGACAAGCGTAAGGCTGATTAACGGTATATATCGCCAGAAGGCGCTTAACGAAGTGCAGACAGCTAACGTACCGCCATGGGTATTTGGCTATAAGGTCGAACCTATAGGGGCAGGGCTATTCTTACGGACCATATTCGTGAAGCTACCTAACGAGGACATCCTGGCAATACCGGATAGGGAACGGGAACCTATTATAGCAGCCATCTACAACACCCTATTAGACCAAGGCAACGAACTACCGGAATTTAGGCTTATTGCTCGTGACTGTATCATGATTACTCAGCAGTTTGCAGTTATGTTCTGGCACGAGGGGAACCCGAACATAGTGACACCAGGGAAGAAAGGCTAAATGGAAAACCTGACAAAAGACGATATGGTAAAGATAGCAGGTTCAGGCACCGATAAGAAGGTGGTCGAAGTCTATAAGATCCTCCGTCGCTTCAAGAACAACAGTGCACGGGCCGCCTGGATTACACGTAGAGATGATTGCTGGAGGTCGGCTATTGATAACGAGTTCTTCACAGAAGATGAAAAAGAGGAGATGGCTAAAAAGAAGCAGCCGCCTCTTTCGATGAATAAGCTTAATAAAGGCATCCAGGGGGCAGGGGCTATCGTTACCGCCACATCTCCTGAGGTTAAGTTTAACCCGGTAGGTTCCGGTGATCTTTACATAGCAGAGCTATTGAGACGAGCACATGATTACGTATGGACTAAAAACGAGGGCAGCGACGCTACTTACGCGGTCGTAGAGGAAAAGAATATAGGTGGTCATGGTTTTTTTGAGGCCAGGCACGACCCCAGCAAAGGTATTTATGGCCGACTGATATTCGAGGAGACCGACCCCACCCTGTTCTATTGGGATAAAGACAGCCGCAAGAAGGACTTTTCAGACACTCATATAATCAAGGCACAGCTAAGAACAAAGTCATACATCAAAGAGAATTACCCTGAACTCAAAGACGAGGACCTCACTTTTGCCCGAGAACTACAGGACGAAGAGCCAGGGGGCAAGACCGATACAGTTACCGGAGAGGATAACTATGCTGTTAAACCGGATGTAAACGACCCTGATATAGACGTAGACGATGACGAAACAAAAGACATATGGGAGATAGAGGCATGGCTACTGAAGGTTGAGAAGGAAAATTGGATAATATTTCATGTAGAAGGGGCACCCCAGCCGCAGGCGGCACGCATTAAGCTTGAGAAAGGCCAGAAGGTAGCCGATGTGGTAGCAGACCTTGAGAGTAAACCGGAGATAGTGTTTGTCAAGCATTGGCCGAGGATGGTTGAAAAACGATATTTAAGAATCATTGTCGGCAACAAGCTTATCCCACAGGTAGAGGACGGCAAAGAAGTCAAGGAACGTGTCAACCCCTACGGTATGGACGCCGACGGCGATCCGGTTATCCCGATTATAGCGTTAACAGGCCAGAGGACACGGAACGCCTACTGCACAAGCCCGACGTTCTACGCTAAAGACGTGAACAAGGCGTTATGTAAGCGTGAGGCCCAGTTCATATTTGCAGCGTCTCAGGGGCTTAATGCGCCTATTGTACGGGACGATAGTTCAAAGTGGAGCGGCACCCCAGGTACGCCAGGCAGTGAACTGATAATATCGAAAAATGCAGCCATGAAGCCATACCGGTTAAGTGCTGAAAATACTGATTTAAGTAAGTTAAGTTTTTTAATCCAGGAAGATAAAGAGTTTATCGATGACCAGTATGACCTCCATGACGTAATGAGGGGCAAGCTGCCGAAAAACATGGAGAACGCTTCAGGTCGCCTTGTGCTGGCATTACAGGATATGGGCGGCACGATGAGCAAACCGTCCTTACGGGCGTTAGAGAGCGCTTTAGTGCGACTCGCGAAGGTTAACATTGCGATTATCCTGAAAAACTGGCCGCGATATATGTGGATGCGGTTGCTTGAAGAGGACGAATGGGAAACGCTACGTCCTGATCAGGAAGGTAAGCAACCCCTTGAAGAGCAGCCACAGCCTATTGGTCAACAAGGACCGCAAGGCGGAATGGGTACAAGGCCTCCTGGAATGGGCGGCCCACCTCAAGGAGAAGATGAAGAAAAAGAGAAAACTCGTAAGAAATGGCATGACACCCTGGAAAAGATCAGACCAATGGACCCGACAGCCCCTCCTGGTATTAGCCTGATCGACCTTGACGTTAAGCTAACGGCAGGCAGCTCAATGCCTACCAACAGGATGGCAAAGCAGCAGGTAGCACTCGAGGCGTTCAAGGCCGGGTTATATGATCGCCAGGCAGCGCTCGAGTATAGCGATGATCCAAAGGCGAAGGAGATTGCTGAGCGCATGGCTAAGGCTGCACAACAAATGGCACAACAAGAAATGATGAAGAAAAGGAGATAGATATGCCACGAAGAAAAAAGAAAGAGCCCGAAGGGGTACCGAAGTTTAGAAATAAAATAGAGACTAAGGGGAAACTGAAATTCGGTAATCTCGATCAGCATAGGGCAGTGATGGAGCTTGAGAACCCTGAATGGATTATCAGTGTTCCACGTGTAAACCTTGACCCTAAGCTATTTCCAGAGGATTTCATGCTGTCTAAGTATGAGGTAACAGGGGACTACTCGTTTGTTGTCACGATTAAGGAGAAGTAATCCCTTCACCATACCCACTTGCCAGGGAAATGGCATGGACCGACTTGATGCGGAATCATCATGGAAAAAATAGGAGATCAGACGAATGGGAGAAAATGACGAAAAATTAGAAGAGGCGGGCGAAGAGCTGACCGACGATGAGAAGGTAATCGTTGAGGATGATACTGACGACGGTACCGACGATTTAGACGAAGGCGATGAGTCCAAAAAACAACCGGACGGTGATGAAAAGGACAAGGGAGAGCCCGACGCAGACACCGTAAAGGTTGATGATGAAAAACATAAGCCTGCAGATGACAACATGATCCCGCAGACTGAGTTCAATAAGCGGGTCGGTGAGATCAGGACACAGGCAGAGCAAAAACTGGATTTCTTAAGACGTGATCCCGAAGGGTATTACCAAAAGTATCCACAAGAAAGGCCTGCACAGCAGACAACAAGGCCAGCGGCAACCGATACCATGGACACACAAGTGGAGAACCTTGTTGTTAGGGGCGGGCACTACGAAGGCATGACGTTAAAGGATGTTATGCAGGTTGACCAGGTTGCCGCCAACCGGATGATGTTTGATTACTTTCAGGGGCAGCGGGACGAAATACAGGCAGCGGAGACACGGAAATCACAAAGGCTTACAGGTGCTCAAAAGGAAGTCGATGCCTTCCAGCTTGAGGTTTCTAAAGAGTTTTACGGAAAGACCGACGGTTTAACAGAAGAAGAGACAAAGAAAGTCAATACTGTGATCCAGTCTACTTTGAACTGGATGAGAGATACAGGCCGTGGGTTTGCAAATCTGACAGACTCTTACTACCTGATGACCCGTGACCAGCAAATAACCAAGGCAAAAGGTGATGGAGCCAGGGCAATAGCTGATTCGGTCAATAGAGGTAACGTTGCGACTATTTCGTCAAATAAGGGTGGTGGAAATGATACCGGCTACGAAGCCGATCTTACCATGACTGCTGCACAGCTTGAATCCAAGCTGGATAAGATGAGCGACAAGGCTATGGAGAAGTGGGCCAAGAACGCCCCTGACGGGTTGAAAAAGAAGTATTCGGATATGCCCTGGTGGTAAAAGCGTTTTAAGAACCTGTAAGGAGGATTATTAAATGGCAGACTGGACTTTTGCTACAGGAGATGCCCTAACCCGTAAGGCGTGGGCTAAGAAATGGTGGATTGAGGCCAAGACCGAATCGTATTTTTATGGTCAAGGCCTTATAGGCCGAGACGAGAACCAGGCAATTATCGTTGAATTGCCCGAACTTGAAAGTGATCAGGGCGATGTCATTTATTATGGACAGGTCCGAGAACTATCAGGCGCAGGTATTTCCGCCGACGGAGACATGGAGGGGCAGGAAGAATCCCCAACCAACTACGATGACGACGTTACCCTGGGTCAAAAGCGTAATGCGGTAAGGACAGCCGGTAAGCTGTCAGGACAGAGACCGAGCGATAAGCGGTTGCGTCAGTGGGCTATGGATCTGCTCAAAAGATGGATGGGTGGAACTATTGACCAGGATTTATTCACGGCCCTGGGGACATCGCTAACTAAGGTAATTTACGGCGGAGACGCTACAGCAACAACCGATATTGAGGCAGGTGATTACTTTACCCTGGCTTTGATAGCGAAGTGCGTAGCTTATGCCAGAAAAGCGACCCCGCTTATTACGGGACCGAGCTTTAAGGGTAAGAAAACAAACGGTGTTATTGTTATCAGCCCCGATCAGTCTTTTGACTTAACCGAGCGGGACGCTGCATGGAATCAATCTCGTATGGACGCGGCCCTGAGGGGTGACAACAACCCGATCTTTACCGGTGCCCTTGGTATGCACAAGAGCGTGCCTATCCATGAGCATTCACGTGTAGCGGTTGCTACAACGTGGGGAGGAAGCACACTGGCAGGCGCAACTGCCCTGTTCATGGGTGTAGGTTCCGGCGTGATTGCTTATGCACAACGTAAGATATGGAACGAGAAGACCTTTAACTATGCCAACATGGTGGGGTTTTGTATCGGTTCTATTTACGGTGTGTCAAAGAGCGTGTTTAACTCCGCAGATAATGCGGTCGTTGGCGTATCAACTTACAGAAGTAACAATTAACAACTGAAAGGGGTTGATAGCCTGGCGAGTGGCCTTTCTAGGCGAAAAGAAGCAACTCCCGGTTTCTTTCAACCCCTTCACAACGGGAATCTTGGGAGACAAGAACATGGCGAATCCAAAACTTAAAGATCCAGTAGATGTAGACAAGGAAGAGCAGGAGGTTCAAGCGGCTCAGGTAGAAATGGAGTCTTTTGATCCGGCTAACCTAAAACTTGATGAGATCGGTGCTATACCGGTCACGGCTGAACGAACTCCCCATCCATTTGAAGGGTATCCGCTTGGTCGTAAGATCGAGGTTAGCGAAGGGGTAAAGATATCTTCAACCTTTGTGGTAATCCTGAAGGATAAGAACATATTTCAGGACCCCAGCGGTAAAGGGATAACGCACCAGGTGATCCAGAAAGGATCGGACGGAAACGACGTTAAAAAAGTCACGGCGGAGGGTAAGTTTTTGCCGCCAAAGATCGCAACAACCAAGGTGATTGATCTCAAGACTTACCATAACCGCATAGCCAGCGATTATGATGGTGGTGGTGCACAGCCAATGAATTGGGTGTTCGACCGTAGCGTTATGGTAGATGACAGGGAAATGATGTGTTGCATTATTCCCAGCCACAGTGCACGTGCTCAGATTTGTTTCATGCTGGATAAAAAGGGAAAGCTCCGGGTGGATGGTCGGTATCTTTTAGCAGACACAAAACAGGCTAACCGGCTTAGAGGGGTCTTTCGTAACGTTAATTATCAACAGCTTGCCGGTGAAAGGGCAGCTCAGAAATTCGATGCTGATCCAAGTGACCAGGATCGTCAGGAGTAAACTATGGGAAACATTATGCCTGATATAAAGCCGAGCGGCATGACCATGAAACGGGAAGTAGACCTTTGGTATCAGCTATTTAAGTCGCTCTGGACGATCTGTGACAAACTGGACGATGACGCAACCGTACCGCTTACAACCTATGAAGCGAATGTCTGGACGGCGATTTTTAATGCTTCAATTACTGATAGCAAGGGGAGCAACATCAATAACCTTGTAAAAGAGGAAAACTTCTACACTATCATGCCGACCGGAATAACGGATGCAGCCAGGTTACAGCTAATCTATCAGTTTATGAACATGCTTGAAACGCTGACAGAGCAGCTTGACACTGACGGAATCACTACCAGTACTTATGAGGCATTATGCTACACAGCTATAATGCTCCATATGGTCGAGGATACCAAAGGCAATATCTTAGGTAATGGCGCAACGTTTTACTTTCGACCAGGTGGCGTGATGAACCAAAAGGAACTGGTTGAGTGGTTTTATAACGCTGTCAATGCCATCGAAACATTAACCGAGAAATTAGACACTGATGCCGTAACAACGCCGCCGACTGACACAGATTATGAGGCGCTTGCTTTTACAGCGATCATATTAACACTGGTCGAGAATGCGGCTGGTAGCACTGTTGGAAACAACAGTTTATTTTAGAGTTCAGAAAATGAACAAGGAGGATTAATAAGATGAGGAAACTTTTTAAATTTATTTTAGCCCTTGCAGTTGTATTTTGCATGGTAGCCCCGGTCCAGGCAGCGTATCATGATTATTGGGCCAACGTGTATTCATGGGACGGCAAGCAAACCGTTGATGGTAAGCCTGTCCTGACCAGACTAACATCTGGTGTAACCTTTAAGGTATTGGCTGTAGGTACGGACACTTCCGAGACGCTAACTTACTATAACGTCGAGGCTATGACCAGCCTGACTAACCCTGTCACCACGACTAACTTTGCAAGTAATAGCGTTTGTAATGACAGGGTGGCCTTCAGATGCGACCCCACGGATGCAACCAATGACCGGGACGTTGACCTGATCGTTGTCAATACTACCGGTGGGTATACGGCCTTTGTAGAGGATTTTAGTTACTATAATCACTCTATTATTATCGACCAGAGGCCGAACATCCAACATCATGGGTGTATCTGGTTTGCGGCATCCATCATAGAGACCGATACTGGGATCGACTTTGACTATCACACAGCGATAGAGCGCGTTGCCATTGAGGTTACGACAGTCGATGCAGGCGAAACGCTTAATGTGGGCTTATTGTCAACCGGTACAGGTGGTGATGCAGACGGATTTATCGCCGCCATGTCAGTGGCAGCAGTAGGATATACTCTTAATAGTTCTGCTAATGTGGGGGCTTTACTCAGGAGCGATAGTCAAGACTTTTTATATGCAGTGTACTCGAACCATGAACAAAGCTTGACGTATACAGGGACAACCGATCAAGACACAGCAGCCGGCTATATTCATTATTTCTTTACCCGCATGAGGTAAACTCAATGCGGTATACACTGCCTATAGCCTTTTTACTGGTGCCCTTTGGATTCCTCTCACCAGGGGTCATCCATATAGGGCACCACCTTGCTTTCTTTATGTCCGCCCTGATTATTATCTCGTTTCAGATAAAAACCAGGATGGCCCGCTGTTATATGCTCTACGCTGGAGCATGGACTTTACTTACCTCCGTTTTCTACATGACGGGAGCAATACCAAACGAATTTTACAGCAAGGTCGTCTTCCAGATGTTTTTCCTTATAGCTGGAGGGATTATCTATTTAGCGGTTGCTAAGTCAAAACTGTCATTAGAATTTCTTTTCAATGTGATTTGTATATCTACAATCCTACAAATACTGATCGCAATATCCCAGGTCTTTAATGCTGACCCTGTTGTATGGCTACTCTCTAATGTAATTAAGGTTAATTTCGAATCCTATACCGGTTTTACTGGTACATTGGGAAATATCAACTTCTTTTCGGCTTATCTGGTAATAACACTGCCGTTCTTTTTACGTCGCAAATGGTGGATCATTCTTCTTGCCTACCCTTATTTTCTAATTAGACAGCATACGAGCGTCGCGGTAGTTGCAGCGATCATTGGATTAGCCTACTACGCTTACCAGGAACCACGGTTTAGGGACTTCTTCAAGAACCCATGGCATAGGGCGGGATTGATTACTACTGTTCTCCTGGCGGTCGTTACGTGCTTTTATCTCTATGACGGAATGTCAAGATTGTTTCCACCAGAAGGAGATTATAGGTTGAATAAGTGGGCCATGGCCTTTAACCAGATTTCATCAAGCTGGGTCACAGTAATATTTGGCCTTGGTCCTGGTTCATCTTGGGGCGGGGAAGGGGCGCTTCATAATGAATACTTGACCGTGTTTCATAGGTTCGGCCTCATCGGTTTGTCTTTTGTGCTTATCTACATCGCAAAGGCTTATCGAGGCAACCGGATATTATTCACGTCTTTTATCATTATCTGTATAAACGCTATCGGAAATTTATCTATGCACTTAGCACCGTCTATTTTCTTAATATTAATCGTTTTAGGACTTATGGAACGAGAAGGGATAGCTCATCATGTCAGACTATATGACCTTCCAAGAACTCTATGAAGCTGTTGAACGTGCCACAAGTGAATCCAGTTCAGATACGGATCTCGTTAAAAATGCCATAAACATGGTGTACCTGACCGAGATTTGTGAGGCGGACGACCTATATCCGCTGTTCTGGCTACGCAAGCTTGATGATACGCTGGCTACTAAGGCACCGGCGACCATCACCGGAATTACAGGGGCAAGTCCCGCAGTCGTAACAGCGGTTGCTCACGGCTTTGCTAATGGCGATATCGTTTCGATCTATTCGGTTGTGGGTATGACCGAGGTCAATAACCGGACATACTTAGTAAGCAATAGGGCTGCAGACACCTTTGAACTGGAAACCGTGGAGGCCGTTGACGTGGATAGTTCAGGATACACAGCATATACCTCTGGCGGCACCATTGTTCACAGGGGCCTTACCCTTGCTACGACTGGCATAAACGTCCAGCGTATCTTACAGGCGGCCTGGCACGGTGAAAAACCTATGCGGGAGATAACGATTGAGCAATTAGAGGAAGTGCAAAGGTGGTGGGACGACAACACAGAACGGCCTAAGAGATGGCTGCATAAAAAGCTTTATTCCGCAGCTGGTGTTGAGACAAATCAACTCTGGTGGTTTCCTGGATCGGATGCTGCTTATGATTTGAGGTATTGGGCGTTGACAAGGCCTGCCCGATTGTCCGCTACCACAGACGTTCCGATATTACCCCCGCAATTTCACGATGCTATCGTGTCAGGAGCGATCTCTCGATTAATCGAATCCCATGTGCAAATTGAAGGTGGCGCAGAAGGTCAAGGCGCCCCCTTATGGCCGGCATTATATACCTTGCAATTAAACAATCTGAGAATATTCAACCGTAATTATTATCGTCAACAAGAAATTGAGAAAAGAGAAGGGCCTTACCTGTTATGAAAAAATATATTGCCATAACTTTAACGCTTATTTTTCTGTTAACAGGCATTTGTTTTGCCTATCAGCCGTATGCTTTCTTGTTTGTCGGACGCTGGCAGCCTGCCGAAGACCCTCTCTTGATTGATGAATACGGGTATCAGGATATTCAGAACCTACGCAGAGATGGGAAGAGATTGCGTGGCGTTTCCGGCCATTCGAAGACGACAAATAATGTTGTCGATTCAACGTATAAATATATCCGGAACGGTTTTCATTTTACTAAAGAGAATCCAGAGGAAAGCCACATCCTGGTTTATTCTCAAAACTCCTCAGCCACCGCAAGCAGGATATATCAGAATACGACAGCTATTCCAGACGTAGGTGATTACTCGACTACGGTTGTGTATTCGGTAGACTCAAACGCTACATTGGGCAGATTCAGTAATGCGCCACGGGGTAACATGCTTTATGCCGATGGCGAGGACTCCATGATTTGGGCAGGTGATGAACTCAGGGTAGCGGCGTTCATTACGTCCACTGCGTCAGTGGCTTCTCATATAATCACAAACGCTAAGGACTACACCGACGCGGTAACGAATGCGTCAACCAAAAGTGGATATACCGCCACGATTGCCCAGGCATCCGACCTGGTATTTTTAGTAGGATCTACCCGCCCCCTGCAAGGCGTGAAACTATATATTTCCACAGCCAACACCGGTACACCGAGCCTAACCTGCAAAGAGTGGGACGGTAGTGCCTGGTCAGCTTTAAGTATCACAGACAACACCAGTGGCCTTAAACAAACCGGTACGATCACATGGGCGAGCACGGTTGCTACGTCGAAACAAAAGTACATGGAAGGGTACATCCTTTACTGGTATCAGTTTGAACTATCCGCAGGCACAGCAGCTATTAATTATGTAACGGTGAACGCCCCTTGGCAGAATATCGTTAATATTTGGGATGGATCTGAAAGCATAATTGCAACGTTCTTTGTGTACGATGGTTCGACTTACGTTGATTATACAGACGAGGTAACTACCAGCAGCACAACATACTATGCGGTCTTAGACAGCTTAAACACTACCCATGCGGTTTATGTCGGGTTTGTAAATGCCCAGCAGGGTTTGAAGATCAGGATGCTGGCGACAAAGGAAAACAGTACAGCTACGGTCATGACCGTAAAGTATTGGAATGGTTCGGCATGGGTGGCCGTAAGTAACCTGGCGGACGGTACATCGGAAAGCGCCACCAGCCTATACAAGACTGGCGTAGTTACATGGTCTGCTGTAGCAAAAGGTTCTGAGTTTCCGAAAGCCATAGCAGGCGAGACACCGGTTTATTATTATCAATTAACATTTAGCGTCCAATTAGACGCAGAGGTCGAGGCCTACTATGTTACGGGGATACCAAAAGGAGACAATATCCCTGGCTATAGATTCCCTGGGTTCTTCCAAAGCAGGGCGTTCCTTTTTTCAGAAAAAGACGGTGAACAAAACAAGGCTATTTACAGCAGCTATAATGCCCCTGATGTTTGGGGCGGGTCAGACAGTGGTTCAATCTACTTTGGTGATGAGAAACGCCTTACCGGGGCGGCTGTTATTTATAATTATTATAAGACGTCCGGTATTTATCAGCTGATAGTCTTCAAACGACACGAGACATACAGGCTCTATGGAACAGACGCCGACTCCTGGGAGATACAAAAAATAAGTGGGCAGGTCGGGCTTGTAGCTCCGCTTTCCCTGACGGTATGTGAGATAGCAGAGATCGACGAGGACACGCCTAACCGGCACGTTATTATCTGGCAGGGTGATCACGGTGTCTTTATGTCGGATGGTGCCACGATTCAGCCTATCTATGCAGACATAGCCTGCTATTTCGACCCTAACGATCCCCGCTATATTCCAGCAGACCGCATTGATGATTCAGTCGGGTGGTACAATCCGGGGGTGGGTGTTTATAAGCTGCTTATATCTTCCGGGGCAGGGCAGACAACGCATAATATCGAGCTCGAATACAGCTTAAAACACCATGAATGGACTAAGATATACAGAGAGAACGCAACTGGAGCAAACCCCTTACAAGCCGGATGGCAAGTAATAGACACAGACGGTAATATTTATTGCTATGGCTCTACTGATGAGGGCTATGTGTATAGACTGGAGCATGGCGCTAATTGGGGCGGCACAACCATGACACAGTATGTGCACACCAAGGACCTACTGATAGACGCGGTAAAACCGTTTTTCAGACACACAACGATAAAATATTTCCGGTTAAGTTTTGAAGATAAAGCAGGGGCTAATGTACTCGGTTATTTAACCTTAAATGCAGGTGGAGATTACCTTGTTAAGGAAAACGACGACAAGATTATTATAAGCTATGGGGAAGAGATTACTGTTGACCATTATTGTAACCAGGTGAAGACTCAAGCCACCGACGATTACCAGCATATAATATCATCAATCGGCTTAGACGATGGTCCTTTCGAGACCCAGGACTGTGTTTTAGGGCCCTGCTTATCTCACAGCTTTAAATTGTCTGCCACCGTAAATAGTGTGACCGACGGCTTAGAGCTTACTGGTATGGGGTTTTATTATGATCCACTCGAAAAAGTCGTAATAGGGGAATAAATAACATGGCAAAAAAAAGAACTTTCGGTTCCATATTAAAAGATGCGAGTGGGGTGTCGGGATCGTCGCAGTCTGATGTTGCAACGTTCTCCGGTGGGATAGCTGGCTCTGATGAACAAACTGCACGATCAGAAGCTCAAAAGCTTGCAACGGCAACAGCAGCCACCTCAGCGGAGAGCGCAAAATCTGGCGAGTTGTTTGTAAAGAAAACAGGAGAAATAAATCAGCTATATGCTACACAGCTAAGCGAACAGGAAAAAGCGCAGCTCCTTCAGTATGAAGAGGCTCAAGCATCATATAGTAAAATGCTTGTTGATATACAAGACCTCTACGACGCTGAGTTGGCGGCGTCACGCACCCTATGGAAAAGCGACCTGGCTACCTTACAACAGGCAAAGTCTGATTTAGAGGCAACACAGACAGCAGAATTAGCAGCCGCAACAGCTAAAGCTGCTGCTGAACGAGACCGTCTTGCCGCGGCAACACAGTCAGCACAGTCCTCATATGCAGCGCAATTAGCTGCCCAGCAGGCAGAACAAACAGCAATATATGATGAGTGGCAGGCTGAGGCGACGCAGACAATAAATGAATGGACTAACCCTATGACTTATGGTCCACCAGAGGGGTATGTGGTTACACCCGACGTTGGTGAAGGAGTGCCAACTCTTAAGACATACGCATGGGTAGAGAGCATGCTGAATGCGATGATAAGAAATAACCAAGCTCAGGAGGCGAAGCGCTTCCTCGCCGAATTGAAAGCAACTTGGGGTTATAAAGGTAATTATCCTGACATAACACAAGAGCAGTTAAATGCTTCTTCTGCTGCAGCAACAGCAGAAAGGCTGGCACAACAAATGGCAGGTCATTAAAATAAAACATAAATAAGGAGCTAAGACAATGGCACTTGAAAATTTTGCAGATATTCTAATGAGCTTACGGCGCCAAAAGGCCGCGGCAAGCGGACGATCCCCCACTCAGCAGGAAGTTGCAGGCTTAACGGAGGGTTATGCGTCTTCCGCTGAATCACGGTTAGCAGATGAAAAATCATTAGCACTAACTGAAAGAATGCACGAAGAGACTTTAGCGGAGCAGAAATCTGAATTTGAACAAAGTCTTACTAAGTCGGCCTCTGAATTTGAAAAGACTTATGCCCTTGAGAAGGCCGAGGCAGAAGAGTCCGCCTCACAGTTTGCTCAAACGTTGGCTACTTCAAAAGAGCAATATCAACAAACCTTTGAGGAATCGAAATCAGAATATGAACAAACCTTAGCCGAGTCCATATCGCAACACGATGACAGCATGGCGTTATCCTGGGCAGAATACAAGGAAGATCTAAGACAATTTAATGCGTCCCTTTCTGAAAGTGCGAGGCAGTTCGAATTATCCCTGGCGCAAAGCCAGAGTCAGTTTGCAAGTACCATGGCTTACAATTATGAGGACATGTATGCGCAGATAGATGCAGCAAATAAGGCGAATAGAACCAGCCAGACAACCAATACGTTAACGGGTGTATTAGGAGGGGCTTATGTAGGGGCTCAGATAGGAGGAACAATCTATCCAGTCGTTGGAGCCGTCGTCGGCGCTGTTATCGGGGCAGCCGTAAGTAGTATCTCCTGGCTCTGCACTGAAACCAACAAGCAGGTTGGTTTAGATATAGAGATGCTTCAATCCATAGGTCGTTTCAGGTCTTATGCCTGGGATAATCATAAACGAATCTTTGTGTATTATATGAGGACGGGACCTCGGCTTATAGAGAATATCAATAAGAAATTAGGCCAGGGGGCGAGAAAGATATTTGAGGATTTCAAGGACTCAATTCTCTATCCGGTTATGGTTGCCACGGACTCTTGCCAAATGGAAGATGCCTTCCAGCTCTATAAGAACAAGTCACTTGAACTGGTTAAGGAGTATCTACCAGAACAGATTGAAAAACTCGAAGGCCTTATCGTGAAAGACGACATAAGGTTTTTAAATTTAGCAGTGTAAAGGAGGCACACCATGGGAAACCGTTTTTATGTAGAACCACGAACCCTTAGGTTGTCGGATTTGTTAAGCTTAGGTACGAAATTAGGGGAAATGAGAGAGAAACAGGCCCTTACTGCAAGAGAGACTGAGATGCAGAATAAGAATTATGATTTAAAAGAAAGAACCTTCTTTGAAAACCAAGAACAGAACAGGATAACGAACGCACGAGAAGATAAGAAGGTCAACATTAGCCAAGGTCAATTCGATCTTCAAAAAGAAGCTGCTTTCACTACAACGCCAATAACGAAAACAGACTGGACACAACGTAAATTGACCATCCAAAGACAGTTTGTTGATGAAAGAGGTATGGACCCAAAGTTTGTTGAATCGGCTCTTAGCAGGTATGACAGCATGAACGATGCCAATGTGCTGACGCCCCGTAGCGGGCTTGTAGCATTTACGGTTCATGGCAAGGAAGACTTAGCTCCCTTACTGCAGTCTGAACAGAAAAAGTTAGATAAAATGGTTAACACTGATGGTTATAGCGCCACTTCCCTTGAAGTAACCAAGGTAATACAAAACATCGAAGCACTTCAAAGCAATAAGTTGTCGCAAGCGATTTTCCCGAGGGCGTACGCTGCTGAAATGCAAAACGTAAACGCAAGCCAACGAAAGATTGCCGAACAGAAAGCGGGTAAAGACCAGTACGGTGCGCTCCAGAAAGATCAATACGGTAACTTACTTCAAAGCAGCGATACTGGCAAACTGACAAAGGTATCAGGGCCGTCGGCAACAACAGAACCGCGGGCATTGAAGACATGGGTGAACGAGGAAGGTAAAACCATAAATCTACCTAACAACGTTAATCCGCCTGAAGGTTACACGCCTTATGATCAATCAAGTAAGATAGAGGAAAGACAGAATAAAATCCAGGAGATAGGCATTATCAAGCAGACCATGGGGAATATAAACAGAAGGCTAAACGCAATTACAGGTAAGGCAAACCTGAAAGGTGATGACGGGCAACTTGTGTATCCTGATTTGAAAACTGAAATTGATAGTTTAAAAGACGAGAAGGCAGGTCAGGTTGATAGGTTAAAGGAGCTCTTAGGTAAAACTACTACCAAAACGACAGAGACCACAAAGGCAACAGAAGAGGCGGGATCTCCCCCTGTTAACCTATTAAAAGAAGGGATACAGACCACCTTTAAGAATGGGCAGGTCTGGACTTTACGGGGTGGTAAGGCAGTGAGAATCAAATGAATCCATGGGCAATAAAAAGCGAATCTCCTATATCGAATGATTGGGCAATAGCAAATGAAATGCCTATGTCAAACGAATGGGAAGTAGAGGAAGAGGAGACTTTGAAAGAGCCTTCTTTACTACAAAAGACTAATAAGATTGCAGGTCAATTAGCCGCAGGTATTACATACTATTCTGGGTTAGAAGGATTTGGAAGACTTTGGGATTCACCTGCAAATGTAGGTTACGGCATATGGGAAGGTGGCAAGAAGGCGCTCAAGGGTGAAGGTATAGGGCAGCTTGTCAAGGAGCCTATTAAGGCCGCAGAAAAGACTTTAAGGGGCGAACCATACTATGACCTTGAACAAGCCGGACTGCCAGTGCCAGAGGGTAAAATAGCACGCACAGGGGCGGAAATAGCATGGGCTATCGGAAAGAACCCGCTAAACGTTCTTGTACCCTGGAAACAATACAAGGCTATAAAAACAACTCCGGCCACAATAACGCCCAGTCAGTTAAAGAAAGCCCTTGGGAAGAAGGAAGCCGAAGAGATATTCGAGGTCATAAAAGAAGAGCCGGTAGTTGGAAAACCAGCAGTACCAGAGGTCAAGAAATCCGATACCGCAAGGATTAACGCTTTACTGAAGGAAGTGGAAGGGGAAGCAGGGGTTAAGGTTAAGGTTAAGGTTAAGGCAGAGCAACCATGGGAGATAGCACAAGAGACCGCCTTAGACGAATCAGGGAAGTTCAAGGAAGTATTCAAAGAAGGAGAACGAGGGAAACCGGAAGATATTATGACCCCACCCGGGCCGGCTAAAGAGATTTATTCCTACGAAGGCAAACAATTTAAAACCTACCAGCTAAAGGAAAGCACGGCCGTCAAGGTACCGTCCCTTAAAGAAACCATAGAAAACCTACCTGAAACCGGAGTTATCAAGGGCACAAAAGAGAAGCTCAAGCGAGCCGGCAGAGGTATCTCCGAGGCTGCCCATTCCCCTGAAGAAGTCTACGCAAAAGACCCCGCAGGCAAAAAAATATATAAATTGGTTGACCAGGCGGACCAGAAGAAGAACGCCTTCCTGGCGGAGCAAGGTAAGGCGCTAAAGGTTGCTGTTTGGAAAGTCAAGGAAGGCTCGGAAGGTTCTGTCAGGATAGGACAGGCTCTTGATGGAAAGATAAGCCCTGATAAACTAAATCCGGCGGAACGAAAAGCCTATGACTTTATGAAAGAACAATACGACTTTCTCCTTCAGAAGTACGCCCGGACCGAAGCGGGGTCAGAAGAAGGCTACCTGAAGGTTTTACGTGCAGCAGGCAGTAAATACGGCGCCAAGGTAAAGGTATCTGAGTTACCGCAAGAATCCCTTGATCTTTACAATAGGCTGAAAAGCGCTCTATTGAAAACAGAGAAAGGGACAGAACGCTACGGAAAAATCAAAGAAGAGATGGACGGCCTTCTAAGTAGGGGCTGGAAGGAAACCCTTAAACCTGGTGAGCAAAAGGCCCATGATGTCCTAAGCCGGAAGATAAAGGATTACCTGCCACACATATTCGATAAGGAAGAGCTTTTAGATGCCTTTAGAAATGAAGTAACCACGATTGAGAAAAAGCTGAAAACTGCTACAAACAAAGGCACCATAACTCAATTCAAAGATCGGCTTAAATTACTTAACGAAAGCATAGTGAAAATGGAAGGAGGGCAGCTTGTCACTTATGATCAGTTGCCTACGAATGTCCGGTTCAGGTTTTTTGAAACCAGGAAAGGGAAGGCCGGATACTCCTTTGATTCTGTTAAGGCATATCAAACCTACCTGCAAGGCATAGCCCGCAAAATCTATGATGAACCTGCTATCAGGCAGGTTGCAGAGCTTCACAAAGAACTTGACCCGTCATTAAAGAGTTATAACAAATGGTATGTCAGACGCTATATGGGATGGGATAAGCACGCTCTTGATGAGGTCGCCGGAACAATAGCGTCATTTCAATGTATGCGCACATTAGGATTAAACCCGCGGTCTGCTATTGTGAGCCTTACCCAGCGAGTGAATACGGTTGCAGAGGTAGGGGTCAAGCATTCTGCGATAGGCGAAAAGCTGGCATTCACTAAAAAGGGCAAAGCGCTCTTTGATAAAACCGGTATCGCCAAAGAGATCCCGACCGTCCTCATGGAAGGAACTGTACCCGCTGGCATGGAAAAAACACGGGCGATATTGGGATTCATGTTCAATAAGGTAGAGTTGGGCAACCGGAGACACGCCTTCTTATCTGCCTATTCCGAGGCAAAATCCAAGGGCATGACAGAGCAAGCAGCCATCGAGTCCGGAATTGACATTGTTCATAAAACGCAATTCAGGTACGGCAAGGTCGGTATGCCAAAGATGCTGACACACCCTGTTGGCAGGCTGGCAGGGCAGTTCTGGTCTTACCCTATAAAACAGATTGAGCTTATGACCAAATGGGCCAAGACACCCACGGGACGGGTAAAGCTGATTAAATACTTAGCCATGGCTGAGGGCGGAAACTACGCATTAGACGAGTTCTTGGGGATTGACCTTTCGAATGCCCTGGGTTTTGGCCTTAACTATGGGGAGGCTATTGACGCACTGGGAGATCTGACCGAGGGGGACTTGCGGGGATTCTGGAGGCATACTCGATTAACCTTCTCAAGCGGTGGAGGGCTTCTTCCTTCAGGCTTAGGTCCAACGGCATCGGGAGTTGGAAAGGTAATCGGAGCGATCGGAAAAGGGAGAGGGGTCGAGCAGGTAAAAAAAGAACTAACGCCTGTAGAGGGCAAGCGGATTATGCAGGCATACACGGCTATCAAGAACCGGAAGGGCGACCTGTTCCCTATCTATGACAGCAAAAAACACCTGATGTATTACGTCACAAAAAAAGACCTTGCCCTTAGAACATTAGGGCCAAGACCGGCAAAGGAGGGAAAGGAATATCTCGAATGGAACCGTGAACGACTATTAGAAGATGAAAGAAAAGAGGTCCTGAAAGACCAGATAAACGCCATCATTGCGCATGATATAAGTAAGGCTATTAAGCTAAAGACCAAGTACGGCGTCTATCCAAGCGATAAGGCAATCGAGAATGAAATAGAAAGACGTACATTAAGCCGAAGAGAACAAGGCCGATTAAAAGCAATCGGTCAAAAAGAAGAATATCAACTTATGAGAGAAGGAAAACTTATCAGGAGATAAAACCATGAAACTACTTAGATTATTACCCATTCTAATATTATCCTTGTTGTTAGCCTGCCCAGGCTATGCCGCTGATGGCACGATAAGCGATCAGACTGCCCTTGGAGCACAACCAGCTGTAGACGACACCTTTCCTATATGGGACGCATCTGCTGGGGCCACAAAGAAGGTCACTTATGCCAACATGGTGGACATCCGCAATGCGGATTCCTACGGTGGCCTGACCGCAGCCGTGACCGCCATAGGCAGCACGAAAACCACGATCATCATTAACTCTGCCCAGGCTGTTGCCGGTGACCTGAGCATCCCGACAACTCTGTCACTGATATGCCTGCAAAGCGCTGACATCGTGGTGGCGGCCACTAAGACCTTAACAGTCAATGGTGAAATCATTGCCGGGGACTATCAGATATTCAGCGGGTCCGGCACCACCACGATAAGCTCAAGGGGTTGGGTTAATGCTAAGTGGACTGGTGGGAGTTCAGGGGCATTAAAGCTGGCTGACAGTAATTTATTAGACCTGAGCAGCATCAATGCCTCATCTGCCACAGAAGGATTAAAGCTGCCTCAAGCTGCCGATGTGTCAGCTGCTACCGCAGAGGGTCAGATCTCTTGGGACAGTGACGATGATAAACTGTATGTAGGCGATGGGGCGGCTGTAGTAGAGATAGGGGGAGGAGGAGGGGGGGTCTCTGACACTGCCTATGCCGCCTCATGGGACGGAGTAACGACTATAGCCCCATCTAAGAATGCGGTTTATGATTGGATAAATTATATCAGTAACCACTACAATGCCTCTCGTTCTTTACGCCAGAAAGCTTTTGGTCTGGACATAGACAATGGTGGTGCCCAGGCAAACCACGATACAGCGGCCAATCGCTATACTATTGAGACTCCTGATGGTCTTGAAATTAATATTGGTGGGGTGAGTTATAGGGCTGA
>JACKQG010002133.1_pt1 | contig 26261 bp, 15 predicted proteins | sample 8237621 | NCBI WGS metagenome assembly JACKQG01 (sample SAMN15677084, study PRJNA649215) | marine metagenome | biome: marine; feature: Black Sea; material: saline water; isolation source: suspended particulate matter (SPM) from the Black Sea western gyre | collected 2013-06-09/2013-06-10 | depth... | reverse complement strand
GGCCGGGGGGATGAGTTAAATAAGAACAATTTGTAACACCATTAACTTATTATAATTCAAATGATTACTAACTGCTCTGACAGACGCTAATTGGAACTTGAATTAATAATTAGTGAAAATTCGTGAGACTGAAAGTCCGCCGTATTTTTGGTGGATTAGTGGTTCGAATCTTTTTAGTATTGATTCACATATTAACCATTAAATATAAAAATTAAAGGATTAAAATGAAAACCTTTCTAACAAAATTTTTGATTGCTCTATTGTTAGCCATGCTTCTGCAAACAAGCTGGCTTTCAGCTCAAAACAGCGGGATTTATATCGATCCCAACCAGAGCGATCCTAAAGTACGGCGTTCTTTAATTATGAATTCGAACAATGTGGAAACCATGGTAGGGAACTGGGGGAATGTTGGACAGGGACAGAATCCTATTAGTGGTATTTGGCCCAGGGGAAGTGGTCATGATCATATTTTTGAATTCACCGGATTTGTGGCTGCCGAGGTGCCTGACTCTAACGGTAATCTCATTGTTATCATTTCGGATGGCTATATCGATGGTGGCGGTACATCGGGTGAATTTGATCCGGGAAATAATGTCGAATACAAGTATCATCCGTTGCCCGGCTATTATAATGATGTTCAGGGACAGGATGAATTTGCTAATAGCCGAAATCCGGTATCCTGGCCTTTAACCTGGCCTGGCAAAGATAATACCTGGGATGGCAAATGGAATGGATTTTTTGGCATGAACCAATTCAATGCGGATCAGGAAGCGATGTATTATATCGATGATACGTGGAATAAGGAATTTCCTTTTTTTCCCTACAACGGCGGTTCGGATCGACGTGGACTTGGTGTGCAAATTCATACCCGGTTGTTTCAATGGGCACATCCTTTAGCCAGAGATATTATCTTTTACTATTTCGATATAACCAATGCTGGAAACTACGACTATATGTTGGGAAAACACCCCATCACATTTGGCGGATTTGGTGATATTGGACCTGGCGGGCGTGGGACTGTGGATGATGATGCAGCCTTTGATGATGAAATCGATATTGTTTATGGCTGGGATCATGACAATGTAGGCGTTTGGAATCGGAACCGGGATATCCCGCCAGGCTATATGGGCTGGAAATTTTTGGAATCACCCGGAATAGAAACAGACGGTTTAGATAACGATGCTGATGGACTAACAGACGAACGTCGGGATAATGATGCCGGAGATTTGGTCTTCGGATCGGTTGGAAAATATGGCGAACCTAAAGAACACTGGAGCGGTGATGAAGACGGCGACTGGTTGCCCAATGTGGATGATGTTGGCGCTGACGGAATTATGGAATTGGATGAAGGCTATCCCGGACCGGATGCGGATGGAACAGAAGGAAATGGAAAACCGGATCAGGGTGAGCCTAATTTCGGAAAATTGGACAATGATGAAAGTGACCAGGTTGGTTTAACCAGTTGCAGCAATCCCGCTTATGGTTCGGTCAAGATTTCCGATGAAGAGATGATGTGGCCAATCATTCAACCCGGTTATTTTCCAACCCCGCTGCAGAATATAAACCAATTCTGGATTTTTGCCAGTGGTCCCATCAGCTTACCCCAGAAAAAGACAGAACGTTTTTCAACCTGTTTTGTGTTTGCGTTTACCGAACAGGCATTGTACCAGGTGGCAAGTGTGGCGCAGAGAATATTTGATTCGGACTATCGTTTTGCCAAACCACCACGTCAACCACGACTCCAGGCTCGCCCCGGTGATGGAAAAGTGTATTTATTATGGGATGATCTTGCCGAGTACAGCCGTGATCCAATTTATGGATACGATTTCGAAGGTTACCGGCTCTATCGGGCAACCGATCCTCAATTTCTTGATGTGAAGGAGATTACAGATGGCAGGGGCAATCCCGTTTTTAAGGTGCCCATTGCACAGTTCGATTTGAACAATGGTTTAAAAGGACCTCATCCGCTTCAATTTGGAGAAGAACTTGACGCAGGTACGGGAATCCATTTTCACATGGGAGACGATACCGGCTTAAAACATTACTATGTTGATACGGACGTTAAAAACGGCAGAACGTATTATTATGCATTGACTTCTTATGATAAAGGATATGATGATGATTTTTTTGATCGTGGTTTAACAACGCTTGAAAATCTCTTCCGTATTACACCCAGTGAATCACCAGCATCCATTACTGTTACTGAAGGATTAATCACTCGTATGGATCCGAATACGGTAAAAGTAACACCCAATGCGATGGCATCTAATTTGACTGAAGCATCAACAAATATTGTGGATGAAATTGAGCATCCCCAGGGCAGTGCTACCGGAGAAGTAAGTGTTTCAATTTTGGATGGCGCTGCTGTTGAAGACGGAGAATATGTCATCTCGTTTCAAACAACTCCTACAGAACAGAAAGGGGAGCATGAAACCAGCACATTTTCAATTTACGATCAGTTAAATATGAGCTATTTGGTGGAAAACGAAGAAGTTCCCTGGGCGTTTCATGAAAATGCTTTTAGCAAAAATTGGGTGAAAGAACTTTTTGATGAAGGATTCATTATTGAATTTAATAATGAATATCCTGACAAAGATTATACAGCGAAAAATTCGGGATGGACAGAAGAGTCAAAATGTAATTATAAATTGACAATCGAACCTTATGTGCTCAATTCCGGGAAGTATCCAATTTCTTTTGTAGTGGAGTTTGGAAGTATCGATGCTGTTTTAGACAGTTCATTCAAAAATACTGCCGGTACTAAAGTATTTCCTGTGAATTTTAAAGTCTATGATTATTATACGAATGAACCGGTGGATTTTGTTTTAAAAGATGGTGTGAAAAATGGACGAGTAAATACAAGTGAAGCGATAATCCATGTCTTCAAAGAAGATTCAACTGATAGCCGTTATACAACTTCCTGGGGAATCAAGTTTGATGATCCGCAGGATGAATATGGGAATATTTTGCCGGACGAAGAATGGGTTCATCCGCATGAAGGTGACAAGATTGTTGTTTTAAGCCTGATCAACTTTAGTGAAAAAGATACTTACACATTTAAGACGTATCAACGGCAGGTGAATGAAAATACAAATGAATCATCTGTTTTAGATAAAATCAAGGTTGTTCCCAATCCGTATATTGTTTCTTCAATTTTTGAACAACAACCATTTTTATCCGGACGTGGTGAGCGATTCATCCGTTTTACCAATTTGCCTTCCGAATGTTCTATTTACATTTATACTGTAAATGGTGATTTGGTACAGAACCTCCAACACAATGATATTGAAAATGGTTCTGCTCGATGGGATTTAAAAACAAAGGATAACCTGGAAGTCGCTTTTGGACTTTATGTTTATGTTGTAGATGCACCAGGGATTGGGCAGAAGGTTGGGAAGTTTTCGATTATAAATTAATGTCAAGAACAGGAGAAAAAAATGCGAGTTTATAAGAGTATTTATATATTGATAATAATTTTTTGTTTTCAAGGGCTGGTATTTGGTCAGTCTAAAGTTGGAACCTCTGCTGCTAATTTTTTACAAATAGGTGTTGGCGCACGAGGAGTTGCTTTGGGTGATGCAACAACAGCAAGTGGAAATGATATCTCCGGTATTTATTGGAATCCTGCTCTCATTGCTAATGCAGAAAATGGACAGGTTTATTTCAATCATATCGACTGGTTTGCTGGTATCGACCTGAATTATGGATCAGCAATGTTGAGCTTCGGGAATCTTGGCAATTTTGCTTTCACTGTTTTTTCGTTGAATACCGATCAAATCGAAGTAACAACAGAAGAATATCCCGACGGTACGGGTGATCTTTACACTGTACAGGATTTGATGGTTGCCTTGAGTTATGGTCGTGCATTAACTGATCGTTTTAAGATTGGTGGTACTGCAAAAGTAATTCGCTCAACGATCTGGAATACTTCTGCTTCTGCAATTGCAGTAGATGTTGGGCTTACTTACCGGACACCATTCAACCCGGTAACTTTAGGGATGAGTATTAGTAATTTCGGCAGTGAAATGCGCATGTTAGGTACTGATGCAGCAGTTCGTTTTGATCCTGATTTACGAGTCGGCGGAAATAACGATGGCGTAGTTGCTGATCAACATACCCGGTCATGGGACTTACCGATATTGTTCCGTTTTGGTTTGGCATATAATATGATCAAAACAGACTCACAGCAACTGCTTGTATTGAGTGATGTGCTCTATCCCAGCAGTAATGAAAATTATGTGAACACAGGAATTGAATATGGGTTGTTGAATAATTATTTTCTGCGCGTTGGTTATCGTCAGCTTTTGCTTGAAGATGGTGAAGGGGGACTTACTTTTGGTGGAGGAATAAAATTGTTTAATATTCAGTTGGATTATGCATATTGTGATCGCGGCAGGTTGAGCTTTGTGCAATATTTTTCTGTGGGTGTAAATTTGTAGGTTTCTCCTGTTATGGAGTTAAATGTTATCAGCTAAATTTATTTTATGGGGGATGTTCTATTTACTTTAATGCATGGTGCATGGAGCGTGGCGCAAAGAGCACATTTTTTCGCCATGCGCCTTGCTCTCTGCTCCATGCGAATAACGAAAGAGGTTCTGATGAAATTTTTTAAATTCTTATTAATAATTGCAATCATTTTTTCAGTTTCAAGTTTTAACTCCTGCAGCAAAAAAGAAAAAGAAACTGTACTTCCTGAAAAAATATTAGCTAAAATCGGTGAAAAAGATATCTCGCTGAATGAATTTATTCGCCGGGCAGAATATACAATCCGTCCCCGGTATTGCAAAGGGAGTACTAATATCGACAAAAAGATTATTCTCAATTCATTGATCGCAGAAAAAATGTTGGCAATGGAAGCAGGAGAAGGTAATGAATTAATGAAGGATGAACATTTCCAGCGGTCGATGCAGGGCAGAAAAGAACAATTGATGCGAGAATGGATGTACAATAAAGATTTTGTGAGCAAAGTGAAATTAGAATCCGAAGAAGTAAACAGGATATATCGGGTCGCCGGCAGAAAATATAAAATTAATTATTTCACTGTGAAAGAACCAACGACTGCTGATCAGGTTGAAAGAAGAATGCTAATTGACGGAAAGTCATTTGAAGAAGTTTATTTTGAACTTGCAGGTACGGATACAATCCCCGAAAAAGAAGTTGAATGGCAATTGCCGGAGCAGGAGATCGTTCATAAGGCGCTCTATTCGGACACATTAGTGAAAAACCAGGTAATTGGTCCCCTCTTAACCGAGGATGGTCACTACATCGTGATGAAGGTGAAGGGATGGACGAATCGGGTTGCTATCTCTGAAAAGGACATCAATCAACGAGTGCAGGATGTAAAAGAAAAATTAACCCAGGATCACGCCATTAAAAGTTATGCCAAATATGTTGGTGACATCATGAAGGGCAAACGGATGGAATTTTCACCGGGTGCTTTTAAGAATTTGGTGAATGTGATGGGACCATTATATTTAGCATCTGAACAAACAAAAAGAGAGTTGTTTTTGAACAAAGTCCTTGATAAGGAGATCGGTGACAGTCTGACCAGTTATGAAGATGCAGAACGATTTTATGAAGAGCAGGGTGACAGCCCATTATTTAAGGTTGATGACCAGGTTTGGACAGTCAACGATTTTAAAAAGGAGGTGGAAATTCATCCGCTTGTTTTCAGGAAAAAACAGTTAGGCAAGGGTGAATTTGCAGAACAAATGAAACTGGCTATCGTTGACATGGTTCGGGATAGATATATTGCTGATGCAGCATACAAAAAAGGATATGACAAGGTTCAATACGTAAAACGAAATTCGGAAATGTGGCAGGACGCTATGGTTGGGCTTTATCAAAAATATAAATATCTAGAAAAGATAAAGCCGGAAGAAAAGGATATGATAAAAATTATCGACAATCATTTGAATCCCTACATCGATGAGTTACAAAAAAAATATAATGATGTAATTGAAGTTGAAGTGGATGATTTTAATGATGTACAATTGACCCGGATTGATATGTTTGTCAAACAGCAGAATGTACCTTTCCCGATTGTCGTTCCATCATTTCCACAAATTACAACTGATCCGTGGTTGGACTACGGTAGAAAAATGAATCAGAGTGATACCACTTCGGTTAAACAAGAACCATAATGGCAAGATTTTTTAGGGCAACCAGTCTGATTTCTTTTTGGCGGAAACTATTAACAGATAAATTGTTTGGTCAATTTTTGTTTTGATATAGAATCATAACAAATTATGAAAAAGCTATTGAAGAAGTACTATTTTTTGTTTATATTTAAAGAGAGCTATTCTGTTCAATAACTGATAGGTGTTAAAATGGAAGTATCAACAATGAGAGAAAAACTATACGATGAGATTGCCAAAATTCCGGATGAAAAAGTGTCCGAAATTTTTGACTTTCTGCATTATTTCCGTTTGGGATTAGGAGTAAAATCATCAAATCCACAAAACATATTAAAGTTAGCTGGCAGTTGGAAAGATATGTCGGAAGATGATTATAATGATTTTTTAGATGATTTGACAACTCGTCGTAAAAATGCATTTATATCAAGGAGAAATCGTGAAGCAAGTGTTGATTGACACTGACATAATTTCTTATTTTCTACGTAACCAAAGAAATGTTGTAAATAGATTTAAGAAATATCTTGATGAGTTCAAGAGAATAAATTTTAGTATCATCACCTATTATGAAATTATTAGTGGTTTGAAATACAAAGATGCACAAAAACAGCTTAATGCTTTTTTAGAATTTGCTGATTACAATTCTATTATGCCCGTTACAAAGGATTCTATTGAAATTTCAGCGAATATATACGCAGATTTGAGAAAGAAAGGCAATTTAATAGATGAAATTGATATTCTTATAGCTGGAATTGCTTTATCAAATAATTTAGTTCTTATTACTCATAATACAAGCCATTTTAAAAGAATTGACGGTTTGCAAACAGAAGATTGGTTTTAAAATTAATTTGCTGATTAAACTTTTGCAAAAAATTAAATGATTTCTATTTTTTAATTTATAATCTTAAATGCAGAGTGCGAAAAGGAGAAACAAAGTCGCAGAGAAATTTAAGAATAACAAATGAAACTAATGTATTTTTTGTTAACAACTTTTATGAAAAATAGAAAGAAATAGTGCCATTTTGTTTTTATTTCAATGCCATCTTTGCGTACTCGGCGCCTTCTCTGTGGTCTCTGCGTTTAAAAATATGATTGATAAAATTTGCAAAAGTTTAGCCGTTAATTTATTTCTCCAATCGACTTCTTTTATCATACTTTAAATCTTATCTAATTCAATAATCAAAATAATAATTGAATGAGAAACCAAAAAATAAGAAATTTGATTTGCTTCATTGTAACTGTGATTTTTGTAGTCTCCTGCGATAGAGAACCAATCGAAGAAATTGTCGCGCAATGGAACGATATTAAAATAACACTCACCGATTTTGAACGTTCATATTTCCAAAACTGGATGACAACCCACAAACCGGATTCACCGGAGCTGCGGAGAGAATTCGCTCAAAAAATGATCGAGCAGGAGATCATTGCTCAAGCTGCACATTCTTCAAAAATAATTGATGAAAAATCTTTAGATGAAAAATTAAGACAGCAATTATCCCGATTTGTTCGACGTCGATATTTGGAAATTACAATAAAAGACACAATCGGCGAAATATCAGAAAATGATATTCAAACCGCTTTGGAACGACAGAATCAAAAACTACGTGTACGGCAACTGTATGCCCGGACAAAAGAAGGAATTGAAAAAATGGCAGCCCGATTAGCAGCCGGGGATAATTTTGAATCGCTTGCTCGTGAAACAATTCCCGATAAAAAACTGGCAGCAAACGCTGGAGACATGGGTTGGATCGGATGGGGGGATACTGACCTGCCTGTTGAAGAAGTACTATACACATTAAAAAGGGGTGAAATATCATGTCCGGTACAATCTCTTATGGGATGGCATATTTTTCGGATTGATTCCCAACAAACTGTTTTAAAATTTACCCAGGATCAATTGTTGAAAAGAGATGTGAAGGCAAAATTGTTCAATCGCAGACTGGATATGGCTGCAGCTTTTTATCTTCGTAACATTGTTTGGAGTAAGGAATTAGCAGTAAACGTGAAATTGTTTAAATCAGTTTGGGATTATATTTCACCGCTGTTGCCGAAATCACCACAAGAAAGAGCTACACAACCTTTGCAATTGATAGGGGAGACCGCACCGCTTGAACTTTCCGAGCAGACAATAGCCACAATTGATGGTGAACCATTTAGCGTGTCAGAATTTTTATCTGCGATTCCTGATTTGCCTCGGGATTTGTTGAGACCAAATTTAAAAAAGGCAATTGAGGTCGCAGTTCGTGATAAAATTCTTTTCCAGGAAGCAATGAACAAGAATACAAATCTTGATCCGGTTGTCAAAGAAAAGATGAACCGCTCAAAAATCATTTATTCATATTATGCTGTTTTGGCGGTAAATGATACCATGAGCGGAATAAAGATAAATCTTCGTTCGCTTTATGAAGAGAATAAAAATCGTTACATTGATTACATTGAAACTGAAGTTGAAGAAATTTTAGTCAAGGATAGAAGGGAAGCAATCGATTTGGCAAAGGCTATCAATTCAGGGGAAAAGTTTGCTGATTTAGCACAAAAACACTCATTGCGTTCCGAAACAAAAAATGGAGGCGGCTATTTGGGTTATGTTTCCAGTAAAGCAGATCCTATTGGAAAAAAAGCTGCAACACTTCAAAAAGGTGATCTCTTTGCACCGATTGAAACAAAACATGGATTTAGTGTTATTCGAGCAGGAAATAAAAAAATCACTTATCTTCCCTTTGATGATGTAAAAAATCAAGTAGCGCAAGACGCACGAAGTGATTATTATAGTTTGCTGCATCAAAGTTTATTGCCGGATAATTATTTTCCAACGGATATTCAATACTTTGAAAAAAATTTGATTAAAGCATTTACACCGCAGAGCAAGACTGTTTTTTAAGATAGAAACCATTAATCAGAAAAAAATGGCAAAACTATTTGGGGCAAAACTATTTCAAAAATCTATTGTTTAAAGATAGTTTAAATTCGAATTTAATGATATTGTGTAATGAGATATTCGCATTAGAAATGATACTTCGTAGAGGTATCATTAGTGTAGAAAAGAATGATTCCTCATATTTAAATCCTCGTAGAGGATTCATAATTCATTGAGTTTTGTCCTTTTTATGAATCCTGTACGAGGATTAAACTTAAGATGGAAATGTTTGTTACAATAATAAAACATCTACGATGTTTTTCTCGAAAGAAGATTGCTATAGAATGTTCAAAATTTTTTGACATTTTATTAGTAAATTAATTGTTTATTCTATTACTCTCAAAAACTTTGTTATTTTCACAAAATATTGTAAACGATTAGGCAGAATGATTTATAGCAGAATAATAAAAAATAGAGAGCATCATTCTGCTAATTATTTTTTTCGTGCAATATTGACAAAATTGCTTCAAACTGAATAGTATCGAAAAAATTTAGAATGATTTCTTGCTTGACCTTGATCTCAATCTTGACCTATTAATTTAACGAGATCATTTATTTCAATTCACAAAATTTTTGGCTTACCCAGGTTACGATAAAACAAAACAAGGAGCTACATTTTGAACATGACATGGATTGACTGGAGCATAATGGGAGTTATGCTGGCTGTAATCGTTACTGGTGTGATCATTTCAAGAAGATATATGTCAAGCGTTGCTGATTTTTTGACTGCCGGTAGAACTGCCGGGAGGTATTTGGTGAGTGTATCAGGAGGTATCGCTGCATTGGGCGCTATAACCGTTGTCGCCTCGTTTGAGCTTTACTATCAATCCGGATTTTGTATGAATTGGTGGTTTTTTATTCAGCATGTTTTTTTAATTCTAATGGCGGTATCAGGCTGGGTGATTTACCGGTACCGGGAAACAAGAGCCATGACTTTGGCACAATATTTTGAAATGCGCTATAGTCGGAAGTTTCGTATTTTTACGGGTATTATTATTTTCGCTGCCGGACTTATCAACTTTGGAATTTTTCCTGCAGTTGGAGCGAGGTTTTTTTTATACTTCTGTGGGCTTCCTCATACTGTCCCTTTTCTCGGACTTGAAATTTCTACTTTCGGGATTATTATGTTCCTTCTCCTTTCCATTTCCATTTATTTTGTATTTGCAGGTGGTCAGGTTGCCGTGCTGATAACTGATTTTTTGCAGGGTATTTTTATAAGCATAATTTTTGTCTTCATTGCGTTGTATTTCTTTAGAGTATTCAGTTATGATCAAATATTTGAAGCCCTAAAAACAGCGCCGGAAAATGCTTCTTTGCTCAATCCATTTAAGACCGGGGACACAAAATATTTCAATTTTTTATATTTTATGATTATGATAATGGGGTTTTTTTATGGCCCGTTATCCTGGCAGGGTTCGCAAGGCGCATTCACATCGGCAAAAGATGCTCATGAAACAAAGATGGGACAGGTGCTTGCATATTGGCGGTTGATGCCGCAGTTGTTGTTTTTTATATTAATTCCTGTTTGTGCATATACAGTGATGCATCATGCTGATTTTCTCATAGAGGCAGGCAGTATCAACGAGGTTCTGTCCGGTCTGGGTTCGAGAATGGAACAATCTCAATTAACAGTGCCTTTAGTTCTGACCCATTTTTTGCCGGTTGGTTTGATGGGGAGTTTCGCAGCAGTGATGTTAGCAGCATTCATTAGTACGCACGATACTTATCTCCATTCCTGGGCAAGTATTTTTGTACAGGATGTTCTGTTGCCATTGCGGAAAAAACCTATCAAACCGGAAGAACACATTCGCGTCTTGAGAATTGCCATCATTGGTGTGGCGGTATTTATATTTATTTTTAGCTTTTTATTTCGGCAAACACAATTTATTATCTTGTTTTTTCAAGTAACCGCTGCTATATTTATGGGTGGGGGCGGCGCGGCTATCGCTTTTGGTTTATACTGGAAACGGGGAACGACTGCCGGCGCCTGGAGTGCTATTATAACCGGGGCAGTAATCTCATTAGCAGGTATCGTTATCCATCAAGTTCATGAAGATTTTTTTCTCGATGGTCAGCATTTTTTCGGTATCTCAATGATTGCTTCCAGCGTAGCCTATGTTGTGGTTTCGCTGCTGGGTAAGAAACGGTCATTCAATATGGAAAAAATGCTCCACCGTGGAAAATATAAAATTGAATCGGAACACACAATTAAAATTGAGCAGCCCAACAAATTTTTAAAATTACTGGGAATTGGAAAAGAATTTTCAAAAGGTGATATCGTTCTTTATTTTGGATCTTATACCTGGATTCTTGCCTGGGCGCTGGTATTTGTGATCGGCACTATCTATTATTTCATGCACGGCATAACCGATGCAGCTTGGATGAAATTTTGGTATATTTTCCTGATCATTTATGTTGTGATGTCAATTGGGGTTATTGTCTGGTTTAGTTATGGAGGTTTCAAAGATATTCGGGATATGTTGAGCCGGTTGAAAACTATGGTAAGGGATGATCAGGATAATGGGACTGTTTTTCATGAGGTGGATAATAGTGTTGGGGAGTAACTTATAGTAAAACGACTTGATGTTCATGAAAACTCGAAATTACATCTGGCTAAAAGATGGATTACAGTTTAATATGAAAAATAAGTAAATAATTTATTAAAAAATTCGTAACTATTCAGTGTGGTTAAAAATGTCATTCTGAGGGAGCTTGCGACCGAAGAATCTCCCCAATGTTTACAATTACTACGAGATTCTTCACTTCCCAACCTCCCACATCGCCTCCCCCGTTCAGAATGACATGAATACAACGAATAGTTGAACAGTTACAAAAATTCAAACAATAGGAGCTTAAAATGATGGATCGAAGAACATTTTTAAAAGCAGCCGCTCTGGGAACAGTAATCCTGCATAATCCAGGAAGATTAATGAGTTCTCCCAAAGCCTTGTATGACTATTTTAGTGTGCATCCGTTTATCGATCAAAATCCGGATGCAGTGTTTATTATGCACACCAATGTAGATGCAAAAACAAATGGAGAAGCAATAAAGCAGGCAGCTATGGATTTTGGACGGTCAGTATTTGTTAATACAAATGATGCTGCTACCGGAATTCCATTGTCTAAATTAATTGCGATGAAGCCAAATTTGACTTCAAGAGGGACGTGGATGTCGGGCTATACAGTAGAAGGAACGATGGGCGTAATAACTGATGCTTATTTTGTTGAGGGGATCATTGAAAGTATTAAAGAACTCGGAATAAATGCTGATCAATTTTATGTCAGGGAAGTGAACGGCACCGAGAATTTGACTGATGGTGGCTATAATGATATGGGACGCCGAACAGGGGCAGATGTTAGAGTCATTGGTACGAGGGTTACTTCTTTGCCTGAAAGTTCAGTCGTCTGGAAGGATGTTCCTGATGGAATTTGGTTCAATAAAATACCATATCTGTGGCCTATTAATTCTCCGGATAGTTGGTTGATCAATATCAGTAAATTTAAAACACACGGTATGGGTGTGACCTTATGTGCGAAGAATTTGCAGGGTTCTATTGCTTCAAAGTATCAACAACATTGCACCTTTTACAGTAGTAATATGAGTATTCCTGGTGATCATGTACAGTCAGACGCTAAAACCGTGATCATGGATAATTATAACCGTCATGTTGCGGATGGTGTTCCGCGCTGGGATCGTCCGGGTTCGACAGGAGGTATCTGGATGGAAACCTGGGGTACACGCTGTTTGGATAATAATTCAGTGACGAAACCAGAACTTCATGTTATCGAAGGCGTCTATGGTAGAGATGGTAATTTTGTCGAGGGACCACACGATGGCAAAGCAAAGGATTTTATGACCAACGTTATCATTTTTGGCAAGAATCCGTTTCATGTTGATAATATCGGGCATTATTTAGGTGGTCATGAACCAGGAAATTTTGGCTTGTTCCACATGGCAATCGAACGTGGGCAGGCATCGATTTTGAATCCAAGAGATATCCCGGTTTATGAGTGGGGCACAGATGGTAGAGCAACACTTAAACCAATCACAGAGTTTCAACGCACGGATTTAAAAACCTATTATTTGCAAAGGGATTATGATGGTCAAACCGAAGACAAGTGGCACTTGTGTAATGAGGAGTATGACTATCCGGCAACAAGTGTTAAACCAAGACGAAGTCTTGAAAAACCGGAATCCTTTGTATTAAATCAAAACTATCCCAATCCATTCAATCCTACGACTTCAATAAGGTTTACTTTAACGGGGAGTGGACGTACACGAATCGATATTTATAATGTCCATGGCGAAGTGATTGATCGTTTAGTGGATGGATATCTGCGAAAAGGTAACCATTTAGCAGTTTGGAATAGTAAGAATTTTCCATCAGGAACCTACTACTACAGAATAAGATTCGGTGGATTCAGTGAAACGAGGAAGATGGTACTGGTCAAATAAGTAGTAATACACTGTTCATTTGTGTTATACTTGTTACAGATTAAAATGTAACATCCGACACGATAAATTCCAAGCTTCAATTACCAAATTCCAAATAAATTCTAAATCTCAAATTCCAATATTGAGTTTGGATTTTAGAAATTGGTGCTTATCCCGAAAAAAGAATCGGGATAGGTTTGGAATTTGGTTATTTGGAACTTGGAATATGTAGCTTGGTATGCTGTGTTACAAACTAATCCGTAACAAGTATATCTTGTGGATTTGATGTTATTTTAAATAATTGGAGTGATAGATAGTTGGATTGTTGGAGTAATGATTTACAAACTCGTGGCATTGACAAAAAACAAGCTGCAGAATTACGTGCCAGGTTAGCAACATTTGCAGAAGATTGGGACAGTCCTGAAATGGATATATATGATGAAGATGAAATACTCCAATAATTCACTTATTTAGTCATTCTCAATTCTAAATTAGCAATTCACAATTCTCAATTGAATGGTTTTTTGGGATTAATTATAATTGAGAATTGTGAATTGAAAATTGATAATTGTGAACCGCACTATCTACTGTCTCCCGTAGTACGGCGCTCCCTGCTTGCCCATCACAATCCTTTTTATATTTGAATCTTCATCTTCTTCACCAAATCGATTGATGTAAAGATATTTTCCATTACCCCAGCAAAGCTGTCTTGCAGTGGATTGTAAAGTCCCGGCAAGGAATTGTTCTATTGATCCATCAGGATGAACAATTAAGACCGGGTTTGCATGATCTGTGGCAATGTACATTTCTCCATTTTCAGCAAAAGTAATATCATTGATCAGTAATTCCGAATAGTCGGGCGCGCTTGTCCAGTCAAAAAATTTTATCTTTTCCCCAACTTCGCCATTACCTTTGAGTTCATGTTTATAAATAGTCGTAAGAGAAGGAACCGGTTTTAAATCAATTAATGTATCTGCTGCGACATATAAATAGCCGTCAAAAACTCTAACTGCCGTGATCATGTACTTCTGTTTGTATCCGACTATTTCAGTGCTTATATTGCTGTCGGGATTCGTTACATAGAGACCATATTTTACACCACCTGAATAAATGAAACCTTCCTGGTCAAAATCAAAACAGCTGACTTTTTTTCTAATTCTTAAATATTTTTCTGCAACGCCGCCACCCGGTGCAAGCCTGTAAAGATCACGATTGTCTCTTTTGTGAATGAACAGATATCCGTCCGGCGCCATTCTCATGGCAGAACTTTTGAATTCAAATGTTCCGTATTCTGACACCTCACCATCAAGAGTTATTTTGTAAATGACATTATCCCAGTCCGCATATAAATTCTCTTCCTTATCCATAGCAATGGAAGTAACCTGTCCTAATTCGCCCAGTTGTGTTATACCTGCTTCTAATTTATATGGGCCAAACTCTGTGGGTTGGAAAGCGTCTCGCACCACAACTTTTACTATTAAAGCGCCGCTCGTTGTTAGCGGACGTCGTACGGTCAATTCATTTTTGGAAGCAGAAATCACCTCCCCCTCAACTTGTCCGAAATAGACGAAATTCTGACCGGTATCTTGTGAAAAATTGTCACCTGCTATTTTTATTTCTATGATTCCATTAAAGGCGCTATCCGGTGCAATACTATTGATAGTTGGATTAGCTGTACCTTCGATTGGGTAAATTTCCGTGGGCTTATCATATTCACAACCTGAAAATAAAACAAACGATAAAAAAACAACACATAATATGATAACATGATTTAATTTGTTTCTCATCTTTTTCTCCTTCTATAGCGAATAACGAATTGTTATTCGTTGGACAGAATCAAAAACGCCGAATGGCATATAACCATAATCAAAAGCTAATCCGAATTTTTGAATTCCCAGACCATAAGTGAAATTGTATTCATCCTGACTTGAAATGTAACCAGTTCGCAACGAAAATAAATCCATCAACGTGTATTCTAATCCCAAACTAATATATTCGCTATGGGATCGCGGATGAACAGCATCGATGGCAACTAATAATGAATGAGTTTCAGAGAGATCTTTCATCAAGTCAATTACGTCCATCGAGATACCTATTCTGAAAGTAAGCGGTAACTGGAAAGCTTCCTGTTCGATTTTAATTTCTTTTGAAAAATTTCTGACGGACATACCAAAGGTTAGACTCTTAAATCCTGTCTGGTATATGGTGCCAAAATCAAAACCAATCACAGAAAGGACACTTTTGTTAGCACTTAAGCCGGTTGATGAAGCGACATCAGGGACAACAGTTCGCCCGGATGATTGTGCCACATACTTTATCTGCCCGCCAATTGAAAATTTATCGGTCAAACTTTTTCCATAGCCCAATCCCAGGGCCATTGCATTGGGTGAGAAATTTTCCGTATCAACATAGCCCTGGGCATTCTTCCACACCATTGTCCCGAGGAATTCTCCATAATCCACCCATAGGAAACTTAATCCGAATACACCATAAAGTCCATTTTTGGGAGAGACAGCCAGGCTCACGGCGTTATGGTTGATATCCGCAATCCAGCTATTCCAACTGGCAGAGACATCTAACAAATTGTTCATACTGGCTAATCCTGCAGGATTGTAAAATAGAGATGTGCTGACACCACTATTAGTTGTGAAAGCTTCTCCCATTGCCGAGGCGCGTCCTGTGGAGCCAATACTTAAAAATTGAAAACCTGACTGGGCAAGTTTTTCCTGGGCACAAAGCATGGAACTTATGGTACTAATGAACACAACTACAACCACTGTCCATAAAATGCCTTTTTTCATGATATATACTCCTTATTAAAAATCATTATTGTATTGAGCAGATTCTAAAAAAAATACTAGTTCACCACTCTAAACTAATGCTGTCATTTCGGTACCACAGGCATTCCCTACGGTCACATGTTTTTAGCCGGAATCTCCTGAAAAATTATACTCTTTGTACAAAATAAACGTCCGAAAGTTATATTGTGGAGATTCCGGTATTCCGCTTCGCTTCAACCGGAATGACAGGTGAACTAATACAAAATAGCACTAATTTTGTAAAACAACCAATCGAAATGTTCCGACAGTAGTCGGCTCTGAAATATAAAATCGAATTAAATACTGTCCTTCGGGTAACTCGTAAGATTTTCGGCTTCTGATTTTTGGTAACACAACTTCCTGCCCACCAACTTCAATTGCTTGTGTGCAGCCTGCTATTGTTTCCAGATCCATGCTGTTTGATTGTTCCTGCACTTTTTCACCACTTTTGTTGAAGATATCAATTTCAATATAGGCATCGGAATTCTGTTCAGTCAAATCCCAACTAATAAAAAATACAGTTTCATTTGAAGAGCCTGATTGCTCCTGGTAATAAACAAACGCTGTGTCACTTTCTGTTGGATTCTTCAACAGCATGGTCGTGTCTGTAATCACAATATCATAAAGCGCCTGAATTATAGAATCCGAAGCATTAGTCCAACTGTTTTCAATTGATGTTTCCAAATGAACAGTTGTTACCGGTATATAGAACCTGTTGGTGATAAATGTCGTATCAATCCCAACAACGACCGTGTCTGTTCTGGTTGTATCTCGTGAAAGGAACGAACAAGCGCTTCCATCAAAATCCGAAATCGGATAATTATTTTTTTTCTGAAGTTCCTGTGGCAGTTGTTTTTCACAAACCACCAGTGCCAGGGCAAGCAAAATAAAAATAAAGCTTGTGAAGAATTTTTTACTAATATTAAAAATCATTATTTTTACCTCCAAGGTGTACAAATAGCGTTATGGGATTACTGATCATTTTTTTTTTATTTGTACAGTTAAATTGTTAATTTAAAAGTAGCAGTGGAAGTTGCAGTAGCAGGATTAAAATATATGTTCAATAAAAAACTGCCACTGCCTCTGCTACTGCCACTTTTGACTTGCGACTTGCCACTTTCAACTTGCAATTCTATCGAATGATATAAAACTTACGGATCTTATGATCCCCTTCCTTAAACAATAATTCCCCTGTATTATTGTCATAAATATCTCCTGTAACTTCAAAATAAGCAATATACACACCACTGACAATGATCTGTCGGGAAGATGTCATGGAATGCCATAGCTCATCTGCTGTCCCGTCATCATGTATGATGGTATCAATTAGGTCGCCGCGTTCAGTATAAATTTTTATGATACATGCAGGAGGTAATCCATAAAAACCCAAACGATCCGGTGCATTAATACCAAACTGCAACGAGCTGGATCGTATGTTAAAAGGATTGGGAACAACCCTGATGGAATCGAGCGTTGTTTTTATTGCCGGTTTGCGAAGGAATGCCGGCTCATTTGTCATTGTGTAAAATTTACTGCTGGTTAACGGTTGGTCGGGAAAAATATCATTTTGTGAACCATCGTCTTTACTGACAACATAATAATAATAATCAAATCCTCTCAAAGCTGTTTGATCTTCATACATGTTTACAACGTTTGATTTATCACAAGAGAATATTTTTTCATATAATGTATCCGGCTTACCAACAGCCCGGTAAATTTCATATCCATCAAATAAATCGTGCTCTTCAGCATTCGTAGTCCATTCAAGTGTAATTCTATCGCCTCCTGATTTTACCTCAAAAAATTCAGGTGGAGGCGGTGGTAAAGGAATATCATATCCCTCATTGTAATTTGCGGCAGCTCTTTTAAAAGTTTGCTTGATGGAATCTTCACCACTTTTTACCCACTGTTTTTTATACTGGTCATGGTCTGATGCTGTGCTGCCATCAGGAAGCTGCAAAACAGGCTGACTCAAATTTGCCTGCCATTGATACCAGTTACGTCCTACTTCAATGCTTTTTGCTCTTTCGATGCCGTCAACGCCCTCTGCAATAACGATATGAATACTGTCTCCCGGCTCAAGCGTATAGGGGCCAAATCCCTGACCCTGGGCATAACCGCCTGCATCATCTCCCCATTGATCTGCAAAGCCGTCGCCAACCTGATCAGCATGTGTCATGTCAGGATGTCCATAGCTCATCCAATAATATCTGTCACTCATTTCAGTTAAATTAAAATGATTATTGCCATAGTTTGCCGGTCTTCTGTCAGCGCCAATGAACATGGTCGTACTTGGTTGCATTCGATCATCTGCCTGATCCAGGGGGGAAGTATCTGCGTGGAGAATTACGGTTCCCATATAGTGTATCGCTGATAAACGACCGTTCTTTGGATGAGGACCTCCCCAATCATCAACAGGGCTCTGGGAATGCGGCCCATACCAGGAATATTGAACTCGAAAGTCAAAAGCATCAACTTTAGACCCAATTCCCAAAACCTGGTTCACAGCATTTCGTCCCCAACTTATATTATTTGATGGATACCATGTTGAGCCGGCACGAAAAGCTTCGATCCCTGATCCATATCGATATTGAAAGTGAAAATAAACACCTTCCAAAGTACGTGGATCTGTATTACCTTCCAGATCATAAACCCCGGTATTTTTGAAAACATAATCATAAACAATGTAATTATCATGATTCTGCTGGGCAAATTGTTTTACCTTTCGTATTACTTCGATTCCCAAATAGGTGATCAATTTATTTACCACCATTCGATCACATTGAAGGTTTTCATCAATTTCATCCACAATATCATTCAAATCATTATCCGTGGCTAATATACCATCAACATAAACTGATGGGTGATCGAACCGACCGATCATTTTAAATTCCACCGGGATAAATTGATAGAATTCATCGCGGCCTCTCGGCCCAACAGTGATTACTTTGTACGGGTATGTTTCACCATTTCGATCCTGGTAATTGGTACAACCGATCCATAAGGCTTTGGCGACCAGCACATCCTGGTTCTGATACTGGGCAGGCCATCTTAATCCATCCATCTGCTCCCGGATTCTACCTGTTCGCCCCATTTCGATTTCGGCGCCCCAATTGATTAAATAGTGATGAAGTGAACCAGTTCGCAGCCATTTAACTTGCCTGCCAAGTTGAGCGTTCGCTGTGTCACTTGCACCGAAGGATGAAACAGCAATAATGATTAAGGAGAGAAAAATTTGTCTCCAATTTTGCGTAAATTTTTTAATTTGAATCATGTTTATTTCCTCGTAAATATTATTTAACCGCAGAGTGCGCCGAGATCGCAGAGTTTTTTTAATGCATTAAAAAATAAATATAGTAAATGGATAATTCCAAATATAATTACCGTTTACTCTGCGCTCTCTGCGATCTCGGCGGTGAAAAAATTAGTCAATTGAAAATGATGCTTTTATACCAAAAAAGATACTTCGAGGATTTAGAAAATTAAAATACGAATGATTGGGCATGTCAATATAAGCTTTGTCATCCAGAATTTTCTTCATCTTGTTATCACTTACTTCTGACCAATTTCCATCCGCATAGTTCATATATTTTCTGCTCGAATTTTCGTAATAGATCACCCGCGAATTAATTTCTGCTTCAGCCATTGTGGAAACATTTCCCACCTGTTCGATGGGCTGGTACGCAACACCTGTATTTCGATAGTCCCCAACTTTGTCATCTCCAACTATGTTATCAAAGTCGTTGCTTTTGGGCAGGTGTAAAGACTGGAAGTAATAATTATAATCATGGGAGTCATAAAAACTGTTGAGAGATAACCGTCTGGTATTCAAAACATTATTTAAATCAACGAAGAAAGTAAATTCAAACTTGTCGAATTTGAACAGCTTTTGCAATCTCAATTGTACATTGTACCAATCTTTTGATTGCACATTTTGCGCTACATTTAATTTTCTTGAAGGATTCCATGTAACCCAGTATCCTGACCGCCAATCTGCAATAACGTTAAAATTCCATTCACTCAATGGATAAAATCCCAACAGCTCCGGGCCGAATTCCTTTGGTGCAAAAAAGCTCAATTTAGCGCGGGCGTACGGTGTGGGAATTGGGCGTTCCTGGTAAAGTGTTCTTGTGTTACGATCATATTCTCTTTGTGCTTTGGGATCCTGGTAAATTTCGGACTTGTCGAAATGCCCGGATGTTGTAACCTGGTATGTGTAATTTAGAAAACCAATCCACCATTTTCCCACAGATTTTCGGAGTGTCAACTCAAAGCCCCGGATGTCCTCATAAAGATTGCTCGTAGCTTTGAGATAGTTGATGGAACCATCTGCGCTCATGTAGCTTGTATAATCTCGTTGATTGGAAACATCCCGGTAAAATGCTGCAATTTGCAGGAGATAATTTTCAAACACTGAATGATCATATCCTAATTCATAAGCAATGGTTTTTTCAATATCAAGATTTGGATTGCCAATACCCTGAACTTCATTGGAACCGCCGCGTGATAACCTGAATAATTGTTCGTAAGTTGGTAACTGCTTAAAATGCCCATAATTGAAGAACAGTTTTGCATTTTCTGTTATCGGGTGTGAAATACCAAGTCTGGGGCTTAAAGAAAAATTAGATTTTGCCTTTTCACTCGGAAATGATGATCCTTCAACATAATTAGATGAATAGAACTCTTTATCCCACATTTCAGCGATAGGCCATTCCGTATTGGCATTGCTATAATCCAGTCTTAATCCTGCATTGACTACCAATCCGTCAAGTTCGAGTTTATTTTGAACATACACTGCACCCCTGACTGGGAATTTGTGTTTTTTAACGTAGGTATTTCCCTCAACATAAAGTTGTTTGACTTCGCCATAATCCAAATTCAAATCGCTGTAAACAAATTCAAAACCTGTTTTAAGAAGGTTGTAAAAGTTGAGCTGACTGGAGAGATCAAATTTTAGGGTAGTAGCTGAAATACGGCTAAAATCTCTCGCAGTGCTCGTGTGTCCACCAGTCATCATTCCATCGACTCCGGGATCGTGAACCGGGCTGAATCCAAAAGGTGATTCATTGGTGAATTTTCCCGGAACATATTCAACATTCATTGTTGTATCGCGCAAAGCAATGGGTACTGTGTGATATTTTCGGTAGATATGCTCGATACTTGCGTCGTAATAAGTATTTTGATTCAAAAGGTGAGTCAATTTTGCTGATAAGGAACGAAAACCAACATCGGCAACAGAAAAGTATGCATCGCTGAATAAACGGCTGTTTGTGGCTCGTGGGAAATTTAAATTTGAAATTTGCATTGCTACTTGTTCAGGACTTCGAATATATTCAGTACTATTGTCAACGCCAGCCTCATTTTGAGCCACATAAAGATTATTGCCTAACATTCCTGAAATCATTAATTTCATCGATTCATTAATATTTGAGTTCAGCTTGAGCGACCAGTAGTTATCCTTGTAATCGGGGCGTGAAAGCGGCACCAGCAGCATTTCTCTTTCTGTCCGGTACGAAGTAAAGAATCTTAAATTACCCAGCTTTTTGCCGATGAATGGCACAGGCCCGCCAAAGCTGGCATCGATGTTATAATCAGGTTGAGTATTTTCTTCCTGCCTTCGATGCTGCCATCTGAAAAGCTGTTGTGCGGCAGCAGGGGAGAGGTCATCGTCCGGATCGCCATTGGACATGAGTTGACGTGAAATTTGATTCCAGCCATCGAATTCCGGATATTGTCTTCTTGTATATTCATCCCATGCGCCACTGTTTGTACCTGTCCAACAAACATCAGGATCGAGATAAGGGCGAAGCATTGCCGCATTATTATCAAAAGGCGAAATGCCAAAATGCTTCCGAGCAGGGGGGCTGTATTTGGCTATAAAATTCCCATAATATTTATCCGATTCTCCCTCTTTGGTAACAATGTTAACAATACCGGAACGTACCTGTCCATATTCAGCATTGAATCCGCCTCTTTCAACGGATACCTCCTGAACTGAACTTATCGCCACGTTGGTAATGGGTTGGTTATTTCTTGGATCGCGCAGTGTGATTCCATCGAGCTGGAAAAGCATTTCGTTTGAGCCACCGCCTCGAATGACAAGTCCATCCTCCACGCCTGCCTGCAATCCGACAACATCAGAAACATTGCTCATCGGTAGTGTTTCAACTTCTTTTGCAGAGAACGAGGCAACACTGGTTGAAACATCGGCTTTAACAACTTTTTTTTCTGCTACTACAGTTACGGTTTCACCGTCAAGCACTTCAATTTGCAATTCAAAATTAACTCTCACTGTCTGGTCAATCCGCACGCGAACGTTTTGTACTGTAATTTGTCCGTAGCCAATAACGGAAACTCTCACTTCATAAACAGCGGGGGGAATGTTTAATATTGTATAATTGCCCTGTAAATCGGATGCTGCACCCATCATCGTACCAACAACCATAACATTGGCGCCAGGGAGAGGCGCTCCGCTTTCTTTATCAACTACGCGTCCTGCAATTTTTCCGGTAACTCCGGAAAAACCATATTGAGCAAAAATGAGGGAAATAACAAGGAAGAATATTATACCCCCAAATTTTCTTTTTCCCATTTAAGCTGCCTCCTTAATGGTAGATATATTTTAATGTATTTTTTCGATAAATTTTTTTTGGGTCTTTGGATCTGTAAAGATTTAGTAAAGGTCAAGGTCGATACCCTTCGAGCACAGGGATCAAGATCAAGAAAAAAAAACATTTCAAATTTTTTCTTGACCTTGATCTATTCTTGATTTAAAATTTATTGAAAATAAGTTTTTCATTTCAGTTTATCGAAATTCTTGTTTGTCTATATTGGTGTGATTAAAGTATTTTATTGGTTTAATTGTTAATTGAATTAACTAATGTTGATAAAATATTAAAAAGCAATTACAAAATAATTAGTAACGTAAGGTGATTCATCTAACTGAAAAATCAATAGGATATGGTGCGATAAAAAAATAATACTAATTTTCTGTTTGTTAATATAAATAATAGTAATGAAAATGTCAATAGAAAAATTAATTATGTGTTTTAAATTTTAGTAAGTAAATTTTCGCATGATTTTATAATACATTTAATACGATTAATGCTTGGATGAATATTTTATAATAATTAATCATTTACGAGGATTTTGGTTTTTGGGATAGGCATATTTTTACAATAATATTACCTCTACGAGGTAATATTTATTTTCAAAATCAAACATAGTGGAATAAAACATAAATTGTGTCATGAAATGAGAAGGTGATGGGTTCGTAATCCATATTATTTTGACTGAAACATCGTAGATGTTTTTTTATTGTAAAATAAATCATCTCTGAAGTTTAACATCCTCGAGGATGAATAAAATAATTCTTAATTCGTTATTAAGAATGGCTTGATAGAGGATATTTTTATTATGTGCGGAACAAACAGGATGACAGGAAGTCCATCAATTTATCCCATCACAACCTCAACAATATTTACCGAACCCTCATTCTGAACAGGTATAGCTCCATTAACAGCTTTGCTATTTAATGTTATGGTTTTAATGCCTTTCTCAACACGGTTTGGATTGTTCACTTTGATTTGATAAGTTGCTCCCCGCCATTTCCTTGTAACTTCAAATTCATCCCAATCAGATGGAATGCAGGGATTTATGATTAATCCTTCATAAGTGGTTTGAATACCGAGAATATATTTTGTGGCAGCAGTATAAAACCAGGAGGCTGTTCCGGTTAACCAGGGATGCCGTGCTCTGCCAAATGCAGTGTGATCTTTTCCCATGATAAATTGGCAGTAGGTGTAGGGTTCGGACTGGCGTGTTTCAATCATATCATTTTGATTATAAGGTAAAATGGAATCGTAAAATTTCATGGCGCGGTTGCCGCGTCCCAATTTGCATTCGGCGATAACTGCCCAGGGATTGGGATGACTGAATATTGAAGCATTTTCTTTGATGCCTTTGTAAACGCGCGTCACATATCCAATATCGTCATCCGGCTCCGAATAAGCGGGCCAAAAAAGGTGAAGACCATATTTTGAGTATAAATATTTATCAACTGCATCCATACACTGTTTGCCGCGTTCTTCCGATGCTACACCGGAATAGACAGCCCAGCTTTGAGAATTTAAAAATACTTTACCTTTTTCTGTTTCTTTTGTGCCGATTTTCTTTCCCTTTTTGGTAAACCCACGAATATACCATTCACCATCCCATAACTGATCTTCACATGCCTTTCTCACCTTTTCCGCCATTGCCTGATATTTTTCCACATCATTCATTCGATTCAGTTGCTGCGCTGATTCAACAAATATTTTGATTGCCCAATAATGCAGAAACGACACCATGGCGCTTTCTCCGCCGCCAAGATTTAAACAATCATTCCAATCTGCACGCAGACCCTGACAAATGCCGCTTTGTCCAATATATCGATCAGAAAAATCCAAAATTTTTGTGAGATGATCATAAACAGTTCCTGCACCACCGTCTGCATAGGGGATTATTTTATCGAAAAATTCCAATTCACCATTCTCCACAATCCACTCACAAACTGAAGCGACAAGCCAGAGTGCATCATCAGAACAGGTATCTTCCAAACCATGAACAATGTCACCGGCGTTTGGTGATGGCACAACTGTTGGAAGCTTCACCCCGGGAAGTTTCTCCTCTTGTGCTTCAAATACCTCGGGATCAAAAAGGTGTAATCCATATCCCATGCTGGTGTGACCTTTGAGCAGCTCGATGATGCGTTGTTTTGTTTTATCAGGATTGGTGTGCACAACTCCCATGATGTCTTGAGAAGTATCGCGATAACCCAGCCCAACTCTGCCGCCGACTTCGACAAATGAACCAAATCGCGACCAGACTACACAGGTTTCTGCTTGGTAAAGCGTCCAGGTATTAATCATTGAGTTCAAACCCTGGTGGGGTGTTTTACATTGAAGAACAGAAGTTTTTGCTTCCCAGTATTTTTTTAAATTTTCATAAGCATTATCAACATTTTGAATATCTGAATATTTGTTCTTGATAAAGCATCCTTTATCTTCTCTCGAACCAACGCCCAACATAAAAATCAAGCGCTCTTCTTCTCCGGGCTGCAGGATCATTTTTTTGTGAAGTGATCCGCAATGATTGCCGCCTAATTCCGTACTGTTGGAGCATTTCCCTCTCTCAACAGCATTGGGATTGCTTTCAGTTCGGTAGTTACCGATAAAACTATCGCGAACACAGTCATAACTGTCCGGCTTCAAATTTGATGTGAAAAAGTGGTAAGTCCAGGGTTCATAGAAAAAATCGTATTCTATTATTCCATCCTTATAATTTGAACCACTGGCGTATAAACTCATTTGAAAATTTTGATTATCTATGTCAACGTGATGATAAGAAAATTCCAGGTAAGAAAAAATACTCAACTTGCGGGGCATGTTACCCTTATTTTTGATTTTAACATCCCATAATTCAACATCATCATCTACTGGAATAAATAGCAATTGCTCCGCTTCAATATTCTGATAATTACATTGAAATTTAGAATATGACAAGCCATGACGACAGGTATATTTTGCTTTATTAAAATCTTTCCCAACCGGCTGCCACGATATTGACCAGAATTCCCCGGTTTCATCATCACGGATATAAACATAATGCCCGGGGCGATCAAGTGGGATGCCATTGGCGCGGAAGCGGGTTATTCTGTGATGTTCGGTTGACTTGAAAAATGAATAACCACCAGCATTGTGAGAAATAACTGTACAAAGATCTTTTACACCAAGATAATTCGTCCAGGAGACAGGGACATCAGGACGTTCAATAACATATTCCCTGTTTATATCATCAAAAAAACCATACCGCATAGAACCTCTGCATTCTCGAAATTTTGTAGTAGTTCATCTCCCTTTTCATTATTTATTGTTATGTGAACAAAAAATGATTTACGAATAAAGATTAACGATTTT
>JACKQG010002130.1_pt1 | contig 26268 bp, 19 predicted proteins | sample 8237621 | NCBI WGS metagenome assembly JACKQG01 (sample SAMN15677084, study PRJNA649215) | marine metagenome | biome: marine; feature: Black Sea; material: saline water; isolation source: suspended particulate matter (SPM) from the Black Sea western gyre | collected 2013-06-09/2013-06-10 | depth... | reverse complement strand
GCGTGCGCACGAAACGGTGAGGCCGAGGAAAGCTTTGGAGACGACATCGATTTGGTCCTCGGTGGTGCGGACCAATTCATCGAGCGCGTCAGTGGGCGCGAAGCCCTGCAAAAAGAAACGATAATGTGCCGGGCCAATGGCCGATTCATTGAGGCCGAGCTTGGCGTTCACGCGTGGCTTGGGCAGAAGATCGCCGGCGAGGTGCTCGCGCAACAGTTGGTCGTACGGCACGTCGGCGTTCAGCGCGCGGATGAGATAATTGCGATACTGCACAGCGTGCGGAACGCGCGGGTCGCCCTCGCTGCCGAGCGATTCGGCATAGCGCACCCAATCCATCCAATGCCGCGCCCAACGCTCGCCAAAATGCGCCGATGCCAACAGACGATCGGTGGCATTTTCGATTGCCAATTTACGATTGATGGCCGCGGCCTTCGTGAACGCAAGGGATTCCTCCGACGTCGGCGGCAAACCGGTGAGCGCGAAAGAGAGGCGCCGGATAAAAATTTCCGGCCGGGCGTCAGCGGTGGGTTTTAGTTTTTTTGCACTCCAACCGGCTTGGATAAATTGGTCGATGTCCGTCACGGCCCAATTGCCGTTCACTTTCGGCGGTTTGGCATCGCGGATGGGCTGAAAGCTCCACCATTTTTTCCGTCGCTCCAGCGTGGTTTCCCACGAGGTGGCCTTGGCGATTTGTTCTTTCGTGGGCGGTTTCAATCGCGGATCCGGCGCGCCCATCGCAATCCAACGCTCAAAATTGTTGACCACTGCCGCCGAAAGCTTCGGCCCATCCTTCGGCATTTTCAGATCCTTTTCCTGATGCCGCAACACGCGCAGCAGCAAGCTTCCCTCCGGCTTGCCCGGCGTGAACAACAACCCACTGTCGCCGCCCGCCATCCAGCCACCGCGCCAATCCAGAACCAAATCGCCCTTCGCTTTGCCGCCACTGTTGTGGCATTCGTAGCAACGTTCCACCAACACCGGCCGAATGTTCTTTTCAAAAAATTCCAATTGAGCCGCAGTCGGCGCGCCCAAGACGCACGTTGCCGAAAGCACCAACCCAAGTGAAAAGATTTTCAGGAAACAATGCATCGCCGTTGATTACACGGCATCAAGCCAATTTGCTCAACCGAAAAGGATCAGAGATCCGCTTCGGTTAAACCCGCAATTTTCATTTGTGATTTGAGCAGGCCGATTTTCAACGGGCGATTGCCATGAATGGGGATGACCACGCGTTCGCGGTGTCCGGACTTTTTGAAAATGTGGTGACTGCCCTGAACTCGGGCCAACTCCCAACCTTGCTTTTCCACCGCCCGGGCAAGTTGTTTGCCCGTGACCTGTTTCACACGGCCACCTCGATGACTTTGGAGGGGGCGCTGATTTCGCAATCCGGCTCACCCGCTGCCAGCCAGCCTTCGATGGCTTCGCGGAGGTTGGCGTTGAGTTCATCCATCGTTTCGCCTTGCGTCACACAGCCGGGGAGTGACGGCACCTCGGCCCAGTATCCGCCTTCCTTGGCTTCGTGGATGATCGCTTTCAAGTTCATGCAGATACAATATCAGTATCGCGCGAATTCGCAAGCTTTCACGCGCGAAGAGGATTTGCAACCACTTCACGTCCACCGCCGAATTGGCGTGCTGGCGGGATGAATGTGATTAATTGTTTAACCCTTACGCAGCCACGAGGCTGGCCAGCACTTTGCGGGGGCCTTTGAAGGTGCGGCGGCCGTGCATGGCGGTGTGGTTGTCGATGAGGGCGAGGTCGCCGGATTGCCAGGGGAGGTCGAAGGTGCAGTCGTCGGCGAGGGCGCTGGCGGTGGCGACATCCTCGGGATCCAGCGGCGAACCGTCGCCGAAGGTAATGGCCTTGGCGGGGTCGTTGCGGGTGTCTTTCCAGCCGTTGAAGGCGGCGATAAGTTGGTTAAAAAAACTGGCACGCCCATCGCCGAGATCGCGGACGGCGGGGAGCACGGGCGTGGTGGCGCGCAGGTCGCCGTTGGGTTGCCATTGCCACGTATAGCCGAGGGCAGTCATTTGGGCCTCAGCGTCTTCGCGGGTTTCAGCGCTGAAAGTGCATTGCCAACTGCGGCCCATGCCGGAATCTTTGTCGGCCTCGGCGGGCATCACGTTGGAATATTTGAGGCCTTTGTTTTTGCAATCGGCGGCGAAGGCGGGGCGTTGTTCGACGAGGTGTTCCCACAAAATATCAGAGCGGCAAATGGGCGTGGCACCGCCTTCGGTGGGTGCGGTTTGGCAGAAGAAAAAAAGTTTGCTCGGCGGCGAAGGCGTCTGCGCCATTTCGTGATGGAGAAAAATAGTGACCTCGGGCGGCGCTTCATTGGCGGAGAAAACGCGCGGGGTGTAGTTGATGCGATAGGCGTTGGATAGAGAATCGGCGTAGGAAAAAACGGGGAAGCCGATTGCGGCCACGATGGCATCAAAATCCTCGGGTGAGGCCAACGGCATTCCACGCAACAGCACCGCGCCCTGCTCCGCGGCGTGGGTGTCAAGTTCGTCGGCGTGTTCTCGTGCCCACGCGCAGGCGTCATCAAGGTTGCCGGCGTTCACTTCCAACGCCAGCGGGAAGGATTGGCCGCGGTATTCGTGCTGGTTGGTGAGCGTAAAGGGTTTGGTTTCGCCGCTCATCCGAGGGTCCAAGGCTTCCGCAAACCCAGCTTTTGGAGCAGCGCGTTGGCTTGTTTGTCACCGATGATTTGTTCTTTCTTTGCGTCCCATTTCAATGCGCGGCCAACGGTGTTGGAAACGTAGCCGAGGTGGCCGGGGGTGATGGAACGGTGGGCGGTTTCGGCGGGGCAGATAGCGGGCTTGCGGCTCTTCACGCCGTCCAGGAAATTGCGCGTGTGGCCGGGGGAATTGTAGGCCTTGATTTTGCCGGCGTTGAAATCGAGCTTCGCCCATGCGGGATTCGAAGCCTCCACTCGGCCGCGCGTGACATACACCCAACCGTCCTCGCCGGTGACTTTCACCCCCATGCGATTGTGCGAGCCAATGCTCGTCTTGATGCCGCCGGCATACTCGCAATGCACCTCATAGGTTGTGGGCGAGTCGTAGCTCTTGGCTGTGCTGCGCCGGAAATTTTTTGCCTCCACGCGCGTGGGGCCGCCGTTGTCTTCGCCGAGCATCCAATGGCAAATGTCGTTGTGATGGCCAATCCAATCCATGAGCTGGCCGCCGCCGTAAGCGAGGTGCCAGCGCCAATGCCAATGATGGCGGGCGGCAACGTACGGAAGCATCGGCGCGGGGCCGGTCCATTGTTGGTAATCCGCGCGCTTGGAATAATCGTGCGGGGTGGAGTCGTTGTTGTCTTTGTCGTGCCCGCGCGGCAGGCCGACTTCGACCGTTTTCACTTTGCCGATGACGCCGTTCAAAACCAACTCCACCGCGTGATGAAAACGGCGGTCCGAGCGCTGCTGCGATCCGGTTTGAAAAATTGCTTTTTGCTTCTCTGCTTCTTTATAAACCGCCACGCCCTCGGCAAACAAATGCGTGACCGGCTTTTCGCAGTAAACATCCTTGCCGTTGCGCAGTGCCTCGAGCGTTTGTAGCGCGTGCCAATGGTCGGGCGTGCCGACGATGACCACATCCAAATCCTTGCGCGCACACAACTCACGAAAATCTGAGTGCGTGTCGCAAGGCTTGCCGCCGTAGTTTTTCCCAACCGCCTCGGCAGCCGGCTTGCGGCCGAGCTTGCGGTTGCGCCCGCCGCCATCGTGTGTTTCGTATGGATCGCAGGTGGCAATCACCTGCGCATCCGCTTCGCGCAGAAAGGAATGCATCACACCCGTACCACGGCTGCCCGAGCCGGTGAGGCCAACGGTGATGCGGTTGCTCGGCGCGACCTCCGCCCGGCCCAGTACAGAACCGGGGACAATGGTGGGAGCTGCCACTGCGGTTAACGCGGTGGTCTGCAGGAAACGGCGACGGGAAAGTTGAGTTTTTTTCATAAGGCGTGAACGGATTGTGAGCACATGAACGATTGAAGCAAGAAAAGATTCACCCCGCTGGCCGTTTCCGACTCAGCGGGGTAAATTAATTGTTTAGGTCTGACGGATTATTTCACGTGCAGAACGCCCCTCATCAGCAGGTGGTGACCGGGGAAGGTGCAAACGTAGGGGTAGTCACCGGGGGTCGTGGGTGCGGTGAATTCAATCACTTCTTCCTTGCCGTGATCGATCAGCTTACTGGCCCAGAGGATGTCTTTGTTTTTTGGAACAAATCCAACCTTAAATCCTTCCGCACCGAGGCCAATTGCTTGCATGGCTATCGCATCGCGTTTTCCGGGATTAACGAGCACGATGTTGTGCGGCATGAAGTCGGGGTTCGCAAAGATGAGCTTGATTTTCTTGCCGGCTTTCACGGTTAGTTCAGGCGTATCGTACTTCATCTTCTCGACGAGGGTCGCAATCCGGATGGTGGTGAGATCCTTGGTGTCAGAAAGGATGCCAGATTTCTGTTTCTCGATGGGTTTGACTTCTGCTGACTGGCTTGCGATTGAGGCGGAGGTGGTCCAAAACTGTTTGACCGTCGAAGCGGCAACACGGGCATCGGCAACCGGTGAATTCAGCATCTGATCGAGCAGCTTCTGGTTCTTCACGTTATGTTGCTGGTGCAGCCATAGAGCTTCGAGCAGATGGTGGGCATCTTCAGCCTTCTTGGGATTCCATTGCTTTATCCATTTAGCAAGTTCGCTAATTACTGCGGGAGTTTCCCGTTCACTCAGCTCGATGCGGGCCCGGTGCCGCGTTAGGTTGGTACGCTCCTTTAATAGGTCGAGCAGCTTGGCGATGGGTTCGCCATCCACCTTGATGGGTTTCATCAGCGGCCGGCCTTCATGGGTGACCCGGTAAACACGGCCGTATTCGTGGTCGCGGCTGGGGTCACGCACATTGTGTTGCATGTGGCCGATGATAATGTTCTGCCAATCAGAAACATACAGTGCGCCATCGCTGCCGATCTCATAATCAGTGGGACGGAAGTTGCGGTCTTTGGGTGATTGCAGAAAATTCTCAGTTTCCACACCCCAGATATCCCCCGGTGCCCCTTTGGGTTTGGAATTGGCATCCTCTGGTTTAGAATTCTTGGCTACCTCGTATTCGTCACTAAAGCCATCCCCATCAGTGTCCTTCCCTTGGGCTGAATCGAGCAGGTTATACTGCTTGATGCCCAGATAGCCGATGGTGTTCAGGAGGATGAAGTTGCCCTGATATTTGTCCGGGAAATGAGGGCTGGAAATAATGCCGCTGGCCGCCACGGGGCGGACAGTTTTGTTCAGTAGCGTCTGCATCCGGAAACCTCCCTTACCGTCAGGACGCACTTGGTAAGCGCGACCTCCCGTGCCGTCCGTTGCGAAATGATAGCCCCAGTAGTTGAAGCTCACGCCGTGCGGGTTCGGTGAGTTATTTGCGTGAAAACCGTATTCAAAGGTGCGGGGGTTAAACCGATACATGGCACTGTTGCCGTGCTGTTGGTTTTTTGTCCACGGGGTTTCAACGTTACTGACGTGAAACACGCCGCGCTGATAATAGAAATTGCCTCCAGGCCCAAATGTAAACGCGTTGGCTGAGTGATGTGTATCGGCAGAGTCGAGACCGTGAAAGAGTCGGATGCGTACATCCGCCACGTCGTCGCCGTCGGTGTCTTTCAGAAACAGGATGTCGGGCACGCTGGCCACGATGACGCCGCCGTTCCAGAATTCAAATCCGGTGGGGTTGTGCACCTTGGCGAAGGTGATGGCCTTGTCGGCCACGCCGTCGCGATTCTCATCGGGGAGGATCAGCAGGCGGTCGTCCATTTTCTTGAGCGGCTCCCACTTGGGGTAGGTGGGCCAGGTGGCGGCCCAGAGGCGGCCCTTGGTATCCACGGCCATTTGAACCGGATTACTCAATTCAGGAAACATTTCTTCCGAAGCGAAGACATTCACCTTGAGACCCTTGGCCAGCTGCAACTGGGCGGCGGTTTCGTTCGGGGTCATATAGTTTTTAACCCCTTCTTTTTGCGCGTTACTGCTCCTGGATTTGCCCCCCACGTTGGATTTCACGCTTACCGGTGGGGGTACATTTGAATCATTGACCTTGTAGGATGGATTACCGTTAGCATGGGCCCACACCTTCTTGTCGCGGTTGGCCACCATCACGTCGATCATATCCAGCTCGTGCATTAACACTTCGCGGTTGGTCTGTCCGTCCACAAACTTCAGTCCGGAACGGCCACCCCAAACATCGTTGCCGTCCGTGGCACGGTAGCGGTTGTGCCAGTGCCAATTTTTATCCAGTACAGCACTGCGGATGCTTTCCACCTGTTGGGTGTCTGAGGAAACTTTCAGGCCCATCAGCTTGCTTGCCAAATGCTGTGCGATCAGCTTGTTGCCGAGGCTATTGGGGTGGATGCCATTGATCGTCAGAGGTTCCTTGTTTTTTGCGTAGAGCATCTTGGAAGCGTGGAATAGATCAACATAAGGAATTTTGCGTACGGCTGCGGCCGCTTCGGTGGCTCCAGCATATTGCATAAGGCGGGCATTGTTCGCCTTGCCACTAGGTAGATTTGGATCGTTCAGATCCTCGTGAGCTATCGGCGAACAAAGTACAATGCGCGGAGCTCCCTTGCCGCTGTAATTTTGCTTTTGGGTATCGTCGATCCACTTCATCAATTCCTGCGCGAAACTGGCCGGGTTTTTGTCGTATGACTCGTTATATCCCCAAAAGGCAATGATCACATCGGCCTTGGAGATCTTGAGATATTCGTGTGGGTTAATAAACCCCCTGTTCCGTGGCCGGCTGTTCACCTTATCGCCTGAAAATCCGTGATTCCTAAACACCAATTCGTGCTTTGGTAACGCCGCCTGCACGTAGCTTTCCAGCCAGCCATGATGCTGCATACGCTCGGCAAGCGTGTTGCCAAGGAGCACGACATGGTCGCCTTTTTTGAGTTCCAGTTGAGCCGCATTAGCCGCGAACGTCGCCAATGCAAAGATGCCTGTGATCAGAATTTTCTTCATAAAATGTGAGGGGGCTTTTTGCCATAATCACCGGATTTCGTCCAGCAACGTTCCGTGACGGCTTGAGTAGACGCAATCATTCCGGCGCCCATTCACGCGCCATGTGTCTTACCGGCCGTAGACCTGCAGCTCGTGGATGCTCCAGAATTTGCCGGGGCGACGGCCGGTTTGGGTGATCTTGATGTGACGCGCCTTGACGGTTTTGAAATAGATTTCCGTCATCGGCCCGGGGCCGCGGCCTTTGGCAACGGGGTCGGACCAAGTCTTGCCATCAGTGGAGACCCGCACCTCGTAGCCATCGGGATAATCCATCGGCGAGGCAAAGGTCTCCAACTGCAGGCCGCTTACTTCGCGGACGGCCGGTAGCTCAATGGCGAACCACATGCCGGGTACCATGGCCGTGCCGGTGTCGAAGCGCGAAGTGGCACTGCCGTCGACGGCGGCGGAGGCCTTGCCGACATTATGGCTGGCGGTGAACTTCCATTTCTTCCGGTCCGGCAAATATTGCGGCACGGCGGCGCGCAGGGCGTCAATGGTCCACGGTTCTTTCTGGTCCACGGTGGCCTTGCGGGTGGCGGCTACTTGCGCGGGGGTGATGAACTGCGCGCGGTTGCCAAAATTATTGCGCACGTAGCTGAGCACCGAGGCGATCCATTCATCGTCGTAGGATTTCATCGGGATCATCTGGTTCGGGTAGGTCTTGCCGTCCACCGGGCCAGTGAGGCCGTGGAGCACGACGTTGATGGACATCTCTGGATGCCCGAGGATGGTGCGGTTGTTGACGAAAGAGGCCGCGAGCGTTTCGCCCTTCTTGCCATCGGGCACGGGCGTGCCTTTGCCGTCTTTGCCGTGGCAGGTGAAACACAGGCTCTTGTAAATGCCTTCGCCCTTCTTGAGCACTTTGAGTTGGGCGGCATTGAAGGTAGGCCGATTGGCCGGCGCGCTGCCGCCGCCGCTGAGTTGCGGGGAGAGTTCCTGCACAGCGCGGGAATCATTGGTCTCGCGGGCGGTTGCGGCCCAAGCTTGCCATTCCTCGACGCCCAAATGTTTGGCGGACATCAGAGCCTGCAGCACGACCTCGCCGTGTTTGTCCCCAGTCATTTTTTCCAAATCCGCCAGGAGCGATTGGTCGCCGGCTTTGTGGAGGGATTCAATGATGCGAATACCGGCCACACGCACCTGTGGATGGGGATCAGCTAGGGCTGTGCGAATGAGGGAGGCATCGAGTTGCTCCAGCCCTTCCAACGTCCAGAGCGCGTGCATGCGGGTGAGGTATTGGTCGTGGGTGGCCGCGAGATCTTTCAAGGCGCCGGTCACCGAGGTGTCGCCCTTGAGGATGAGCAGTTTCTGGGCGGTATCGCGCCACCAACCGTTGGGATGCGCGAGATGGGCGACGAGTTGGGCGGGGGTTTCCTTGAGCATCTTCGGTTGGGGGCCCGGTTGGTGGTCTTTATGCACGAGCCGCCAGATGCGGCCGCGGCCGATGGCTTTATCGAGCTGGTATTGCTGGACGACCTTGCGCAGGTAGGAGCCTTGTCGCACCCAGTTGCCTTCCTGAATGATGCCGCGGTACATGTCCACAATATATAAGGTGCCATCGGGCGCGGTCACCGCGTTGATCGGCCGGAAGTAGGCGTCTGGCGTGCGGATGAATTCCGATTCCGGGTGCGGATTGCTGAGGAGCGACACGCCGCCGTCGTTCTTGATGACCGTGCGGCGCACGAGCCGCCCGACGGGTTCGCCGAAGAACAGGTTGCCCAGCAATTCCTTGGGCAGCCGGTCGCCGCGATAAATTTCCTGCCCGCAGGTGGCGGTGAAATGGTTCAGCGTTTTTTCCTGCGGCCGGAAACGGCGGTTGCCACCCTGCACATCGGGGATGGGCACCAGCGGATAGACCGTGCGATAATTTTGCGCAAACTGATCCCGCGCATTGAGTGCTCCGTACACAATCGGCACCTGAAAATTCAACGGACCGCGTTCGCCGCCGGCGTTCACGTACCACGGCTTGCCGTGATTATCCTGCGTGAGACCCCATTGGCCGCCGTTGTTGGCCGTGCCCTCGCGACGCAACGTGCCACTCTTGGGATCCAGCCGCAGCCGCCACGCGTTGTAGGTGGTGTAGAGCCAGTTATCCATGCTCCAAATCAGCCCGCTCGGCTGATGCTCCAGATTGCCGCCGCGTGGGCCGCCCTTGTAAAAAAGCTTCTTCTCATCCGCCACGCCATCGCCATCGGTATCGCGGTAGGCGTAGAGGTCGAGCGTGTTCGTTTCACCGACAATCAAGCGGTCATCCAGCGGCAGCAAAATGCGCGGCAACATCAGCTTGTCAATGAACACAATGTGCTTGTCGAACTTCCCGTCGCCATTGGTATCCATGTGCTTGGACACGCGGCTGACCTTGTCGAACTTGCCTGAGCCGTCGATGTCCTGCATGTAAGTCCGCATCTCGGCGACAAAGAGATTGCCGTCGCCGTCAAACACCGCCACCGCCGGCTCCTTGATCTGTGGCTCACTCAATACCAGCTCCAGCGAATAGCCTTCCGGCAACTGAAACAGTTTCTGGCTCTCCGCCGGCGAGAGAAATTTCGGCACCGGTTGCGGCGGAAAATCATTTTGGGCCGTGACCGGCAGCACCATGCCCAGCGCTGCTCCGAGGAAAAGAAGAGTACGAATCATGTTTGCGGTAATGCTTGGACGCGAAACTCTAGCGGCCGCTTCACCACACGCAAGCTTGGCTTTTTCCGGTCACCTCATCTTCACCACAGAGATCCAGAGAGCACAGAGGATTTATCAAATCATTTTCTCTGTGCCCTCTGGGTCTCTGTGGTGAATCACGAGCACCGGTTTCAATCCCGCACCCGAAGGTTAATCACACCCCCACCGGTCAACAGGTCCGAAGACCTGCTGCCGGTTTGGGGAATGAGACGGACATCACTCCTCCAATTCACTGGATTCGTCCTGTCCTTCATCGGCGGGCCGTGTGAGCCCGCTTTTCTTTTGATTATCCGCCACGTACCCGCACTGCACATAGAGCGCACTGTTGGGGCCGTAATCCGGATGGCACCGAATCGCATCGCGCATGTGCGCCACGTGCTCGGCGGTATCGAGGTCCGCATTATCAATCTCCTGTCGCTGACCGGCCGCGGTCATCAGGCTTTCCTCATAGTGTTTGCGCTTGGCAAACGAAGGCGCCACGCCGGAGCAGAACTGTGCGTAGGTCATCCCCGCGAAGTCCACCTCGGTGGCGTTGTTATTTTCGAGAGCTGCTTTCATGAGGTCCGCTCTTTGGACCTTTTGATTCTTAATAATCATATCTCTATATCCTATGAATCGCGCCCCTAGAATTCTAAAAAATCTCCAACTTTTTTTACTGAAACCAAATAAGCCCTGAAAAACAGGCTTTTCTGGAGCAAAAAACCTTTGATCTGAAGCGCGGGAACAAAGGTTTTGACCGCGCGATGAAGGGTTTTGCGGGCGAGATGTAAGGTTTGGAGCTTAGGAACAAAGGTTTGGCGCGCCAAACAGGCCATCGGGCACGCCTAACCCTTTATCCCGAACTCGGGAAAGCCTGTTTTATGGGCCGGATCAAAGGTTCGGAGCGTCCATCACTCCTTCAGCGCGTCCAGTTGGCCTTTCACGAGCTTCGTATTGGGATGGTTTGGGCCCAATTTTTTGAGCCAAACCGCATAGGCTTTCTCCCAATCATCCTTGGCCTTGGCTGGTCTGCTTGAAGGGCTGCGGCAATGTCTGCCCGGGTTTTTTCTTTTGCCCTGAGCGGGGGTTTGGTTTCATTTGCCGAACCGAACGGACTCGCAGGCTCGTCCCTCCAATCCACCGCACCCCTGGAGGGACGAGCCTGCGAGTCCGCAACCGCACTGAAAATATCATGTCTGAAGAACACAATTTCCTGCATCACATTACCGGCTCGTTTTCCCAACCAGCGGCCGAGAATCCCACCGTTGAAATGGTCGAGGCCGCTTATCGCCATCACGGGCTGCATTACCGTTATCTGAACACCGAGGTGCCGCCGGAGCAGCTGGCCGCCGCCGTGGCCGGGGCGCGCGCGATGAACTGGGCTGGCTTCAATTGTTCCATCCCGCATAAGGTGGCGGTGATTGAGCATCTCGATGGACTGGGCGAATCGGCCAGTGTGATCGGCGCGGTGAACTGCGCGGTGCGCCGTGATGGCCAGTACATTGGTGAAAACACCGATGGCAAAGGGTTTTTGAAAAGCCTGCAAGAGGTGGTGGATCCGGCTGGGAAAAAGCTGGTGATGTTCGGCGCCGGCGGTGCCGCGCGGGCGATTGGCGTGGAATGCGCTCTGGCCGGTGCGGCTCACATCACGGTGGTTAACCGCAGCGCGGATCGCGGTAATGAGCTCGTTTCGTTGTTGAACGAAAAGACACCGGTGGCGGCGGTGTTGGAAGCGTGGGGCGGCGATTTTGCGGTGCCCGCCGGCACGGACGTGGTGATCAACGCCACCAGCATTGGCCTCGCCGATGCCGAGGCAAAGCTCGCGCTGGATCTCGATTCGCTCACGGCCGAGATGGTGGTGGCCGATGTGATTCCCAACCCGCCGCGCACGCAGCTCGTGCGCGATGCCGAAGCCAAGGGCTGCACGGTCATCGACGGCCTCGGCATGCTTGTCAATCAGGGCATCACCGGTATTGAGTATTGGACCGGCGAAACGGTGGACGGCAATGTCATGCGCGCGCGGTTGGAAGAGTTGTTTGGCGCGTAAGGCTCACGCGGAGGCGCGGAGACGCGGAGGGAACAATGGGGCAAGGTGGATCTTGCCCTTCCCGGGAGGATTTATTTTCGCAGGGTGCGATCGAGGAACGCTTTGACCACGGCGTTGCGGTTGGCGTCGTAAAACATCTCGCCCCCGTGGGCGGCGCCGTGCAGCACTTCGAAGGCGACATCGAGCTTCAGGGCTTTGTAGCGGCCGTGTAGTTCGTGTGCTTGGTTGATCGGCATTTGCGGATCTTGATCGCCGTGCAGCAGGAGGAGGGGCGGATCGTTTTTATCCACGTGAAACACCGGGCTGGCGAGCTTGGCCAAGACCTCGGTTTTCTCCGGCGTGTCCCCCAGCAACAACTTGAGCGCCGGCACGCGGACGCTGAGGCCGTGCGGGGTGGATTGGCTGAGGATGCTGGTCAGGTTGCTGGCACCGTAGTAGCTCGCGATGGCCTGCACGTCGGAAGACTGTTCTGCGTTACCCCCCACGGTGCCCTCGAGCGCGGCCACGCCGTTGCTGGTGCCGATCAAAGCCGCCAGATGGCCGCCGGCGGAATTGCCCGCGATGCAAATGCGTTGGGCATTGTAGCCGTATTTCCCGGCGTGCGCGCGCAGCCAGCGGATGGCGCCTTTGCAGTCGTGAATCAGCGCGGGGAATTTCGCCACGGTGCTGAGTCGGTAATCCACGCTGGCCACGGCGTAGCCGCGTTCCACCAGCGCAGTGAGCGGCATGAAATCTTTGCTGCCCGCGCGCCACGCGCCGCCGTGCACCCAGACGATGAGAGGCGCGTTCTGGGCGGTTGGTAAATAGAGGTCCAGCGCCAGCGCCTGATCGGCCACTTTGGCGTACTGAAGGTTCGTAATTTTTTTGAACGGCGCAGCGGACATCGTGAGGGCGGTCAGGAACAGGGCAACGAAGAGGCGCATGGCGTGGGCGGTTTATTTGTTCTTCGAATCCCGGCGGCCTTGGGGGCTGGCGAGCTCGTACTTGTCGTAGAGGCGCTGCCAGAAATCGTTCCAGTATTTATCGTAATAATCATTCGCGGCCACCTTGATGTGCGGCAGATCCTCGACCACCGGCGCCTTGGCGGGGTCATAGGTTTTTAAGTGCGCTTGGCCGGCGCGGTCGCGCGGGGAGACGAAGCGCCAGTCGGGTTTGCCGAGCACATCCTCGCACAGCTTCGCGCCCATGGGATCGTATTTGATGAGCTGGGCGCGGGTGTGGATGTGGTTGTGGTCGTGGTCCATGGTGCGGTTGGTGTTGAACCAGCACTGGTAAATCTCCGCCCAATACTCGGCGCGATTGCGCGAGGCGTAGCAGCGCTTGGGGCCGCCGAAGACGATCGAGACTTTATCCTTTTGCGTGACCATGGCGTTCAGGTCCGTCTTCTTGCCGTTCACCAAAATATCCCCCTCACTCAGGGCGCGCTTGAGCAATTCCAGTGATTCGAGCGGAAACGCTTTTTTCAATTCCGCCAACAGCCGTACCGGTTTGTTGCTTTGCACGCGGCGAAAACGTTGGGCGGCGCGGCCGTCGTTCCAGATACCGGTCTTGGCGACATTCTCGAAGGTGGCGGTCAGCCGTTTTTGCAGGGCGTCGTCGAAGCCTGCGCCGTGCACGACGTGGCCGAATTCATGCACCAAAATACTCTCCAACCGCATGCCGCCCTCGTATTCCATCACGTCTTCCTCGGCGAACACCACGGTGGGCCGCGTGCCGATGCGCGTGAGAAAGCCGCGCCGGCGCCAGTTGTAAAAGTCCAGTTCCTTGCCGATTTTGTCTGTGGCGAACTGCGGCAGTTGGGAGGTTAGTTCGTTGTGGCCGATCAGGAGACAGAGCACGCGCTTCTTGCGAATGCGCTCGGCAATCTCGGGCTTCAAGCCGCGCATGAGCATGTCGAACTGATACGCCGTCTCGTGATGCGCCACATCGGCCACGCGCCCAGAAGTAACGATCAGGATGCCCTGAACCTCCGTCGCCTTTTTGTAGAAGCCGGTGTCCAGCTTGTACTCGCGCGCTTGCGCCTCGGTCAGTGGATTGACGGCAAATTTCGCCGTCGCCGCCGCTAAAGGCAGCGCGAGTAGGGTCACGAATAGGAGTCCAATTTTCATTTTTTACACCTTAAGGCACGATGGGTTTCAGCGCGTTGCCGGCTTGATCCTGCGGGTAGACGGCATTGTGGTGTTTCAACTGAGCCGCCAGACCTTGCATCATTTTACGGAGCACCTCGGGGTTGTCTTTGGCGACGTTGGTGGATTCAAACGGATCCTTCACCAAATTGAACAGCTCGTAGCGGTCGCCACCGGATTGGGGTTTGCCGCCGAGGGGCGGGGTCTTGGGGAAGTTGTGGTAGATGACCTTCCAATCGCCATCGCGCCACACGGTAAAATAATTACTGCGATGCGGGCCGTGCGGGTAATGCATGAGAAACTGCTGGTGCGCGAGCTGATCGCGGCTGCCGGTGAGCGGCAGGAGAATGGATCGCCCGTCAACCGTGTGGCCCTTGGGCGCCTTGGCGTCGGCCAGTTGGAGCAGGGTGGGGAACAGGTCGGTGACATTGGCCACCTGCGGCAGGAGTCGATTGGCCGGGATGGAGAGGCGTTGTTGGTGAGCGTTCTTGGCATTGGGTTTGGCCCAGGCCGCGATGAAAGGCACGCGCATGCCGCCTTCGTAATGCGCTCCTTTCTTGCCGCGCAACGGCGCCGAGCAGGCGACCGCGTGTTGGTGCCCAAGCGGAGCGTCCGAGCCGTTGTCGCCGAGGAAGATCACCAGCGTGTCCTCTGCCACGCCGAGTTTTTCAAAATGATCGAGCATGTCATTGAGCGATTTGTCCATGCCTGCAATCAATGTGGCAAAGGCCTGGGCGCTCTTGGGCTTACCTGAATCCGCATAATGGGCAGCAAAGCGCGGGTCGGATTCAAACGGCGAATGCACGGCGTAATGCGAGAAGTGTAGAAAGAACGGCTGATCGCTTTGGACGATCTCGGTGATGTTTTTCTTGGCTTCAATAGTAAGGGCCTCGGAAAGGAACGTGTCCGAGTCATGGTACTTGTCGAGATGCGGGACGGCGTGATGCCCGCGCCGCGTGCCTTTGCCGTATTTCTTTTCCGCGTAATAACTACCGGGCGCGCCAAAGGAAGCACCGCCGACATTGATGTCGAAGCCGAGGTTTAAGGGTTCGGAGCCCTCGTGATCATTCGGCCCAAAGTGCGCCTTGCCCACGTGGATGGTCTTATAGCCCTGAGTGCGTAGCACGCCGGGCAATGTCACGTCGCCTTTCTTCAGGCCAGGCCAATTCCAGCCATTCGGGCCATTGGTCCCGCGGTTGTTGCCGCGCGGGTTGATCCAGTTGGTGGCGCGATGACGCGCGGCGTTTTGGCCGGTCATGATCGAGATTCGCGTGGGGGAACATACGCTCATGGCATAAAACTGATTGAACCGGATACCCTGCTTCGCCAGTCGCTCCATCCCCGGCGTGCGGTAGTAGTCGTTCAACGGATACCGCTTGGGCTTGCCATTCTCATCGGTGAGGAACGGCACGGACGTGTCCATTACGCCCATGTCATCAATCAGAAACACCATGATGTTGGGCAGCTTGGCCGCGGACAGGTTGGATAAGCTGAAGAGGAGGATGGCAAAGACCGGAAGCAATGTTTTCATGGTTTAGGGTGAACGCGCACCACGCTAATCAATTTTCTTCCTCGGGCCAAACCGAATCGGGCCAGTCATAACTGCCCGGCTTGATGAACACCCTCGGGCCGTCTTCTGCCATCCGCAGGCCCGGCAGATCCGCCGCGGCCAAATCCACCGCCGACAGACGCGACCACTTCAGCCGGCACAACGCCGCCGAGGCCGTGGCGCCGCCCTCGAGCAACAGCCGCGCCACTTCCATTTGCGCGAGCACCATCGCCATCGCCTGCGCCAAACGCGCTTCCAGAAGCGCCGCGCGTTCGACCGCTTTGATTCGTCCGATCGCCAGCATCACCGCGCCGTGCTCGCCCAGCGCGGCGCAGGCCGATTGCACCCACGCGTGGAGCGCCGCCGGATGGTCGCTTTGCCCGAACAATTCCGCCGGCATGGCGCACACCGGTACCCCGCGCATTTCGCATTGGCTGGACCGGCCGCGTCCCCACGCCGCCAGACTGCCGCACACAAACAACGCCGGCCCGGCTGCCGCCGTGATCTCCGCCGGCATGGCCGCATGGCCGCGCGTCTCGAGCAGGGCCGCAAAAAAATCGCCCGCGCCGGCGGGCAACACCAAGTCATCACACGCGGCCGCCGCTGCTACCACATCGGCTTCATTCGTGGCATCGGGGATCGTGATCGCCGGATCATTCCCCAGCCGCGCCGCCACATTCGACGTGGTCGCCGGATGCTGCGGGTCCCGGGCAAAATCCGTCTCGTGCAGGGGCGTCTCTTCAATCAAATAATCGCCTCCGCGAATCACCCGCCCGCGCGAAGGATTGGCCGGCACGAACACGGCCCGCGCACGGGCCGTGAGCTCCAGCAACACACCCAGCTCCGCCCCGATGTTCCCGCGCAAGGCGGAGTCGGTTTTTTTGAAAATGAATTCCGGCGAAGCCGCCTTGAGTCGCCGCGTCAATTTCCGCAGCGCCGCCGCGGCCGCCTCCGGTTCCAGTCGCCGCGTGTCTGTATCCAGACAAATCACCTGCGCCTCCGTGCGCGGTTGCAACTCCGTCTGCACCTCCGCGGTGAGTCCGTGGGCAAACGCAATCCCGGCCAACTCAGCCGCCCCCGACAGGTCATCGGCCAGAACCAGAATCATGCGGCCGATCCGGTGAGTTTCACCGCCAGTTTCACCGCCTCAAACAAACTGCTGGGATTAGCCTTCCCTTGGCCGGCAATGTCGAGCGCGGTGCCGTGATCGACCGACGTGCGAATAATGGGCAGGCCGAGCGTGGTGTTCACCGCTTCATCGAAGCACAGCGCTTTCAGCGGGATGTGGCCTTGGTCGTGATACATACAAACAAAAAAATCTGTGGCGCGGCGTTTGGCAGGCAGAAAGGCCGTGTCGGGCGGGATCGGGCCTTCGACATCGAAGCCGCGTACGCGCGCTGTTTCGATGGCCGGACCAATGATCGTTTCCTCTTCGTTGCCAAACAACCCGTGCTCGCCGGCATGCGGGTTGAGCCCCAGCACGCCGATCTTCGGTTCCGTTCCGCTAATGCAACCAATACGCCGCATCGCTTGCGCGCCCAGCTCGAGCGTGTCGAGGATGCGTTCTTTCGTGAGCAACCGAGGCACCTCGGCGTACGGCACATGCGTGGTGACAAACACACAACGCACCTCGCTGGAGTACTGCAGCATGCACGCGCGTTGGGCGTGCGTGAGCGCGGCAAAAATCTCCGTGTGACCGGGGAAGGGAACGCCCGCCGCGCGCAGGGCTTCCTTGTTGAGCGGCGCCGTGGTCACCGCCGCCACTTGCCCGCTGAGCGCGGCATTGATGGCGTCCTCCACATACGTGTACCCCGCGCGTCCTGTGGCGGCATTGATCGTGCCCGTTTCAAAATCACTCAGCGCGATGGCGCTCAGATCCAACACGCACGGCCCCTCCGCCTCGGCCAAGCCGTTAATGTACGTCGTCGGCTTCGCCAAGCCACACTGCTCGGCCGCCTGCTCCAGCACTGCCTGGTCCCCAAACACAATCGGCACACACCGCCCGGCTAGGTCGGCGTTCTGCAGCAAATGCAAACACACCTCCGGCCCCACCCCCGCGGGATCCCCCATCGTCACCGCTATTTTGGGTAAACTCATTCTTGTGCGGCCAAATTAACCACAGAGGCACAGCGAGCACAGAGAAATTTCAAAAACCAAACCTCTGTGCTCGCTGTGCCTCTTTGGCAAAAACCATCGCGCCTGCATACTGAGGAGCCGTGGGGTTACTTGCGTGGTCGGGTCCAGATGGGCTCGATCATTTGGGTGTTGAGCTGGTCCCATTCGGCGCGGAGTTCCTCGAGTTTGTCGGTGCGGTTGGCGGCGAGGTTGTTGGTTTCGGAAATATCTTCGGCGAGCTGGTACAGCTCCCAAGCCTCGGACTGGCCACGGCGCGGGTTGCGGAGAATCTTCCAGTCACCCTTGCGGTAAGCCGCTTTGGTGGCGATGCGCCAGTACAAGCTCGCGTGAGGCGCGCCAGTTTTTTTGCCGGTCAGATAAGGCATGAGATTCACGCCATCGATCCGGCGCTTGAGCGGGGCCTGGGCAATGGCGGCGGCGGTGGCGAAGAGGTCCAGCGAAACGATCGGCTGCCGATAGATTTCGCCGGCGGGCAGGGTACCCGGCCATTGCATCATGAACGGCACACGCAGGCCGCCCTCGTACACACTGCCTTTGCCGTCGCGCAGAGGGGCGTTACTGGAGGTGAGTTCGCGTGTGGGGCCGCCGTTGTCGCTCAGGAAAATGACGAGCGTGTTTTTCTCCAGACCCTGTTTGCGCAACTCGGCCAGCACAGCGCCCACGCTGTCATCCAAATGCGCGAGCATGGCAGCGAAGATGCGGCGTTGGATATCCTCGATGTGGGCGAATTGTTTCATGTAGGCATCGGCCCCCTGCAACGGGCTGTGCACAGCGTTGTAGGCGAGGTAGAGAAAAAACGGTTTGTCGTGATGGCGCTCAATGAAGTCGCGGGCCTCGCGGGTGAAGGCGTCGGTAAGGTGCGCCTTTTCCTCAACCGGTTGACCGCCACGCACGATGGGATTGTTGGCATCATACGCCGGTTCATCGTGCCCCATGTGGGTGGAGTAGATCAACTTGCCATCGGCACTGGTGAAGCGTCCGCGCGCGTTGCCGGGCAGTGCCTTGCGGCGGAGCCAGGTGGTCATGCCCTTGTACGGCGGCGGAAGAAAGTAATGGCCCTCGTGTGTGAATCCAAAAAACTCATCGAACCCGTGCCGAATAGGATGAAACTTCGCGTGCCCACCCAAATGCCATTTACCGACCAACCCGGTGGTGTAGCCGACATCATGCAAATGCCGCGCTAAAGTGCGTTCGCTGCGCGGCAGCCCGGCCATGGGATCCTCGTTGTGATCGCCGATCGGGTTGAACTCGTATCCAAACCGCGTCTGATAGCGGCCGGTCATCATGCCCGCCCGCGAGGCGCTGCAGAACGCGGCCGTCACGTACCCCTGCGTAAAGCGCACGCCATTCTTGGCAATCGAATCAATGTGCGGCGTGGGAATCTCAGCGTTCCCCTGACAACCCAGCTCACCGTACCCGAGGTCGTCAGCCAGCAGCAGCACGATGTTGGGCGGTCGTTCAGCGGCATTTAACGTCAGGGCCAGGCACAAAAAAAGAAATCGCATGCGCAGAGGTTAACCTCAGAGGCACCGAGCGCACAGAGAAATTGGGAGGGACGAGTTCCACCTCGTCTCAGATCTTGGTTTTGGAATGGTTTGGGAAAATGATTAGAAAATCGGTAAGCAAAACCGCACTTGCCGCGGGCTTGGGCGGCGGCCAAACTGGGGCATGATCCATTGGCGATTCGGGTTGTTCCTCGGGCTGGTTTCCGGACTGCTCACGATATCTTCCTTGGCCGCGCCATTTGCCGTGGCACCCTTTAGTGCGGAGGTGACCGTGCCGGTTGGGCACGGGATGATGGGTGGGTTGTGGAAGGCCAAGCGCGTGGCCGATCCGTTGTATGCCAAGGGGGTCGTCGTGCTGGGCGGCGAAAAGCCGGTGGTCATGGTGAGCGTGGATTGGTGCGAGATTCGGAATGACTCCTACGATCGCTGGCGGGTGCCGCGCAATGGGCATTGGTGAAAACTATCCCCTTGGAAGCCAGCCTGTCCATATGCGGCGTTCTGGCCTGAGGGTTACCCTTAAGCGTATCCGTCCAGTCATTCAGATCGTCGATGGCGATGAACAATACGTTGGGCCTTTGTTTAGCCTTTACGTTTGCATTCGATTCCGTCGCACAAAACAACAGAATGGATACGGTGAGGATCATCATTCGTTTCATTGGCACGTTATTTCTTTAACAGTTTGTCCACGAAGAATTCGACCTGTGATTGGTATTTCAATTCAGCGCCGGGGTATTTCAGATGGGCTTCGTGTTTGAGGGCATCGGTCTTCTCCTTGAGCGCGAGACCGAACTTAACGTGGTGGATGACCCAGCCCCGGATCCTCCCTTTGTCAGTGGGAGGCTTAGCCGTCGGGTTCATTCCGTAGCTCATGAAGATCGGCGGATCGTCGGCGGAGATATTCGAGAGCGCCGTGTGCTGGCTGGCAATTTCGTTGGCTTCCTCCAGAGTCTGCGCGCCCCATTGGGCCTTTCGGGCTTGTTCGGGATCGGTGATGCCTTCCAAGGGACTGGCGAAGGATTTCAAGTCAATGTCCGGACCCAGCAACGAGGTAAACAGGTTCCGCCAAAACTCGTGAGTGTTCGTGGTTTGACCACCGCTCGTGGCCACACAGGTCAGGCGCGTCGATTCTCGCTCAATGGGATCCTTGCTGTCGGGTTTGGCCATTTCGTCGGAGAAGGCCAGCCACATGCAGATCTGTGCGCCGGCGGATCCGCCGAAGACAGCAACGCGTTCTTTGTCGATGTTCCATCCCTGCGCCTTGGAGCGCATGAACTGCAAGGCCCGACGGGCATCGTGGTGGGGAGCGGGCAATGGAGTGGCAACGGACATGTAGCGATAGTTGATCGCAGCCACGGAGATGCCGGCCTTCAGGAGTTTGTCGAGATCGTTCGATTTCAACTTTTCCTTGCTGCCGGATCGGAAGCCTCCGCCGTGAATGTAGATCGCCAACGGCGTGAGCTTGGTGCTGTCGGCGAGCCAGATGTCGAAGACGTTCCGTTCGTGGTCGCCGTATTTCACATTGGCATGAGTGGGTGGCTTCAGTCCTTTGGCTTGGTTTTTTCCTGCGCCTGACTTCTGTCCGCCCTGCCGTTTGGCCCGGGCAGCCGCTTGTCGCATCACGGCCTGCATCTCCTTGGTCGACAGAGCGCCGTCGCCGTCCGTGTCGGCTCGGGGAAAGCGTTTGAGGATCAGCTTGTGCAGGGCCGCTTCCTCCGCCTTGGACAACTTGCCATCGCCATCCTTGTCGGCCTGCGGTTGCAGCTTGAGGATTTGCTTAGCCAACGGGTTGCTCGCGGCAATTAGTGGCGACGTGGCCCACACTAGCATGAGCGTGGTAAGGAGGATCAGGTTGCTTCGTTTCATTTGTCTTTAAGTGTTCATTTGTCTTTAAGTGGTTACAGAATAATTCGCTTAAATAAATTATGCGTAATTTGCTGCGCGCGTTTGTCGGGGCCTTGTTGGGTGACGCCGTGCCGGGAGGGGTTCTTATGCCCCGGAGGGCTGGACAAGCCATTGGCCAACCAGATCGTGGCGGCGTTGAAGACGACGTTGCCTTTGGGACCGTCGTAGAGCGTGGCGCTGTATTTCCCGACGACCTTTCCGTGGGTGGTGGCCTCGCCTTCGGCGACAATGTTCATGCCGGGAAGGTCCATCGCGGGAGCGCCATGCCATTCCCAACCGAGGAGCCCCTTGATGGAGCCCCCCTTTTTTCATCCCCGTGCCTTCGAAGAGCCAATGCTCCGGCTTCGCACAGGTCCAATCGCCGCACCCGATGCCGCGTCCGGTCTTTTGATCTTTGTCAAGTCGCCCTCCCATCAGCATGGCGCCGTCGGGTCCCATGTTCAGAAATTTTATTGCCATATCTGACCACCCGTTTTTCAGACTGCTGAACGGTGATTATAGCAGGGATGGACTTGCTAATTGGGATTTTTTGATCGGTCACCACTTCCCATGTGACTCGAATCTCCAATTTCTTTTTCGAGAGATTACTAAGCTCAAATCCAAAATGAATTTCTCCATTCTGACGAAAAATTCCATCAGCAGATTTTTCAAATACAGGCTTTAAACTAATCTCGGAAGCCCCGTTAGCTATGAATGCAAACGAGATGAGAAAAAATAGTGTCTGCTTCATTTAACTATGGAATCTATTTCGCGATAATTTACCAATTGGGCTTTAGGATCACTTGATGCGGACCCTGAATTTTGCCGTTGAAGTCGGCTTCGACAGAGAGCTTCAACTTGCCGGCGGGCAGCTTCATCGTCGTGAGGTGCCCGCGCTTTGTGTTGGCGGCCAGATCCAGCTGCTGGCGGGATTTGCCGACGGTGATGGTGGCTTTACCGGCGGGATAGGTCTCCTTGAAAATGATTTCGACTTCGTAGGTGCCGGGCTCGGGGGCTTCGAGCAACCAGAAGCCGTTGGAGTCGCGGCCCCAAGGGCGGCCGGTGACGTGACGCCAATCCTGTCGCGTGAGTACGGAGCGCGGTTCATGTTTGGTGCCGATCACAATGCGCGGTGGGGCATAGTTGTCTGGCCGAGAGGAACTGACGTCGGCAAACCAGTCCTCGTAACCTTTCTTCAGCCGCTGAAAGACCTTGGGGCGTTCGGCGGCGAGGTTGTTTTGTTGGCGCGGATCCTTGCTCAGATCGTAGAGTTCCAGCTGGGGTTCGCCGGCAAAGCTTTCCTTGCCGAAGCCGGTCGGGTGCACGAGCTTCCACGGTTCTTCGTGGAGGGCAAAGTGGTGATAGAGCCGGGGCGCGTTGCCGCGATGGGATTGGATCACAACCTGTCGTTTGGGCCAAGGGGCGTTGTCGCCGGTGAGCAAAGGCAGAAAGCTGCGGCCATCGATTTTCAGCTTCGCGGGGATCTTCACGCCGCACGCGTCAAGCAGTGTGGGCATGAGGTCGATGTGGGCGCAGAGCGCGTCGGAGGTCTTGCGGGCCTTCACTTGGGCCGGCCAGTGAAACACTAGCGGGGAGCGCACGCCGCCGTCGTCGATGTGCGCTTTCATGCCGCGCATGTTGCCGACGTAGCGCATGGAGTTGGGGCCGTTGTCGTTGAGGTACAGGACGATGGTGTTGTCGCGGATGCCGAGTTGGTCGAGTTTCTTGAAGAGACGGCCCACGTTCTCGTCGATATTGGTGATCATGGCGCAGATGCGCGCGAGCTTGTCGGTCTCAGCCTTCAAGCGGGCCGGGCTGGGGTTCTTGTTAATCATGATCGGTCGGAAATCGACCTTGAGATATTCCTGATACAGTTTCTCAGGCACGTCGTGGTACGGACCGTGCGGGGCATTGGTGGCGATGTAGGTAAAAAAATTCTCCTTCCGTTTAGCGGCCGCCTCGATGAAATCCATCGCGCCGTCGAAATAGATGTCCGTGCAGTACCCTTTCATCGGAGTCTCGACGCCGTTCTTGAGGAGGGTCGGATCGGTGTACTTGCCCTCGGCGCCGATGGGATCGGAGGGTTGACCAATGCCGCCGCCGCGATGGATGAGGCTGTCCTCAAAACCCTGGTCCATGGGGCGCATGGGATAGTTATCGCCCAAATGCCATTTGCCGTAGATGCCGGTGCGATACTCGGCGGCGCGCAGGAGTTCGGCGATGGTCACCTCGGCGGGATCCATCATCGCCCGACCGACGTAGGTGTCGACGCATCGCGTGCGGTAGTTGTAACGCCCAGTCATCAGGCTGGCGCGGGTCGGCGCGCATACGGGGCTCACATAAAACTTGGTGAGCAATCCGCTTCGCTTGGCCATGACGTCCAGCGCGGGCGTACGAATGATCTCGTTGCCCATGAAGCCGTAGTCGCCGCCGCCCTGGTCATCGCTCATGATGACGATCACGTTGGGTCGCTCGGCCTGCGCGGCCGGCACCAGAGCGCCCAAGCCGATGAGGGTGAGCAACAAGGTGCGTGTGGATTGGAAGAAGGCGGGTAATTTCATGGTGTTGAAAAAGTAGTTTGCGATGCGGGCGCACCGTTCGCGATGAACGGTGAATTGTCAATCATGCACCGTAAGGCACGCCCTACCGTTTGGGCGTCATTTGATCGCGGAAGGCGTTTAGCTCCTTCACGGATTGATGTAGACCGGGGCGTTCGGAGAGGTCTTCGCCGAAAAAACCCTGCTTCACGCCGAGTTTACCGAAGCCTTTCGCGGTGTCCATCGGGTTGCACCAGAAAACGCCAACGATGTAGTCGGTCTTGAGCGCCGCCTTCACGTAGTCGGCATAAGCCTTGCCGGCGGCGACGGAATCTTTCTCAGGTTTCCAACTACGGATATCCTTGTCGCCATCCTTGAAGCGCACGGCAAAGTCGCAGAGCAAAATGGGTTTGCCGGTTTGCTCATACACGGCGTCGAGTTCCGCCTTGGGGAATCCCCCGTGGAACGGAGGCTGGATGGCGATGCCGTCCACGTACGGGAGCATCTCCTCCAGAACCTCTGGGGCGATCGTGCTGAAGCGTTGAAGTTTGCTTAAGCCAAACCGCTCGCCAAAGACCAATCGACCCGGGGCGTACTTGCGCTGGGCTCCGCCGACCACCCGGAAGTATTCGCGGGCAATGAGTCGTAGGAAAGCCCGGTCCCGAGCCTTGTCGTCGTCGCCTTTCCAAGTGCCAAGAAATTGCCGGTAGGCGTTACGACCCGCGGAATCCTCGGGCAGGTTACGGATGTAATTCACCCAGTTCTTGCCCGAAGGATTTTCCAGTGGCCAAGCGCCAAGATCCGTCCAGCAATAGCCGATGACATTGGGATTGTTACGACTGCGAAAGCAATTGGCCTTCACTCCGTTTTCGAGCTTGGCCTGAATCTTGGGATCAAAAATGTCGAGGAACAGGATGTTGTCTTTGCCCCGATAATAAGAAATGGGCACGAGATGATTCCAGCTCTCGATGAACGGCATATCGCCACGGAGTTGTTCCGGGCAACCGTATCCGTAGGCGTTAAAGCCCACCGCCTTGCAGGCTTTGGAAAACTTCGCGAAGTCGATCTTTATCCGGGTATTGTTCACGTGCGTGATGCCGTGCGCGAAAAACGGCTGACCATCCGGAGACGTCAGCCAATGCCGGCCATCAATTTTGGTAAACGAAATGCCCTTGGGCGCAGACGGCTGAGCCCCACAAAGCCCAAAGACGTTCGAAAAGATGACGGAGAGAAAAATGAATGAGAGATGTCGCATGCCAAAAACGCATCAGACCTTGAGCCGGCCCCTGTTGGCAATCCGGAAATGGAGCAGCCGACGAGGGCAACGTCCGTGGGCTCGCTTTGCTTCACCAACACAGTTTCGGAAAGAAAGACCTAAGCGCGTTTAGCGCCGGGGCGGCCGTTCTCGACGATGAAACTGGCTTGGTTGACGATCGGGGAACCGGGCTTGTCGACGAACGGTGTGGTTCGGAAATGGGTGGTCCAGGTTTGGGGGGTCAGTTCACAAGACACGTAGCCGCGGTTGGAATTGTAATAGCGCACGAACTCATTTTGCGCCGCGGCGCGTTCGTACTCGGTGATACGGTTGCCGCCGTTGCCGCCGGAGGACATCGCCGTGCCGACAAATTCAGTGCCGACCACCGGCGAGTTATCCGCCTGAAAATCCAGCTGCAGATCAGTCACCCAGTTCACGTGGATATCGCCGGTCAACACCACCGGGTTGGGCACGCGGCGTTCATGGAAAAACTTCAGCAACCGTCGCCGGCTGACCTCGTAGCCGGGCCATTGGTCCATGCTGTAGCGTGCATCCTCGCCCTCGCCGCGATTGAGCGGAGCCATCATCACTTGCTGCGCCAATACATTCCAAGTCGCCGTGGACTGCGCCAAACTTTGCATCAACCAATGCTCCTGTCGGGCACCGAGCATAGTGGCTTGCGGGTCGAGCGCTTTGCCGACCATCGGTTTTTGATGGTCGCCGTTGGGTTGATCGGTGCGGTACTGGCGCGTGTCGAGCACGTGAAAATTCGCCAACCGCCCGTACGGACAGCCGCGATAGAGCGTCATGTGCGGCCCCTGCGGAAATGACCGGCGACGCAGTGGCATGAATTCGTAGTAGGCCTGATAGGCATTCATCCGGCGGGCCAGAAATTTCTCCGGCGCGATGCCTTCCTCTTCAGAGACGAGGTCCGCGTAGTTGTTGTCGAACTCGTGGTCATCCCAGGTCACGAGCCATGGGAAGAGCCGGTGCGCCTCGGCCAACATCGGGTCCAGCCGGTACTGCGCGTAGCGCGTGCGATACTCATCCAGTGTCTCGATCTCCCCGCCCAGATGCTTGCGCGGCCGGTTGTCAGCACCGCGATACTCATAAATGTAATCGCCCAAATGCACAATGAGATCGAGATCCTCCTTCGCCATGTGCGGGTAGCCGTTGAAGTAGCCGCTCTCAAAATGTTGGCATGAGGTAAAGGCAAACCGCAGCCGCTCGGGCAGCGCCTCCGTCTCCGGCGCCGTGCGCGTACGGCCCACCGGGCTGGTTTCGTTGCCGGTATGAAACCGATAGTAATACCAGTGATGCGGCTTAAGTCCATCCACCTCCACATGAACGGAATGCCCCAGTTGCGGCAAGGCCAGTGCGCGACCATGGCGCACGATATTCTTAAACGCCTCATCGGTGGCCACCTCCCAACGGGTGCGGATCGGCAAAGGCGGCAGGCCTCCGCCGGTCAAGGGTTGCGGCGCCAACCGCGTCCACAACACCACCCCATCCGGTTCCGGATCGCCT